>RCMY010002308.1_pt1 | contig 22007 bp, 18 predicted proteins | sample 2041341 | NCBI WGS metagenome assembly RCMY01 (sample SAMN09708234, study PRJNA481090) | Marine sediment metagenome, whole genome shotgun sequencing project.
CGCCATTCCGAATAGGGCGAGGGCGGTGATGACCCACCGAACGTTTTTCTCTGTCGTCCCAGGGACTTTGAGTAACGCCTTACGGGGTCCGCCCACCCGTTCGGAGCCGAGACGAGCAGCCGCAAACACCACAATCAGAATGATGGCGCCGATCAGCGTCAAGCCGTCGCGGTCAAACAGCCACCGATTGGGAATGTTGATCCCGTCAAGCATGACCTTGAAGAGAGGAGCTCCGAGCGCACCGAATACCGCTGCCGAGACGCCTGTGATTACCACCTTGCGGTACGTGGCCGACAGCAAATGAAGCGAGCCGGCGGCGAGCCCAGCAACGAGCCCGAACACGACCATGAGAAAGGCTCCGACCACGGCGGATTGACCGAAGGAGAAGAACTCCAGCAACGCCGGGTTGATGCTCGTCCACATGTTGCGCACGTTCCAGCCGAGGCCGTCGATCAGGAAAGTGACGATCAGGCTGAACACGGCGACAGTGGCTCCCCCGACAGCACCGGTGATTGCTGCAGCCATGAGAGGTGGTGGGGCGGGCTGGCCATCTTTGCCGCGTTTGCCCGACAGGTAGGCAAACAGTGCGAACGTGACAGCGATCAGCACCGTGGCAAAGTTGAGGATGCCGGTGATAATCGCCCTGGCATCGAAGGCGGCGAGCATGCCGACCAGGCCGAGGTATATGACGATGGCGCCACTGATGAGGCCCTGGCGAACGGAACGCTTCTGAGCTGCGTTCATGCTCGTTTGTCCTCAGGTGCTCCAAGGAATCCACCAGGGAGAAAGATGAGGACCAGTACGAGGATGCCGAAGGCCACGATCGGGATCAGCTGGTTCGGTGAAGGAACCCCGGCGCCGTCGAGGAACAAGTTCGGCCCTACCGTTTCGAGAATCCCGAGGATGAGGCCGCCGAGCGCCGCACCGGTAATCGAGCCGATCCCGCCGAGCACTGCTGCCGTGAACGCTTTGAGCCCGGGGAAGAAGCCCATGAAGAAGTGGGCTTGGTTGAACAAGAATACGTAGAGGATGCCGGCTGCTCCTGCCAGAGCACCGCCGACTGCGAACGTGAACACAATGGTCCGATCGACGTCGACCCCCATGAGGGCGGCGATTTCGCGATCTTCTCCGACCGCCCGCATGGCCCGACCAATCCGGGTACGTTCGACGATCCAAAACAACATGAGCCAGAGTGCGACGGCTCCGAGAATGGAGATGACGTGCACTTTCTGGAAGTCATAGCCAAGGATGTTCCAGGTTCCCTGGATGGCGGGGATGGTTGGGTAGGCACGGGCGTTTGCGCCGTAGAAGCCCCGGAACGTGTACTGCAGGAACAGGGATGCGCCGATGGCGGTGATGAGTGGGACGAGGCGGGGGGCGCCGCGCAACGGACGGTAGGCGATTCGCTCAAGCAAAATCGCCACGACCATTGAGACGCCTGAAGAAACGAGAAATAGCAAGGCAATCGAGATGATCGGACTCGAAACCAACATGCCAGCGGTATCAAGGCCGACCGCAACAAAGTAGGCAGTAAACGCGCCGGCCATGAAGACTTCGCCGTGGGCGAAGTTGATGATGAACAGGATGCCGTAGACCAGCGTATAACCGAGGGCGATGATGGCGTAAACGCTGCCGCGGGCCACACCGGAGATGAACAGGTTGATCCAAACTTCACTGGAGAACCGACCGAGCTGCAAGGTGGCGATGGATCCGGCGGCCGCCCCGTAAGCGATGACAATCGCGAGAAGAATAAGAACAAATTTCCTGACCGGGAAACGTTCTAGAAATAGCCGGTAGCGGCTTTCTGTGTTTGAACTCGTCGTCATTCGGCCAACACCATTTGTTCTCTCCGTCCATGGTTTGGTGTACAAGGAGGGGGCCTCGAGGCCCCCTCCTTTCTAGATGTATGTCTGCTTAGCCCTCGAGCGAGATGACCTTGCTGAAGACCGGGGTCTCAGCTCGGGCACCGCCCACTACGTCGAACACCGCAATGGTGGCCGATGGCTGACAGTCACCAGTCGCATTACACGTAATCGAACCGGTGATCCCGACCAGTCCCGACGTTGCGCCGATCGCATCGCGAAGCGCCGTACGGGGGATGTACAGGGTGTCACCATCTTCGATGGCTACCTTGTCGATCGCCGCAAGCAACATGTTGGTTGCATCCCACGAGTGAGCGTGGAAGGCCGACAATGGCTCCGAGCCATACTTCTCTGCATACCGTGGCAAGAAGATGTCTGCGTACAGGGCGGCGTCGCCGGCGAAGGCCGTGACGTCAGGACCTGACAGGTAGACACCGTCGCCAGCGGCTGCGTAGAAGTCGTCTGACCAGAGGCCATCGGAACCGGCTAACACAACCGAGTCGCCGAGCGTTGTCTTGGCCTGCTGCACCAGAAGGCTGCCTTCACCGACAAAAATCGGGAAGTACAACAATTCCGGAGCTTCAGCCTGGATCGAAGCGAGCACGCCAGAGAAGTCAGTGTCACCGACCTGGATGGCATCCTGGCTAGTGATCGTTCCACCGAGAGCCGTGAATGACTCTGCAAACGCATTCGCCAGACCTTCGGCGTATGGGCTGCCGTCATGAACGGTCGCTGCGGTCGTCAATCCCTCTTGGGTGAACGCGAAATCCGCTACGGCCGCACCCTGCAACTTGTCGTTGTGGGCGGTACGGAAGTAGAACGGGTTGCGAATCGCCGCGTCGGTCAAAGCCGGAGCCGTGTTCGACGGGGACAGCAACGTAACGCCTTTGTCTCCGAGGATCTTGTCAGCGGTACCGAGAGCAGCTGATGAACAGCTGGTTCCGATTACGCCAACGATCTGCGTGTCGGCAGCGAGTTTGTTGGCACCAGCGGTACCACCCTCAGCCGAGCAGCCATCGTCTTCGGCGACGAGAACAACATCGTGGCCCTTGATCTGACCGTTGGTGTCATCGAACGTGCCGTCCATGTAATCCAACGCCATTTCGACGCCGTACTGGCTATCGAGGCCGAGCGACGAGTTCACGCCGGTAATGACGAGCAACGAGCCGATCTTGATCGGGTCGCCAGCTGCCACTGCCACGCAACCAAATGCGTCTGATGTACAAGCTTCAGGCTCGGTTCCAGCGTCGCCAGATCCGCCACCACAAGCTGCGGCGATCATGGCTAGAACAACCAGAAGAGCCGTTAGGCCTCTGTAGTTTTTGATCTTCATAAGCAATAGATTCCTTTCGATTCTTTTACATGCGACGAGTTCGCTCTCGCGTTTTCCAGTCGCCATGGGCAAGACAGCAACCCTGGCATCCACAGACGTAGTCCGCCTCCAGCTAGGTATTGCGCCTCACCATCGGTGTGACGATAGCCGTTGAAGACCGTACATAGCTAAAGAATCGGGCATTTTCTACCCCACGACACCCTGTTACGAATCTCGATTTTTCAGTGGGCACGGCAAGTTTGGGGGTTCGCCCCAGTGTATGGGCGACGCGTTCATTTGCCTTGCCAGCGAGGCGATCGTTTCTCGTTGAAGGCTGCAATCCCTTCATCGGCGTCCGCGGAGTCCAACACGACTTTGTACAGCGGAAACTGCCCGCCGCGCAAGGCCTTGAGGGCCGCCGGTGTGTCCATGGCCTCGCCGTGTTCGATCGCCTCAAGAATGGCCGCGACCGAAAGCGGGGCGGCGGCGATGACGGCGTCGGCTAGTTCTGTGGCCGAACTCATGAGTTCAGCGGCCGGAACGACCCGGTTGATCAGTCCAAGCCGCAACGCTTCCCGGGCCGACAGGCGGCGTGTGCCTAGGAGAACTTCTGTCGCCAACGCTTTTGGTAGAAGTTTGGGGAGCCGAATCAAACCGACGTCGGGGACGATGCCGGACAGTGCTTCTGGCAACAGGAATTCGCTGTGCTCTGCGGCAACGACGAGATCGGCGGCGAGAGCCATTTCGAATCCGCCCCCGACCGCCAGACCGTTGACGGCGACAATCACCGGCTTGCGGAGGTCAGGTAGCTCGGGGAATCCTCCGAAACCGCCCGGCCCGTAATCTGCTTCGTAGGCTTCGCCATCGGCTGCTGCTTTGAGGTCCCATCCAGCCGAGAAAAACCTATTCCCCGATCCGGTCACGATCGCCACCCTGAACTCCGGGCTGTCTCTGAAGCGTTCGAATGCTGCGCCCATCGTGCGACTCGTGGCGGCGTCGATTGCGTTGGCCTTGCCGCGGCTGATCGTCAGCGTCATGATCGGGGCGGACCAGTCGATGAGCAGGTCGTTGTTGGTTTTGTTGGTCATGTCGAGACCTCCATGAGTGCGTCGACGATCCAGACGCCTTCCTCGCATACCAGGAGTGGGTTTATTTCGATCTCGGCATGTTCGGCTACGGCCAACTCCGATAGTAGGAGGATCGCCGCCACCGCGGCCTCGATGTCTCCAGGAGGCACCGATCGGTATCCGACCAGCATGACGTTGATCGCGAGAGAGGCGAGCGCGTGTCGGATCTCATCGGCGGAGGTGGGAAGGACGATTGTCACGACATCGGCAATCAACTCGGTGAGAACTCCGCCTGCCCCGATCGTAAGCGTCCAACCGACCGGGCGGTCGATGATACCAACCAGCAGTTCGGCAATCACGGAATCGACCATACGTTCTATAAGGAAGTCATCGCCCAGTTGAGCCATTGACGCCACAGCGCGGCTGAGATCTTTCTCGTCGTTCAACCCGAGCGCCACCCCCCCGACTTCTGAACGATGAGCGACACTCTGGGCTTTGAGGGCGATCGGGTAGCCGAGCGAGGCCGCTACCCCTTCAGCACTAGCCCGGTTGGTCGGATATCCGGTCGGGACCGGCAGCCCCCATGAAGCCAAGCGCTCCTTGGCGGCCGCCTCCGACAATATCGTCGTCGTTCCGGCCTGCGGCGGGCCGTGGTGGACCGCGCCAATCGTTTGTGTAGAGCGACACAGACGACTCAGCGTGAGGAGGCTGGTTGACATGCCCGGTAGGGGAGTCACGCCTCGTTCGACGAGATACTCGCAAACCGACCGAGGCAGGCTCTCGGTCATCGTGGATGTGACCACCCCGGCGCAGTCGTTCTTGCCAACTGCGGCGATGAAAGCGTCGAGCGTCGGCCACCAGTCCGCATCAGCGCCAGGAGCGGGAAAGTCGATCACCAGGATGGCGATGTCGACGCCCGACCGAATGGCCGTCGTGAAACAGTCGTCAAGTCGTTCGGCGTCTCCCCAAATAAACGTGTGATAGTCCAGCGGGTTTTCGATGGCCACCCTACCTTCGAGAATCCGGTCCAGGTCGGCTCGGGTAGCAGGTGGAAACGCCGGAAACTCAAGATCGAGGCCTTCAGAGAGGTCGGCCATCAGTTGGGCTTCGCCTCCCGAGCAAGAAAAAGAAACGAGGCGCTTGCCGGGCGGCTGGCCGTTGGTGTGCAGGTACGAGAGAGCTCCGAGCAGTTCTTCGGGTGTGTGTGCCTCGGTGATTGCGTAGCGCTTGAACAATGCCCGGTGAGCGTCGGCTGGCCCCGACAGAGAGGCAGTGTGGGTGTTGGCGATAGCGGAACCCTTGACGCTCGTTCCCGTCTTGAGAACAACAATTGGCTTGCCTACGGCACGGGCACGCAATGCTGCCCGACCGAATCGCACACTGTCAACGAGGCCTTCGATGTGGAGTCCGACGGCAGTGATGGTCGGATCGTCGATGAGTGCTTCGAGTAAGTCGGTAATGGTGACGTTGGCCTGATTGCCAGCCGTGATGACGGTGGCGATTGGCAGACCTCGCTGTTGCATGGTGAGGTCGATTCCGACGTTGCCCGACTGCGTGACGATGGCAACGCCTGAGTCGACCCGGGCGCATCCGTGAATATCTGGCCACAGCACGGCTCCTGATCGAGCGTTGACGAAACCGTGGCAATTCGGTCCGATCATCGGCATGCCAGCCGCTGCGGCAACGAGTCGGCCCTGGCGGTCTGCGCCGTCGGGACCAGTCTCGGCGAACTCGGCGGCGTAGACGACCGCCCCTGCAACGCCGATCCTCTCCGCCTGACCGACGACCTCGATCGCTTGCTCGGCGGCGACGCCAACGAAGACGGCATCCGGGACGCCCGGTAGATCGTCAAGCGTCTTGAATTCGGACTCGGGATGGACCCACCAGATGTCTCCCGTGTATCCGAACTTGGTCGTCTGTTCGACGGCCAGTCTCGCCCTGGCACCGCCGACGAAGACCACCGAACCCGGGTTCAAGAGACGGACGAGGCGTTTATCCGCCATGGGGTCGCAGCATCGCTCGCGAGATGATGTGTCGTTGGATCTCTGACGTTCCATCCCAGATCCGTTCGACTCGAGAGTCGCGCCACATTCGTTCAAGAGGTAGCTCGTCCATGAGACCCATCCCCCCGAGAATCTGAATGGCTTCGTCCGTGACGAAAGCCAGCATCTCGGTGGCGACCAGCTTGGCCATGGCGGCGTCCGAGTCAGTCATAGTGCCCTGCGATGACTTCCAGGCGGCGCGGTAGGTCAGCAACTCTGCCGCGTCGCGCCGGGTCGCCATGTCGGCAAGCTTGAAGGAAACACCTTGGAACTTCCCGATTTGTTGGCCGAACTGCGTTCGAGTTGCTGCCCAGGCAGTAGCGACTTCGATGGCCCGGTCGGCCCGACCGAGGGAGGTGGCTGCTACTTGGAGGCGAGTTGCTCCGAGCCACTCATTGGCAACGTCGAAGCCGTGGTGTTCCTGACCGAGGACGTTGCCGACCGGCACCCGACACCCATCGAAGTTGAGTACTGAGTTGTGATAACCGCGATGCGAAACCGAGTTGTAGCCGGTTGCCACTTCGAATCCTGGCGTGCCGACATCGACGAGGAACGAAGTGATCTTCTTACGGGTACCTCGTGAGGTTTCTTCTTCGCCGGTAGCTGCAAAGAGGATGACAAAGTCCGAAACGTCGGCGTGGCTGATGAAGTGCTTGGTTCCCGTGATTACATACTCTTCGCCGTCTCGCACGGCTCGACACTTCATGCCCCGTATATCTGACCCGGCATCGGGCTCTGACATGGCCAGGCATTCGACCTTCTCGCCGCTGATTGTCGGCAGGAGGTACTGGTCCACCTGATCGCCGCTGCAGGCCCGCAGGATGTTCGAAGGTCGCGCCACGATCATTTGTAGGGCATAGCCGGTCCTGCCGAGCGATCGTTCCACCATCGCCAGCGTCAGGTCATCGAGGCCGCCGCCTCCGAGGTCTTCGGGCATGTTGGCTGCGTAGATGCCCGCCTCCAATGCTCGTTGTTTGATCTGTTCGGCGAGCTCGGGCCGAACAGACCCTGAGCGCTCGACCTCGTCTTCGTAGGGAGCGAGTTCCTTCGCCACAAATGCGTCGACGGTTTCGACGATCATTTGCTGTTCGTCGGTGATTGCAAAGTCCATGGGTCTCCTATCCGACCTGGATGCTCATGACTGCTCGGTTCGGCCGAGGCGCCTTGCCGTGTTCCTTCCAGACTTCGTCGAGAATGGTCTTCGGTCCTGACAAGGTCGGCTGGCTTTTCCCGCGCTCCATATCGACGTGCACGAGGATCTGCTCGTTGGTGCAGAGCAAGTCGCCTGATTCGGCATGAAACATCGAATGAAAAAAATGCAGCCGCTTGTGGTCGTGCCCGAGCAGCTGGGTCGTGAACCGCAACGGTTCACCGGTCGACACTTCTTGGTGGTAGACGAGGTGACTTTCGACCGTATAAAAAGAGTGGCCGGCGGAGCGGTACGCCTCGTCAATGCCGATATACCGGAAGAATGCGTCGCTCGCCCATCCGAACGCAAGCAGGTAGGCAGATTCGGTCATGTGGTCGTTGTAGTCCACCCAGTCCGGAATCACCCTGGCCCGATAGAGAGAGAGTGGACACTCGGGGACTGTGTTCTTATCCCAGCGAACCGGTGCCGACTGGCCGACCGACCGTCCCTCCCTGCGGTTCACGATCTGGCCAGAAGCGATGCGCGACTCCCTCAGCGCATACATCACGGACACGAGGGCGTTGTCGCGCAGGTCTTCAAGTTCGGTGATCGACCGACCTGCGGCCTGATCCTCGGTGCCGGAGACCATGCGGTCGATGAGTTCGTCCGTGAGTGGGGGAGCGACCAGTTTTGTCCACGGCCATTCGAGGGCCGGCCCGAACTGTTCGAGCATGTGGCGCATGCCCTGTTCGCCTCCGGCCAAGTGGAAGGTGAGGTTGGTTCCCATCAGCGCCCATCGCAGACCGGGTCCGTACATAATGGCGTCGTCGAGTTCGCCGGTGGTAGCCACGCCGTCGGCGACCAGGTGAAGGATTTCCCGCCACATCGCCTCCTGGAGGCGGTCCGAAAGGAACCCTTCGATCTCATTGCGTACCCGCAGCGGATGCATGTCAAGGTCCCGGTAAACCGCTTCGGCGGTGTCCATGGCCTCCGATGAGGTTTGTTGCCCGGCCACTGTCTCGACGAGCGGGAGTATGTACACAGGATTAAAGGGATGGCCAACGACCAGTCGTTGGGGATGGGCCATGTCGCGCTGCATCTCAGTCGGTAGCAGCCCTGACGTGGAAGAGGCGATCACCGTTGAGACGGGAGCTGCCGCGTCGATCTGGCCGATGATCCGTCGCTTAATGTCCATGTCCTCTGGGACGGCTTCCTGGACGAAGGCACATTGAGCACCGACCGCCTCCGGTGAATCGACGAAGGTGAGAGCGGTGGCGTCTGCCCCCGGGTAGAGGCCAAGCTTTCGCAGGGCCGGCCAGGCTCGCTCGACCGCCGCCAACATGCGCTCCTCAGCGCCTGGAGCGGGATCGTGTGCCACTACCTCGTAGCCCCTACCGAGCGCCCGGGCCGCCCAACCGGACCCGATTACGCCACCGCCGACGACCCCGAACGGTCCATCTACTACCCGATCTGTCACTAGAAGTTGACCTGACTGGACCCCTTGAGATTGAGGATCTGGCGGGTTTCGTCCGGCGACAAGACCTCACGGGACAGTTCGTCGAGAATCCGCACGATCTTCTCGACCTGCTCGGCGTTCGATTCGGCCAGCTTGCCTTTGCGAAGATAGATCGAATCCTCCAGGCCGACCCGGACGTTGCCCCCGAGGGTGGCCGAGGTCGTGATGAGATCGAATTGGGCGCGTCCTCCGCCGAGTACGCCCCATTCGATGTCGCTGCCAAACAGCCGGACGGCGACCTCTTTCATATGGAAGACGTTCTCGACATCGGCCCCGATCCCGCCGAGCGTTCCGATGACAAACTGGACGAAGATGGGACCGTCGACGAGTCCCTGGTCGGCATAGTGCGCAAGGGTATAGAGGTGGCCGATGTCGTAGGCCTCGAACTCAAACCGGCATCCGGTTTCGGGAGCCAGCACCTTCAGCATGTACTCGATGTCGGAGAACCGGTTGATGAAGGGCTCGGATCGGGTCGATTCGAGGAACGGTTCCTCCCAGTCGTACTTCCAACGTCCCTCGTACTTCGGGATCATCTGAAACAGGCCGTAGTTCATCGTGCCGAGGTTGCAGGTGGCGAGTTCGGGTTTCAGGTGTTTGATGACGTTCAGCCGCTGCTCGATGGTTTGGCCGGTGGCTCCGCCGGTCGTAATAGATATCACCGCATCGCTGCGTTCCTTGATGCCTGAGCAGTATTCGCGGAATAGGCCGACGTCGGCTGATGGGCTTCCGTCCTCGGGATTGCGGGCGTGCAGGTGGATAACCCCGGCTCCGGCGGCGGCAGCCGCCACGGCGTCGTCGATCATATGCTCGATTGTGACTGGGATATCTGAGTTCATGGTGGGGGTGTGCGAGCTTCCGCTCGTGGCGCAGGTGAGGATGACTTTTCCGGCTGGTCGCATTCGGTGGGTCCCTTCGCGGTCTGACTGCCATTCCGTTATGCGGAACGGACTATATAATGGTTTCTAACTGTATCTGTTCGGTGACCGAGGCGGTGGGCAAAGTGTCAGAAAATGTTCAAGCCGTCGTGCGAGCCTTCACCTTGGTACGAGCATTGGCACTGGCGGGTGAGCCCGTATCCTTAGGTGAACTGGCCGAACAGGCGGCGCTTCCCAAGAGCACCGCTCGGCGGCTGCTGGCGACGCTCGAATCCATCGGTGTCGTCGATCGTGGTCCAGCAGCTGGCACATATCTGTCAGGGGCCGGTCTCGCGTCCCTGGCCGGGTCAGGCGGGGGACAGGTGCCGATCCACGCCCTGGCCGGACCCTTCCTGCGAGACATCGTCGACCTATTTGCCGAGGATGCAACGTTGGCGATCCTTGACGGGGATTCGGTGCTGTTTGCCGATCAGGTCATCGGCCCCAACCCGATTCAGGTTCCTGACGGCACCGGCGTTCGGTACCCACTCCACACAGTTGCCTCTGGCTACGTTTTCCTGGCCGAGCAATCAACCAGCTCAGTGCGGGACTACTGTCGGCGTGTTGGCGTTGAAGCGGACCCGATCCTCACCAAGGTGTCCGTGGCCGACGAGGAGGGTTACGCCTGGAACGATGGGTGGGCCGACGGCATTAGTGCGGTTGCTGCACCCGTGCGCTCCTCGGCAGGTATCGCTGGCGCCATCGGAGCATTCGGGCCGAGCTATCGATTCCCGGGGAACCGGTCCCGTGTTGAAGTGGGTGAAGCCATCGTCCGATTGGCGACTCGCCTCGGCCAACTCCTTGGTTGACGAGGCCTGCGACGCTGAGGTTCTGCGAATCTGAGAAGCCAGTACAGTTGGTGTCACAATCTTCCTCGAAAGGTACGAACCATGGCTCTTGACTCCACCGCTTCGACGCATTGGGAAGGCGACCTCATGACGGGCGCCGGAACCACGACACTCACTTCTGGTGCTGCCGCTCCGATGCCAGTCGACTGGAAGGCCCGTTCCGAAGCTCATGGTGGCAAGACCAGCCCGGAAGAGCTGATTGCGGCTGCCCACGCCTCCTGTTTTTCGATGGCCCTTTCAAACGCCCTCGGCAAGGCCGGCCTACCCCCGGCTTTCCTTGATGTAAAAGCCACCGCCACGTTTGTGCCAGGGGAAGGGATCACGGGCATGGCGCTCGTTTTGACCGGGAAAGTCCCTGGACTCGACCATGCTGGATTCCTCGAGGCGGCCGAAGGTGCCAAGGCCGGGTGCCCGGTGTCGCAGGCCCTAGCCGGCAATGTCCCGATCACCCTCGAGGTTCACGAGGTCTAGACGCTCTCAGTCGGAACGAAGGATTCGCTGCGATATCTGAGCGCTGGCCTCGGACGGAGATGTCTGTCTGTCTGCCAGCGCTCGAAGGACATCAGCCGAGGTGTCGGATGCGAGTTCAGCATCTAGTGCCTGGAGTAGTTTGCCGCCGACACGAGTGCGCAGTTCGGCGAATTGTCGATGTCGCCTTCGAATCTCGAGTTGTCCGGTGGTGGCCAGATGCTCACCGTGTTCGACAATGGCCGACCACAGCTCAGCGGCCCCGCTGCCGTCAAGTGAATTGGCCATGATGATCGGTGGGCGTCGCCCGGCGGCGTCCTCTTGTCCGGTCATGTGGCTCAGGTCGAGCATCAGCTCAAGGTCGCGGCGCGCATCATCGGCTCCGGCCAGGTCCGATTTGTTCACTACGAAAATGTCGGCAACCTCGAGCAAACCCGCTTTGTTGGCTTGAACGGCGTCACCAGTTCCCGGGTTGGCTACGACAATGGTTGTGTCGGCGGAGCCTGTGATCTCTACCTCGACCTGGCCAACTCCGACGGTCTCGATGATGACCGGGTCAAAGCCCACTGCATCGAGCACGCGCACTGCGCCCGGTACCGCCAACGCCAATCCGCCGGAATGGCCACGCGTGGCTATGGAACGGATAAAACTGCCGGTGTCCGTGGTATCGATTCGGACCCGGTCACCGAGTATCGCGCCGCCAGTTAAAGGAGAAGAGGGATCGACGGCGACTACGGCCGGGCGGAGGTCTGCTTCGGCGATCACTTTGAGCAGATGACTTAACAGTGAAGACTTTCCGGAGCCAGGCGGTCCGGTAATCCCGATGACGCGTGCTGTGCCTGACTGTTCGTGCGTGAGTTGGCCGACCGTATCGGCCAACGGACCGCCCTGTTCGACGAGCGACAGAAGGCGGCCGATTGCATGGCGGTTCCCGGCCTTCGCCGATTTGTATAACTCGGCCGGCGTTTGCGTGGCGCGTTTCACGTCCGAGAGGCTACGGCCTCGCGGACAGCGTTGACCACTTCTTCGGCCGAGGTGCCCGGACCCAAGATGACCGCGACCCCGGCTTTGAGTAGGGGAGCGACGTCCTGATCGGGCACGACTCCACCCAGAATCACCGGAACGTCGAGGTTGGCCGAGCGCAGCGCCTCCACCATCTTGGGAGCCAAGGTCAGGTGCTGAGCGTTGTGCATCGAAAGGCCTACGGCGTCGGCGTCTTCCTGTTCCACAACCGACACGACGTTGTCGGTTGTCTGGCGCAGTCCTAGATAGATCACTTCGCATCCGGCATCGCGCAGCATGCGGGCGACCATTCTCAATCCTCGGTCGTGCCCATCAAAACCGATTTTGGCAAGAACAATGCGTATCGGAGTCTCTGTCACATGACCGCCGTTTCTACATAGGTGCCGAACACGGTTTCCAGCGCGGCAACGATCTCGCCTTCGGTGGCGAGCGATTGAACCGCTTTGATGGTTGCCGGGATGGTGTTGATGGTCGGGTCTGACGCGTCGATGACGAGTTGGCCTAAGGCGACCTCAACCGCAGTGGAGTCCCTGGACTGTTTGACATCGGCCAGGCGTTTGAGCTGGTTGACTTCGACTTGTGGGTCGATGCGGAGAAGATTGCGATCTCCGGGATGATCGCCCTCGGTGAAGTCGTTCACGCCAACCACGATTCGTCGTCCGGCGTTGACTGCTCGTTCGAACCGATAGCCTGAGTCGGCGATCGCTCCGACGAAGTATCCGTTGTCGATGCCGGCATACACGCCTTCGAGCATCGATCCGCCACCGAGTTTGTCGAGATGGCTGAACACCTCTTCGGCCCTGCGTTCAATCTCATCGGTCATCCACTCGACGTATGCCGAGCCACCAAGAGGATCGGCGACGTTGGCGACGCCGGTCTCGTACGCAATAATTTGTTGGGTCCGGAGGGCGATTCGGGCGGCATCCTCGGTCGGCAACGCCATGGCCTCGTCGAAGCTGTCGGTATGCAAGCTCTGGGAGCCGCCAAGGACTCCAGCCAGAGCTTGGATGGCGACCCGAGCTACGTTGATCTCAGGTTGTTGGGCAGTGAGAGACACCCCGGCCGTCTGGGTGTGAAAGCGGCACAGCATGCTGCGCTCGTCCTTGGCTCCATACCGTTCCTTGATCCACTTCGCCCAGATCCGACGGGCAGCCCGGAACTTGCCGATCTCTTCAAAAAAGTCACTGTGGCTGTTGAAAAAGAAGCTCAACCGGGGAGCGAAGTCGTCGACGTCGAGCCCGGCGGCTACCGCCGCCTCGACGTATGCGAAACCGTTCGCCAGCGTGAAAGCCAGCTCTTGGGCGGCGTTGCTGCCAGCTTCGCGAATGTGATAGCCCGACACGGAAACGGGATGCCAGCGAGGCATCTCCGCGGCGGTGAACTGGATGAGATCGGTGATGAGCCGCATCGATGGTCGAGGCGGGAAGATGTATTCCTTCTGTGCTTGATATTCCTTGAGGATGTCGTTCTGGATCGTGCCGCTCAGTCGAGCCCGATCGACTGAGTTTTCTTCGGCCAAGGCGATGTACATCGACATAATGATGTGGGCCGGTCCGTTGATCGTCATTGACGTTGAAACGGCCCCCAGGTCAATGTCTGCGAAAAGATCCCGCATGTCGGCGAGGGTGTCAATCGCCACGCCCGCCCGCCCGACTTCGCCCAGTGCCCAGTCATGGTCGGAGTCGCGCCCCATGAGGGTCGGCATATCGAAGGCGGTCGAGAGGCCGGTGCCGCCATTACGAAGAATCTCCTTGAATCGACCGTTGGTGTCCTCGGCAGTGCCGAATCCGGCGAACATCCGCATCGTCCAGAGCCGGGACCGGTACATCGACGGTCGGATACCTCTCGTGAACGGGTACTCGCCCGGGTACGGCCCGTCGCCGTAGACCGGTTCGACCGGGATGCCCGACATGGTTTCAAAGTCGACATCTCGCAGGGGGGTGCGGTCGTAGGCATCTTGCCAAGCAGCCCGACTGGCTTCCGGATTCGGATCCATAGACACGATTGCTCACTTCCTAGTTGCACTCTCTGGGGTGAATAGTTGGACGCCCAACTATTGCACTCCCTATAGTATCTGGAATGGACGATGATGTCGACCTGATTCAAGAGGCCAAGCGCAACTGGGATGCCCGCAGTTGGGGTGAGTCGACGGCCATGGCCGCCGCGACGTCCATTACCCGAGCCCATCAGATCGTTCTCGCCAGGGTGAATGAGGCGCTCGCCCCGCACGGCCTGACGTTCTCAAGGTACGAGACCCTGGTGTTGATCAGTTTCACCCGTCGCGGCTCGTTGCCTATGGGCAAGATCGGTGAGCGCCTTCAGGTCCACCCGACGTCTGTAACGAACGCAATCGACCGACTCGAAAGCGCCGGGCTGGTGATCAGGGCACCACATCCGACTGATCGACGAACCACCCTGGCTGAGATCACGGATGCCGGTCGTGTCGTTGTTGACCTTGCCACCAAGGACCTGGAAGCCATTCGATATGGCATGGACGATTTGGCTGAGTCGACCATCGCCGAGATCGTTGAACTGCTTACTCCGTTGCGGCATTCGGCCGAGGACCTTTGAGGGCTCGGAATAGTCCACCGTTCGAATGGTTGTACCATGCAACTAGTTGTGCCATGCAACCAGCGCCATGCAATTACAAGGAAGGTGGACATGCCTGAGGATCCAGTAATCGAAGTCGTCGAACTTGGCATGCCTTGGCTGGGACTCGATCCCTTCATTTTCACGGTCCACCACCTCGACCAGTATCCAGCCGGCAACGACCAGCTAGGTCCGATCACCGGTCTCGCCGGTCGCAACATTGGTTCCGACTTTTCCTACCAGGACGGTTGGAGCATGTATCACGGCAATCCTGTGCCAGGATTTCCCCAACACCCGCATCGCGGTTTCGAAACAGTGACTGTTGTTCGCAAGGGGTACGTTGACCATTCAGACTCGCTCGGAGCGACTGCTCGATACGGCGGCGGTGACGCACAATGGCTTACGACGGGGTCGGGCGTTATGCACGCCGAGATGTTCCCGCTCCTGGATGAGGAAGCGGACAATCCGCTCGAGCTCTTCCAGATCTGGCTGAACCTGCCGCCCGCATCCAAAATGGTCCCTGCCCACTTTGCCATCTTGTGGGATGAAGACATCCCCACCGTCGAGGTGTCGCCGGGTGTGCTTGTCGACGTCATCGCCGGCGAAGTAGTCGGGCGTCGCGCTCCCGCTCCGCCGCCTGATTCATGGGCTGCGGATCCGGCTAACGAGCTCGGTATTTGGATCATCCGCATGGCCCCCGGGTCGTCCTGGCAGATTCCCACGGCCGGGACGGGGGCCAATCGGGTGCTTCACTGCTTCGAAGGCGAAGACATCAAGATTGCTGACACGGACATGGCTGGATCGGTTGGTGTCCAGCTAAGAGCGGATGTCCCGGCGACGATTGTCAATCAGGGAGGGCCAGCCCAGTTCTTGCTCCTGCAGGGCCAGCCGATCGGAGCGCCAGTCTTTCAGCTGGGACCATTCGTGATGAATACTCCAGAGGAGCTTCAAGAGGCCCTGGCGGATTATCGCCGGACCCAGTTTGGTGGTTGGCCGTGGTCGTCGCCGAGCCATGTGCACGATCGATCTGAAGGTCGCTTTGCGCTGCACGCCGATGGACGCATCGAGCATCGTGAGATGCAACCGCGCTAAAACGTCCTCGCCGTCAGTTGGATGAGGCGGCCGTAACCGGCTCTTTGATCCTTTCGGTACGTAGGAACAGGAAGAAGCTCCACGTCGATACGGCTCCGAGTAGATGCCAAATGGCGTGCGCCTGGATCAACGAATCGGGGTTGCAGGCCGGGTGTTCGTTGGTTCCGGTCAGCCAGATTACGTAGGCAAGAACGAAAGCGGCGGAGCCCACCCAATACCAGGGTATGTACTGTCGGCGGCCAACCGGTGGGTACTTGGCGAGCAGTCCGGGGAGCCAAAAGAAGATGATCCACCAGTGGCTCGCCAGGTCGGCAGCGATGACGGCCGGAGTCACGCCAAAGATGGCGCCGACGCCGAACCCGACGAAACCCGACGCCCAGCGCATAGTTGGCGAATGAAACCGGTAGAGGACTTCGGAGATGATCCACATGGCGATGCTCACCCCGAACAGGTCCAGCCCAATCCCCAGGTCGCTGCCGAGGAACCAGTAGCCAGCGGCATAGGCCGAGAGCAACGTGCCATAGGTCGAGAACAGGCGGCGTTCCGACCACCGTCCCATGATTGAAACGTTGAGCAGCCATGGCACGAGGATGTAGGCCACCATCGATACATTGTCGAGCCACGCTCCGAACTGGGTGTGGGTACCGTGCATGGCCATCGATCCGGGGCCGAGGAACAAAGCTGCCCCGGCATACAGCAGAGCGAGTGGGGAGCGTCCGATGAACCGGTTGGTGATGGGCCGTTCGTCCGTTTGGTCACGGCCGAGCACATAGAGCATGGCCAGCCCGGAGATCACAAAACCGAGATTGCCGAGGGTGTTGGCGGGTTCTCGGAGGAATCCTCCACTGACTCGTTCACACCAGCGTGAGACCTCGCCGATGGCGCTCTCGTTGGCGGCTGCATCGCCCCAGCCGTTGAGGCGGAATAGAGCGGCTGTTACGGCGAGCGCGCCAAGGACTCCCAATGCGGTCTTGAACGGTGTGAATGGTTTTAGCACAGGGCGACGCTAGCCGGGGCCGGCCTCGGTCAGCCGTGCCCCTCCGGTGGGAATGTTTCGATCCATGGTCATCGGTCCGCCATGTTGTGCGATCGACGCAAAGACGGGCTGGCCGTTGAATCGGTACTCGGCGTAGGAGCGCTCGGCTCGCTTCTCGAACCCGAGCTGTCCGAAGATATGCTGCGACACGGGGTTGGTCGCCTCGGTGACGGCTGACGTGAATCCGTTTATGGCCCCGTTGGCGAGACAAACGGCGACGAGATGCTGGCCGATCCTGCGTCGGGTGAACTGATCGGCAACTCCCAGAAGAAACAGGTGGAGGTATTGGCCCTGTTCGATCGTCCTTCCGGTCCGGTAGTCGGAATCGATCTGGCTGAGTAGATCGAGGATCGGGTCGAACTTCTCCGTTATGGCGTTGAGCCCCGGAGGAGGGGACGATGCGGCGTCGTCGGTCAGCAGGGCACCGGCCAACTGATGGGTCGCAATGTCTCGTGCGACAATGGTCAAGCCATCTTCTCCCGCCGTCTCCGACCAGAGCGTGACGAACTCCTCGAACTCGTCTGCGGCGAGCCCGGCGGCGACGGCGGGCGGATCGTGTTTCGTGAAGCTCTCCGCAAGCAGGCGCCCCATCTCGGCGGCGTCATCGGGCCGACAAACCGAGTACTCGATGCCGGAGATGACTTGGGGCGGAGCGTCGATCATGATTGACTCCTGGATGTTGTGAGATCTTCTTATGCCGATGCTACAGAATGCCAAACGCAGCGTCGGAGCTGTCCTCTTCCGGCAGTGCAATCGCAGCTGCGCACGGTTAGCACTATCCGAGGTGGTCGGAGATACCTGTCGTCGAGGCATCGACTCTGATAGGTCCGATAACCGGAACGGTTTCGCGTAGGTCGATTTCGATCGGTAAGCCGTTGGCCCGTTGGGCGGCCGTGATTACATCGATGATTTCATCGCCGATCAGTTCGTTTCGTTCGAGGAGCGCATCGGCGAGGGCACGGATGACGTGACGGTTCTGGGCGAGCAGTTCGTCGACACGGTCCTTGTTGCGGGAGAGAATCGTCTCCACCTGTTCACGAGCCCGGCCGTCCGACAAAACTTTGGCGGCGAGGTTGCCGCCCAGCACACCAGCATTGAGCGCTCGAAACGATACGAGTGAGTCGCCCATACCGAGCGATCCGACCATCTCGACGGCAGCGTTCGTGGCTGCCGCCAGGTCGCCGCCCGGCCCGGTCCCGGACTCACCGAAGAACAGTTCCTCGGCCACCATTCCGCCTAGCGCAATTTGGATAAGGGCGACCAGTTCGCTGCGCTTCTGCGTGTGGCGCTCCTCCTGCATACGGTGGGCGAGGAAACCGAGTGCTTCCCGACGCTTAACGATCGACAACATTTCAAGTCGACGACCCTTCCCGACGAGGTAGGCAACCGTGGCATGGCCCGCCTCATGGATTGCGATGGATTCACGTTCGTGTTCAGGGGAGTCGACTGGTTCGGCAAGTCCGAGTTCGGTGTCGGTGCGGGCTTGCCATACGTCGTCGATCGACAGAGCGTTTCGGTGACCTCTGAGCGCGATGAGAAGCGCTTCATCAAACAGGCGCTCAAGGGAAGCTGGTGTATACCCAAGGGTCGCCGAGGCGATGTCGATGCGGGTGGTTTCCTCATCGAGTTCAGGTTCGTGTGCTTTGGTCGCAAGAAAGAAGTCGATCAATTCGCGTCGGGCCGACGATCCAGGGATCCCGAAGTGGAGCTGGCGGTCGAATCGTCCAGGGCGCAAGAGGGCCGTGTCGAGCGAAGCCGCCCGGTTGGTGGCTGCAACGAGCAGCACGTTGTTGTAGGGCGTTGCCTTGACGTGGATGTGGTGGTCGGCCGGCAAGAACTTATTGGCGCGATTGACGGCCCAATTTCGGAACCGCTCACGACCGGCTGGCTGATCGAATGATTGCATCTGTATGAGCAACTCGTTGACTACTCCGCCCGTGCCAGATGACATCGATCGGTTGACATTCATATCTGAATAGGCCTCGGAAGTGTCTGACCGCCGCATCCCGATGGCATCGATCTCTTCGATGAAACCGATGACCCCGCCCTCTTCGCGGGCGACCTTGCGGAGTGCCTTGAAGTAGGACCTGATTTTGCGGGCAGTCATGCCGTACCACATGCTCTGGAATGCGGTAGAGGAAACAAAGAGGAAAGGCACGCCAGCTTCCTTCGCCATGGCCTTGGCAAGGTGGGTCTTGCCGGTCCCGGGCGGTCCTTCGAAAAGGATGCCCCGCCTCGGCGTGCCACCCATCTCATTGCGGAATTGGTCGTGGTCGGTGAGCACCGTCAGCGTGTGCTTGACGTCTTCGACGATCCGGCTCATTCCTTGCACCTGGTCGAATCCGACGTCGATTTGCTCGGGGAGGAACATGATGTGGGGTGAGCGAGAGTTCGTCAGCATCGGTCCGACCATCACAATTGCCAGGAGCAAAATGATGGCAAGGCCGGGGAGCCAGAACATCGCTTCGTCCGGCAAGCTGACTTGGGGGAGGATCGGCCGACCGTTGGCAACGCGCCACCAGAGGTAGGCGGCCGGTATCGCCAGCCATCCTGACAGCTTTAACAGGCGGCGTTGCCGCTGTTCTTCCCGGTGCTCCCTCACGCCCATAGCCACTCTCCGTGGTTCAGTGTTCTGACACTAGGCGCGATGTGGCCCTATGGCTAGGGAAATTTCGCCGAACCGTCGAACCGAGTTTCCACCACCTCTCACTGAGAAAACCGCAGAGAGTGTTGATAGGATCGCCCGCAGCGTCGGTGATTGTTGTTGAGTAGGCGCGCCGACCTCGGTAAGGTACCCAGGCGCTGGCCGGGAGGCGTGAAACCCAGGGGGGTGTCACATGTCGAGAGCCATGCGACTTGGATTAGTTCTTGCTATTGGTTTTGCGACATTCTTGACAGCTCCAGACGCCGCTCAGGCGCTCGGGCGTTTCAGCGATGACAACGGAAACATCCACGAGTCTTCGATCGAAGCCATTGCGGCCGCCGGTATAACACTGGGCTGCAACCCGCCCACGAACGACAAATACTGTCCGAATTCAGCTGTGAGTCGCGCCGAAATGGCGACCTTCCTCGTGCGAGCCCTCCCATTGGCAAGCTCGACCGTCGACGCCTTCAGTGATGACAATTCGAGTGTGCACGAAGCCAACATACAAGCGCTCGCCAAAGCCGGCATAACCCTTGGCTGTAACCCTCCATCGAACACCCGCTTTTGCCCGGATCGGGCCGTGACCCGCGCCGAAATGGCGACGTTCCTCACTCGAGCTCTCGACCTGGCGCCCTCGAGTGTCGACAAGTTTTCGGACGACAACACCAGCCCCCACGAGGCGAATATTCAGGCGCTTGCCCAGGCCAAGATCACGCTCGGATGCAACCCGCCCACCAACGACAAATACTGCCCATCGAAAGCGGTGACGAGGGCCGAGATGGCCACGTTTTTGACCAGGGGCTTGGGTCTCGATCCCATCACTCCACTGCCACCGACTCCCGTCGACAACGATCCAGCGCTGATCGCTCGCTATCACGTTATGGATGTCAACGAGAGCTCAAGCGCCATCACGGTGTGGGATATGCAGTACTGGCCGCGATCGATGAAGACTGGCCTTGACGTAGATCCCGATCCTTCGAGTGTGGCCAAGGTTGACAGCGCCGGCGATTACGCCGGCTGGGATGTGCTGGCGCCGTCGACCCGCTGGGAGTTCAAGAACCTCGGCCCCGACGCCGACTGGCTCCGCTTCACGCTGAACCGGCCTGCCGAAGTAGCCGTCGCCTGGCGAGGCGGTCTGCCGCTCCCGACCTGGTTGGGCGCCTGGGACTCCGCCGGGTTTGTCAACGTGGATGGTGACACGGTGCCCGTTTATGAGAAGAGTTTCCCCGCCGGCGAGGTGAAGCTAGGTTCGGTTGAGGGCCAAAACGGTTGGCGAGACATGTATTTGGTCCTGCTTGCCGAGGCGGGCGGATCGCTCAGTTCCAAACCCAAGGCGCCCACCGGCTATTCAGTGCCCACCGTTGGGGCGGCGTGCCCATCGTGGGTTCATGATCTTTATTGGACTGATGGCCCGGATGGAGATCTCTATGGAACTTGGCATCCGCAGATTGACCCGGTCTATTGGTGTTCATTCGGACATGAGCACGGTTCGAACCCGTCGTTGATTCCCGGTTCGCCGATGGTTCCGTACGAATACCTGGCCGACAAGCTCGGGCAGTCGGAGCCAAATGTTGGGTTCAAGGAGTTCACGTTCAAAACTGATGATGCTCAGCATTGGGTGCGGTTTGTTGTGCACGCCGGAACGAGTTCAGCCCGTCGGGTATGCGCTCGCTTCCATACTCTCTACATCCAGGCTTATGACGTGGCAGGCAACGAGGTCTACAGCGTTGGCTTTAAGGCCGACTATGGCGCTGCGGTCGCCACGAGCGATAGCGGGGGCGGGGTGTTGAATCCCACGAACTGTGGTTACAGCATGCAGTCGCTTGCCAACTCGATCGACTTCCGGGAACGAGCGATTAACGTCGGGACAGATTCCAATAACTATGAACGGTGGGAGAGTCGCAACGACACGCCGGAGACTCGTAACCTCGGTGTCGCTCAGTTCGATCACGAGTTCGATATTCGCAATCCGGCCTCCCACTGCGTCAATCAGACGTGCAATTCGGTGGTCGTGCGCGACCATGAGCGGGAGAATGCCACCCGTCGAACATTGTCGATGGCGACATGGAAGGCCAACTTCCTAATCTCCGCCCAACAGGCGGCCGGATCGGGGGAATTCTTCACGGATCCTTATGGCGCCGGGTTGGTCAATTCAGGCGCCTCAAACGCGGTCCGACAGTACATTCAGCCTGGTCTATCGATTGGTTTCTTCAAGAACACGACCGCCAACCGGATCGAATGTAAAGCGGTCGATCCTTGGACCTTCCGCTGCTTTCAGATCGGCGGCGCAGGAAATTCAACCGACATCGGGCACGTACCAGACCTCAGTCTGGAGCATGCGCTTACTGGCAACTAGGACCGAGAGGCGAGCTCAGGCGGACCGACGGCGGCCAAACCAAATCGACAGGAAGACGGCTATCAGGGCGATGTTGCCGGCTACGGCGATTCTGGTCACGTCGATCGCT
>RCMY010001516.1_pt1 | contig 21999 bp, 26 predicted proteins | sample 2041341 | NCBI WGS metagenome assembly RCMY01 (sample SAMN09708234, study PRJNA481090) | Marine sediment metagenome, whole genome shotgun sequencing project.
GCCACGTAGTCCTTAACGTCAGCGAAATTACGCAGCGCCTGAATGCCGCCTGCGGTAGCGCAAGCGCCAATAGTGACCAGGTATTTAGACTGTGCGCGCACCTCCTGAATGCGCGCGCGATCATGTTCGCTCGTAATTGAGCCCTCAACCAGCGACAGATCATACGGGCCCTCTATGCTATGGCTGCTGGCTTCCATAAAATGAGCGATTTGAATGTGCTCGGCAAGCGTCAGCAGTTCATCTTCACAGTCGAGCAGGCTCAGTTGGCAACCGTCGCAGGAGGCGAATTTCCATACCGCCAGTTTTGGTTTCGGTGGCGATGATTGCGGCGCGGTATTTGTCATTTGCTAAACCTATATCTCACTGCGGCCAAACCAGGGAAGGATTTCCGCCAACGAAAACACCGGCCCGTCCTTACAAATGAAATGCGGGCCGTATTGACAATGACCACACAGTCCGATGGCACATTTCATATTGCGTTCCATCGATACAAAAATATCGCTGGCGCGCATGCCCCGTTGCAGCAACTGTTCGGCGCAATAGCGCAGCATGATCTCCGGGCCGCACAGCATGGCAACCGCATTGTCTGGCTGGAGGGGAACTCTCGCCACGCGAGGTGTGACAACGCCGACATGTCCCGGCCAGTTTTCATGGGCATAGTCGACCGTCACCTCGTAACGAAAACCTGGCCGCCCACTCCACGCCACGAGCTCTTTCTGAAACAAAATATCCTCCGGTTGCCGCGTACCGTAAAGCAGATAGGCACTTTCAAAGTCAGCGGCATGCTGCATAAAATGGTATATAACCGGCCGCAATGGCGCCAGGCCAATCCCCCCGGCAATCAACACGAGTTGCTTGCCGTGCGCAGCATCCAGCGGCCAGCCACGACCGAAAGGACCGCGCAGACCGACGACATCCCCCTCTCGAAGCTTTGCAAGGGCGTGCGTCACTGCGCCTACCGCGCGCAGCGTATGCGTCACCGTACCGCTGTTAGCCGAATTGCCACTGATAGAGATTGCCACATCGCCAATCCCGAATGCATACATCATATTGAATTCGCCGGGCTTAAACAGGTGCTTGCTCGACGCCACTTCAAGTGTCACTACATCACTGCTTTCCTGAATGCGTTTTTTTACCGGATAAAACTCAGGTGTCACCGTAGGTACCGTAAATATCCATCACTTGCAGGCGCGCTGCCTTTAACCGCTCCGCCATGATGCGGGAGAAGCGTTTCATAAGTTGATAACCCATGGCCTTGTCGGCTTCGCATTTTTCACGCAGGCATTTTCCATCCAGCGCCACAACATGAGCCGTTTGCCGTACCCTCACATCGAAGGTCCACAGGTAAGGTGGGAAAATCCATGACCAGCCAACAATTTCGCCGGCGCCTATTGTTGCGAGTACCACTCGACCGCGGCCTGGAATCTCGGTCTCGACAGCGACCCTACCCTCGCGGATCACGTAAAACATGTCGGCCATGTCCCCTTCCCGCGCTAGCCAGTCGTCTGGCTTGTAAACCTGATTGCGGCCACAACCGGCAATCAGATCGACATAGGTGTTTTCCATATCCCAAAAAAACGGATGTTCTTTCAGCAAAACATCAATGGTTTTCATCGGCACTCTCTGTCATTGTAAAAACCTGTGTTTCCTCGCGCAGATCGATTCCTACCGGGCACCAGCTCACACAACGACCACAGCCTACACAGCCGCTGCTACCAAACTGGTCTTGCCAACTGGCGAGCTTGTGCGTTAACCACTGGCGGTAGCGTGATTGGGTGGACGCACGCACACTGCCGCCATGGATATAGGAAAAGTCTGCTGTAAAACAGGAGTCCCAGCGCTGCCAGCGCTCGGTATTGTCTCCGGTTAAATCGGTGACGTCTTCCACGCTGGAGCAGAAACAGGTAGGGCACGCCATGGTGCAGTTGGCGCACGACAAACAGCGATCGGCGATGGCCTGCCAGTGTGGGTGGTCGATATTTTGATACAAGCGCTGCTTGATATTGTTTGTATCAAGACCTTTATTATCGTTAACTGCCACCACGGCATTTTCTTCGGCCTGCTGCGCGGCCTTTTGCTCTTGTTCGCTTGCCGCTTGCGTCGAGACTCTGTCTAACAACTTCTTGCCCTGCGTGGAACCTGCGCACACTACAAAGAAATGCTCTGCATGCTGTACGACTTCAGTGAGAGCCAAATCAAAACCCGTCGTGGCCTTGGGTCCCGTCTGCATAGACGTACAAAAGCAGGTCGAAGCAGCCCCTGTGCAATTAACAGCGATGATGAGCGCGTTACGGCGGCGGGCGGCGTAATGCTCATCAACGACGGCACCGTGCAAGTACACTTTGTCCTGTATCGCCAGCGCAGCCAGATCGCAGGCGCGTACACCCAAAAACGCCAGTTTTTCGTCAGGCTTTTCCGGTTCTGTCACCACCACGCCAGCATCACCGCGACAGGCGCTCCATAGCTTTTCGCGTGGCGGCTTGAGAAAGAGTTTCCAGGCGTGTGGACCGACAACATAACTGAACAGCGTTTGCTGTGACTGTTGGTGTAGTCGATAGTGGCCGGGACGCTGCTCGTCGGTCCAGCCGATTGGCAAATCTTCGACCGACTCGATGTTGGCGTAACCAATGGCTTGATTTTCCCGGCGCGGGCCATAAACCTGGTAAGCGTCACCGCGCAGCAGAGTAATGAGCGCAGCCAGATCCTGCACACTCCATTTCACCGGCATTGCAGCGTTAATTGTGCTTTCTGTTGCGTCCACAAGTGTCTCCAATTCGACCGCCGCTGCATGCTAAGCCAGCCGTTGTGCTTACCCGTGTAGCTGACTAGGCCACTCACCGGGAGCTATGGTCTCGCTAATGGCGATAATTTCGCGATTGCAACAATAACCAACTGACATAGCCCATTCTCGTCATTGGCCGATGGCTAACGAATTGGTTATAGTATGCCGGCTGTTTATCTACCCTACTTGATTTGAGTCAACATTTAGCATTATATGCGCCGGGCATAAGCAACTGTCGTACCAGATATTGCAGATTAGTCCCTAAATACCGGCCGCAAAAATAGCCTCCTTTAAACGCTCGGTGGCGATTTGATACGCCGCATCGCGGAACTGAATATTTTCCTGGTCAGCCAGCTCGAATACGTTCTGACGAGCCGTATTCATTTTGGCGCGCAATTGTTCTCTAATCCTGTCAAGCGTCCAGCTGACGTGCTGCAGATTTCGTATCCACTCAAAATAGCTTACGGTGACACCGCCGGCGTTGGCCAGAATATCCGGAATGACCTTCACGCCACGCTGCTCAAGAACATCGCTGGCCGTCCAGGAAACCGGAGCATTGGCGCCCTCGACCACAACTTTGCTGCTGACGGAGGCCGCATTGTCGGCGTTGATCGCATTGCCCAACGCGGCTGGAATCAGATAGTCGCAAGGCAACGCCAACAGCGCGTTGCCGTCCAGAATATCCGCTGCGTCAGTGCCCACTACGGTGCCCATCGAGTCCTTATGGCGAATAACGACGCCAATATCTAGTCCATCCTGATTGACTATGGCGCCCTGACTGTCACTGATGGCAATGATGGCAATGATCTTTGCGCCGAGTGATTGCAGACGAAATGCCGCATAGCGGCCAACATTACCAAAGCCCTGGATGACGACGGTGCTGTTTTCGAGCGCCTGCTTGTAGTACTTACTGTACGCCTCAATTGTCATACAAACACCAAAGCCGGTCGCCTCCTTGCGGCCTTGAGAGCCACCGGTAACAGTAGGTTTACCCGTCACAACAGCGGGGTTGTAGCCGTATACTTTCGAGTACTCGTCCTGTATCCACGCCATGATTTGAGCGTTATTGCCGACGTCAGAAGCAGGAATATCCTCGGTAGGACCGATATTACGATGAATTTTCTCAACAAACATCGTTGACCTCGATGAGCCGCTGGAAGAAGTACTGCTCACCATGGCGAAAGGCCGCCACGAATGCGCATTTGTCACGCAGAGCGGCGAACTGATGGGTATTTTCACTTACGTTGATGCCTGCCGTTGCTGCGGTGAATTTTTAAGGAAATTTCGCGGACAGACAATGGCAATCACTTAATTCTCTGCCACCGTGACGTCCACCGCCTGCTGTATTCCGGCATAGGTCACAATGGCCCGCGCCGTCGTTTGATCAACTGGCTCCCAGCGCACATGCGGCCCCGGTAGCAAGCTTGCCGGTACCCAAAAAGCCCCTTCGGCCACGACTCTCCCGAAGGCAGAGCGGCGGTGGTCAGCACCACCGCCTACGCGCACTACCGGAAGCAGGTTGAACAGCCAGAACCGGGTCCAGGACGTCTGTGGAGTCGCGCCATCGGACCCGCCAATCGCTCCACATTTCAGGTTGCAGACCAATCCGTGTGGCGGGGCCAAAATCTGTCGTGCCCGCATGGCCTTGTATTTTAGACTGCCCTTATAGCCAAAACCCAGTTCGCCCTGGATCTCAATCTCGACCGCCATAACAAGCCGCGTGCCCGGTTTTATTAAATAGCGGAAATAGCGTTGGGCGGGTTCCGGCAGGTTTTCAACCATGGTTGTGTCGAACACCGCTTGCAGCAAACTTGCACGTGCGATCAGTTCGCGCCAGACTCGCCGTTGCGCTTGCCGATCCGTCCACCGCCATATCAGCAGGCCGAGAAGGGTCAAGCAGAGCAATAGCAGGATCGTCCAAAACCAGGTCAAGTCGCATGCTCGGGTATTACACTACTTATCGCGCCGGCACTACTTAACAGGGCCTCGTATTTGAGGGCCAGATCCACAATGGTAGCTTGCGAAGTGTGTATTTAGCTAAGCATAAGAAAAGGATAAAATCTTCGGCATCCTTGCCAGAGTAAACGGGACCTGAAATCAGATGTTGATCGAAATCAACCAGCAGCGTTTTCGTCTACCTTGTCATGACTGCGTCGCTGCAAAAAGCCAGTACAAGCGCTTCCGACGCGTAAGTTCCAAACCAAAGAAGTTGCCACTCTTAATGTGACTTGCAAGCCAGGTGAAAACAGCAGAAACGCGACGAATAAAAGGCAAAATACCGTCACTGCATTAGGAAACTCATACTGATAAGGCGAGGTGCCGGCTCGTATGCACGTGTATTCGCACAGGCACGGCAGCTTATTTGTAGACTGTTGCCACGAGGGACTCCTCCACTGTACGACGAGCGCTGGGCTCGACTTTTGGTCCGTAACCCAAGCGTAGTAATAGCTGTGGAGTACCTGTCACCGCCGCCCTGCGTTGCAGGCTGTTCCGCAGTGAGCTAACCTCGACCGGCTGATTCAAGTAAGAAGCGCTCAAACCCGCCGCCGTCAGAATAAGCAGCATGTTAGACAAAATTTGCCCGGTGCGTAGCCAGTCATATGGTTCATCGTGCGCGGTCGCCAGAACTGCGAGCGTGGGTGATCCGGCCGCAATTCTTTTGTCCTTTGCCGCCACGCCCCGGCCGAGATCGAACGTGCGAATGATTGACGCCCCTATAGACGACATCGAATCGGGCATGCCAAATCCGTCGCCTGACATGCCGTCGTGACTGCTGTCGCGTTTTGAGCGAATCCATGAACTGAGTTCCTGGCGGAACGCCGCATCAGCAAACTGAATACGATCGGCTTCACCAATTAACAGGGCGATCTTTTCACGCGCCCGAGCGTCGGCTATCAATCGCAGATCCACGTCCTCGACAGCGGCGCTGGCTTCCAGGTCCTTGACAACATCCTCGGGTAAGCACGCAGGCTCAAACGGGTGGCGGTTAGTACGTCTTTTTTGAATCGCCTGAAACAAGCGCTCATCCTGCAACGTCGGCTCGACAGGCTCACCAAAGCCTACCCGGGCGAGTAGATCGGGATCGTCCGCCGCAGGCAGCATGTCTATTTTCGGTTTATAACCGAAGTGACGCATAGCGACCTGAAGATGCCCCAGCGCCGCGCCACAGGAGATCGTCAATTCACGATCGCGAGGATCAACCACGGGCAGCGACCGCGTGCGGTCAGCCCTGATCGCGATAGCGTCATCGTCAACTTCAAACAGCCATGGCTGAGTATTATGGCTTGAGGGGGCCAGTACAGCGTAGTTTACGAGAAACAGCAATCGCTCGGAAACAACGGAAGCGTCGGGGAAATCGTACTCATTTGTGCGCCACGGATCGTGCATGAGGGGGTATCCTATTTGTCGACATCTGGCATCTCTACTTTGACCAACACTTCGCCTTTCTTATTAATGACGTCAACCGCGGGCATTTTCCCCGTCGTACTGCATTCAGCATGGCAGCCACCCATGTGGCTGAGGAATGGATGACGCCAGCCACGCCGCAACCGTGAATCGAATTCACTGTCCAGTTCTTCAAATGGCCCGCACATTCTGCGTGCCCAGCTGTTGGGGCTTTTATCCTGCTCAACCTTTACGGCTGCTTTACTCTCGCTCATCCTTGTTTCACCACTTGTTAATCGCGGTTAACTACAGGGCCAGTGTATTTACAGCGCCGCTCGCAGTATTGATTTGAATCAATTATCACGACGTTATCGCCGGGATTTTTTTTTGATTTCAGGAGATCAGTACGATGGGATATTCGACGGCGCCGATCAAACGCTGCGTATCACTCGCTGTCAGAAGCGCGTTGTCGCGTGCGACGAGCAGTAAACTACAGTCTCCCCTCTGCATGGATTGCAACAGATGGGCGAGATCAAAGTGTGCAAGACAACTGAAACGGGCACTCGGCGATTGGTCACCCAATAACTCATTTACGTCATGTTGCAGCGAGCTACCTGCCGCGGCAGCGATCGGTGGCAGCAGAATTATCAGGTCTTTTGCATCGGGTTCGGTCAACTGTCTTGCCATCGCCAGCGCCCGCTGTGCGGCGGCCGAACCGTCATAAAATAACCACACTGGCCGGTGGGCGTTAATCCGCCTGCTTGTCAGCAGTTTCGCTGCACCGCTAAAGCGTGTGCCGGTATGGCCCATTCTGAATAGATACGAGACGTCCATACTGGCCGCTGCTGACATTGCCTCAACAATATACTGGCCGCGCACTATTTTCAGTGTGGTGGCTATTTGCCTTTGTTTGCCGATGCGCTGTAACTCGCGCCGCGCTTGTTCGGCTTGCAAACGCTCGGCCAGCGCCGCGGCATTTTCCAACACGGCCAGACTTTGACCGCACGGGTCCACGGCAACCAAAATACGGGGGATACCCGTTTTCGCCGGCGCATCAATCATTGGCGTGGCCCAGCGGCTTATCTTCGCCAGTTTTGGCAAAGTTGGCCCGCGCTTTTGATAGTTCGACGAGACGTTGTTCCACACGGCCGAAGACACTGTGTTCCGGGTAGTTCCTCGCAGCGTCGCGTTCGCCGGCGTCAACGCCGGTAAGAAGCGTAATGGCCTGGTCAACTCCCTCTAGCGGATAAACGTTGAACTGCCCCGCGTGCACGGCCGCCACCACGTCATGCCGCAGCATAAGATGTTTAATATTGGATGCCGGTATTAAAACAGCCTGTTCGCCGCTCAATTGGCCCGCCGCGCATACGTCGAAAAAGCCTTCAACTTTTTCGTTGACACCACCAATAGCCTGCACTCGGCCGAGTTGATTGACCGAGCCGGTAACGGCAAAACGCTGATTGATAGGTAATCCAGCCAGCGATGACAATAATGCACACAGCTTGGCCAAAGAAGCGCTGTCGCCATCAACTCCTCCATACGATTGCTCGAAAACCAGACTCGCGGAGATGGAGAGAGGGTAATCTCTGGCAAAACTTGCTCCCAGAAAGCTGGCGAGAATAAGCACGCCTTTGGAGTGTAAGGGGCCGCCCAACTCGGTTTCGCGTTCGATGTCGACCACCTTGCCGGCACCGAGGCGAACGGTAGCGGTGATACGTGAGGGTTAGCCAAACATAAAACCACCAATCTGCAATACCGACAGACCGTTAATCTGGCCTACGGATTTGCCGGCAGTATCGATCAACACCGTACCGCGCTGAATATTTTCATAAATACGTTCGCGGATTCGGTTACTGCGCCGCGTTTGCTCGTCGATCGCCCGCTGCACGTCTACGGCGGCAACAATTGCTTTTTTTACTCTCGCCCGCCCAGTAGTCGGCTTCCCGCAGCAGATCGCCAATGCTGCGCAGATGCGTCGACAATTTTTCCGCATCACCCGCAAGCCGCGCGCCGTGCTCAACGACACGGGCCACTGCGCCGCGATCGAGAGGCCGTAATGCGTCGCGTTTCCCCAGGCTGCCGATGAGTCGTGTAAACGACGCATTGGTCTCGCCGTTGCGGTCGACTGTCTCCTCGAAATCCGCCGCCACTTTGAACAGGTCACGGAATTCAGGGTCGTGTTCGTACAGCAGGTAATACAGTAGACGTTCACCATAAAGAACGACCTTTACCTCAAGCGGTATCGGTTCCGGCTCTAGCGACATCGTGCTTATTGCACTTAGCATGCGCTGGAGCGATTCAATGCGAATTTCACGCGCTTGCAAGGCACCTTTCAAACCGTCGTAAGCAAACGGCTGAAGCAACAGTTGGCGCGCGTCCAGCACCAGATAACCGCCGTTAGCGCGGTGCAAGGCACCGGCTTTTATCAGGGTAAAATCAGTTGTCAGGGTTCCCATGTAAGCCTTGTGCTCGGCGCGCCCGATCACATTGCCGTGGGTCGGCAGGTCTTCAAACACTATCGGTGCAGCCGTCTGCTGGCTGCGGTCTACCAGCAAGATGATCTGATAGCGTTGAAACGATTCCGTGAGCTGCCGTTGGCCAGAGATTTGCGCTGGAGCTTCAGCCTGTGGGCGAAAATCATCGACGTGTTCGATGATGTCCTCCTGTACCGCGTCGAGATAGTGGATCGCATGATCAAGGGTGGCAAAGTTCTGCTTTATATTGTCGATCGAATGGTTGACTGCAAACCTTGCAATCTCCTGATTAAGTGCCTTAACTTTATTGCGTGTTTCTTTCTGCCAGCCTGGAAACAAGCGCAGTGTTTTCTGCAATTTTTCTTGCAGACCAGCAACAGCTGTCTGAATCTTTTCTTTTTCGTCTGTGGAAAGCTTTTCGAATGCATCGGGCGAGATGACTTCGTCGTTGCCGGTTATTGGCGCTAGCGCAAAGCCGGAAGGAGTATGGCTAAGATTGATGCGCTGCTCCTTCGCCTGCTGTTGCAGTTCCAGCATTGCGGAAGTTTGTCGCTTTTTCAACTGTTCTTCCAGTTCGCCGATGCGCGACTGGTAGTCCTCACTTTCGAAAGCGACGGTGATGGCGCTGCCAAGTTCCTCAATCAGCTGCTTCATTTCACGTTGAAATTCAACCCCTCGCCCGGCTGGCAATTGCAAAGCTTTCGGCCGGTGCGGCTGCTCGAAGTTATTGATATAACACCAATCGTCGGGCAATGGCCGACGACCGCTTCGACTTCAAGTATGTGCGAGATCACGGTGAATTTGCCCATGCCCGACGGCCCTAGCGCGAACACGTTATATCCATCGCCGTGCATGCCCATGCCGAATTTAACCGAGTCAAGCGCACGTTGCTGGCCGGCTACCAGATCAATCTCCTCCAGCTCGGCTGTTGTATCGAACGCCAGCTCATCCAGGTTGCACGCTGTGTACAAAGTTGAGGGTTCGAGTGCATCCGGGGTATTGTTGCTTTTCATTTTACTAAAGCACCTCGGTTGTTACAGCGTCACCGGCGACACGAACCCGTCGGGTTTGAGCACGAGGATATCGCAAGGCAGCCGGTCAAGAACTTTCTCGGCGGTGGTTCCGATCGCCAGGCGCTCGAGAAAACTGCGCCTGATCGCGCCCATAATGACCAAGCTGGCGGGCAGGCTCGAGACGAGTTCAGTCAATGCCTTTTCATTCTCGCCAGGCCGCAAGTAAACCTGATCAGCAGGAACATCATAGTCAGCCAAAAGCTTGTCGAGTTTTTCCTGGTGCGCTTGTTTGTACGTATCGGGAATGGCGTCTTCGCTGGCCCGCAGGTAAGGCGACTCGTACCAATGCAGTACATTGAGGCTGGCCCCCAGCTTGTCACGCAGCAGGGTCCCGCACTGCATGATTTTATGGTCGAATTGCACCGGCACTTCGTATTCTTCCATTGGATCAACCGCTACAATCAGTTGCGGTTTGTCTGGCATTTCATCCAGCTTAACGAGCAGAATCGGCGCGGGACATTCCCGAATCATATGCCAGTCGCTGCCGCTAAAGAACGTGCGGCGTAATTTGCTGTGGTGCACGGTTGTCTTAACGACAAGGTCGATCTGGCTGCTTAAACATTTTCGAATGACCTCTTCGTAGAAGCGCTTGCCCCACACGGCTTCGGTATAGACCTTGAGGCCGTGTGCGCGCAACGGTTTGGCAAGTTCTTCCAGTTCGCGCAGTTTGTGCCGCAGAAAGGCTTCTCGCCCCTCGCGTAGGTTGGCTTCACTCGTAAACGGGCTATCGAAGGGACTGTCGCCGACTTCCTTGATACTATCGCAAAGGAACAGTATCAGCTCGGCGTCCAGCCGAAGCGCCAAATCAGCGGCGCGGCTCAGCGCTTGCTGATTTGCAGTCGTTGGGTCAATCACTAGCAGAATTTTCCGAATTTCCAGCATAGACAACCTCCTCGATGGTACCGGTCTGGAGCGAAGCAAACCTTTAAGCGCTTACTTGCAAACAGGACAAGCCTTGTTTGCAAAAATTGTCGCTGCACATGAATGCTTAAGCATTGTTCGCTAGCGTGCCGTAGTTTGCACTTGCTGTGTTGATTTGGATCAATTTGTCCTACCATTTTGGCTAGCTACACTCATGTCGAAGGCATCGACACTATTGCTGCGGCGTCAACCAGCATGGCACGAGGTCCTGCTTAATGCCGGAATTTCCCGTTGCTGCGACCGATGTAGACACCCAAAGCGAAGCTAACGTCGAAGGCGGCAACGATACTCTCTGTTAATGGCTGGGCACGGAACGTCACGCCAAAATAGGTCAATAACAAGGGTGACAGAATCGCTTGAAATAGGGGTTTAGTGCTCTGCAGGGATCGATACACTCTAGCTAGGCCACCGCTTTCTGACCCATTGCTTGCCGCTGCAGAGACTCATTATTCACCAGCGCAACGCCGCCATCGGACACTTCAAAGCTTAGCCGGTCGAGCCGGGTATCGATGCCGACAACGCTACCATTCGGCACGTGGCAGTCTTCGCTTAGAATAACCCTGTTAAGCCGGCAGCGGGCACCGATCGTTACGCCAGGAAAGATTATAGAGTCCTGTACGATGCTGGCCGGTCCGACATAAACGTTCTCCGAAAGAACGCAGTGATCTACCGTTGCTCCTTCAATAACACAGCCTCCGAAGACCAGTGAGTCAATGGCGATGCCAGGCACTTTGTCGACGCTGTAGGAGAAGCGTGTTGGGCGGGATCCCTGGTGGGCCGGTAGCAATGGCCAGTCCGGATCGTACAAGTCCAGTGGGTTATTCTTGCAAAGCAGGTCCATATTAGCCTGCCAGTACGTATCGAGGTTGCCAACATCGCGCCAATACCCTGGCTTACCGGTTGGCGTATCACAGACGGGGAAGGCGTAAGCGGTTGCCGTGATGTTGTCGATTATCCAGGGCAATACATCGTGGCCGAAATCATGGGTGGAGTCAGAATTCGCGGCGTCTGCCTGTAAGGCACGCAGCAGGAACGCAATGTCGAACACATAAATTCCCATAAAGGCCAAAGCCACATCCGCTCGGCCAGGCATTGGTGCGGCGCTCTCGGGTTTCTCGATGAAGCGGCGAATTTTACCTTCCGCCGATGTTTCCATAATGCCGAAGTGGCGAACCTCGTCCAGCGGCACTTCGATGCTGTCGACAGTCACCTGTGCTTCATTTTGCTGATGAAATGCCAGCAGTTGGCTGTAATCCATTTTGTAGACATGGTCGCCGGCGAGTACGATGGTATAGCTGGGCGCATGTTTCAGCACCAGGTCCAGATTCTGAGTAATTGCGTTAGCAGTCCTCAGGTACCAATTGTCATACAGACGCTGCTGCGCCGGCCGGACCTCGATAAATTCGCCTAGCTCAGGCCGCAAAACCCCCACGGCCTCGTGATGCAGCAGCGAATGTGCTTTATATTAGGTCTGTACAGCGATGCGCCGAATACCGGAATTAATGCAATTCGACAGTGTAAAATCGATATTCCGATACACCGGCAAACGGCAGCGCTGACTGAAGCGCCGCTGCAACGTAGATCTATGAGACATTTCCACCGGCACAATAAATACTCCCTCTAGCTATTGGTGCGAGGCGCTGAAAGTGCTGCAGCAGTTCGCCGACACCGCTGAAAAATAGTGCTGCGGCGGCACAGAGACTATCCAGCAGGTTGCCGCCTGTCTGCAGTGCCAACAAACATCTCTCCGGCTAGCACAGCCAATGCGGCGTGGTCAATAATCTCGATATGGCGTCCGCTACAGGTAATCAGCCCGGTTTTCTCCAGTTGGGCAAATGCGCGGCTAACGCATTCCAGACTCAGTCCCAGATAGTTGCTGATGTCAGTTCGGCTCATCGACAGCCGGAAAACCCATGCGGACAGGTGGCGCCGGGCAAAACGATGCGATAAGTCAAACAGATACACGGCAATGCGCTCAAGCGCCTTATTGCGCGACAACATCATTGTCAAAATATGCTGCCGATCAAGCGCCTCACTGAGCTTAGCGAATAAATGGTGGTGCAGTTCCTTAAGCTGGAGCGTGGCGGATTCCAGCCGTGACCTGGGTAAAAAGCAGACTGAACTGGTCTCCAGCGCAACGGCCGACGCTGTATAACAAGGTGGCAGCCAACCTTCAAACCCGAACAGGTCGCCTGCCAGGCACACATCGGTGATTTGCTCATGACCCGAAGGCAGCGTACGAACAGTTTTGACGGCACCGGAGCGCACGAAGAAAAGGCCTGCGAAGCGATCACCCTGGCGGAAATAATGCTTACCTGCCGCTGTGCTGCGCCTATGGTCTACCCAGTCCTGCAGGTCTATTGACGGATTTGCTGCGATGTTACTTGTTAAACAAAGCGCCCGCGTCGCGCATTCGGCACAACCCCCGTCGCGCGGTCGCCAAGCGGAGAAATCACCCGTTACGATATTGCCTGATATTTTCTCGACTCTAAGTTGAGTATCCATCTGCAATCTCCACTATTCGTAACTGAATAGCTCGCAGTGTAGCTACTGCTTAACTCTTCGAATATTTGGAGTTTCGCGTAGGGATCTACGCAAAACTACATAGATGCTTGCTACATCATACCCTGCATCTGCGGCAATTTCGGTCTGGCCACTTCTGGAGTTTCGGCGACCATAGCTTCGCTGGTAATCGTTATGCCGGCGATCAATACCGCATGTTGTAGCGCCCCCCTCACCACCTTGGTCGGGTCGGGAATGCCCATTAAACTGGGTCGCGGCCGCGCACATGAAAACGGGCTGCTTTCTACCCGACATCGGCCGCTTGCTTGATCTCGATCAACTCTAGCGACAAGCAAGACATTTATCCTGTTAACTGCGTTGAGTGGTCGGCCTCTCAGGGGGGGGGCGAGGCCTCGGGACAGTGAGTTACGAGGATTTGATAATACAAATTTGAGGTGAATACCATGAAAGATTCAGCTTCAATTCCAAGGTCAGATAACGACGACTACTCGGACGAATGGGCGCTGCAGTGAAGACGATTTTTGCAACGACAGGCGGGAAGTGAGCTGGACCAATGTGGCCGGTATTCATTTGACCCTTCTCTATTACACGGCAATATCGAAAACTTTGTCGGCGTAGCGCAAGTGCCGTTGGGAATCGCCGGACCGCTGCTGGTCAACGGCGAATATGCCCAGGGTGAATTTTACGTGCCGTTGGCTACATCAGAAGGCACGCTGGTTGCCAGCTATAACCGCGGCATGAAGATGATACGTTTGGCCGGCGGGGTAAAAACCACCATTAGTGACGACGCCATGCAGCGCGCTCCCGTGTTTATTTTCAACAGCGCCAGAGAGGCGCGTGACTTCGGCAAATGGATTAGCGAAAATTTTCAGAGCATCAAGGAGCGCGCTGACGCCACCACGCATACGGGTCGCCTGCAAAACATAGAACAATATTCTGCCAGCCGCTTTCGTTCCCTACGCTTCGACTACACGACCGGCGATGCCGCCGGGCAAAATATGGTGAGCAAGGCTACCCTGGCTGCCTGCGAGTGGATAATGCAGCAGTATCCCGGTATCGAGCGCTATTACCTGGAATCCAAATTTGCGACCGACAAGAAGACCTCGTTGGTCAACATACTGCATACCCGGGGTAAACGGGTCACGGCCGAGGCGACAATACCCAAAGAGTTGATAGCAACGCTGTCGCATTCTACAGTAGACGACATGTTCAAAATCCGCCAGGTCGCCAATCTCGGCAGTATGCTCTCAGGCGCAAATAACAACGGAGCACATTCCGCCAATGCCATAGCGGCCATATTTATTGCCACAGGGCAAGATGCCGCCAATGTCGCGGAGTCATCTGCCGCCGTCGCCCACGCCGAGATAACGCCAGATGGGGACTACTATTATTGCGTCACGTTGCCCTCGCTGATCGTCGCGACGCTCGGTGGTGGCACGGGTCTGGCGACCCAAAGTGAATGCCTTAAATTACTCGGCTGTTATGGTAGCAATCGGGTAAACAAACTGGCGGAAATCATTGCCGCCACCGTGCTCGGCGGGGAGCTGTCGTTGGGCAGCGCTATCGTCGGGCGCGAGTGGGTGTCAAGCCACGAGCGGCTGGGCAGAAACCGCTAAATTTATCAGACCAAAAGAAGCGTTCTGCAGCAATTACGGAATTGAACGGCAAACAACCGAACTCAGCGTTCAAACCGCGACTTTCACTGCACTCCAAACGCTGAACGACATCCGGTGCCGGACCTGACATTTCACAAAACTTGCGTAGCGCGCCACAGTTCGCAAACGAATTCATATAACCCGTTTACTATCTATGCCGGTGGCATTCAGGTGTGCCTCTTAAGCATTGAAAAAGTACTTTGATTCATTTTATTGACACGCCGAGGCACCAACCTGATTGAGATCAAAGCAATGACTTTTTGCTCTGAATGCTCTTTTTTTTTGATCACGATCAATACGGCGATCACGAAAGCCATCAAGATAGCCATATTGCTTCAATGGGGTTTATACCAATGAAAAATCGTTGCTGCGTTATTCTGACTTGTATTTTATTGCCGTTTGGATTGATTGCCTGTACCAGCATGAACACCGGCTCGGAATGCCTTATGGACGAGCAGGCGGTTACTGAATTCGTGACCTACGCCTGGCTACCAGCGGATTCGATAACCACACTCGACAATACCGAGGACATCACGCCAGAAATGCTCGAAACCATACAAGATGAGATTGAGCAGGGTTTTGCCGACGCCGGGTATGAGCTGATTGAAGATTCAGAGGACGCTGATTTTATTATCGCGGCGACCCTGGTGACCCAAAAGCAGATGCATGACACTGTTTTTTTCCCGGCCATCGATAGCGATGCTATGAATAAAATTCATCCGGATGACGTGCATCTACACCTGCGAACAACTGGTGTGCTGACAATCGACGCATACGAAGGCGTTTCCGGGTTGCCATTCTGGCGTGGTTGGGCGCATCGCTCTTTGACCATGTCAGATAAAAAGGTGCCGCGCAGGATCATTAGACAAGCGGTGACAACTATCATCGCGCAGTTTCCACACCGTAAGGAAGCGAATACCGCTGATAAGCAGGCACTCAATGCAGGCACTAACGCGCGTGAATTCAACAGTGTGGCGCTAACCTGCAGTACCGCCTTACGTGTTTAACTGTTGCAATAAAATCTTTGCTCTCACCAGATCAGCTTTTTTCTTCAATTCTGTTATGTCGACCGCCACGCCGAGCAATGCGGGCGTTTTATCGACGCTGCTCTGATACGCGTTGGCGGCGGCCTGATTAGCAAGAATTATACGGCCGTCTACATCCTTGGCGAAAATCATATGCGGGACCAGATCAATAATCTGCCTGAGCTGCCGCTGCGACGCCTCAATTTCCGCGAAAAAGCCACTACGTTCGGACATATCGCGCACGATGCCGGCGAAACTGCGCTTCCCCTCGAGGATCACCTCGCCGATTGCCAGGTCCATGGGGAATTCTTCGCCGTTCTTGCGCAAACCAGACAGCTCCCGTCTTAGGCCGATAATTTTGCGCTCGCCGGTTTTGAGGTAATGCGCTATATATTGATCGTGTTGTGCCTCGTATGGCACAGGCATGAGTAGGGATACATTCTGACCGATGACCTCGGCCGCGATGTAACCAAACATTTTCTCCGCAGCAGCATTAGATGCTTGCACCTTGCCAGTGTCGTCTATTGTGATAACACCTTCTACTGCCGTTTCTATAATTACTGCCGCCAGCGCCTGCTGCTGACGGGATTGAACGGCGGGACTTTGCGGGTTCTGATTGATCCGCCTGCTACGTACAAACTGATACAGGGCCAACGTGACGACTGTAATGAGTATCAGTATTTTCCAGAATGATATCTCGAATTATCGCAGTGCTTCTTGATCATGACCAATTCACCGGGAATCCACCTTTGCTCCCACGCGCACTGCCAGTACGTCACACTTTGCGCCATGCAACACCGCGTTGGCGGTTGAACCCAACAGCAGTTGTACGCCGTGCCGGCCGTGACTGCCGATCACAATCAAGTCCGCGTCGAGCTTGTCAGCATGATGATGCACCCCCGTAGCGGGTCTCCCTGCTGCAACTATCTGCCGTTCGACGGGTATATCGTGCTCTTCACCCAGAGTGTTGATTACCGCAACTGCGCGCCGCTGTGTATCATCCTGAATTTCCAGGTATGCGCTGCCAGCAAAGGCGTCGGCAGGATAAACGGGTTCCACGACGTAGATAATACTCAATTCAGCGGTATCAGATGCGATGGCGAGTGCTCGATCCAGTACGGTTGAGTAGTCCGATAATACATCGAGCGCGATCAATATACGTTGATAACCTTTCATAGTGTTATCCCTCTGGTAAACGGGGCAACACGCGTTACCCCAACGCTGCGGCTTACTCCCGCATTGACCAAAACGGGATACCGACACTGTATCTCCCCCGCTAAGCGGTTAACTCATGTCGAATAATCCGGTTCTTCAATAGCAGACTACCGGCATATTGCACGCTGTGCTTGATCTTGATCAATTTATGGTGCTGACTTCGCTTTAAAGTTACCGACATGCTTGAACCAGTTGTCCATACGCAAACGCCTCACGCCACCATAGCTCGCATCATTGAAGTAACAGGCGTTGACCACCGATGAGTATCGCTATTGAAGCATTGTTACAGCCCGACGCTTATCCACATCCTGTTCGGGATATTTAACTAAAGGAAACTCACATCTCCTGGGTGCTTTTAATCGGTGAGTACGCCTACAAAATAAAAAAACCCGTGCGACTGCCCTATCTGGACTTTTCAACACGGCAAATTCGCCAGCACTACTGCAACGAAGAGCTACAGCTGAATAGCCGCCTGGCACCACAACTGTATCTACAAGTAGTCGCACTTTATGGAAGCGAGCGTCAGCCTAGTTTTCATGCTCAAGGCAAGCCGATTGATTATGCCGTGCGGTTGCGGCAGTTTCCTGCGGAAGACCAACTGGATGAGCTGATGGGCAGCGGCAAACTAACGGCACATCTGGTAGACGACTGCGTTGACTACATCTATGGCTACTACAGCGAAAGCCCGTCCATACGTGAACGCGATGTCGGCGATCCTTGCGAGGATATCAAAGTACTGTATGGCAAGCTCGAACAGTACGTTGAACTGCTTACCCAAAATTAGTTTTCAGTCATTCTGGATGCAGCTCTTCTGCAGCCAGCGCAACGTCAGCAATTCCGCGATTTGGCTCGGCGCTTGAACATCCCCTTCGCCATCGTTTGGTGTCATGCGGACGCCGATAACTTGCGTCAACGCGTCTCTGCGAGATGTTCCGAGGGGAATGACCCCTCCGAAGCCAATATAAAAGTATTGGAATATCAGCTGCGGCATAGTCAATTACCTGACTGCGATGCAGATACAGCGGGTTTGGTTCGGTTTGATACCAACGGAGAGATAGACGCAGCTAATTTAGTAAATCTGCTGATGGACAAAACTAAAGGAGATAGTTACCCGGAGCAGGTGTAATGGCATCCCTTAGTAGTAATGTAATGTATCGAATATAACGTTGATATAGCGAGTCTACGAAGAGCCAGCAGTCAGGCGTGTTTTCGCAGCTTATTGAATCACCTCGGGTCAGCTAGAGGCTTTTTTGCTTGAGCTATTTGCTCTATTTCGTCACCTTTTTCCTGGCTCTAGGTTTTTTAGCTCCAGGGACCATACGTTCGAGTGTTAGGTCGGCAATGCGAGCACCTTTCTCGTTGATCAGCGTCGCGTGTCCTTGTTTCAATTCTGCCAGGCGGTCATCACCGGCATCCACTCTTGACTGCAAAGCACCGGCAAGTGTCGCGAGGCGTGCGTTTTCGTCTTTCAATTCACGAGGGTCGCGGCAGAGCCGTTCAACGTCGAAGCGCAGTACGGCTTCATGCTTATCGTGCTCGGCGTTATGACGTTGCAGTGTTTTAGTGAGCGTGTCGGGCAGTACGTCGATGGGCCCGTCGGCACGTTCTGCCTCGATCGCGCGCTGCTATTGTTTGATTTTGCGGGCGCGTTTCGACGGTAGGAACTCGTAGCACTCCATACCTGCCATCTTGACGAGCGCGAAGAAGGCATCAAGGTCACGATAGAGCACTCGAAATCCGACCAGGAAGGTAAGGGTCCTGTGATCGCCATTCTCGGGCAGACTGGCTCGTTCTACTGCCCCGTGCGGGCCTTGAATGACTAGCTCTCCATCGCCGACCTACGCCGCCGCCACCGCTCCGTGAATCTTTATGCGCGGCGCCCGATCACCCTTCGGTGCAGGTAATACATGCCGCCCGCGATTAGCAGTAAAAGGGCGCCGACGACCAGCAAACGCTCCGGTTCCCGCTCTAGAAAACTCTCACCGAGGTAAACCGTGCCGACCGCGTATGGGAATTCCACCAATGCGAGTGCAATTATATAGCCCCTTAGCGGATAGCCAACCGTGCCGAGAACATAACCGGGCACTTCCGATGGCAACGCTGCCTGGAACAGCAATACGTGAATGAAGCGAGTTCGTTGATTGAACCTGTTCTCAAACGCCGAGAGCCGTTCCTCGCCGACAAAACGTGCGGCCACCGGTCGGCCGAAATAACGGCCGAGGGTAAATGCGACCGCGCCGCCGATTATCCATCCCAACCATAACAACAGTAAGCAAGTCGGGCCACCCCAGGCATACACCCCAATCGGGACGATAATCGCGCTGCTGAAAAATGCGAGCATCGCCGATACCACGGCAAACAAAACGAAGACAATCATCCCTATCACCGGAAACTGCGCAATAATGGATTCGATCAGTGCGATGATTTGCTCGCTGCGGGCATGTAAGCTATCGGAGCCAACAATAAACGCAGCCAACAAGATGATGATCGCGAGCATCGGTAGTCGCCGATCGAAGGCCTGCGCATTCATCACTTACAGCACCTCGAGCTAACTGGCATACCAGGATATCTCACAGAATCTCCATCATTTTTTTTTTGAAGAATCATTCAAAATTGGGCTGCGGCTAATACACACGGCAACACCACCATCCTATTTCTAAAATTCACAAGTTACAAATTAATTGGCGGATGAATTAGCGCGTTTTTCTGTTCGCGCAACGTCAGGCCACCGGCCAATTCGGTTTTAACAGCAGCCATGCCGGAGTGCTGAAAGACAAAGACGCGATTCGACACGTCGTTGACGCCATTAGCCTAGTGAAAAGCCCTTTTCCAGAATCCCATATTGAAGTACTTATGCGCGGCGGGTATCAAGTTGATCTGGACGCTCGTTATAGTGAAAAAGAAAAGCACTATATGCGTACGATGGGGAGATATTTCTTTTCGGTGGCGAATGGAAGGATCGAGTATTCAGGGAGCCGGACCCTGGAACGCTTTGTTAAAGTACTGCAAGGTGAGCCAGGACCGATGTAGAGAGGGCGTGGTCGAATTTTATCGAGGATTACCCTCGTTACATAGACTATTAAGCCTGATTACGGCCTTGTCCTGGCGCTGCATAGTTGCGACTATCCCACACGCTCTAGCGAATATTCAGAGCTAAAACCCAATTAATAGCGGTTGCTATTCGCATGGAAAGAGATTGCGTCGGATGTATCCCGTCGCGCGTCTCTGCAGAGTCCCAGACGTGGTCAATATCGTATACCCAAAGATTGGGGTCACTACTGCGGAAGCTTTCAAACAGTGCCCTGTGACTGGCGATTGATGCCCCGAATCTATCTTCATCTAAGGCGAAAATGGGCGGCATGATTAAAAGTACCTTGAAATTACGCTCAAGCAAGAACGCGATGTGAGACTGCAATCGATACTTGGTGTGTGCAACGTCGTTTAGCTGCAGTATGTCGTTGCTACCCAGGAAGTAAATAACGGTCTCATCAGTATTGCCCGTTGTCCATAAGTCACGCGGTATTGAGAAGTCTCTTATCGTGCGGCCGTTTTGCGCCATTACATGAATATTCCAGCGGGGAGCTATTTCCCTTAGCAGATTGGGCCAGCTTTCATGCGTGGTGCTGAGACTGTTGCCTATAATGATGAGTCGCGGCTCATCGTGACCTGCTGATGCAGGCGATACGAAAAGCAAATCGCAAGAGAATACCGCTATGATGTAATAAGCCCATATAGTTTTCATTCTGTAAATCTCCATTAGCATTTGCGGGGCGATAACTGCATAACCCTATCACACAGCAGAGAATACAGCGGTTCGTCAAGATCCACGTTAGGCAGATAGGCATCCTTGTACCCGCAGCTCGTTTATGTCTGCGTAGCCTAATTCCGGGCTTAGAATGAGATGAATCTAAGTATAAGCCGCATTAACGCCCCTTTGCACCCAATCCGTTATAACCAACAGGCCGCTGGTAATCGCTCATGGCAATTGAGGCGGCGTCCGGTTGCTATAAATACGCTATCCGCTCGCACATTGATCATAAATCACCCGTCATCTGATATCCCTCGCTAGAGATGCCGCCTCAGCCCGCAGGGCACCCTGCCAACCTCTCCCTTGAGCAGCACTTATCGTCACAGTGATTCGATGCTTGCTGTTTGGCGCTAACACACTGTGACACATTCATCTGGAATGAATTTGGACAACCGAAGGTTGCCTGCAAGGTGAAAACTTTGCGCCCCTGCTGAGGACCTACCGCGATTCGCTACGTGATGGAATGCCCCTGAAGCTGGTTCATCGCATCGTCGCCTTGCAAATCCAGCGTTAAACAACTGCTTTCATAATCTCTCACTGAAACCCTGGCGCTACAGATGGCGTGCAACACGCTGGCTAATCGTAGCGACCAGCGTATTTAGCTCACTGGCAGTAGGCGCGTTTACACGGTGAAATGGCAGCTTGCCATGGTCTTTTTGCTGGTAGACACCGTCAATGAAAATCGTATGTAAATGTAAATCTAGATTTAATGCAGAACCAAAACGTTGTATCAGCGTAACGGCACCGGTTTTCGCCGTCGATCTTTTAAAACCGGCCTTTTTGATCAGGTGCCTTGAGATCGCTCGGTTGACAATGCCCAACACTTTACCCATGACCTGCGGGTTGTTGGCTAACAGGAATCGCAGCGGGTACGGAAAGCTGAGAACCCACTGCTGTATGGGTTTGTGAGGCAAGACGTCATCCATCAAGAGCGCAGTGGTTACAGCCATGCGCCTCGCCCCGCAACTGGGGCACTAACAGTAGGAGCGTTAAGCGAGCATTTCCTTTGCAACTGAAGTGTACTTTGTGCTCTCCCTCACCGCAGCGTAAACATTGAAAGATCGCAAATCCACCGGCTTCGCTACCGCAGGTTAGCATCTTACTGATCTCAGTTTGGTAGTAGTCTGTGTCATAACGGT
>RCMY010001517.1_pt1 | contig 21996 bp, 15 predicted proteins | sample 2041341 | NCBI WGS metagenome assembly RCMY01 (sample SAMN09708234, study PRJNA481090) | Marine sediment metagenome, whole genome shotgun sequencing project.
CGATCTGGACATCCCGAATCGGGTGCGCGTCGCCAGCGTTGCCCAGGAGACGCCTTCACTGCCGGATGCGGCGATCGACTTTGTCCTGTCGGGCGATGCGGCCGTGCACGCCGCGATCCAGGCCGAAGCCAATGCGTTTGCCAGCGAGGACTGGGAAGCCGTCGCCGAGGCGCACATCAGGCTGGAAGAGCTGAACGGCTACGACGCCAGCGCGCGCGCCGGCAAGTTGCTGCATGGGCTGGGGTTCTCGTCGGATGCGCATTCCCGTGCGGTCAGTACGTTCTCCGGCGGCTGGCGCGTGCGGCTCAACCTCGCCCGCGCGTTGATGACGCCCAGCGACCTTCTGCTGCTGGATGAGCCGACCAACCATCTCGATCTCGATGCGGTGCTCTGGCTGGAGCAGTGGCTGCTGCACTATCCCGGCACGTTGCTGCTGATCAGCCATGATCGCGAGTTCCTTGACGAGGTCACCACCCATACGCTGCATCTGCACGACGGCAACGCGCGCCTGTATACCGGCAATTACACCGCCTTCGAGCGCCAGCGCGCCGAACATCTGCGCCTGCAGCAGATCACCCACGAGAAGTCGCAGGCCGAGCGCGCGCACCTGCAAAGCTTCGTCGATCGCTTCAGCGCCAGTGCGGCCAAGGCCAAGCAGGCGCAGTCCCGGGTCAAGCGGCTGGCCAAGATGGCGGGCACCGAGGCGGTGCGCATCGAACGCGCCCTGCGCATCGAGTTTCCCGCGCCAGCCAAGCTGCCGCACGCCTTGCTGCGGATCACCCACGCCGACTGCGGCTACAGCACCCCGGCCGGCCCGGTGACGATCCTGCACGACATCGGCTTCATTCTTGAAGCCGGCGACCGGGTGGCGCTGCTGGGTCCGAATGGCGCCGGCAAGTCGACGCTGGTCAAGACGCTGGTCGGGGAGCTGCCGCTATTGACCGGCGAACGCACCGGGCATCCCGATCTGAGGATCGGCTACTTCGCGCAGCACACGGTCGAATCGCTGCGCGCCGGCACCAGCGCGATCGATCATCTGTCCGATATTGCCCCTGGCGTCTCCACCCAGCAGCTGCGCGACTTCCTCGGCAAATGGAATTTCCCGGGTGACCGTGCGTTCGAGTCGGTCGATGTGTTCTCCGGCGGTGAGCGCGCCCGTCTTGCGCTGGCGTTGATTGCCTGGCGCCAGCCCAACGTCCTGCTGCTGGACGAGCCCACCAACCATCTGGACCTGGACATGCGCGAGGCGCTGGCGGAAGCCTTGGCGCTGTTTGATGGCGCCATTGTGCTGGTCAGCCATGACCGCCATTTGATCGGTCTGGTCTGCGACACGTTCTGGCGGGTCGCCGACGGCACCGCGCAGCCGTTTGACGGTGATCTGGACGAGTACGCCATCTGGCTGCGTTCGCGTGACAACTCCAACGATGGCAAGGGTCGCGCCGCGAAGAGCGCTGAGCCCGTGGTTGCCGCACAGGCACCAGCGAAGCCGCGTCGCGGCAAGGGGAACCCCCACAAGCTGGCCAAAGCAGAGCAGCGGGTCGCCGAGTTGGAAGCCAACCTGGAGACGTTGGAGACTGCCCTTGCCGATCCTGCCGCCTATGCCGATGGCGGTGAGGCCGCTGCGGAGCTCGGGCGTGAGCAGGCGCAGCTGCGCGAAGATCTGGAAACGGCGGAAACCGAATTGCTGGCGCTGTACGAGGCTGACGTGGCCTGAGCCGCGCCGCGCCGCTCAGCCGCGTGGATGGTGGCTGGCGTGCAGCTGTTTCAGCTTCTCGCGCGCGACCAAGGTGTAGATCTGCGTGGTGGAAAGCGAGCTGTGGCCAAGCAGCATCTGCAGGGTGCGAAGGTCGGCACCGTGATTCAGCAAATGTGTCGCGAAGCTGTGCCGCAGCCCGTGTGGACTGATTTTGCGCGGATCAATCCCGGCGCTCGCAGCGTAGCGTTTGACCAGTAGCCACAATTGTTGGCGTGTGGGTGCATTGGCCGACGGCTCCAGGAACATGGCCTCGCGGACGTGTCCACTGGCGAGCCCCGGGCGTGCTTCAGCGAGGTACCGCTCGACCCAATGTCGCGCCTCGTCGCCCATCGGCACGAGGCGGTCACGGTCGCCCTTGCCGGTCACCCGCAACACGCCCTGGCGCAGGTTGACGGCGCTGATGGGAAGGCCGGCCAACTCGCTGGCGCGCAGCCCGCAGGCATACATCAACTCAAGCATGGCCCGGTCGCGCAGACCGAGTTCGGTTGTGTCGTCAGGTGCGGAAATCAACGCCTCGATCTGGCTTTCGCTCAGCGCCTTGGGCAAAAGACGCGGCAGGCGTGGCGGCTCGAGCAGGGCGGTGGGATCGTCACCTCGCGCACCACGACGCAGTTGCCACGCATGGAACGCGCGCAGACTCGATAGCAGCCGAGCGGTGCTGCGGGGGGAATACTGCTGCCGACTGCGCCACTGCAGGTAGTCGTACAGCGTGGCGCGGTCGGTGCCGGCAAGTCCCCCACCAGCGCCAGCACGCCAACGGGCGAACCCTGCAAGATCCCGGCGGTAACTGGCCAGCGTCGGCTTGGCGAGACCGTTCTCGGCCCAGATCACTTCCAGGAAATCCTCGATCAGGATGGCATCGGCGTCCGGCAGCGGCGGCTGCGCCATGGCCTGACGACGGCGTTCGGCGGGGGTCGATGGCGCGGCTGGGGGTCGGGGCGAGGTCATCGGTGCAGCTTAGCGGAGCCCGTCAACGCGGCGGTGCCCTAGAATCCCAGCGTTCCTGCCGATGTGAAGCCGATGAGCCAGTCACGATCGCCGCACCCCAAGTCCGCCAGCGTGAGCAATTCTCACCCGCCATCGCTGATTGGCTGGCGCTTTCTTGCGCTGGCCTACGACTTTTTCCCTGCCCTGGGATTGTGGATGGGCGTCGCCGCGATTTTTGTCGCCGTCCACAACGATGCGATCACCGGGGGCCTGCTGGGCGCACTGGAGTTCATCGCACTTTGGCTGGTGACCGCCGCGTACAGCGTTGCAAGCTGGCGCCTGGGCGGACAGACATTGGGGATGCGGCCCTGGCGACTGCGCGTGCTCGCGGCCGAAGGTGGGGATCCATCATGGGGCGCCCTGTTGGCGCGTTACGCCGTTGGCAATTTGTCCCTGTTGCTGGGGGGGCTGGGATTCTGGTGGGCCTGGTGGGATCGCGACGGGCTGACGTGGCATGACCGCGCCAGCGGCACCCGGATGCAGCGCATCGCCAAACCGGCGTAGCGGGACGGTCGGGCGGCGCCAGCTCCGCGTTGAGGTTTAACCGGAGCGCTTGCGGAACAGCAGCAAGGACACGCCGATCATGATCAGCGTAGGCAGCGCGTAGGCCACCCGGAAGTCGAACTTGAACGCGCTGGCCAACTTCACAAATTGGGTCTGCAGCAGCCAGAACCCCAATGCGAAGACGATGCCGATGAACAGCCGTTTGCCCAGGCCGCCGCTGCGCAGGCTGCCGAACGCAAACGGGATCGCCGCCAGGCACAGCGCCAGGACGTTGATCGGGTAGAACCAGCGACCCCAGTAGTGCTCTTCGTAGTCGCTCGCGTCCAAGCCGTTGCGGCGACGGTACTCGACCGACTGGTGCAACTCCCGCGCGGTCAGGTAGCGCGGCCGATCGATGTCGGCGCTCAGTGCCGTGGCGTCCAGTTGCGACTTCCACTGTTCCTCGCCGACATGGGTCCGGGTGACGGCCTTGGCGTCGAACGTGGTCCGGGTGACGTCCCGCAGCAGCCAGCCGCCGGGCCGATGCTGGGCGACCTTTGCCAGGGCGAGGGACTCCAGTCGGCCGTCATCGTCGAACTCGTACAGGCGCACGTCGTTGAGCTCCAGCCAGCGGTCATCGCCGTCGCTGCGTTCCTCGCCGCCCTCGGCGTTGAGGATGATCGAGCCCTCCCGCGCCCAGACGCCCGAATAGCGCGCCACAATCAGGTTGCTGGACCGCGACGAGGCTTTCAGGGCATCCGCCGTCCGTTGACCCATCGGAGCGAGCGTTTCGCCATTGACCACCATCAACGCGGTCAGCAGCAACAGGGCGACGCCAACGGCGAGGGTCATGCGCCGCCGCGAGAGGCCGATGGCACGCAACGCGGTGAGTTCGGACGTGGCCGCCAGTTGGCCCAGGGCCATCAGCGTGCCGATCACCGCCGCCGTGGGAAACAGCGTGTAGGCGTGGCGCGGCACCGTATAAAGCACATAGGTCAGCGCCTGGACGAGGCCGTAGTTGCCCTGTCCGACGTTGCCCAGTTCGCTGACCATCGCCAGCATCATGTCCAGCCCAAGCAACACCGCCCACGTCAGCATCACCGTCACCAGCACGGTCCGCGCCAGGTAGAGGTCGTGGATCCTCGGGAAGCTCATCGGTTGGCCGCCTTTCGGCGCAGCAGGCGTGGCCGTCGGATCGACCCGTCATTCATGTAGAGCCAGGCGCCAGCGGCCAGCAAAGGCAACACCAGCCACCACAGCCCCAGTGCTGCCGGGATGCGCCCGGTGGCCAGCCAGCCCTGTCCGACCTGCATCAGGTTCATGCCGATCAGGTAGGCGAAGAAACCCATCATCGCCCCACCAAAACGGGCCTGGCGCGGAGTGCTGCGTGCCAATGGCACCGCCAGCAGGGCAAAAGCCAGTGTCAGCAGTGGGGGAGCCAGGCGCCCGTGCAACTGCGCGATGGCGGCGCGGCGGGGATCGCCCAGCAGCTCGCCGGTAGACATGACCTTCGGATCGTTGGGATCGAAGCGCTCTTTGCCGGCCGGCAGGCGCACCTCGTTGCTGGCGTAGCGCATCAGCCGATAGTCGACGCCGTCGTCGACCGGGCCTTCCACCTGGAAGCCATTGTCCAGGGTGAGGTAGCGCTCGCCGCTGTCGTCCACGCTGAGCTTGCCGTTGTTGGCGGTGGTGACATCCAGCCGCCCCTCCTTCTGGCGATAGATGAAGATCCGCTGAAATTCGGTACCGTCGCCGGACATCGCGCCGACGTACACCACGCCACCGCCACCGGGGATCTCGGTAAAACTGCCTGGCGACAAGCCGGAAATGACCAGGTTGCGATTGGCCTCGTTGATCATCTGCCGGGAAATCCGCTCCGCGGTCGGTCCCAGCCACAGCGAGCACAGCGCCACCACCGCCACCACGGGCAGCACCAGCGCCATCACCGGGCGCAGCATGCGCGCAGGACCGACCCCCATCGCAGCGATCACCGGCATTTCCGAATCCCGGTAAAGCCGGCCGACGCCGAGCATCATCCCCAGCATCAGGGCCAGCGGCAGGATCAGCGGCAGCCAGCTCAGCAGCACCAGCCCCAGCTGGTTGAGCATCAGTCCCGCCGGCAGACGGCCGGATGCGATGTCCTTGAGTACGTCGGTGATGACACCGCCAACACTGACGATCAGCAACACCACCAGCGTTGCGATGGTGGATTGGGCGAGTTCGCTCAGCAGGTATCGGTCGAGCTTGAGCATCGGTGACCTTGGAATTGCGCGCAGCGCGGCGCTTTTTTAATAAGACAGGGCTTGCTTTAGACTTGCAGGTTCGTTCGCTCGCTGCCAGCCGGTGCGAACCGGCCGGTATTGTCACCCGGATCGGCGTTTTCCGCCGCCGTGACACTCGCGAACGCTCCTTTCACTACCCGGAATCTGTTGCATGGCCCTCGAATTCGACCTGAACCATGATCAGCTCGCCAACGTCAAGGCGGACTGCATCGTCGTCGGCGCGTTCGCCGACCAATCCCTGACGACCGCCGGCGCCGCGCTCGACACCGCGAGCAACGGCCGTCTGAAAGCCCTTGTCGAGCGCGGCGATGCCAGCGGCAAGGCCGGCAAGACCGCACTGCTGCATGATCTGCCGGGTGTTGCCGCACCGCGGGTGCTGGTGGTGGGACTCGGCGATGCGGACAAGCTGGATGCAGCGAAGTATCTGAAGGCCGTCGCCGACGCGGCGCGCGCGCTCAAGACCGGGCCGGTCGAGCACGCGGTGTTCGCGTTTGCCGACGCCTCAATCAAGGGCCGTGATGGCGCCTGGGCGATCCGCCACGCGGCGATCGCCGCCGATCACGCCTGTTACACCTACACCGCCACGCTGGGCGAGAAGAACAAGGCCAAGGCCGGCGAGCCGGGCCTGCGCCGTATCTCCATCAGCGTGCCGTCGGGAATGGGTGAGGCGTCCAACGCGCTGGAGCAGGGCGCAGCGATCGCTGCAGGTGTCGCGTTCGCCCGCGAGCTGGGCAACCTGCCGCCGAACATCTGCACCCCGGCCTATCTGGCGGAACGCGCGGTCGAGTTCACCGGCCGCTCGGGCGACACCAGCTGTGAAGTGCTGCAGGACGCGGAGATGGAGAAGCTGGGCATGGGCTCGTTGCTCGCCGTCGCCCGTGGTTCGGCCAACCGCCCGCGCCTGATCGCGATGACGTACAACGGCGCCGGCAACGACAGCAAGCCGTACGTGCTGGTCGGCAAGGGACTGACCTTCGACAGCGGCGGCATCAACCTCAAGGTCCAGGGTGGCATCGAGGAGATGAAGTTCGACATGTGCGGTGGCGCCAGCGTCATGGGCACCTTCGTTGCTGCCGTCGGCATGAAGTTGCCGGTGAACCTGGTTGTCATCGTCGCCGCTGTGGAGAACATGCCCGATGCCGATGCCTTCCGTCCCTCCGATGTGCTCACCAGCATGTCGGGCACCACGATCGAAATTGGCAACACCGATGCGGAAGGCCGTCTGGTGCTGTGCGACGCGCTGACCTGGTCGCGCAAGTTCGAGCCCGCCGCGCTCATCGACGTCGCGACGCTCACCGGCGCCTGCATGGTGGCGCTGGGCAAGTACGCCAGCGGCCTGATGACCAAGACCGATGACCTCGCCGATGAGCTTCTGGCCGCAGGCGAGCAGTCCTTCGATCGCGCCTGGCGCCTGCCGTTGTGGGACGAATATCAGACGATGCTGGAGTCGAGTTTCGCCGACGTCTACAACATCGGCGGCCGCTGGGGCGGCGCGATCACGGCAGGCTGCTTCCTGTCGCGTTTCGCTGAAGACCAGCGCTGGGCCCACCTCGACATTGCCGGCAGCGGCAGTGAGGAGGGCAAGAAGGGCATGTCCACCGGTCGTCCGGTCGGTCTGCTCAGCCAGTGGCTGATTGATCGCGTCGCGCAGTAGCCGCCTGCCGCCATGCGCGCCGATTTCTATCTGATCCAGAAGCCGCGGTTCCGCGAAGAGCCGCTGCTGCTGGTCTGTGAGCTGGCCCGAAAGGCTCACCAGGCCGGCTTGCCGTGCATGGTGCTGGCGCGCGACCAGGCACAGGCCGAGCGGCTGGACGATCTGCTGTGGTCCTTCGATCCCGATGCCTTCATCCCCCACCAGATCGTGGATCCGGAGATGGACGAAGGGGACGATGAGGAGGTCGCGGTGCTGATCGCCACGCCCGACCATGACGTCGCGTTGCGACCGCTGGTGATCAACCTGCGGGATGCGACGGTCGACGGCGGCTTTGACCGGGTGCTGGAGGTTGTGCCCGCCGATGACGCCGCCCGTGGCCCGTTGCGTGAGCGTTGGGTCCAGTACAAAGCGCGTGGTTTCACGCTGAGCAAGCACGACATGTAGACGATGGCGCCCACGTCTCCGGGCTGCCTGTTTTCCTCCTCCTTGACGAACCCGATGACCGACACTCTCGCCTCCAGCTACGATCCCACCCAGTTTGAAACGCGGCTGTACGAGCAGTGGGAGGCCAGCGGTGTGTTCAAGCCGAGCGGCAAGGGCGAGCCTTACAGCGTTCTTCTGCCTCCGCCGAATGTCACCGGCACCCTGCACATGGGCCATGCGTTCCAGCACACCCTGCAGGACGCACTGGTGCGCTACCACCGGATGCGCGGCTACGACACCCTGTGGCAGGTCGGCAGTGACCACGCGGGCATCGCCACCGAGATGGTGGTCGCCCGAAATCTTGGTGCGGAAGGCAAGGGCGAGACGCGCGATTCGCTGGGCCGCGATGGCTTCATCGACAAGGTGTGGGAGTGGAAGCAGCAGTCCGGCGACACCATTGAGCGCCAGATGCGCCGTATTGGCGCGTCGGGCGACTGGTCGCGCAGCGTGTTCACCATGGATCCGATGGCGGCCGATGCGGTCATCGAAGCCTTCGTCAAACTGCATGAAGAAGGATTGATATATCGCGGCAAGCGGCTGGTCAACTGGGACCCGGTGCTGAAGACCGCAATCTCCGATCTTGAAGTGCTCAGTGAGGAAGAAGACGGGTTCCTGTGGTCGATCCGCTACCCGCTGAGCGATGGCAGCGGCAGCGTGGTGGTCGCCACCACCCGTCCGGAAACGATGTTGGGCGACAGCGCGGTGATGGTCCATCCCGATGACGAGCGGTATGCCCACCTGATCGGCAAGACCGTGACTCTGCCATTGACCGGGCGCGAGATCCCGGTGATTGCCGACGACTATGTCGACCGCGAATTCGGCACCGGCGTGGTCAAGGTCACCCCGGCACATGATTTCAACGACTACGCGGTCGGCCAGCGCCACCAGCTGCCGTTGATCAATATTTTCACCCCGGACGCGGCGACCAACGACGCAGTGCCCGAGCAGTACCGCGGCATGGACCGCTATGAAGCGCGCAAGGCGGTGCTCGCCGATCTGGAGGCTCAGGGCCTGCTGGTGGAGACCACACCACACAAGCTGCAGGTGCCGCGCGGCGACCGCACCGGCCAGGTGATCGAGCCGTACCTGACCGACCAGTGGTTCGTAAAAATGGACCCACTCGCGAAGCGCGGGCTGGAACTGGTCGAGGGCGTCGACGATCAGCCGGGCGCGGTGAAATTCGTCCCCGGCAACTGGATCAACACCTACCGGCACTGGATGGAGAACATCCAGGACTGGTGCATCAGCCGGCAGCTGTGGTGGGGTCACCGGATTCCCGCGTGGTACGGCACCGCCGGCCAGATCTTCGTCGGCCGCAACGAGGCGGAAGCGCGCGCGGGGGCTGACGCGGCCGGTTACGACGGCGCGCTCACCCAGGACAACGACGTGCTGGAGACCTGGTTCTCCTCGTCCCTCTGGCCGTTCAGTACGATGGGCTGGCCGGACGCGGAGTGCATGGCCGAGCGCGGTTTCGACCGCTTCGTGCCGTCGTCCGCGCTGGTGACGGGCTTCGACATCATCTTTTTCTGGGTGGCCCGGATGATCATGATGACCGACCATTTCACCGGCCAGGTGCCGTTCAAGGACGTCTACATCACCGGACTGATCCGCGATTCGCATGGACACAAGATGTCCAAGTCGAAGGGCAACATCATCGACCCGCTGGACCTGATCGACGGCATTGCGCTGGAGGATCTGGTCGCCAAGCGCACCACCGGACTGATGCGCCCCACGGATGCACCCAAGATCGAGAAGGCGACCCGCCGCGAATTTCCCGAAGGCATCCCGGCCTTTGGCGCCGACGCGCTGCGCTTCACCATCGCCGCGCTGGCCACCCACGGTCGCGACATCCGCTTCGACATGGGCCGCGCGGAGGGCTACAAGAACTTCTGCAACAAACTGTGGAACGCCACCCGCTTTGTTCTGATGAACACCGAAGGGGCCACATTCAGCGGCAGTCCGCAGCCGCAAACCGATGCCGAGCGATGGATCCTGTCGCGTCTGGCGGAGACCTCCGCACAGGCCGAGCGGCACTTCGCCGACTACCGCTTCGACCTGCTCGCGCAGGCGCTGTACGAATTCGCCTGGAATGATTTCTGCGACTGGTTTGTCGAGCTGGCCAAGCCCGCGCTGCATGGGGACAACACCGATGCGGCCAACAGCACCCGGCATACCCTGCTGCATGTGCTCGAGCGCCTGCTCTGCCTCCTGCACCCGCTGATTCCGTTCGTGACCGAAGAGCTGTGGCAGCAGGTTTCCCCGCGGCTGGGCATCACCGGCACGACGGTCATGCTGCAGCCGTATCCGCAGGCCACCGATGTCGCCGCCGGGGATGCAGATCGTGCAACGATTGACGTGGAGTGGCTCAAAGCGATGGTGTCGGCCGTGCGCCGCCTGCGCAGTGAGCTGAACGTGCCGCCGTCCAAACAGGTGACCCTGTTGATGGCGGGGGCGCAGGCGCGGGACCGCGAACTGACCGCGCGCTTCCACGGTTCGCTGTCGTTCCTGACCCGGTTGGAGCGGATCGACTTCATCGACGACGTCGCCGATGCTCCGGCCGCTGCCACCGCGGTGATTGGCGAACTGCAACTGCTGGTGCCGCTGGAGGGACTGGTTGACATGGATGCCGAGCGCGTCCGGCTCGACAAGGAGTTGAAAAAGGTCGACGGCGAGATCGCCAAGTGCGAAGGCAAGCTGGCCAGCAATACGTTCGTCAGCAACGCGCCGCCGGCCGTCGTCGAGCAGGAGCGCAAGCGGCTGGGCGATTGGAAATTGCAGCGCGAGGCGCTGGCCGCCCAGCGCAGACGTATCAGCTGAGCGGACCGCCAATCACGTCTCGTCGAGCAACTCCAGCGCCATCACCAGCGCGTCCTCACGGCCTTTGCGGGCGGGGTAGTAGCGCGGCCGGCGGCCGATCTCGTTGAAGCCCTCATCGTGGTACAGCGCGATGGCCGGAACGTTGCTGGGTCGTACCTCGAGGAAAATGCGCTGTGCGCGACGGGCGCGCGCAATCTCCAGCAGGACGTGCAACAGCGCGCGGCCGTGGCCACGCCCCTGCAGCTCCGGGGCGATGCAGATGTTGAGGATGTGCGCCTCGTCGGCGGCAAGGCTGAGCAGGAAGTAGCCGACGATGCGGCCCTCCTCCATCAGCACGCGTGCCGGATAGCCGGCGCTGACGCAATCGCGGAAGATTCCCTGCGTCCAGGGGAACTCGTAGGCACGCACTTCCAGCGCGTGAACCGCAACAAGATCATCCAGCCCCATCGGGCGATGGTCCAGAGGTGCATCGGGCAGCTCGGCAATCACGCTGCTCACCTGGCGGGTTTCCGGCCCTTGCCACGCATCTGCTGCCACAGGGCGCGCTTTGCCAGCGGCTCTGCGCGTATACGCGCCAGATCAAGCTGCCAATCGTGGGCGGCTGCTTCGAACGCGCCGGCGTCCAGACCACTGGCACGCACGATGGCCTGCAGCAGCGGATCGTCGCTGGGCAGCAGCGTGACCGCGCGATGGATGCTTCGACGCGCACCGCGGGCGGCTTCCAATGCGGCCTTCTTCGTCGAGGCATCCGCACGCACCGTGGGCGGTTGTGCTCCGGCGTCGACTCCTGCGACAGGGGAGGCCAACGGGATCGCCGGAGGCGACACGCGGGGCGCTGCGGACTCGCCGGTCCCGTCATCCCCACGGCTCGGGCTCGCATCAGCCGTGCTCGCCGCACTTCCGCCAGCAACCGGGCGCCCGGGGAAGGGCGAAGGGATCGTATCGCGTTGCGCCGCCGACCTGGCAGGCTCGGCAACACCTTCGGGTGTTGCGGCCAGCGACGGGTCGCCCGCCAGCAGCAGCACCGGATGCCCCAATGCGCGCAGCCATTCGTGTTGCTGGACGGTCCACAAGCTCACGGGCTGGACGCCTCCACGGGTGTCTTGCGCAAGCGCCGGTAGGCGGCATAAAGCGGGCCGGAAAGCGTATAGAGGCCAATGATGGTCAGCAACACCCGCGGCGGATCAATGGCGATCGCCGCGATCACCGCAAGAACCACCAACACCGAAAGGAACGGCATCCGGTCGTGTTTCGGACCGCCGCTCTTGAAGCTGAAGTAACGGATCGGGCTGACCATCAGCAACGCCGCGACCACCGTTGCGACCACGGCCAGGTAGCGCAACTGCGCGCCCGAGTAGCCCATCACAAAGCACGTCCAGACGAGGCTGGCGAGCAACCCGGCGGCCGCGGGGCTCGCCAGGCCGATGAACCAGCGTTTGTCCACCTGACCGACCTGCGAGTTGAAGCGGGCCAGTCGCAGCGCGGCGCACGCCGCATACAGGAACGCCGCCACCCAGCCGATCTTGCGGGCGGTGACGCCGTCCAGCGCCATCGACGCCAACGACCAGTGGTACATCACCAGCGCCGGCGCAAGACCGAAGCTGACCAGATCGGCCAACGAGTCGTATTGCACGCCGAATTCGGTCTGGGTGTTGGTCAGGCGCGCAACGCGTCCGTCCAGGCCGTCAAGGATTGCGGCGACGAAAATGGCGATGCAGGCGGTGTCAAAGTGGCCCTGGGTTGCGGAGATGATCGCGTAAAAGCCCGCGAACAGGCCACCCGTGGTGAACAGGTTGGGCAACAGGTAGATGCCGCGGGGCCGCGGGCGCGGAGGGCCGGTAAGAGGTTGCATTGGTTCCATTTCAGCAGTCTAGCGCTTGCTTGCATCGCGGCGGGATGCTGCAATCCGTCATCAGCCATCCCCCGTCACTGCATTGGAAGCCTTCATGACCGCTCTGCAAGTCCTCCCGTTCCGCCGCCTCGCCGCCTGTTTGGCCGCTGCGGGTCTGATGGTCGCGCTGCCGCTGTCGGCTGGCGAGTTGTACCAGTGGAAGGACGCCGGTGGCGTCACCCATTACTCCGATGCACCGCCACCCAGCGGCACCTACAAGAATCGCCGCATCACCAACACCGGTGCGGGCACGGCCAGTGAAACGACTGCGCAGGCACCGGCGGAGAACACCCAGTGCACCACCGCGCGCGCGAACCTGGCACTGCTGGAGGGCGAGGGGCCGGTTTCGATCAAGGGTGATGCCGATGGCGACGAGGTCACGGCAATGAGCGCCCCGCAGCGTGAAGCGCAGAAGCAGCTCGCCGAAGCCGCTATCAAAGCGTATTGCGCCGGACCGGCAGCCCAATAAGTCCCGTCAAGGCGCGCACCGACCGCATCGTTGGGTCGCACGCGCGGGTCCGTGCTGACTTACAATAGCCGGCCCGTCGACCTACGGTTCTCCGGACATGATCGTCCTCGAGGGCGCCTCCGCCCTGTCTGCGTTCCGCCGCGAACGACTGCAAGCCCGTCTCCAGAGCCATCACCCCGAGGTGCGCCTGCTGGGCGCCTGGCCGGTTTACTGGGCCAAGCCCGATCACGGTGCGGACATCGATGCGATAGCTCTGGGCCGGATCCTCCAGGCCGGACCTGACTTCGAAGCCCGTGAAGCCGACGCCTTGTCGCGCTTCGTCACTCCGCGCCTGGGCACCTTGTCGCCGTGGGCGAGCAAAGCGACCGACCTGGTTCGCGACGCCGGCTTGCCGGTGCATCGCGTCGAACATGGCACCCGCTATGACCTCGCCGGTTGGCCGGAGGATCGGGCGACCCGGGAGCTGCTTGCCGCGGTGCTGCATGACCCGATGACCCAGTCGCTGCTGGACTCGCGCGACGCCGCGCTGGCGTTGTTCGACGTACCGCGGCAGGTTGCCCTGGAGCGCATCGAACTGGATCAGCTGGAGACTGCCAACATCCGCCTCGGCCTGGCCCTGGCCGATGACGAGATCGCCTACCTTCGCGAGCGTTATGCGGAGCTGCAGCGTGCGCCCTCGGACGTCGAGTTGATGATGTTCGCCCAGGCCAACTCCGAACACTGCCGGCACAAGATCTTCAACGCCAGCTGGACCATCGATGGCATCGATCAGCCGATGTCGCTGTTCAAGATGATCAAGCACACTCACGCGATCACGCCGCAGCACACCCTGTCCGCCTACAGCGACAACGCGGCCGTGGTCGCCGGGTATATCGGTCAGCGTTTCCGCCCCGATCCGGTGACTGCCAGCTACCGTCTGGAAGCGCCGGTCGAGTCCGCGTTCTGCATCAAGGTCGAGACCCACAACCATCCGACCGCGATCTCGCCATTTGCGGGTGCGTCCACCGGCAACGGTGGCGAGATCCGCGACGAAGGTGCTACCGGACGCGGCGGCAAGCCCAAGGCCGGCCTGTGCGGCTTTACCGTGTCGCATCTGCGCATCCCGAGCCTGCCGCAGCCGTGGGAAGGTGAGCGGGTGTTGAATCCGCGCATGGCCACTGCGCTGGAGATCATGCTCGACGGCCCCCTGGGCGCGGCCGCGTTCAACAACGAATTCGGCCGACCCAATCTGGTCGGCTACTTCCGCAGCTTCGAACTGGAGGCCCCGGCACCGGGCGAGACCACGCTGACGCGTGCCTACGACAAGCCGATCATGCTCGCGGGTGGCCTTGGTGCAATGGATCGCATCCAGGTGGAAAAGCTCGGGCTCAAGCCCGGTCATGCGGTGATCGTGCTCGGCGGTCCGGCGATGCTGATCGGCCTGGGCGGCGGCGCGGCCAGCTCGGTGGCTGCGGGCGACAGCGACGAGGCGCTGGATTTCGCCAGTGTGCAACGCGATAACCCCGAGATGGAGCGCCGCTGTCAGGAGGTCATCGACAGCTGCGTGGCGCTGGGCGCGGACAACCCGATCGACAGTGCGCATGATGTCGGCGCCGGCGGCCTGTCCAACGCGATCCCGGAGTTGCTGCATGACTCCAGCCTTGGCGGCGTCATCGACCTGGCCAAAGTGCCCAGCGACGATCCGTCGCTGTCGCCGATGCAGCTGTGGTGCAACGAATCCCAGGAGCGCTACGTGCTGGGGCTGCCGCCCGATCGGGTCGCCCAGTTCGCTGCCATCTGCGAGCGTGAGCGCTGTCCGTTTGCCGTGGTCGGATACGCCACCGCGAACGAGCGTTTGATTGCGGGCTACGGAGCGACGGTGGAGAGCATTTACGGTCTCGATGGCGCGACCGATGGTTCCCGCGTTCCGGCCGCGGAGGGCGTTGGCCCGCACCCGATCGATCTGCCGATGGATGTGCTGTTCGGCAAGGCGCCCAGGATGCACCGCGATACCCAACGGCCTGGCAGTCCGGCATGGCCGTCGCTGGAATGGAGCGGGCTGGACCTGCGCGACGCTGCGCTGCGCGTGCTGGCGCATCCGGTGGTCGCGGCCAAGCAGTTCCTGATCACGATCGGCGACCGCAGCGTGGGTGGTTTGACCGCGCGCGATCAGATGGTCGGCCCGTGGCAGGTACCGGTGGCCGATTGTGCGATCACCTTCGCCGGCTTCGGGGGCTTCACCGGCGAGGCCATGGCCATTGGGGAGCGCACGCCGCTGGCGCTACTGGATGCAGCGGCCGCCGCGCGCATGGCGGTGGGCGAGGCGATCACCAACCTCTGTGCCGCTCCGGTGGATGCGCTTGAGCGGATCAAACTGTCAGCCAACTGGATGGCCGCCGCCGGCCACGATGGCGAGGACGCCTTGTTGTTCGATGCCGTCAAGGCCGTCGGCATGGAGCTGTGTCCCCAAATTGAATTGAGCATTCCGGTTGGCAAGGATTCGCTGTCGATGCAGGCGCAATGGGAAGTGGACGGCGCGTCGCACAAGTCAGTATCACCAGTGTCACTGGTGGTCAGCGCCTTTGCGCCCGTCGCGGATGTGCGTGACCAGTTGACCCCGCTGTTGTCGACGGAGGCCGATTCCGAGTTGTGGCTGATCGGGCTTGGCGCCGGCAAGCAGCGCATGGGCGGTTCAGTGCTGGCCCAGGTGCATCCGCAATCCACCCGCAACGGAGACGGCGGACTGCCGGCATTCGCAGGACGCCCATCGGAAGACGGTCGGCGTACGGCGGGAGTTCCGGATCTGGATGATCCCGAGCGTCTGCGTGCCTTCTTCGAGCTGATCCGCGAGGCGCGCGCCGCGGGTGTGCTGCAGGCATATCACGACCGTTCCGACGGCGGTGCGTTTGCCAGCCTGTGCGAGATGGCGTTCTGCTCGCACGTGGGACTTGAGATCAACCTGGATGGCTGGGGTGAGGACGCTTTCAGGACCCTGTTCAACGAAGAACTGGGCGCCGTGGTCCAGGTCACCGCCGCTGATCGCGCCGAGTTCGTTGATCTGGTCGCGCACCATGGACTGGTGGATTGCGCGCAGCGCATCGCACGGCCAAGCACCGGCGCCACCATCCGGGTGCACGCCGATGGTGCGATGCTCGCCGAATGGTCGTGGGAAGAACTGTTTGACGCGTGGTGGTCGACCAGCCACGCGATGCAGAAACTCCGTGACAACCCGGTCTGCGCCGACGAAGAGCACGCCGTGATGCGCGACTTCAATGCGCCCCCCCTGTCTCCGACGTTGTCCTTTGACCCGGCCGAGGATGTGGCAAGCGCCTACGTCCACATTCCGCGGCGCCCGCGCGTCGCGATCCTGCGCGAGCAGGGCGTCAACGGACAGGTCGAGATGGCCGCCGCATTCGACCGCTCCGGCTTTGAAGCGGTCGACGTGCACATGAGTGACCTGCTCAATGGCCGGGTCGCGCTGGACAGCTTCAAGGGCCTCGCCGCCGGCGGCGGATTCAGCTACGGCGATGTGCTGGGCGCAGGTCGAGGTTGGGCCACATCGATACTGGAGCACCCGGCAATGCATGACGGATTTGCCACCTTCTTCGAACGTGACGACACCTTCACCCTGGGTATCTGCAATGGTTGCCAGATGCTCAGCCAGCTCAAATCGATCATTCCAGGCGCCAGTCATTGGCCGCGATTCCTGCGCAACCGCAGCGAGCAGTTCGAGGCCCGTCTGAGTCTGCTGGAAGTGGCCGCGTCACCGTCGATCTTCCTGGCCGGCATGGCGGGATCGCGGATCCCGGTGGTGGTGTCGCATGGCGAGGGTCGGGCTGCCTTCGCCAATCCCGCGGATCAGGCTGCGGTGACCACCGCTGCGCGATACGTGGACGCCGCGGGTTTGCCGGCTCAGGGCTATCCCGCAAACCCGAACGGCTCCGCCGGGGCGATCGCCGCGGTGACCAGCACCGATGGCCGCGCGACCATCCTGATGCCGCATCCCGAGCGCACGCTGCGCACCGTCAACCTGAGCTGGGCACCACGTGAGTGGGGTGACGATTCACCGTGGTTGCGCATGTTCCGCAACGCCCGCGTGTTCACCGGCTGAGGCCCGTTGCGCGGCCGTCCGGCGCGGGCGGCCGGCCACCGTTGGTTCCCGTTCTTGCGATGATTGTCCGGGACCGTCACTTCACGACGTACATCCGTGCAAGCAACGGCCACTGAGGGACGTTTGCTTGCACGGAGGCATTCCGATGGATGTCGTGATGCGTGACGGTGAGACAGCGGGTCGCCGAGGCGGCATTTCCAGCGGTGCACGTGGGCGACTCCGCCGCCTGGTTTGGGGCGCCTTCGCGCTGGCTTTCACGGCTGCGGTCGGTTGCGCGGCCAATGAGCCCCCTTTGGATGTGGCGCGCGTGGTGGGGCCGGCAGGCGAGCAGGACCTGCGCAACGCGCCTTGCCAGGTGGTGACTCGCGACATGGTCTCGCGGACGTTTTCCATACCCGCGGCAGAGATCGAGCAATCCTCGATGTCGTCCCTGTGCGGGTATCGCTGGGAAGGTGAGGGAAAGCTGCTCGATGTGACCGTGCATGTCAGCGCAATCACCGAGCATGCCGCGCAGGCCCGGGCGTTGTTCCAGGAAGCGACGGGGGCTACGGCAGCACCGGGCCAACCGCGGACCGCGCGATTGACGGGACCCTTCGAGGTGGTTGACGGCCTCGGCGACCAGGCCCTCATCGATACCCGCAACGGCGACGTGCATGTGCGTCGCGACCGCCTCTACTTCACTCTCAACGCGTACCACGGTCCGGCCATGCCCGACGCGGCGCGACCGGCTTTGATTGAAACCGTCGCGGGCACACGTGCGCAGTGGCAGCAGAACACGCTCTCCGAACGGCGACAGGCGGCCACCGATTTGGCGCGCGCATCGATCGGCCCCGACGAAAATCACTGAAAACGGCGACGCTCACCGCCGTGTATCCTCGTTCCCGCAGGCGATAGCAGCGTTCATCGCCGATCTTGGAGGAGGGATTCCGCCATGGGGATGGGGAACGGTCCAGAGGATTCTGGACTGGACAATGGACGGGAGCCGGACATCGGGGCCGATGCCGCCGAGCTGGCGCCGTTGCTGTATCCGGATCTGCGCCGTGCGGCGCGGGGTATCCGGGCGCGTTCGTCGGGCAGCGCGTTGCAGACCACGGCCCTCGTCCACGAGGCCTATCTGAAGATGGCCAATGTCGGGCCATGGAAATCGCATCGCCATTTCCTCGCCTCGGCAGCGGTCGCCATGCGGCATGTGATGGTCGATGAGGCGCGCGCGCGTCTCCGGATTCGCCGCGGCGAAGGGCGAGCGACCGTTTCGCTGGATGATCCTGACAACCACACCCAGACCCAGGCTGCGTTGATGGTGTCCGAGTGCGAGACGCAGGTTGCTGTGGGTGAGGCGGTGGAGCGACTTGCAGCGATCGAGCCACGCATGGCGCGGGTCGTGGAGTGCCGCTATTTCGCCGGCTATACCGAGGTGGAAACCGCGGACATCATTGGCGTCACCGAACGTACCGTGCGGCGGGACTGGATCAAGGCTCGCGCATGGCTGCAGCAGCAGCTGGGCGATCACGGTCCCGACCCGCTCGTGAAGGCGGTCGAGGCGCCGGAGGGCGTGTGACGAGGCACAGCGACGCGTCTTTTTCCACGAGTGTTACTCCCCCCTACCGCTCAATCGGCCCACTTCGTTTCCAGCGTTTCCAACTGCGCCAGATACGCGGTGCCACCCGGTCCCATAGCTTCCAGACGCTCGCGTGCGAGCGCCAGAGCGGCGGTGGAACGGTGATGATGGCCCTCGGCGCGCTCCACACGGGCGCGGGAGATCTCCAGCATCGCGGCGAAGACATGGTCAGTCCCGAAGGTGTCGATAATCCGCGGCGCCAACTGGTCGAACGCTTCCCGCCCCCCCGCCGTCTCGCCACTGCCGACCAGTGCATCGACAAGGCCGAGCGTCGCGGCGAGCGCAATGGCCCCGGTGTCGCCGCCAGCATGCGCGCTTCCCATCGATATCGCCTCGCGCAGCAACGGGATCGCCTCGTCGTGGCGATCGAGCTGTGTCAGCGTCTTGCCGAGGTTGTTCATCAGCGCGGCGAGCGCAGCCGAGGGACCGTAGAGCTTGCGCCGCAGTTCGAGCGCGCGGAAGAAAATCTCGGCGGCTTCCTCCCGTCGACCCGACTGCGCCGCGGCACCAGCCCAGTTGTTCAGGGTATTGAGCGCGTCGGAGCTGTTTTCCTGGCCGATCGCCTCCCATATCGCGTGGGCCTGCCTGAGCTGGACAATGGCGTCCTCCATCCGTCCGGTCTGGAAGTACGCCAGGCCCAGGTTGTTGATCAATACCGCGGTTTCCCGATGCTCCCTGCCGGAGGCCTCGATGCGCTGCGGCAATGCTTCTTCCAGCGTGCGCAACGCACGCTCCGGTTCACCCTGAGTGCGTTCGATCTGCGACTGCAGCAGGCGACTGTCCAGCAGCTCCTCCCGGAACACCACCGGAGCGGCCCGCCAGTACGCCTGAGCCCGGTCAAGCAAGTCGCGTGCCTGGGCAGTCTGGCTCTCGCGCAAACTGACCTGTGCCAGGTCGTGCATCGCCATCGCACGCACGTGTTCGGCGACGCCGGCATCGTCGCGCAGCAGCCGCACCAGCAGTGGCCGCGCGCCGGTGTAGTCGCCGATCTGGAAATAGAATTCGGCCAGCGCAAGGGCGACGCTGGCATAACTTTCCGGATCGTCAGCAAACTCCTCATGAACGCGCTGTGCGGCGCTGTCCAGCACCGATTTCGCAGTCACTTCCTCATGCTCCTGGGTGCCACTGGCGGAGCGGAACATCAGCATCAGGTACTGGCGAACAGCATCGTTGCGCACGGCTTCCCGGCGCGCATGGTCACGCTCGATCGTCGTCTGATGGCCCTGCCACGCCACGCCGGCAAGCCCCAGCGCGAGACTGGCGAAGGCCGCAACGCCCAGCGCGTAAGCGGCGCGATGACGCCTTATCCGGCAGCCCAGCCGATAGCGAAGGGTGGATCTGCGGGCTTTGACGGGATGCTGTTCACGGTGCGCGCGCAGGTCCGATGCCAATGCGTCCACCGTGCGGTAACGCTCGGCGGGATCCGCACGCAGGGCTTTCAGCACGATCGCATCCAGATCACCGCGCAATGCACGCTGCAAAGGTCCGTGCACTTTGCTGCTCGGCGGCGGCGGCGCGTCGATTGCCAGACGCTCCATGGCGCGAATCTGGGGTGCGCCGGTCAACTGCCAGGGACGCTCACCGACCAGCAATTCATACAGGATCACCCCGAGCGCATAGACGTCGGTGGCGGTCGAGACCGGGGCTCCGGTGAGCTGTTCGGGCGCGCAATAGTCCGGCGAGGCGTGGACGGAAGACCTGGGATTGCGGTCGTTTTCGGCTGCAGGAGCCAGATGTTTGGCGATACCGAAGTCGAGCAGCTTCAGCCGGCCTTCGGCGGAGACGAGCATGTTCGCCGGCTTGAGGTCGCGGTGGATAACCAGGTGTTGATGGGCGTGGCTGACGGCGTGGCAGGCTTGCAGCACAAGCTCCAGTTTGCTTGCGAGCGTCAGGTCAGGGACCGTCGTCAGGGGCACGCCTTCGACGTACTCCATCACCGCGAACGGGACGCCGCGGTACTCGCCTCCATCCAGCAAGTGCGCGATGCCGGGGTGTTCAAGACGCGCGAGGATCTGCCGTTCGGCGACGAACCGGGCGCGATCCTCGGGCGACTCCATGCGCATCAACAGCTTGAGTGCTGCGCGTTGCTGGAAATCGGCGCCAACGCGGTGCGCCATGTACACCTCGCCCATGCCGCCGCGGCCGAGCAGGCTGTCGATTTCCCATCGACCCACCGTGGTGCCAGCAGGCAACAGGGCAGGCAACGCCGACGGCAGGCTGGCGCTGTCAACCGTGTGCGTATCGGCGGCTTGCAGCAGCGTCTCCACCTCGGCCCTGATGCCCTCGTCCGGCTCGAGTGCAGCGAGTTCGCTCGCACGCATTTGGGCGTCCAGTTCGACGACAACGTCGAACAGTTTCCATACCCGCTGCAACCGTTTTGCATCCTGCATGAATCGCTTCCCCGTCACCCTGGTGAGGGAACGTCCAGCCGCGCCAGCCCCTGGTCTGCGTTCTGAACTCCCCCGAGTGGGTCCGATGATAGCCAAAGCCCGCAGCAGGTCACTTTTTCTGGCCGCTGAGGGAGTGCTTCGCGGGCGTCTCCAGCTGATAAAGTCGAGCGTTGCAGGCGCTAGGGAATCCACTTGGACGCATCTGGAATCATTGCCCGGGTTGAAGACATGGACGGAGGGATCGATGAGTCCCTTGTCGAAGCCCTGCGGGTCAAGGGGCGGCTGAAAGACGCCGACCTTTCGCGTGCGCGGCGCCTGCATGCCGAGGCCGGTGGCAGTCTGCTCGCCCTGCTCGCGCGGTTGGGGCTGGTGTCGGAGCGCGACCATGCGGAAACCGTTGCCGAGGTGCTGGACCTGCCACTGGTAAGCACCAGGGCTGCGCCCGAGCTGCCTCCCGAAGGGGTCACGCTGACCACCAAGTTCATGAAGCAGTTCGCGATCTGCCCGATCAGCGAGACGGCCGATTCGGTCGACGTACTCGCGGCCGATCCGCAGGATGCGTACACCATGGACGCGGTACGTCTGGCCACCGGACGGGACGTGCGCCCCAGCGTCGCCCTGCGCTCGGAGATCGACGAACTGATCGAGCGCTGGCACGGCCAGGGTCGCAGCGCGATGGGCACCATCGTGGAGACGGCCGAAGGCGAGACCGGTGGCGATCTGGACGATGTCGAGCACCTGCGTGACCTCGCGTCCGAGGCGCCGGTGATCCGGCTGGTCAATCTGGTGATCCAGCGTGCGGTCGAGCTCCGCGCCTCCGATATCCACATCGAGCCGTTCGAGAATCGACTGAAGGTGCGCTACCGGGTCGACGGCGTTCTGATCGATGGTGAAAGCCCACCGGTCAACCTGACCGCGGCGGTGATCAGCCGGATCAAGATCATGGCCAAGCTCAACATCGCCGAGCGGCGCCTGCCGCAGGACGGGCGGATCATGCTGCGCGTGCAGGGCAAGGAGCTGGACCTGCGCGTGAGCACCGTGCCGGCCGCGCTCGGCGAGTCGGTGGTGATGCGTCT
>RCMY010001518.1_pt1 | contig 21994 bp, 22 predicted proteins | sample 2041341 | NCBI WGS metagenome assembly RCMY01 (sample SAMN09708234, study PRJNA481090) | Marine sediment metagenome, whole genome shotgun sequencing project.
ATCGTGCTCGCGGCCGTGCTTCTGGCCCGTCGCATGGTCGGGCGCATCGCCACGGCCGATACCGAGCGCGACGCGCTCAACGACCAGGTGATCGAAGCCGGCAAGCTCGCCTCGGTCGGGGAGCTGGCCGCCGGCATCGCCCACGAGATCAACAATCCCGTGGCCATCATGATGGAAGAAGCGGGCTGGGTCATGGACATCCTGCCCCTGTTTCTCAGCGGCGTCAGCGCCGATGTCACCGAGATACGCGGGCAGGAGATCTTCAACTATGCGCTGTACGACCAGCCCGACGCCGTGCGCGACCTGTGCGGATTTGGCACGCCCATGGACCAAACACCACCGATGCTGCTCGACTTCTCGTTGAAGATGGTGTGGGAGCCGATGGTGCGGGTGATGGCCGACGGTCTCGGCCTCGAACTCGACGACGTCACGACGATGGTCGAGAAGCGGCCGCTCAAAAAGACGGTCACCGTGCCCGGGATGGGCGACTTCGACCAGGGTACGCAGGGAGCGTTTCGCTTCGAGGTGCAGGGCATCGTCGGCGGCAAGCCGCTCCTGGTGATCGAACACACCACCCGCATCGACGACGACTGCGCCCCCGACTGGCCCCAGGCCGACAACGGCACCTCGGCGCACCAGGTCCAGATCACCGGCCACCCGAACCTGACGGTTTCGGTCCACGGCACCGAGCCGGGCGAACCGGGCGAGGCCGGCGGAGGCAACGCCACCGCTGCCAACCGCATCGTCAACGCGATTCCTGCCGTGTGCGACATGCCGCCGGGAATCGTGCATCCACTCGACCTCCCGCCGATCCGCGGGCAGGCCCAGATCCGTAGCTGAACGGCCATGGACTGTCCGTGCGGCTTGGGCGCCTACGAGGCGTGTTGTCAGCCGTTTCATGGCGGCGCTGTTGCTCCGACGGCCGAAACGTTGATGCGCTCGCGCTATAGCGCCTATGCGCTTGGCACCACGAAGGCCGCCCTCGCGAAGTACCTCCTCGACACGTGGCATGCCGACACCCGGCCCGAAACGATCGAGTTCAATCCGCGACAGCAGTGGGTGGCTCTGACCATCTTCGACACCGACGGCGGATTACAGCTCGACACCACCGGCTCGGTCGAGTTCAGCGCGGCCTACGAGGATGACGACGGACCGCACGTCCTGCATGAAAACAGCCGGTTCGTACGCGATGGCATCCGCTGGCTCTACGTCGACGGCGAGGCAAGCCTCGAGTAGCTCAGCTCTCGGTGGTGAGGATCATGCCGCTGGTGGGTACGGCCGTGCCGGCGGTGACCAGCACATTGGTCACGTCCGGTACCTGATTGACCGACGTTCCCCGAATCTGGCGAACGCCTTCGGCCACGCCGTTCATGCCGTGGATATAGGCCTCCCCGAGCTGACCGCCGTTGGTGTTGATGGGCAATCCGCCACCGATCTCGATGTTCCCGTCGGCGATGAAATCCTTGGCCTCGCCTCGCGCGCAGAAACCGAACTCCTCGAACTGCGGTAGCACGAGCGGCGTGAAATGGTCGTAGATGGTCGCGGTTTGAATATCGGCCGGACCCAAGCCGGTGGCCTCCCACAACTGTCGAGCGACGACACCCATCTCGGGGATCCCCGTGATGTCGTCGCGATAGTACGACTTCATCATGTGCTGGTCCTTGGCGACACCCTGGGCTGCCGCACCGATGATGGCCGGCGTCTGGTTGAGTTCTCTCGCCCGGTCCAGCGTCGTGACGATCAACGCCTGTCCGCCGTCGCTCTCCTGACAGCAATCGAGGAGATGCAGCGGCTCGGTGATCCACCGGCTGTTCTGGTGATCTTCGAGGGTGATCGGCTTTTCGTAGAAGAACGCCTTGGGGTTGTTGGCCGCGTGCTTGCGATCGGCCACTGCCACCCGGCCGTAGTCCTCCGATGTAGCCCCGTATTCGTGCATGTAGCGGGTGGCGAACATGGCAACCCACTGCGCCGGCGTGAGGAGCCCGAACGGCGAGGACCAGCCGAAGCTGACGTCGAAGGCCTCCGGTGTGAAGTGCGCTCCTTGTACCCCGCCGCCGAAGCGATGCCACGAACGCTCGTTGAAGGCGCGGTAGCACAGCACGTAGTCCGCAACGCCGCTGTTCACCGCGAGCGCAGCCTGTTGAATGACGCCGCCCGGCGCGCCGCCTCCGTGACCGATCATGCTGAAAAACGTGAGTTCGTCGATACCCAGGTTTCTGGCGACTTCGATATCGGTGTTCTTCTCGGCCCCGAAGACCGATATGCCGTTGATCGCCGTCGGGTCGATCCCGGCGTCTTCGCAGGCTGCCAGGCTGGCTTCGACGGCCAGTTGCATCGGCGTCCGCCCGGAGTTCTTCGAGAACTCCGTCGCGCCGATTCCGACGATTGCGGTTTTGCGGGCAAAATCCATGTTACTTCCCCTCGCTGTCTGCCAGGACAATCTCGGCCGTGCCGGTCAGGTGGTTGCCGAGCGAGTTGGCGCCCTTGAACGCAACCGTCACCGTGTCTCCGTCGACCTCGGTCACCGAACCCGACATGGTCATGAGGTCGTAGGGGTAATTTGGTACGCCGAGCCCGATCTTGAGGGTTTTGAACACGGCGTTGTCGCCGGCCCAGTCGCCGAGCCACGCGTTGGTCAATCCACTCGAGGTGAGGATGTTCATGAAGATGTCCTTCGAGCCTTTCGCCCGGGCGAGGTCTCGGTCGTGGTGCACGTCTTGAAAGTCACGGGTGGCAAGTGCGGTGGACACGATGAGCCGCGGCGTGAGCGGTATCGACTTGAGCGGTAGCGGGTCGCCGACCGACACGTCGCCTGCCGACAACGTTCCCTCGTTGCGCGGCGGGTCGGCCGGCCGGAACTGATGCAGCGTGATGTCGTCGTGCGTGTCGATGTACATCGCTTCGAGGGGCATGCCGATCTCGAGTTGCTCGGGCGCGACGCCCACGATGTTGGTGACCAGGCGAACGCCCTCCTCGAGTTCGACGAGGCCGACGATGAGCGGGTAATCGAACGACGGCACCTGGGGGTAGTGCGGCACCGTGTAGCTGTACAGCGTGGCCCGGCCGGAACACACGACGTAGTCATAGTCCATCGTGTGCGTTTTGGGATTGGCGTTGGCAGGCGGATGGACGAGTGTGCCGTCGTCGGTGAAGCGTTGGATGCGGAGCTCGCGTTGGCGGAGACCTTCCCAATGCCACGCCTGATCCTGGTTGTACGGGGGGCGAGGTCGCAACGGGCGCGGCTTCTCGGGGAGGAGTTCGTCGGGGTCGAGGCCGACGTCGAGGAGAGCCTGACGTTGGGGATCAATCGGCTTCTGGCGGCCGGTGCCGGGTCGAAACTTGAAGATCCGGAAGAACACCGAACCGACCGACTCGCCGGCTTGATCGACATATTCGACTTCGGTTGTGACGAAGTGGCCAACGCCGAGGCCGGTCTGCTTTTCGGGAGAGATGTCGACGACCTTTGTGGTGCCGGCGAGCTGATCACCCGGGACCAGGTAGCGCTTGTAGACCTGCTCGGAGTTGGTCGCAACCACGCTGATGAAACCCGCAGCGTCGAGCTTCTCGTACACGATGTATTGGGGTTCGGAAAGGTCGCGTGGCAGCTGCCGGCCCATGATCAGACCCGGCATCGGCCACACGTTGAGCATCGCCGGAGGGGCCACAATCGTCCCGTGTCGGCCGCTGGCCGCAACCGCCGCGTCGGTGAAGAGCGGATTCGCCTCCGACATCGCGTCGCACCAGTTGCGGATCGTGGCGACGTTCACAGGATCGCGCGACCCCGTCGGATTGCCCGTGAGACCAATCATTTCCTTGAGTTCGGCGTAGAACGCTGCCTTCTCGGCATCGTCGGTGGTGTTTTCGCTCACCGGTGCTTCTTTCTCGACCCGTGCCCTTGCTGGCATCGTTGCCAGTGTCGTCCACCCGACGCGAGGAGGCCAATTGTCGGGATCGGTCGCTCGCACCAGCCTGACGCGGCGCGTCGTCGTCGCGCGCTCTACCATTCGCCGTGTGGAATCGGGCGCCGAACATCAGGTCCTTCTCGGGTTGTCATGGGCAGAGTCGCTACCTCGGGTTCGCGCGCGGATCGGGACCCACGCTGCGTCGACCTTCGTCCCGCTGCTCGGTATGCAACTCAACTACCGGTCGAGTCTCGATTCCCCGCGGCACTGCGTGGGCCAGCATCGATTTCGCGGCGGACCGTACGTCGACTGCCCTCGCGGGCCGGTGCTGCCGGGACGCACCTGTGCGTCGTGCGCGGCCAGCGACGCAGTGTTCGCCGCCAACCTGCATCATGCCCATACTCGCGATCGACACGAGATCGATCCCGCCATCGCGGTCCACCTGGCCCAACCCAACGTCTTGTACCTGGCCGCATTTCGGGACGGATCGATCAAGGTCGGAACCAGTACCGAAAAGCGCTCAGCAGAACGGTTGACCGAACAGGGCGCGTGGCTGGCCCGGGTCGTTGCCCGCACCGAGGATGGCTATGCGGTGCGCGTCCTCGAAGACCGCATCACCGAGGAGCTCGGGCTGGCACAGTCCGTGCCGATGAGTCGGAAGATGGCAGGAATGCACCGGCCGCAAGCGGATGACCACCTCCGTGACGAACTCGATCGCCACGCAGCAGCGGTCGCCGACCTTCTCTCGATTGCGGGTCAGACGCCGTCGGACCCGCTGGAGGAGCAGTGGCGCAATCCTCGGGCCGACGACGCGATCTGGGAGGGTTTGCACCCGTATCCGCTGCGGCTCGACAGCGGCCAACACGATCTCGAGGTTGTCGACGCGTGCGGCCGAATGATCGCCGTCCGTCGCCCACACTCAAACGACACGTTCCTGGCCGATCTGCAGCAGCTGTACGGGGTCGGACTGCAACTCGGCGACTTCGAGTCCGACGCATTGGCGGTGCAGGACAGCTTGTTCTAGGGCTCGACCTGGGGTCGGTCGGGCCGCGGCACCATCGCCGGCCAGTCTCCGGTGATCCCCTGCTCGTGCAGCTGCGCGATCTCGTCGGATGTCAGGCCGAGCTCTGTCAGAATCTCGTCGGTGTGTTGACCGAGTGTCGGGGGCGCATCGCCCAGGGGTAGGTAGGCGCCGTCGATTTGAAACGGCAGATGCGCATACGGGCCCCAACCGGTGACGGCGTGGTGGAGCCATCGATAAAAGCCCCGTTGCCGCAGCGGCGACGCGTGCTGCGCATCGTTGAAGTGCACGCCTGGGGCCGCCGGGATACCGGCTTGCGCCAGCGCATGGGCGGCGGTGCCCATTGGGCGTTGTGATGACCAGGACCGTAGGACTTCATCGATGCGATCGACGTCGGCAACTCGTGAAAGGCCAGAGAGATCAGCGCCGACGACCTCGGTGAGCATCTGCCACTGCTCGTCGGTCTCGATGCTGATGGCGAGCCATTCGTCGTGGCCCAACGTCTGGTACATGCCTTGCGGCGATGCGGACGGCGAACGATTCCCCATCCGTGTCAGCACCTCGCCGTAGGCCGAATACTCCACCGGCTGCTCGGCCGCCGCCTGGAGGGCACCGTTGATGAGCGGAACCTCGACCACCTGCGGACTGCCCGTCCGTTCGCGATCGGCGAGGGCCATGACAACCGCGAGCGCGGCGTGGGAGCCGGCGATGAAGTCGACCGGTCCCCGTGGGTTGAGTGGCAGAGCGTCGGGGCGTCCGGCTCGATTGGCGAGCCCGCTGATCTGCTCCATGGTCATGGCGAATCCGACACGGTCGCGCCATGGCCCTGTCGTGCCGAACGCCGGCATACGGACGAGGATCGTTTTGGGATTGATCTCTTGTATACGCTCCCAGGTCAAGCCCCAGTTTTCCATCACGCGAGGGCTGAAGTTCTCGATGACGACATCGGCCCGGGCGATGAGTTTCTCCAGAATCGCTCGCCCCGTTTCGGTACCGAGATCCAGGTTCACCACCCGTTTGCCGATGTTCACGCCGTGATATGCAGGCGACCATTCCCACAGCTGGTCTTTGGTGAGCCCACTGGCCCAACGCATACCGTCGAGTTTGACGTGCGACTCGACCTTCACGAGGTCGGCCCCGAGCGCTCGGAGTTGGTTCGTCGCGTAGGGGCCGGCGAAGTAGGCGGTGAGATCGAGCACCTTGTAGCCGCGCAACGGCTGGCGGACGTCGTCGCCGAGCGTCGGCCCACCTTCTTCGGCGGCCCACGCAGCAGGATCGCCGTCGGACGCCCCGAGCGCCGGAGCGGCGCGCAACGGGGCCAGGGTCGACAGGCTGAACGTGTACGGCGGCTTCGGTTGGGTGAAGCCGTGCGCACTCTCCACGAACACATCGTTTTCGACAAAGTGATCGAACTCCGCAATGACATCGCCGGTGCCCACGGGACCGGTGGGTATCCGGAATGCGGCGGCGAGTTCGACAAGGTCGTTGACCGATTGGGTTGTGGTGTAGGCCCGAATCTTTTGCCACACTTCGTCGCGTCGGCGCATTCGCCCGTCGAAGCTCTGCAGGTCGGGATCTTCACCGAGCTCGGGGGCACCGATCATGGCGCAGAAGTCGAGCCATTGCTGTCCGGTCACCGTCGTGAATGCGACCATCCCGTCGGCCGCCGGCTCGATGGACGGGACCTCGATCTGGCGGGCCGGCCGGTACTCGGGAGCGAACTCGTCGTACAGGCCGCGGAACACGGTGAACGCCCACATCATCGATTCGAACTGCGAGATGTCGAAGTGCGCCCCGGCGCCAGACGTCCGGGCGGCGATGGCGGCGGCGGCGATCGGTGCTGCGGAAAGCGAGGCGGTGACAAATGCCCCGAGCTCGCCCCCGACGTAGAACGGTTCGTCACCGGGGACTCCGCGGCCGTTGGTGGATCCGGTCAGCGCCTGCAACGTGAAGTCATTCGCGGCGCGATCAACCCACGGCCCCGTGGACCCGAACGGCGTGATGGTGGTGATCACGGCGGCCGGGTTCATCGCCCGGAGCGACGCGGCGGCGATCCCGAGCGCCCTCGCGACGCCGGGCTGATGATCGTCGATGACCAGGTCTGCGTTTTGCACCCAGGAGGTCAGCTCGTCGAGGCCGGACGGGGCGTCCAGGTCGATCACCACGCTGCGCTTGCCGGCGTTGAGGAAGCGAAACCACGCGGCGTCCTCTCCGGCCGGGATCGGTGATCCCGAAGCCGACCAACGCCGGAACGGATCACCGCGTGGCGACTCGATCTTCACGAGGTCGGCGCCGCCGTCGACGAACAGCTTCCCCAGATATGGGGCCGCGGTCTTCGATCCCAACTCGACGATCCTCAACCCGGTGAATGGCGATGTCATGCGAGCGACCTTACCCGTGGCGAACCACCGCGGTAATCAGTCCATCGATGGCCGCTCGACTGGAGGCGGCCGCCTCGGCATCGCCATTGGTGATGATCGAGAAGACCACGTCGGTGCCGGCGTCGGTCACTGCGTACCCCGAGAGAGCTCGCCCGCCGATGATCGAGCCGGTCTTGGCCGAGACCGAGCCGCTGACACCGGATAGTCGACGCGCCAACGTCCCGGACTCGCCGGACACAGGCAGCCATGCCCGCAGCTCGGCGCCCCAGGGCTGGGCTTGGGCCGAACGCAACAGCGCCACCCACTCGGCGGAACTCCGCAGATTGCCGCGACTCAGACCCGAACCGTCGGCGGCGGTCCCGTTGAGCGAAAGACACCAAGGCTCGAGTGCCGATTCGATGGCTGCGGTCCCCGCGCTGGTCGATCCGGAGCCGATGCGACGGACCAACGACTCGGCCATTTCGTTGTCGCTGGACAACAACATGGATCCCAAAAGGTCCGACACCGGCGCCGACTCGAGTCGCGCGAGCGGCTCACCCACAACCGCTACCGGCTCGTGATGGACCTCTGTCGGCCCATCGATGTCCATGCCGACTGCTTCGAGCTCTGACCGAAAGAGCTCTGCGTTGCCACGGGCTGGTTCGGCAACGTAGGCGGCGTCGGCTCGGTGGTCGTTGTCGTCGACCATGAACGCGGACATCGGCCCGACGTATGTCGGCATCTGCCAGTCGAGCCAGCCCGGGGCCATTGTGGCGGCTTCGAACATGGACACATCGATGATGAGTCCCGCTGACTCTGTCACGCCGACGTCGACGAGTTGTTCGGCCAGGGCGGCAAGCGAATGGGGGCCAACGGCTGCGAGCGTCGGATCGCCACCAGCGACCAACACGAGCCGCCCCTCGGCATCGCGATACACCTCGGTGCTGAATCGCTGCTCGGCATCGAGGAGCAACTCCGCGCCGATGGCGGTGAAGAGCTTCTGGTTGGAAGCCGGGAACAGCGCGAGGTCCGGTTCGGCGGCAAGCACGGTGCCGTACGCCGCTGACCAGATCACCGCCGAGAGTTCGACGTCGGCGAACCCGGGATGTGTCAGCGCATCGGCGATCGCAACCCGCAGCGTTGACGGCGCTTCGGCGTGGTCGCCCGCCGGCGCCGGTTCACAGACGGGCGCTCGCGTGGAGTCCGGCGGCTGCACCGGCGATGTCGCAGCTGGCGCGGTGGCAACGACCGGCGGGATCGACGTGTCCGGAGCCGACGGCTGCGAGGTGGAGCTGGCGGTACCGGCAGCGTCGGCGGAGCAGCCGACCCACAGCACGGTTGCCATCATCCCGAACACGATCCACAGCGCTCGCCACATTCGCTCGGGCCTAACCATCCCCTGCAGCCTGGCACCAACGGTGCCCTTGGTGTGTTCGCTCGGCATCGACCCCGTCGTGAGCTCGGGTTGGCGGTACGACATGGCGGCGCGGCTGTGGTTAGCTGATCGAATGGCTCAGAACCCGCCGGTTGACACATCCACGGTCGACTTTCACTTCGACGTGATGTGTCCCTACGCCTACCAGACCTCGGTCTGGATTCGGAACGTGCGCGCGCAGAATGGCATCACCATCAACTGGAAGTTCTTCAGTCTCGAAGAGGTGAACCGAGTCGAGGGAAAGAAGCATCCCTGGGAACGCGACTGGAGCTACGGCTGGTCGATGATGCGTATCGGGGCGATTCTGCGCCGATCCTCGATGGACGACCTCGACCGGTGGTACGAGCGTGCCGGTCGGGCGCTCCATGTGGATGGACACAAGCCGCACGAACCCGATGTCGCTCGACACCTCCTCGAAGAACTCGGACTCGACCCCGCAGTGGTCGACCAATCGCTCGCCGACCCGACCACCCACGACGAGGTGCGCGAGGAGCACCAGCGGGTGATCGACGCCAACGGGTTCGGCGTACCCACGTTGTTCTTCGGCGATCAATGTTTGTTCGGGCCGGTGCTCATCGACCCTCCCGACGGTGCTGCTGCCTTGCGGTTGTGGGACGCGGTTGCCGCGTGGGCCGAGTTTCCCGAGCTCTACGAGCTGCAACGGCCAAAGACCAAGGAAGACGAACGCAAGATCGCCACGACCTTCCTGCCGTACATCGAAGCTCGCGACTGGGTGAGCATCAACCGTGGCACCGAGATCGGCTTCACCGAGGATGGCTTCGAGGTGAAGGGGCCCGCCGCCAAGGGTTAAGGGCCCCGGTCATCACAGCTAAGGGCCGGCAAGGGCAGCGGCGATGGCGCGAAACGACGATATCGAGGCGACGAGCCCACCATGACTCGAGGTCACCTCAACCGGCACCGCGCCGGTTGCGAGGCAGGATTGCCACTCGACAACCCCGTCGACCCGGGAGTAGACGGCGGTCCACGGTGCCGCCCGGGCGAACCGTTCGATCGGAAACCGACTGAAGAGCTCGGCCTCGTAGCGGCGATCGGCCTCGATGTCTGCGGGTGGCCCAATCGGCGTACGACCGACGACTCTGGACAGCGCGATCGCCGTTCGCAACGGCAGATACCGGGGTGCGTGATGGCGCACCGGGGACCCGAGCGTGAGCAGTCGATCGACGGACTCGGGCATACGCGCCGCGACGACCCTGCAGATCTGACCGCCGCGCGAATGGCCGATCACCGTCACAGGAGCGCCGCTGGCGTTCGTGGCCTGCCGCACTGCCTCGGTGATCCGCTCGGCGGCCCAACTGGACGAGCGGGCGTTGCGTCCCACCGGCGCCAGCGACACCGTGTAGCCGGCTTCGCTCAACCACGGTGCCAGGTCGTCAAAGGTCGAGCCGCCGGACATGTAGCCGGGCACCAGGACCACGGGCCGGTCGTTGCCCTTCGGCAAACCCTCCCCTGCCCGAACCGCCGATGCACGGAGGGCGGCCCGTTCGGCGGCGATGCGGCGTTCGTGCCAGACCGGGCGAAGGAGCAGGCCGTTGATCGCCGATGGCAAGGGCGGGAGCGATTCGGGTGAGAGCAACTCGGCTTGTTCAGTCGAGCTCATCGACCACCCTCGTGTTGTCCGATGGCAGCGGGTGTTGGGTCATTTCGAGGTGGAGCCGCCCGCCGGTTTGGTACGGATGCGACGCGATCACGGCGTCGTCGAGTTCGACGCCGAGACCGGGCTCGGTGGGCGCCTCGAGGTAACCGTCGGCCCACGTGAGCGGGTTCGTCACGACCGCATCATGAAAGTCGGTCTGGATGGTCTCGAGGAGGAGAAAGTTGGGCGAGCTGAGCGCAACGTGGGCGGCCGCGGCGTGCGCGACCGGACCGCAGTAGATGTGCGGCGCGATCTGGGCGTTGAACAGTTCTGCGATCACCGCGATCTTCTTGGTTTCCCAGATGCCGCCGCTTCGACCGATATCGGGCTGGACGATCGAGACGCCGGCTCGCAGGGCTTGGTGGAATTCGACCTTCGTGGTGAGTCGCTCGCCGGTCGCCACCGGGATCGACGTGGCCGCAGCCACCTTCCCTATGGCTGCCATCTGGTCGGGAGGACACGGCTCCTCGAACCACAACGGGTCGTACGGTTCGAGGCGTTTGGCGAGACGGATGGCCGATGAGGTGGTCATCTGTCCGTGGGTGCCGAAGAGGATGTCGGCGCGATCGCCGACGGCTTCACGGATTCGGCGGACGCTGTACTCGCTGCGTCCGAGCTCGGTCAGCGACAACTCTCTGCCGCCTTGGAAGCTGTAGGGCCCCGTCGGGTCTTGTTTGACCGCCGTGAATCCCATGTCGACGTACTCGAGCGCTCGTTCGGCCGCAGCGTCGCCATCGTGGTAGACGTCCCCGAGTCCCGCCCGTGGATAAAGGTACGTGTACGTGCGCAAGCGATCGTGAAAGGCGCCGCCGAGCAGGTTGTAGACCGGCTGGTTCACCGCTTTTCCCAGGATGTCCCAGACCGCCATTTCGATGCCGCTGAACACGCCCATCATCGAGACGTCGGGGCGCTGGGTGAAGCCCGCGCTGTACACCCGCCGGAACATCGCTTCGACATTGTGGGGGTCCTCGCCGGCGATGTACCGATCGAACGTGTCTTCGACCATTGCAGCGGCGATGTCACCCGAGACCGGAATGCCATAGCACTCGCCGATCCCGGTGATGCCGTCGTCGGTGGTGAGGCGCACGAACACCCAGAACGAGCCGCCGATACCCGTGGGCGGAACGGTAACGAAGGTTTCGATCGCATCGAGTTTCATGCCCGCTCCTACGCCCAGCCCTTCGGCTCGCGGCCGAAGACCTCTTCGAGAAATGGCACGAACTCGTCGATCGGCAGAGTGTCGTAGCCGGGATCGAAGCAGTTTTGGTCGTATTCGGCGCAGAACAGCACGCAGGCGTCGTAGTGCGGCGAATCGTTGAAGCGGTCGCGCTCGTTGCGATCGCCTCCGACGTGATGGAAGTAGTAGTACCCCTGAAAGAGCCCGTGGTGCTCGATGACCCAGCACGTCTCCTCGTCGACATAGGGCGCGAGCAACGCTGCCGATGCTTTGGAGTGGTTTTCGGGGGCAAAGCCGTCGGCGACATCGTGCAGCAACGCTGCGACGACAAGGTCGCTGCGTTCGCCCGCGCGCAGCGCTCGGGTAGCCGATTGCAGCGAGTGCTCGTACCGGTCGACCTGGTAGCCCAGCGTCGGGCCTTGCAGCAGGCGCAGCATCCCGACGAGGTTGGGCACCAACGTCGACGCCGCGTGCTCGGCAAAGACGGGACCGAGGAACTGATATTCCTCCTTTGTGCCGTCCTCCATACGAGTGAAGTTGACCGTTTGCATACTCGTCGATCGTACTCGGCTCGCCAGAACGCATGCGGGGCGGCCGGCAGCGAGGGCAACGAGGGGTAGGTTGTCCACATGATCATGGGCTTTGACGTTGGCGGTACGAACGCGCGTGGTCTGCTCGTCGATCCGGCGACCGGCGCAACCGTGGACGACGACCGAACCTCATCGGATGGGACCGGGCCGGTACTGCTCGAAAAGCTGGTCACCATGACCAGGGATCTCGTTGACCGCAATGGCGTGGAACTGACCGGCGTCGGTTTGGCCATTGCCGGTCTGGCCTCGAGCCGCGGCACGGTGCACTACTCCCCCAATCTGCCCGAAATCGTCGAGTTCGCGATTGGCCCCGAACTGGAGAAGCGCGTGGGGGTGCCCGTCGCGGTGGTCAACGACGCATCATCGGGCGCCTGGGCCGAGGCGAAGTACGGAGCCGGCCGCGGGTGCGCCGACATGGCGTTTGTCGCACTCGGCACCGGCATCGGTACGGGTTTCGTCGTGGATGGACGTTTACTCGAGGGCGCCAATGGTTTCGCCGGCGAGGCCGGACACATGGTGATTGCCCTCGACGGTCCTGTGCATCACACGGGTCAGCGAGGCCCGTGGGAGTACTTTGCTTCTGGAACCGCTCTGGGACGCCTGGGCCGAGAAGCTGCGGCGGCGGGCCTGTTCGAAGCCGGCATCACCCTCGCCGGCGCCCCCGACCAGATCACCGGCTTCCATGTGGCCGAAGCCCTGCGCGCCGGCGACGCACATGCCGCCGTGGTATTCGATGCATTCTGTCGCTTCGTGGCGATCGGGATTACCAACCTCGTGCTGGTGCTCGACCCGTCACGCGTCATCATCGGCGGCGGTCTCACCGACATCGGCGAACCGCTTCGCTCCGGAGTCGACGACTGGCTACAGCAAGTGCTGCTCGGCGCCGACCATCGGCCACAGGTCGAAGTGGTGCTGGCCGAACTCGGTTCCGAAGCCGGTGCACTCGGCGCCGCGCTCGTGGTGCTCGAAGACCCCCGCCACAACCGGTAGCCTCCCACCCACTCACCGCACTTTTGGTGTCAGACACGTGTCTGACACCAATGTCGACGGAGCGTGGCCGGGTTGACGTGGTTAGCGGTCGTCCTTGTCGGCCCACCATTCGAGGACCTCGGTTCGAGTGCGCAGGGTCGCCGTCTCCCCTGTTCGCGCTCGTAGGAACCGGGCGTATTCGGACGAGCCTTCGAAATGGGCCATCACCCCACGGGCGACCAACCAGTCCGGCGACGGGTCATGTCCGAGGTAGACCCCGAGACTCGACCAGGGATAGTCGGTGGCGCTCGAGGTGAAGCCGTGCTTGACAGGATTGTTGTGGATGTAGCGAGACTCCTCCAGCAAGTGCACATCGTCGAGAACGCTCACTGAGGCGAAGCGGCTCCGGAACAATGGACCGTCGCGGCCGTGGCGACGATTGAATCCGCGCGTGTACATGCTCGCATGCAGGCGAATCGCGTTTGAAAGGCACGCCTCCGGGGTCCGAAGCAGTAGGTGATAGTGGTTGCCCATCAAGCAGTACGCCAGAACCTCAATCGGCTGTTCGTCGGCCATATAGCCGACCAATGAAAGGAACATTCGACGATCGAAGCTGTCGTGGAAAATGTTCGCCCGGCCGGCACCACGATTCATTACGTGGTGAATGGCGTTGTCTCGGTCTATGCGTTGCCGTCGTCCCATCTGCACGACGCTATGGACGCCCTACGACAGTCTCGGCAAACCTCGATGCATTCCGGACCGGCATGCCCACTCAACGTAGGTACGTGACCACCTTCCGTCAATACTGGTGTCAGACACGTGTCTGACACCGTTGTTGACGGAGGGTGGGTGGATCGACGCTTAGGGTGGCGAGGTCAGGGAGCGACTTTGTCGACTCGGGCGTCGGGAAAGACCCGTAGGAAGTTCTCGCTGTAGAACATGTTGCGCACGGTCTCGCTGCGATCGCCGAGCGACTGCTCGAACCGGCCGATCGGGTCGCGCCCGCCCTCGACGTGGGGGTAGTCGCTGGAGAACAAATAGAGGTCGGGTGAGGTCTGATCGATGAAGGCGCCGACGTCCTCGAACACGAACGGGGTGAACGCCATCTGGCCGGTGAGCGTTTCGGTGGCGGTGCGCTTCAGTTCGGCCAGGTACTGATCGACTCGGCTCCAGGACTTCACGACCCAGTCGAGCCGTTCGAGCATGGACGGCACCCAGCCGGCACCCAGCTCGACGCTGGCGCCACGCAGGTCGGGGAATCGCTCGAAGACACCGTCCATCAGCATGACCGACAAAAACGTCTCGGGCCCCTGATGGAGCACCGCCATGTCCTTCGACCGGATGTTCTCTCCCCCTCCCATCCAATCCCGAGCTGCGGGGCGACCCGTGTTGGACCAACGGCGGTCGAGCTGGAGCGGCGCCCCGCCGACGTGCAACACGAACGGGACGCCGGCCTCGGCCAAGCGTGCCCAGAACGGGTAGAGATCGACATGACCGGGCGAATGATCGCCGCTCGGATGATGAGGAACCCAGATCGCCTGCAGGCCGTCGGCCAGCGCCAGGTCGAGTTCGGCGATGGCGAGCTCGGGGTTGTCGAGCGGCACCACGCCGACCCCCATCAACCGACCGTCGTCGGCGCAGAAGTCGGCCATCGCCCGATTGTGGGCTCTTGTCGCCCCGTAGCGCAGCCAGTCGTTCATCTTTCGGCTCGCCGAGAACGGGGTCACCACGCTGTGCGTCGCAAAGACCAATTGTTTTCGAAAGCCGAGCATGTCGAGTGCCACGGACCGGTCGTCGCGGTCGAACGCACCGAGTGCCTGAATCTCCTTCGACTCGGCCACCAGTCGATCGCCGAGCGCCACCTGCGCGGCAACGTGCTGTTCGCTGTGCTTGCCGCCGTTGGCGACGATGAGCTCGACCTCTTCGTCGGTCACGAGCGAGGCGTTGTAGTTGACCGGCGGGATGTGCTCGCGAACGTCCTCGTCGGCGTACTCGCGGATGAAGTCGGGAAGCTCCATGACGTGGCTGTCGGCGTCGTAGTAGGCACGGTTGGCGGGTGCGTAGGTCATCTCGGCTCAGTTCTGGATGGCGTAATTCGCGATCTGGATGTCGTCGGAACCCGCGTCGGCGAAGTTGTCGTCGGCGCGACCCTGCATCAGCTCTTTCCAGGTGAACGATCGGTAGCGGGGCGAGCCGTCGGCCAGAGCCGGGTTGGGCTCGAGGATGGCGTCGCGCCTCGGGTTCATGAAATACGGAATCGAGTACCGGTCGCTCGCCCGCATCGGCAGCACGCGATGGACAGCAGCGCGGTACCGATCGTTGGTCCAAACCTGCGTCGCATCGCCGAGGTTCACCACGATCGTCCCCGGCCGCGGCTCGACATCGATCCATCCGTGCTCATGCGACGCTGCCTGTAGGCCTCCGGTGTCGTCCTGGAGCAGCAAGGTGAGCACGCCGGGATCGGTGTGATGGCCCAAGGCGACGTCGCCCAATGCCGCCAGGCCCGAGCGTTCGTCGGCGCCGACCGGATCTTCGAGCGTGTAGTGATTGAGCCGCACCGAACTGGTCTGGTGGGTGCCGGCCATGTCGGTAGCGAGTTCGGGGGTGAGCCCGAGCGACTGATGCACCAACTCGAGCGTGCGATAGCCGAGGTCGGCGAAGGCGGCGAAGTGCTCGCCCATCGTCGATTTGAAAGCCGGCCAGCCGTCGGGCCAACGATTGGGGTCGGCATCGGCAGCTCGCATGGGGTCGACGAAATCGAATACCTCCTTGTGGTCACGACGCCGCTTCGTGAGCTCGCGGTCGTAGTAGCCCAGGGGATTCGTTGCATCGCGCCGCACCGATTCCTTCCGCTCCCGATCGCCCTCGAAGAAGTCGCGAGTGGTGGCCCACGTTCGGTCGATGAGGCTGTCGAGGCCATGACCCTCCAGCAGGAAGAACCCGTGGTCGGCGCACGCAGCGTCGAGCGCATCGAGCGATGTTGCGGTGGGTGAACCGATGTCGACGACTGGCACGAGATCCATGCGTCGACGGTAGTAGATCTACGAGCGTCGGCGCCTGCGCAGCGTGACGCTGATCCGGGGTTGGGCGTGAGCCGCCTTTGGCACCGCGTGTTCGAAACGCTGCTGGCAGCGCCCGCCCATGACCAACAGGTCGCCCGACGCAAGGTCGAACCGCGTGCTCGATCCACCGCCGCGCGGCCGGATGAGGAATCGACGAGGTCCGCCAAGGGAGACGATTGCCACCTGTGGCTCGACGAGATGACCGATGCGGTCGCCGTGCCAGGCAACGCTGTCGGATCCGTCGCGGTAGTAGTTGCAGAACACCGTGTCGAACGGCTCGCCATAGTGCACCTTGAGTGCCCGACTCACGGAGGACACGACCGGGTGGTCCGAGGGCCGCATCCGCCCGGACAGCCGGGGCTCGGGCACGAGGTTGCCCCACATCAACCGGTTGCCCTGGGTCCACTCGAGTTTTGCGATGAGCTGCCGGAGCAGGTCATCGCCACCGAGGAGCCAGTTGGTGGACGTGTCGATCCAGCAGTGATCGTCGAGATGGACACGCTCGATGGCGGCCGTCGGGTTGAGTTCTGGGAATCCAGTGGCGAACAGGCTGCCCTGCATGCTCCGAGTCTAGCGAACATACGTTCGTCGTGCATGCACTCACGCTGCTACCCCGGTGAGAGCTACGCCGCCGGGCGAGATGTGACAGGCTTCGACCATGACCCGTCTCGGCTATCAGATCCCCAACTTCACCTACCCTGGGGTCGACAACGCGCAGTTGTTCGACCGCGTCGTCGCCCAGGCCAAGGAGGCCGAGGAGGCGGGCTTCGACCGCGTTCTGGTGATGGACCACTTCTACCAGCTCCCTGGAATCGGCGCGCCGAACGAACCGATGTTCGAGTGTTACACCCTACTTTCGGCCCTCGCCCAGCACACGAGCAAGGTACGGCTGTCGTCGCTCGTCACCGGCAACACCTACCGAAATCCCACCCTGCTGGCCAAGACCATCACCGCGCTCGACCACGTGTCACACGGGCGGGCCACGCTTGGCATCGGCGCCGGTTGGTTCGAGGAGGAACACGACGCGCTGGGGTTCGAATTCGGTACCTTCACCGAACGATTCAAAAAGCTGGAAGAAGCGCTCAACATCATCGTGCCGATGTTGAAGGGCGAGGAACCGTCCCTCGACGGCGAGTACTACCAGGTCAGCAACGCCTACAACGTCCCGGCGCCAATCGGACGGATCCCGATCATGATCGGCGGCGCGGGCGAGAAGAAGACGCTGCGGATGGTTGCCCAATACGCCGATGAGTCGAACCTCACCGGCGAGGTGTCGGAGATTCCCCGCAAGCTCGATGTGCTCGCCGCCCATTGTGAGCGGCTCGGACGCGACCGATCACAGATCAAGGTCACCAAGCTGATGATGGTCGGCGTCGCCCCCACGATGGAGCAGGCGCAGGCCGACCTCGACGAACTCGCCGCCTCGAAAGGCTGGAATGCCGAGATCGTCGAGATGGTCAAGGGCATCATCATCTTCGGCGACCCCGACACGGTCGGAGAAAAGCTGCAGGAGGCCTATGCCATGGGCCTCGATGGCATGACCATCAATCTGCCGGGCAATGGCCACATTCCCGGTCGTATCTCCCTGCTCGCCGAGGTTGCCAACAAGGCAATGGCGTAGCCGGCTCACCCGAATCCCCGTCGCACTTCAACGCCGAACCACTACGTTGGATGCCGTGAGCGACACGCAAAAACGCCGGTCGAGCGACCATTCCAGTGAACACGGCCACTCCCACGCCAACGGTGACGGGTTCGACGACGCGCACGGCCCCACGCAGGTGCCGATGGTCCACAAACATCGAGATATCCAGGGCGGCACGATTCGGGCGGCCATCTTCGGCATCAGCGATGGCCTGGTGTCCAATGTCGCTCTCATCCTCGGCGTTGCGGCGGCCTCCACCGAGGCGTCCGGGGTGGTCGTGGCGGGCGTCTCCGGGTTGCTCGCCGGCGCAGCGTCCATGGCGGCCGGTGAGTACGTCTCGATGAAGGCGCAAAGCGAGCTGGTCGAACGAGAGATCGAGATCGAACGGCGATCGATCGCCAGCGACCCGGTGGCAGAAGAGCGCGAGCTCTCAGCGATGTACGCCCGCAGGGGTATCCCAACCGACCAGGCCGCCTCGATGGCCGAAACCATTCACGCCGACCCCGACCTCGCGCTCGAGGTGCACACCCGAGAAGAGCTCGGCATCATCCCCGGTGACACCGGCGATCCCGTGGGTGCCGCCATCAGCTCGTTCTTGGCGTTCGCCGTCGGGGCGACCATTCCGCTGGTTCCCTGGCTCATCACCGACGGAAGCGTCGCGACCATCACGTCCGTGATCGCCGGAATTGTGTCCGCCGCCATCGTCGGCATCACGTTGGCCCGCTACACCGAGCGGTCCGCCGTACGAACCGCGGCCCGACAGGTCACCTGGGCCAGTGGTGCATGCCTCGCCACGTTTGCGATTGGGTCAGCCCTCGGCCAAGTCGTGTAACCGGCCGGCGCCTTCTACGAGAACAGCACGATCAACGCGTACAACACGCCGCAGCCGGTGAAGAGCACGGCGGCGATTCCGACCACATTGGTCGCGGTGGGATGCGCCACGTCTTGACCACTTCGCAGCGGCCCATGCAGATCGTCGTAGTGTTGCGCAGCCCACAACAGCATGACCGACCCGCACGCCGTCTCGGCCAAGCCGAACAGCGCGAACACGAAGTGCGCTCCGTCGGAGCCGTAGCGCGCCAGCAAGATGCCCGCCACCATCAACGAAATCGCGGTTCGCTCCCACGCGAGTGCCGTGCGTTCGTGCTGCAGCCCCTCGTCGAACACGCCGGACGGGCCATTGTCGGCACCCGCGTGGTCTGCCACGGAGCTCAAAGGCGGTCGATCACAAACAGCAACGCAGCGGTGAAGCCCAACAATGCGGTGCCGACGGTCATGAGGGCCGGAAGGCGACTGTGCGGGAGGGGTTCCCCGAGACGCATCGCCCGCTCGTTTCGGGCCCAGCGTCGGTAGGAGGTGGCTGCGGTGACAAAACTCAGGCCGAGAAGGGTGAGGCCCAAGGCCTCCTGGCCGTAGAAGTTCTCGATGAGACTGATCGCTCCGAGGCCGCCCGCCGCCAGCGCCAACGCCGTTCGGATCCAGGCGAGAAACGTTCGCTCGTTTGCCAACGTGAACCGATAATCGGGATCACTACCGACCTGTCGCGGATCGTTCGGAATCGGGAAGTCCATGCGCCGCCGATTGTGCTTGCCCTCGTCGCTCACTTCGAGGCCACGCTGACGAATCGGGTGACTTCATCGACCCCGCCGGCAATCACCATGATCGCTCCCTCACTCGGCACGGTTTCACTGCTCGCGTAGGTGAATGCCCCGCCCCGCGGTTTGATGCACACGGCGGTGACCGAATGGTCGCGTCGTAGATTGGAGTCGCCGAGAGGCTTCCCCAGCAGGCGGCTCGGTACCCGCATCTCGGCGAGCACGAATCCGTCGTCGAGTTCGAAATAGTCGAGGACCTCGCCGGTGACGATGTGGGCGACCCGCGCTCCCATCTCCTTTTCTGGATAGACGACCTCGTCGGCGCCGACCCGCTCGAGAATTCGGCCGTGCTCGTTGGTGATCGCCTTGGCCCAGATGTGTTTGACGCCGACATCCTTCAGGGCTGCGGTGGTGAGAATGCTCGCCTCGATGCCGGTTCCGATTGCGACCACGGCGACGTCGAAGTTGGCGGCACCAAGCTGGATGAGCGTGTTGGCGTTTGTGGCGTCGGCGACCCGTACATGGGTCAGTTTGCCCGACCATTCGTTGACGATTTCCTGGTCCACGTCGACGGCGAGCACCTCGACGCCGAGGCCCACCAATTCCGATGCCAGCGAGGTGCCGAAGCGACCGAGTCCGACCACAAAGGCCGAGTTCGCCGACACTGCCTCTCCATCGTGCGCGGTGCCGGTGACCCAGGCGCGCAGACGGTCCAAACTCGTGGTCATCGTTCTTCCTGTTCGTCCCTCATCGGGTCCTTCGGTATGCATGTGCGTGGCGCCTTCTCAGCCTACGATCAACTGCTCTTGTGCGAAGCCATATCGCTTCGGTTCTTGCCGAAGAAGCAAAGCGGTGCCAAAGGTAAGGGGACCGACGCGACCGAGGAACATCAAGACCACGATCACCACACGGGCCAGACCATCGAGCGCGGTGGTGACCCCGGTGGATATGCCCGCGGTGCCGAACGCCGACGCGGCCTCGAAGAGCAGCTCACCAAAGGGAAGGTCGGGCTGAAGTGCGGTGAGAAGAAAGGTTGCCGTTCCGACTGTTCCGAGCGCCGCGACCACCAGGGCCAACGCCCGGCGTTGCTGCTCGGGCGAGATCTCGCGTTCGAACATCGTGGGTGTCGAGTCGCGTCGGAACTCGGCGAACGTGGACTTCACGACGACCGCAAACGTCGAGGTCTTGATGCCGCCACCGGTCGAGGCGCTGCTGGCGCCGATCACCATCAGCAGCACGAGTACGAGCCACGAGGCGGTTCGCATCGAACCGATCGGCAACGTGTTGAAGCCCGCGGTTCGTGCCGTGGCCGACTGGAACATGGCGGCGACCAACGAGTCGCCGGTCGACAGCTCCCCGAGGGTCTCGGCGTTGCTCCATTCCACGATCGCGATCAGCACGGCCCCGCCGAGCAACAGCAGAGCGCTCACGGCGAGCGTCACCTTCGTATGAAGACTCCACGTGCTCGGCTGCCTCCAGCGTCGCCGCAACTCGAAGACGACCGGAAACCCCAGGCCTCCGACGATGAACGCTCCGGCGATGACGACATTGACGTACCAGTCTCCGACGTAGCGCTCGAGTCCGCCGTCGAAGATCGAGAACCCGGCGTTGTTGAAGGCGGACACCGCGTGGAAGACGCCGAGGTGAATTGCCTGCCACACCCCCGGATCGTCGTCGACGAGGAATCGTCCCGTCAGCAACACCGCGACAACGAGCTCGGCGGCCACCACAAAGACCACCAGATTTCGGATGAAGTGGCGCAGAACCCCGAGATCGGAAACGCCGAGCTCCTCCCCCGCCAGCAGACCGCTCCGGACGCCGAGCCGTCGATTCAGGGCGATGCCGACGAAGCCGGCCATGGTCATGATGCCGAGCCCACCGATCTGGATGAGACCCAAGAGCACCATCTCGCCGAACGATGACCACGCCGTGCCGGTGTCGACCACGACGAGCCCGGTAACCGTGACCGCGGACGCTGCGGTGAAAAATGCGTCGCCGACGGAGATGTCGACCCCCTGCGCGCTCTCCGTGTGGCTCGCCGGCAGCCAGAGCAATGCGGTTCCGAGCGCGATCAGTGCCCCAAAGCATCCAACGACGAGCAGCCCTGGGTGATCGATGCGTCGGTCGCGCTCCACGGCTGGCATCCGGCGAGCCTACGCAGGGCCGAAGAAGGGCAGGTGCACCCCGGTCGCGAGGGCATGAAATTCGACCTTGACCCTGTTGCCCTCCTCGATCTGGTCGGGTTCGATCCCGACGATCGCGCTCATCATGTCGAATCCCTCGTCGAGTCGAATGATCGCCGGCGCGTACGGCACGGCGAACCCGGCGGTCGGCGGTCGCCACACGACGGTCCACGAGTACACCCGACCGAGCCCCTCGCTCATCTGCCACGTGAGGTCGAGATCGCGACAGCCGCTGCAGGCGACGCCGGGCCCGAACTTCGCCAGGCCGCAGCGGACGCAGCGTTGATAGCGCAACTCTTCCCGCTCGGTGCCGTCCAGCTATCCTTTTCAACATCATATTGAGCTGAAACAAAATTGAAGAAATAGTCGGTTTTATCCTCCAGTTTATACTGAAAATAGCTTCG
>RCMY010001519.1_pt1 | contig 21993 bp, 20 predicted proteins | sample 2041341 | NCBI WGS metagenome assembly RCMY01 (sample SAMN09708234, study PRJNA481090) | Marine sediment metagenome, whole genome shotgun sequencing project.
AGGTTTCCAACACTATATTAATATAGTGTTGGAAACCTTTGATTTCATCCAGATTATTGGTTATTTATATAATATAATAATTATTGAGCGTAACAACTGAAACTTAATTTAGAAGCTGTTTAGCAATGACTGAAGCTACACTACCTGATATCAAGTCAAACTTCTATATCTATTTACAGCATTCCAAAATAGAGTTAAACGCGTAAGACGTTAAATATAATAGGTTTTAATTTTTTCAGCACAATCTTGTAGCACGGGCAAAAACTCTTCGATTAAGACCTCTTTAGAAACACGCATCGCATTGGTACTGATATTGATTGCGCCAATCAATTCGTTGTTAGATTTATAAACGGGTATCGCCAACGAGCGTAAACCAGAGTCCAGCTCTTGATCGACGATTGCATATTGTTTTTCTTTAGCTTCTTCAAGAGTTTCTTTGAATATTTTAGTATCAATAATGCTATATAGCGTATGAGAATTTAGCTTAATATTGTTTAGGTAATCTTCATACTCCGATTTGGGAAGATTGGACAAAATAGCTCGACCCATAGAGGTATAAGCGACAGGTAGTCTTGTACCAATCGCTATTGCAATAGATAATAAGCGATGCTGAGCTGCGGAGCGTGCGATATAAACCACCTCGTCACCGTCCAATACTGCGAATGAGCAGGACTCACCTGTCTGTTCCGTTACGCTCTCTAAATAATATTGAATAATATCGTGATGATGCACACTACTTAGATAACTTGCGCCAAAGCTTAAGGTTTTGGGTGACAATTTAAACTGACGTTTGTCTTTGTGAACATAACCGAGAGCGTGCAAAGTTAATAGATAGCGTCGAGCTTTTGCTCTATCCATGTTAGTACGTTCGGCCACTTCACTTAAAGTCATCGTGGAGTGACTCTCATCAAAGGTTAATAAAACGCTCAGACCTCCTGCAAGAGAAGCCACAAAATCTGGACTATCAGAGGATATTTTATTATCTTGTTTCATATAGTTACTTATTAACTCATAATAAAACTAGGGATTCTAAATGAAAAACAATCGATTAATCAACCTTTTGTACATCTTGACATTGCAGCCTATCACTCTAGTCGTCTATTCATCATAGCTATTTTAGTTCTTGAGCTGGCTATTATGGCAATTATAGAAACAATCAACTGATACCTACGCCTAGTAGAACATTGATACAGCAAACAACAATAAATAAATTTTGAATAAAAGTCTCATAGGAGGCAGTAGCATTAATGGTTATCACACCAAACTTACTTTAGTAATAATATTCTAGAATTCAATAACATTGGACTTATAGAAAACCTATTCATTCACTAGTTTCTACAGATAATGATGTGCCAAGCTAGAAGAGCATGCAGCCTATTTTTGGCACTAATATTTAAATGAACAAACTATGTAGAAAGATAGTCATCCGCTGCTTCAATCAGCAACGAACGAAGTGATCATTTATCTCGAAGGTGTAATCTTATCTTTCGTTTGTTGTATTAACTCAAATTATTGAGCCACCAACAACTTGATAGATATTACAATTCATTTAAAATGCTTTAGTTAATGATGCTCGGATTAGACTCCCTTCAAAAGTATTTTCATTATCATACTCTTTATAGACAGCAACATCACCACCTAATAAAAGGGGTGGTGAAAAGTAGGCCATAGATAAACCCACTGCATTTCTTTTCTCATCACCATCTCCAGTCTCAAAAGTGTTATAACCAACGACACCTACATCAAGAAGACCAAAACTTTTGCTCAAGCCCCATTCAACCATGAGCTCTTCATCAAGTCCATCTTCTTGAGGAATTTCATAAGTACCTAAGGCACTTAGATCGATATCACCTGCTTTATTGAGCTTAACGTTACCACCAAGGGTGTATGAAAGTGAATCATATGATTTACCAGGACTTGCAAATCGTCTTTCATCATAATCGCCAGTTCCTGAAAAGTACCATCCTGCACCAACTACCGCATCCCATCTTTCACCGTGCCAAGCGACTAGCCCACTTGCGTACGTATCCCCAAGACCTGTCCTCTCGTCGATATTTTCACCTCCAATTTTAAGGTCAGTATTTACTATAGGTACAAGTGTATCTAACACTAAGTCGCCACCCAGAACCTTAAGCGGCGTTACCCATACCGCTCTACTAACAAGTGCGGTCACGTTTACTTCACTGTCGCCCGGCAAAGCTTCATTCTTATCAGCACTGTAGTTAGCTAAGTAGCCTCGGTAATACACGCCAGGTGGCGGTAAAACGCTACCCTTTATCCCCTCAAGACCTGGCACATATTGCGAATCAGAAGCGTAAGCTGTGACTGATAAGCTTATCGCTGCAATGACCAAAGCGAGTTTACTAAAGGTGGTTTTCATAAGACATCCTTGTTTGAAGTTTATTCAGCAAGTATTTGCTAAAATAGTAGTAAATAATATGATTACAATTGAATCAGTCAAATTAATAGACTTTAAGTTTATTAAACTCATATCGGTATAACTGTATGCTTGAGTATCTAAGGTAGATCCCTCTCTATTGCATCAGCTTCAAATAGACCTTTTTTCATATAGAACTTCACCCAAAGTGCTGCTATGACACTAACGAATAGTAATATTCCTCCAAAGATTTGGAAAATCTGAGTTGTCATCTCTGGCGCAGGCGAGCTATTAATGATGACGTACACCATGGCAACAATGCCCAATACCTGCGGAATAGGATAAAAAGGTGTGCGATACGGACGAGGGTAATTAGGCATACGGCGGCGTAATACGATGACATCGATATGGGCGATAATATAAGCAAGTAGATAGCTTGAAGTGGCTGCAATAAGCAGTACAATCAAAGAATCTATGTCGAAAAGTAGAAAAGGAATACTGACAAGGACTGTCATCATTAATATTGCTATCCAAGGTGCGCCAAAGCGGTTAACGCGCTTAAGAATAGGGAATGACTGCTTTTGCTCAGCCATGCCCTGCAGCATACGCGGTAGTGCGGCCAAAATAGTGTTAGCACTACTGAAAGTAGCAGCAAGTGCCATTACTGTTGCAATTAGCAAACCCGACTTGCCAAACACCGCTATAGTATAATCGACATAAGGTATGTTTGATTCAAGTAAGGTCTCTACACTTAAAAATTGAGTAGCCCCATATACAAAAACAACATACATCGCAAATATGACAGTTACTGAGACATGCATAGAGGTAGGAATATTTTTATTCGGATCCCTGACCTCATTGATCATTGGACATATAAACTCTGCACCAACGAATAACCACATTGCTAATGCAATAAGACCAATGAAACTGCCATCTTTAACACCAGCCAAGCCAAAATCTACTGGCGTACCTACGATTTCTGCTGGGGAAGTAATATGAAAACTAGCAACCAATCCAACTAATAGTATTGCAGACACCATAACGACAACGATTAAATTCTGAACTTTACCGAAAACATCAGTACCTCTAATGTTAGTCACACACAAAAACAATAAGATCAATAGCGATACAACCTTGGGGGGTATCACGCCGGGCAATAACGCATCAAGCATAGCTTCTACTAAAAAGAGTTCTACAGTTACTCCTAATATCCCCACAACGATATAACCTGAATATACTGAAACGATAGCGGGGAAATGCCCTATAGCTTTCTGGGTGTAAGTGGCTAGTGTTCCTTCTGCAGGAAACATAAGCGATAATTCAGCGAAGCTCATTACGTTAAAGTGAGCGATCACCAAGCCTGCAACCATTGCAGCTATAAAGGCGCTACCCCCGATTCCAATGCCTTGTAAGGCAGAAATCATAGCTCCTTGAGCCACAACTATACCGATACATATCGAAATCATAGTCAGCAAACCAATTTTTTTTGCTGCTGCTAGACGAGGTCTGGTATTGCCGACAGTGGAGTCGGTGTTAGTAAAGTCTGTCATGATGCGTAGCCTATTGGTTAAAGTTAAGGTCATTTTAAATACGAAAGCTTTATTACTAATGTATCTAATATTTGAAATTACTCATTTTTTATGAATAAAACGTACACTAATAAATCCTTAAAATAAGGATTAAGACTTAGCGGTCTGCATAGTTTGTATAGAAGTAAACTCTTTTAGACCATCTTCGCCAAATGCGACGCCAAACCCCGATTCTTTAACACCACCAAATGGGGCATCAGGTTGCAGCATAGCGTGGTTATTTATCCAAACCGTGCCACACTCTAAACGTGAAGCAATACTTTTCGCTTTTTCTAAATCTGTCGACCAAACAGAGCCACCAAGTCCAACTGATAAACGATTTGCACTAGCAATGGCTTCTTCTACATTATTAAACTTGATAATAGGCAAAATTGGTCCAAACTGTTCTTCATCAACCAATCGAGCACCATCTTGGATATTACTGACCAAAGTTATTGGATAAAAATAACCTTTATCATTGACCGTTTCACCGCCGCACAAAAAATTAGCGCCGCGTTCTTTAGCATCTTGAGCCAAGGCTTTTACGATATCTAGCTGCTTTTCGTTTTGTAGTGGTCCAAAGTCAGTGTCCTCATTAAGTCCATTACCATTTTTCATGCTAATTGCTATATTAGTCATGGCTTCACACAGTTGATCATGTACTGATTCATGTACGTAAAGTCTTTTTAATGCAGCACATGTTTGGCCATTATTAATAAAAGATGTGGCGAAAATTTTGCCCGCGATGGCTTCAATATCGGCATCAGCCAGTACAATTCCAGCATCATTACCACCCAATTCAAGTGTCAACCGTTTTAAGTTTTCGGCAGCACTTTTCATAATCGCTTTACCCGTTGGAGTTGAGCCTGTAAAGATAATTTTATCGATATCTTTATGTGAAGACATTGCAGCTCCAATATCACTATCACCAGCAACCACATTCAAGACACCTTTTGGCAAAATATCTTTAGCAATTTCACCAAAATACAATGTCGTTAACGGTGTCATTTCAGAGGGCTTGATAACGACAGTATTACCAGTAATTAAAGCCGGAATCATATGCCAAATTCCTATTAATAATGGGAAGTTCCATGGTGTAATTGATCCTACAACACCGAGGGGCTTGCGATGTATTTCTACATGAGCGGTTTCATTATCTTGAACAGTTTCTGCTGCTAGCTCCATGCTGGCTGTGCTGCGTATCCATGCTAGAGTAAGCCCAAGCTCAAAGCCTGATCCTAAATCTGCAAATCCATGAATGGGTTTACCTTGTTCCTTAGTTAATAAAGTTATAAATGCCTCACTTTTAGCTTCAAGGGCATCTGCAAGCTGCATCAACTTATCTCGACGTTCGGCATAAGTAAGTGCCGACCAAGCAGGAAATGCTGTCTTAGCAGCAGTAACGGCAGTGTTCAGCTGATTGACAGTAGCCTTTGGACAGCGTGCGACAACAGACTTATCTGCAGGATTGATGACATCGAAATAATCTTTCGTTGCGACGTTTTCGCCATTGATTATTAATTTAAATTCTTTCATGGAACTCATCCTTGTGATCATGAATAGTAGGAACAATTTAGTGATATAAATATTAATACTTGTCTTTATTTAGATTGATAGCTAAAAATGGATTTTTAGTCAATGAAACCTCATCGCTATATTAATTTATCCACATCTACTATGCTCTATTTTTATAAAGATTCTAGAGTGTCTTTAGTTGATAGGTATTGAATAATTTTGGTAGATAATGGGAACGATTATTAAGCTCACCATTATAGTTGGATTACTGATGTATCATAGATAACGTCCTTGTTGCCTTAATGATATATATATTTTATTCAAATTTTTCTATTAAATTATTTAAAATTCATTGTATTTAAATCTACATATATACCTTTGGGGTTAATTGGTCATAACCATCAAACTGCATTATATGAATAAGTTAAAATCTAGAAAACCGATAAGGCGTTGGATCAATAAGTGGTGTATCACTGCGCATTACTAGATCGGCAGCCAGTTGACCTGCGGCTGGTGAAGTACCAAAACCATGGCCACTAAAGCCAATGGCAACTGTCAGTCCCGGAACTGTGTCTATGTTGGCGATGACTGGATTAGAATCAGGCGTCACGTCAATGGCGCCGCCCCACTCATTTTCGATCTCAGCATCTCTAAAAATAGGCCAAGCTTGTCTAAGGTTATTTAAAGCGTCTTGATTAAAACTTTGATTAATAGGAGGATTAAAGGTACGTATTTTTTCAAAAGGGCTTATGTCATCTTTTGACCAACGACGACCTAGTTTTAAATCTTCAAAAAAGAAGCTATTAAAACGTATGTGCATCATATCTTTGCCATGTTTAAAAGCCCCTAAGAACTGTGTGCCAATTTTTATATGGTCAATGGTTAATGGTGCATCTAATGCGCCGCGTTGCATTATGATAAAACTACCGTCGATATGCTTACGAAAAGAAAAGTTAGGAGCGCCCACTGCTATCTCGATAGGAATATGCGATAAGGGTTTGGTCTTAAATACTGATAGAAATAAGGGTAACGTAGGGTAACGTATCCCCATATTAACTAAGAAACGGCGTGACCAAGCACCAGAGGCCAGTAATACATTATCGCACTGAATCTCGCCAAGCTCTGTTACCACACCTGAGACACGGCCTGCTGTAGTCGATAATGTACGCGCAGAACAATTTTCAATCAATATCACGCCCTTTCTTTGGGCAGCATTGGCAATAGCACTCGCAGCAAGTTCGGGTTCAGCACGGCCATCAGATGAGGTATATAAGGCACCTTTCCAATCACCAACACCATTTGGTACAAGTTCATCTATTTGCCGCGGTGTGAGTAGTTTTGAGCCAAGGTTTAAATGATCGATTGATTTTAACCAACTCTCATACCCTGCCATATCTTTGTCAGTTTTGCCTACAAACATGATACCTGATTGACGATACCCTACTTCGGCACCTACACGCTCATTCATACCAGCCCATAACCTATCTGACTCTAAGGCCAGCGGCACATCATCTTCAGCGCGGCTTGTTTTACGTATCCAGCCTAGATTGCGAGATGATTGCTCACCAGCGAAGCGACCTTTTTCAAGCACCACTACTGAAACATTGCGCTCGGCAAGGGTCAAAGCAGCGGTTAACCCGACAATGCCGCCACCAATAATGACAACGGTAGTCGATTTAGGTAACTCGGTCTCAAGATTGATAATGGGCTCTATAATAGGTGCCATTGGAACTTTACTCCTGATGGTCTATCTACGATTGACCGATATTAATAGTAACGTTTTCTGCGCTTGAAGCACCCTTGTACGCAGTGACTTCTATTTCAACCTTATAAGCGTTAGAACTCAGTGGTGGGCAGCTTACGGTAGTGGCAGGATCAACGCCTTTGAATTTTTCACCAAATATTCCCATCACAACCATGGCATCCTTAGGATCTTGAATAAATACTCGGGTCATAACCACATCAGATAATGATGATTCTACTGCGTTGAGTGCACGTTCAATGTTGGCAAATACTTGTAAGGTTTGCTCTTCTAAATCCTCGGGAATCTCTTTGGTATCTGGGCAACGACCTGCGGTATTAGATACAAAAATTAAGTTATCGATACAAACCAAGCGCGAGTAACTGCTTTTTTCCTCTAATACTGAACCTGTTTTTAATTTGGTAACTTTTGTCATGTCTTTTATCTCTTATAGTGAATAAACTTATAATAACTGACTGTCAGTAAAAGCATCGTCGCAATTAAAACTATTAACTTAAGTCAGCTATCATAGTCAAATATTTTTACTTAACGTAATACTGGCGTATCCCATAAATTGAGACTCACACCAATACCTTTTTCAATAGCGTTACGATAGACAACCGTCGCCCATGCCACATCTTCTACAGGCATGCCGCCTACTGACATCACAAAGATTTCTTCATCATTCTGGCGACCGGGCGTGACACCAGCGAGAATCTCACCAAGGTCTTCAAGCTCATCCATAGCCATTGAACCTTCTTCAACCATATCCATGAAACGCATACCTACTAAGGGTATGTGATTATGGGCAGGCTTAGGTACTTCTTCATACCAAGCAGTGTACAAACCGATGCTATCCATAATTTTACGAATACCTTTACCACTCATGTCATCATCTAAACTACAACTTGATGGCATGGCTAAAAATGCACCAGGTTTTACCCATTCGCGTTTAACGATTGGGTAAGTTGATGGATCACCGACCTCACCTGAATTACAATAAGTCACCAAATCAGATTCACGAACCACCTCTTCAATCGAATCAACGATTTGGACATTAGTGATTTGAGGAAATGTGTCTGCAAGCCAACTTAAAAAGTTATCTAAACTTGCTTTACCACGACCTTTAATCTTAATAGTATCGACATCAGGGCAAGCAGCCATAAAAGAGGCAACCGTTGTTTTACCCATGACACCAGGTCCTAATAAGCCAATGATTTTAGAGTCTTTGCGAGCAAGGTGGCGTGCGCCAACCCCTGGAACTGCACCAGTACGGTAGGCTGATAATAAGTTGGCTGACATATACGCTAATGGCGCTGAGGTGACGACATCGGTCAAAGTGAACATCAATATAGAGCGTGGTAAGCCTATCTCACGATTGGCGATATTGGAGCCATACCACTTAACACCACAAGTCTGAAAGTCACCACCAAGATAAGCTGGCATCGCCATTAAGCGTCGATCTGCTGTAGGCTTAGGCATAGTTTCAAATGGAGATTCATCGGGGAAGGTAATCATAGCACCATGAGAGTCACTGTTGGGACCCGCCATGCGATAGTCACCCTTTTGCATCAGAATGAACATCTCTTCCATGGTATCTATACACTGAGGCATATCAGTCACGCCAGCAGCAATCATGTCTGGCTCTGATAAATAAATAAAATCTATTTTGGTATCGAAATTTTCAGTTGTCATAATTAACGCATCCTTGCTAGTTAGTAGTATTTATAACAGATTTATATTCACATAATATAAAAGTCATAAATAGAACAAATCGGCAATACAAATTAGATTAGAAGAGTATCCTCCTATAGCAGGATAGTTGCCACCCCTAAAAAAAAATCAAAATGCGAGCGCTAATAAAAGCGCAAATCATACGTATGAAAGCGTTTGAGCTTGGGATGCTCACCTAGCACATCAGACCGCAGATGAGTAATAATAATCTCTTTACAGAACCCTTTTTTAAAACCTGCACATATCGTCCTAATTGGTTAACCGAAGGCTTTGTAAGCTTAAAAGTGGGCGAGCATGAGTATTCACAATCACGCGCTAGTACAATAAATCCCAATACGTTGGGGTAGTCAGGATATTAGAAACTGCAAGCATGTGGGACAGACGACATTAAACTCTGTAACACAGCCACATGAGACGAGATTACAAGCTGCTTAATTCGACTTGGTGGTGACAACTAGCTTGAAAAAATCCGCTATTTTAGAGGCTAGTATTTTAAAGTACTATTTATAAAAATAAAAATTTTGAGGGATAGGATATGGAGGCAAGTTAGTGGTAAATCGTTATTGAGGGAGACAAACAGAATGATATGAATAGCACTAATCCTGAAGCAAATATTTTTTGAGGGTATTTTGAAACTCCTTAGGTCCTTGTCCATTATAGTGCTTGAATTGACGAAAAAAATGAGATTGATCCGAATAGCCCATATCTGATGCAAGATCAGTCAAGCGATCGTATTTATTTTTCATAATATGTTCTAAGGACTGCTGATATCTTAGCATCATGTTGAAAGATTTTGGAGACAAGCCATAATAGTCGTTAAAAGAGCTACTAATAGTTCTAGCGCTATAACCACTATGATTACATAACTCAGGAATACTGATATTCCCACGGTGATGTAACATCAATTCAACTAATGTCTGAGACAACTCAGGCATTAGTTGAATTGATTTTTGTTTACCACAAACCTGACTAAAAGCTTTAATTTGCTGCTCAAAGGTGTAACAATCAGAAATTTTTTCAATAAGAATATCTGCTAATGCACAAACAATATTTAGAGGGATACTTTGATCAACTATGTCTTTTGGCTTAAGAGACAAAAAGTTAGGCATAACACCAATTTGATAACGCACACCAAAATAAAAACAACCTCGTTCGATCAGTGTATTACAAAGCTTACTTGAACTGCCGCAAATCCATGCTTCAGGGTTATTATCATGTAGTTTGAAAATAATATCGATACTACCATCTGGCACAACGTTCACAGCTAAAGCTGTGTCATTTACAGTAAAACTATAGAAATGTGAAATACTATCATGATTGACGTTTCTGACTTGATAGCTTTTATGTGTATGTATTTTAAAATATGGCTGAATTGGCATAATTAAATGGGTGTTCATCAGACATCCTTGTCTTCAATGACGCATTATCTAAGCATTCAATGAGAATACGATCGGCTATATTCACATATATTATGTTGTATTTTAAGCTTATAAGATTACGAAATGTATTCTCATTAAAATAGATTAAATCTTACAAGCAGCGCTAGCAGCTTGAGATTTTTCGTAGACCCCCTGAGCATCGTAACCAAGTGCAGTCACATCGTCCAAATACTGTTGTGTTCCCTTTAGCAGAATGTCTTTCCATGCTGGATTGTTCAGTGGATCAGGAATATCTGTAACCTCATGACCTAAGGCAATAGCATTTTGCAGAGCAACTTTATCCTCTTTATCAAGCAGTGCACCTACTTTTTTAGCCATAATCATACCTGAATTATCGTCAATAACTTTCTTTAGATCGTCAGGCAAATTATCGTATTTTTGCTTGTTCATCGTTGCCATGGCTGCTGAGCTATAAAAAGGTATATTGGTATGATATTTAACCAGTTCATCAACCTTAAAAGTCTCAACCGATCCCCAGGGCAGGCTTAAGCCATCAATGACACCCCGCTGTAATGAGGTATAAATATCGTTAGAAGGTAATCCTACCGGTGACGCCCCCATACTTTCCATAATACCTGCTGCAACTACCGAAGGATGGCGCATACGCAACCCTTTCATATCTTCAGGCTTCTTAATAGCTTTATTGGTCATATGTAGTGCGCCTGGACCCGCTCCATACGCGAATAGAAAATGAGAATCCTTATACTCATCTGCAATCGTACCATTGTCATATAGGGTTTGGACTATGCAGCCCATTTGCGTGGCAGAGCTTGAGAGCCCTGGAAGCTCTGCTATTTGGGATAAAGGAAAACGGCCGCTGGTAAAGCCGTGCGTTTGAGAGCCAATATCTACTGTTCCCTTTGCAGTGGCATCATACGTTGCACCTGGTTCGCTCAGCACTGCAGAAGGATACAGCTCTATCTTGAGACGACCGTTAGAATCTTGTTCAATTTTCTTGGCCCAAGGTTCGAATATTTCTGTGCTCATAGTTGAAGTAGCGGGCCAGAAATGAGAGAACCTCAAGGTAGTCGTTTCTTTAGAAGTAGTAGACGATGCATCAGCACTATCGTTGGTTTGATTAGAACAGCTAGCCAAACTAATAGTTGCCAGTATAGCGAATGATAAAATTGGAGACAGTTTCATTTTCGATTCCCTTCGATAATAAAATTAAATATTTTTTAAGTAAATATTTGTGGCTTAAAGAAATTTAGACACTGCGATACACCTCTATGATATGAAATTACGTAAGGTATTCTTCATCTCTTGATAGCTATCACCTTCAACACGATTGGCTAACTCATCTTTGAATTGCTTCTCAACCATTAATAGTTTTTGGGCAATTTCTACGCCTTCCTCTGACAAGCAGACGTTTTGACCATCAATTTGAGCATTAGAACCCATATTATCTAACGAATCTAACAGCGCCTGTTTAGGCTGCATAACAAACGAGCTTAACGTCTCTAAACTTAAAGACTTGCCATGAGATAGGCAAGCATAGATGCGCCATAGATCAGGACTAACCCCCGCCACTACACTAAGACGATCATAAAACACTTTGCTCAATTTATTATAAGATGCTCTTAACAAGTAGAGTATATGGTCTTCTAAAAATTCATGTTGATCTACCGCGTCAACTTGTTTAGTGTTTGAAACATCATAATGAGGACTAGCTTGAGAATAAGAGCCTTGAGAAAAAACGAGCGGACGAGAATTTTCTGAAACGTTATAGTCTATTACTTCACCAATCATGATCAGATGATCACCACCTTCATAAATATTCCAGTTTTTACATTGTAGTTGCGTCAATGCTTCGGGCAATAAAGGGCTATCGCCCAGACCGTTTGTATAGTCAACGCCGCTAAACTTATCTTGACCACGCCCCGCAAAACAGTTGGAAAGCGCAATCTGTTGATCGCTTAGGATGTTGACGGCAAAGTGTTCACAGTTTTTAAAAGCATCTAAACTGTGTGCGCCTTTATCGACACTCCATAGTATAAGTGGAGGGTTCACTGATACGGTATTAAAGCTACTAGCTGTCACACCAATAGGCTCGCCTTCTGCTGTGCGCGTAGTGATGACAGTAACGCCTGTCGGAAACTGGCTAAATACCTGACGTAACTCTTTTGAGTCAAAACTTGACATAAATTTCTCCTAAATTTTAATTGAAATCTTCCATGATTATTGAGGAATAAATACATAGCTGTTAATTTGAATATGACTAAAATCAGACATCCAAAACTAACGTCGATGACTTAGAACGCGAACAGCAAACTGCAATTTGATCATTATCGGCTTTTTCATCATCGGTTAAAAAATGGTCTCTGTGATCAGGCTCACCTTCTAGTACATCTAAAATACAGGTACCACAAATGCCTTGTTCACAAGATACTTCGACCTTGATACCCGCCTCAGATAAAGCGGCTACAATGGTTTGGGTTGCAGATACCGAGATAGTCTTGCCGCTTTGCTCAGCAATCACCGTAAATGCTTCGCCTGTACTGTCAATTTCGATATTAAAATACTCAAAGTGTATGTTTTTATCTTTGAACCCTATGTCTCTTGCGCTGCCCATTATCCAGTCCATAAAGCCTGATGGACCACAGGTATAAACATGCGTACCAGCTACCGCCTCACCAAAATCTACAGTTGGGTTTAAACGTTGTTCATCGCCTAAGTCATCACAATGTACTTTTAAAGCTTCGCCAAAATCGCGTTGGAGCTCATCTAAAAACGCCACTTCTTTATGCGAACGAACGCAGTAATGAAGATCAAATGATTTGTCTACCGCTTTTAGAGCATATGCCATCGCAATCATTGGGGTAATACCGATACCCCCGCCTGCCAAAATACTGTGGTCGGCTGTCATGTCAAGTGGAAACAAATTGTCGGGTTCAGTAATAGTAATAGTGTCGCCCACCTTTAGTTGCTCATGAATCGCAATTGAACCCCCTCGTGATTTGGGGTCTTTTAATATACCCAATCGATAAAAAGCCGTTTCAATGGGGTCACTGCAAAGCGAATATTGACGAATGGTATTATCATTAACATGAACATTGATATGTGCCCCTGCACTGAATGCGGGCAATGGCGAACCATTTACATTGCTCAAGGTGAGTGACACCACATCAGAAGACATCATTTCTCTTTCGGTAATAGTGACGTTAATTAAGTTATTCATAATTGATTAAATCCTGTCATAAATTTGATTGAAGTGTTAAGAACCTTCTACCTACGCCAATCTCCAATCATACAACATGAAACATGCAGAAATCGTAGTTTTAACGGGTAGCTATGTTTAATAAATAGTCATATTTAACGAATATCAGATTTTAAACATTAGCCGTTTTTAGCAAGTATCGACACTTAAAACCTATCTACTATCAAATACTTAAGTGCCTTACTGCTAAAATATCAGGTCAATATTATCACCCTTTAACGCATCGATAAGCCACCATTAGCATCCCATGTGGCGCCCGTAACACCAAAGGCATTACGGTCTACCAACTGTGATACCATTGACCCAATAAAGTCAGGACTACCCAATGCTTTTACTGGAATCACATTTTCTAACAAATGCGCAAGCCTTGCAGGTGATACCAACTCATGTACAATTGGTAAGTCCATAGGGCCTGGGGCAACGGCATTCACCGTCACTCCTTTTGCCGCTAAGTTACTGGCAAATACTTTAGTCATAGTGATAATGCCGCCTTTGCTAGATGCATAATGCACCCCTGCTGCTGCACCACCATTTTGACCCGCTAGCGATGTCATATTGACGATACGACCGTAATTCTTGTCAGCAAAATAGGCTCCAAATACTTGGCAACCAAATAATGTACCGCGCAAATTAACATTCAAAACCTTATCAAACTCTTCAGCCGTCACGTTCATTACAGGTGTGGTTAAGGTTAGTGCTGCGTTATTTACCAAACCCTGTACTTGCCCAAAATGTGTTTCGATATCGATCAATGCTTGTTCGAAATCTACTTTTTGAGTCACATCTAATTTAAATCCAGCAGCAATATCAGTGCTGCTGCTCAGTCTAGTGGCGGCTTCTACAGCTTTTTCCTTGTTAACATCAGTGATTGCGACACAGAAACCGTTAGCGATTAAGACTTTGGCGATACACTCGCCTAAACCTTGACCGGCACCTGTTATTACAATGACATCTTTCATAAGCACACTCTCTTAGCAGATATTAATGGATTAAAGAATATAGCTAATAGTGCGTACATAGTCTTCAGCATTGATTAACTTAACGATTTTTTGATGAATCATAAAAGACTCACCATCAGGGACGAGCTGATATTCCAAGTTAGCAACAAACTGCCTGTTTTCACCCAGTCGACACTCATTAATTAACAAAGCACAACTTGCCTCAACTCTATCAGCTTGAGCTTTTATCACTCGCAAGCGCGAGATCAGTCGCACTGTTCCACCATTAGTATCAACAGAAATAGACTCTCCAGTGCTCAAACGTGCTACTCGCATACGACGCATAGCAGCATTATCATAAGCAAAATTTAGTTGATTAACATAGTCATCATTTGATAGATCAATTGGGACAATATATAAACCATCATCTTGCCACAATGGCAACCATTCATCATATTTTTGAGCGTCCAGCAAGTCATTCTCATAGTCAATAAATTCTGAAACTTTGACATATAATTCGCTATTCATTATTGCTCTCCTACTGGTGTTTTTGTTTCATTTTGGCGCATCATCTTTTCCCATTGTCGATATGCGGCTTTCATACCAACTTCTGAGCAGACAGTACTATAGCTATTACCCAACTCATTCTCTTTTGCCATAACCTGACCACGGTTAACCATAATCCATTGATTATTACCGCTTTGTGAGCCTTTTTGTACGCGCTCCCACGCCTCAGAATCATCAGGCGTACCAAAACCCATCGGTCCTTGAAAGTGCTCATGTAGGCGCATACGGGTTCGATTGAATGCCTCTGGCGCACCTTCGCCACCAATTGCTATATGGTGTATCTCAGTCTCATGAACAGAGATTGGCGCTAAAATACGGAAAAATGCCATCGAACAAGCCGCGTTTGGAAATAAGTTTAAATTAAATCCTGAACCACCAGCAGCGCGTACCAGTTTGCGGATGTGCTCATCACTATGACCTTCTTTTTCAAGCTCAGCGGCAAGAGCTTTAAAACGCTCAGGAATTGGTGCATCAAGGTTCTCCTCCAAATCAACTAAGTCTGGAATCATTACCATAACACTATGACCATTACCTAAATCTTCGACATAACCATCACCATCTAAAAAATCAAAAATATCAGCGGTATCACCATCGAGTGATGAGATAAAAGACTTATGAATAAGCGGGAAGTGATAAGCATCAGTAGTATTTTCTAGCTGAATTTTCCAGTTGCCTGGGAAGCGGAAACGATGAGCACCCAAAGTTTTAACAGGGTAACCACCACCTTGCTTCATAAACAAGTCCATCCATTTTTTGGCACCGCCTAAGAAATCTTCTAATGGTTCGATATCATCATTAAAAGTGGCAAAAACCATACCCTGATAAGACTCCATACGTAAGCTAATCAAAGGAAAATCTTCTTTTTCAATCACTCCATCATAAGGATCGGGATTTGGAATAGCACGCAAAGTGCCATCTTGCCCATAGCCCCAGCCATGATAAGGGCATACAAAACTGCGAGTATTACCTTTATTTTTTTCACATATAGTTGCTCCGCGGTGACGGCAACGATTGACTAATACATGAATATTCATTTTTCTATCACGTGAGACAATCACTGAATGCCTACCAATACGCGCAGTTTTATAATCGCCTTTATTAGGTACTTCACTCTCATGAGCTACCCATACCCAGGTTTTGTCGAAAATAGCGTCCATCTCTTCTTGGAAAACATGTTCATCGTTGTACATTTCTGATGAGACTTTGTCTCCTTCTGGAGCCACTAACTCATTGGTTGGAATACGATTTTCATTTAACATAGTAACCTCTCTTTTTATTTGTACATATAATCAATTCAAAACTACTGTAGATATATGGATGCATTTTTGTAAATCGAATTAACTATATTGTTAATATTATTTTTGCTTATTAATCAGGTGTGGGTAACGCTTTATCTACATCCCAAGGCGTATCCATAGGCCGATTGAATAAACTTTCTGTTTGAAAATGTGTAATTTTCCACTGCTCTTTTCTAGATGGCTTTTTAGATATTTCTTCAAGCCTAAACTCTACTGTTAGTTTGGCACTGCTTAGTTGTGAGCGCCCATCATGAAACGTTGCAGTTTGAAGCAGTAGCCATGTACCTTCAGCTGTTTGTTCTGACACTGTAATAAACTCATTGGTAAGAAAATGCGAGTTCAGGATAAAATGTGCAGGTGGTAACGTGTATTTTTCAAACATTTTTGCAATGGCGTCTTTACCCTCATACGCCCCAAATGTTTTTGCATAACGCTTACCCACACCCTGCCAAATTGCATCTGATGTGAACAAATCCATCAACGAGGACAATTCAAAACCCATGTCTAGCACATCACACAACGACATATAACTTTGCATACAAGCTCGAACTTCTCTTTCTTGCTCTAGCACCCAAATGCGTTTGCTTAGGCTGGCTACTGTTTCTTTTGTCATAATCATACCTATATAGTTAAGAGAAGCTTATTCAGGAACAACTAACTTGCGACCAATACGTGCTTCAACTTTGCAGTACTTCCAGAGCTTATAAGTGCCTTCGCCAACTGGAATGGTTCTGAAGAAGTTGCAAGCGGCGATGATAGTTTCAATATCTGGCACATCAGCCATGATATATGCCGTCCATGGAGCTACTGCGGAAGCGCCCACCTGTAACATATCGTCATCCATGATGCCCAAAATGTTGACACCAGGTAGCTCATCAACGTTTTGCATCATTTGGCTAAACGCTTGCCAAACTTCTTTCATTTCAGAGGCTGGCGCATCCATAAAGTTTTGGTTAATACCAATACAAAACAATACACGGTGTGAATTTAACTTTTCCATTGAAACATCCTTTTTAGAGTGATTGAACTTTTAAACATATATCAAATTAATAATTATAAGTATCCTGGGTACGGCGCGTGACCAAATGCCATGGCACCTGCATTTCTAAAGGTGATTTCACCCATGAACGCGTGTTGCGAGACTAGAGAAGAATCTCTATAAATTCGCGTCATCCTATGACTATTTTGAGCGCTAGTCATACCCATTAGTTTATATACTGTACGAACTACTTCACAACATTCTTGGGTTAAATGCGAGCTAGATAATCTTAATAAGTTGATTTGTGCATCGCTAGGTTTATTACCAGCCGTTATAGTTGCCCAAACGTCATCTATTGCTTGATAGAAGAAAGCTTTACAAGCATGTACTTTTGCTTCGGCTTTACCTACAGCTATTTGAACATATTCGCGCTCACCAAGATTGGGTGCCCCAGTGACAGATTTACGGCCACATGCTTCATTAGTAATAATGTTTAATGATTCACGGGCTAACCCGAGTGTAGTTACTGCTAATACTTGAGTAGCCAACGATAGCGAAGGGTATTTAAATAATGGCTCAGTCAAACTGAGATTACCACCACGAATAAATGTCCACTCTTTAGGTACTGTGACATTGTCTGCAACCACATCATGGCTGCCCGTTGCGCGCATGCCAATCATGTCCCATGTTTCATCAATTTTAACTTGATCAGCAGAAAATACAGCCATACGCGGCAGCTCACCTTCTTTATCAGGTTTTATACCAACTCCTATTAACGAGGCACCCATACAACCACTTGCAAATTTCCAGCGTCCAGAGACAGAATATCCATCATCTACTTCTTGAGCTGGACCCATAGGAAAGATAGCACCAGCAAATACTACGTCAGGGGTATTTTCCCATACTTTATTAATGGTTTCTAATGGCAAACCGCCTAAATAGAAAGGGTTCATACCAAAACTAGCAACCCAGCCAGCTGAACCATCGGCCATAGAGATTGTTTCGATTAAGCTTAAAAAGTCTTTGGGGCTACGCTCATCACCGCCAAAACGCTTTGGTACAAACGCGCGGTACACCCCAATTTCTTTAAAGCGCTCAATAACATCTTGATCAATATGCCGCTGTAATTCAAAGTCATCAGCTCGCCGTCGAATATCATCGAGCAGCTCATTGAGTTTAGGATGTTCGATAAGTGGTTTTAGATCTGTCATTGGAAGTTCCTTTTCGTGTGAATGTCATTAATCGATCATTGTGAAATCAGTTATTATGAGAATGACAAGGCCAAACGCTCGGCCAGTGCGCATAAGAAGGCATCATCACCTTTTCGACCAACTAGCTGTAGGCTAATGGGTAAATCAAAATCAGAAGCACAAGGTATGGCATAGGCCGGATGACCTGATAAGTTAAATGGGCGCACTAGTTTAGAGATTGTCATGTCGTTTTTGCCTGCTAATGCTTGTTCTAACGTCATAGGGAAATGCGGCAACGTTGGTAGTGCCAACACACGTATATCCTCTAAAGCCTTATCGACTTGAGCTGTGAATAAGTCTCTTACCTTTTCAGCTTTCAAAACATCTTCATCGTTGGTGTGACTTGCTTTTTCAAGACGCGTTGCAACATCGCTATCTACCTTTCCTGTTGCATAGAAGTCCTTGCAGGCTAGCCATGTTTCACGGTTAATAATAGTAAGACCTGCCTGAAATGCATTGTCTAAGTCAGGCAATTGAACTTGCTTTAGCTGAACGAATGAACAATCAGTCAACGCATTTTTGACAGTACTATTAATACGCTCGTCTGCATCAGTCTCTAATAAACCCAGCGTTATAGACTCTTGATCTAAAGTCACAGCTTCAAACTCGGAAGAAACTGCTTGCATAGTTTTAGTGATAAGCTCAGGTGTTTTCGCAAAAACACCAACACAATCTAAAGATGACTCAGTAGGCCAAACACCCTTCCTACTTATTAGACCAAAGGTAGGTTTAAACCCGTAAACACCACAGCAAGCAGCAGGCATACGTACTGAGCCACCTGTATCTGTTCCAATGGCTATGTCGACTGCATTATTCGCAACCGCAGTTGCAGAGCCGCTAGATGAGCCGCCAGGAATTAAATGAGGAAATAATGGGTTTGTTGGTGTACCATATGTGCTATTAACCCCAGTCATACCGAAGGCTAATTCATGCATCACCGTTTTTCCAATGATTGAAAACCCGTTTTGTTTAAGATTTCTAACAACTTCGGCATCCTGTTTTACGGGTGCGTTATTAGAACAAGCAGCGCTACCAAGCTGTGTTGGTGATCCAGAAATGTCAATACTGTCTTTAATCGCAGCAGTATATTGATTATCGTCTATTGCTGTGAATGTGGTTATAAAGCCATCCATGTCTATTCGCCTTGATTTTTATTCCCTTGATTAAAGTATCTATAAATTTAGTTGAAATGTCAACTAAATTAGTTTAAATTATTTTGAAACTATACTACATGTGAGTAAACACGTTGGAACATAACGATATGAGCACAAATAAAAATAGCTACTTCCCACATAATGAACAATTTGTTTATCAAAAATTTCTGTTTTATTGGATTGCTCGGACAGAATCCTTGTATGCTCAGGAAATGGATAAATCATTGAAAACCATTGGAATGGACTCCTCGCGTTGGCGTGTAGTGTTGCTGCTTCGTGAGCATACAGAATTGACGATCTCGAAAATTTCCAATGAGGCGCTGATGAAAGTCCCAACGGTGACAAAGATCGTCCAACGTATGGAAAAAGAAGGTCTTGTTACCGTACGTAAGCAAGAAAGCGATGGTCGAGTCAGATTGGTCAAATTAACGACTCAAGGAAAATCTCAGATTGAGATGATTGTTAAACAGACAGCACCACTATTTGAAAACGTTTTTGAAAAATTCTCAGTAGAAGAGATTGAAACGTTTTTAGACCTAAGTAAACGTCTTTTTAATTATTTAGATAATGCTAGCAAATAAATCATTAGCGTTCTATTTATGCAAAAAACCGAGCTCTCTATAATAGAAAACCCAGTTTTTTAGTATTAAATTTTAATTAGACAGAAGTTAAGAAGTACAAGCTCAGGCTTAGTTAAAGCTTGCAAGCGGCGCTGACTTCTTTCGCTTTACCATAAACCATTTGGGCATCCAACCCAAGAGCTTCAATATCTGCTAAATACTTATTTGTTCCTGCTTCTAGGGGTATTTTCCAATCAGGGTCATTCAAGGGATCAGGAATATCAATCATCACATCACCTCTTGCTCTCGCCTCGTCACTATAAAAGGCTGCTTCTTTATCGAATACCTGAGCAGTAAGATTTGCCATCTCCATACCTGAATTATCATCGATAACCTTTTTTAGATCAGCAGGCAAGCTCTCATATTTATCTTTATTCATAGTTACTAGTAAAGCTGAGCTATAAAATGGCATAGTCGTATGGGTATTTACAATTTCAGTTAACTTAAACGATCCTGTAGGGCTCCATGGAAAGCTCATACCATCGATAACGCCGCGTTGTAGTGAAGTGTAAAGATCTGTCGCTGGCAAACCAACGGGAGAGCCACCAGCAGCTTCAATGATATCCCCAGCGATAGCCGAAGGACGGCGAATACGCATACCTATCATATCTTCTGGTTTACGTATGGGCTTATCAACAGTATGCAAAGTGCCTGGCTCACTGCCAATCATAAATAACAAATGAGTATCTTCATACTCACTAGCTATGACACCATCATCATATAGTGTTTGCAGCATACAGCTCATTTGCACAGCAGAATTTGAAAGTCCAGGAAGTTCAGCCACTTGAGTTAATGGAAATCGTCCGTTAATATAACTTGGAACTTGCACCCCTAAATCTACAGTACCGTTAGCGACAGCATCATAAGTCGCATCAGGTTTACTCAATGTAGCTGATGGATAAATTTCAACTTTGAGCCTACCACCCGATTCTTCTTCAATTCTTTTTGCCCAAGGTTCAAAAGCCTCAACATTCATTTTCGCTGTAGCAGGCCATAAATGTGAAAAGCGTAGTGTGGTCACCTCATTTGCGTCCGCTTGATTGGTTGAGCTTTGTTCACTAGAGCAGCCTGCAAAACTTAGTAAAGCCGTTAATGCAAGTGCTAAGGAGAGGGGTTTTTTCATCGTGGAGTCCTTTCTCGATGCTTAGTGTTGTTCCATATGCTTATTAGAAAGATTTAAAACACTACCTTCTAATAGTGTGGAAATTTAATTGATAAACAAACGAATCATCTGTTTAACATAGTGTAATATACTTTATATTTCAACTAAAATGTAACAGTCACAAAAATAATTGTCAATCATTAAAATTAAATAGGTTACAGAAAAATAAGATCATAAACTATTATATTGAATAAGGTCAATGCGATAAGATACCGTTGAGCATCTTTATTACAATGCTTTCAAGATAAATAATAATCGAGGACTTTGTATCACCTTGATTTCCTAAGAGGGGGTTTAGGTATGATTTTTACCGAAAGTTTAATAAAGTTTGTTAGGTGGTTTAATTAAGCAGGAGGTAGACCCTCATAAGCCTTTTCTAACAAATCTTTTAGCTCCTTATAATTATAGTCACGCGGATTATAATAAGGACTATC
>RCMY010002438.1_pt1 | contig 21993 bp, 25 predicted proteins | sample 2041341 | NCBI WGS metagenome assembly RCMY01 (sample SAMN09708234, study PRJNA481090) | Marine sediment metagenome, whole genome shotgun sequencing project.
CGCCGATGCGAGTCCTGGCACCTCGACCGCGACGGACGATTCGTCTGCGGCACACGAGGCACCGTGCTCGACTCGCTCGCCAACTGGGCGAACGATCCTCGACGGCTGATCGACGCATTTCTGAACGGCCGTAACGGCGGCGCCTGTTCGCCGACCTGGGTCGTTGTCGACGAGCGGCCCGCGCAGTCGTTCGAGGACGCGGGTTCACCGGGGGAGCACGATGTCGAGCAGTTCATGCGCCTGCGCCGCCAACTCGTCGTTGCCGGCATCACGCTGGTCGACGCAGTCATCTTCGACGACCAGCGCCATTGGTGGTCGATCAACGAACTCCTGACCGGCCACATGAAGTGGGCCACGCGAAAGGCAGCAGCGTGATGTGGGCGACACAACCTGTAACAGAAACTCGTTACACTTGTAACATGTCAGTGACGCTCCAGAACTCGATGTGCGCACATTGCGGCGACACGGTCGAGCGGGTGGGTACGCGAGGGCCGGTGCCGAAGTACTGCAGTAACGCTCACCGGCAGGCGGCACATCGGTTGCGGCATCGGTTGGCTGGCGAGCAACCGACGAGCACACCTCAGCCGTTGCCCGACCTTGGTGCACTGGTCCTTCGCCATCGCCGAGCGATCCTCGATATTGCCGGACGCCGCGGTGCCTCCAACGTGCGGCTCTTTGGCAGCGTGGCCCGCGGCTCCGCTCACACCCGAAGTGACATCGATCTGCTCGTTGACCTGGACGACGGTGTCAGCCTCGTTGGCCTCGCTGGACTGCAGCGAGAACTCGAAGAGCTGCTTGGCCGCCACGTCGACGTCGTCCCCGCCGCTCACCTCAAAGCTGGCCTTCACGCTGAGGTCGAAGCAGAGGCCATTGCGCTGTGAGCCGGAGTGATGCCCAACGTTGCGACGACATCATCGCGGCCTGCGAAGCGATCGCATCTCACCTGCAACGCGGCGACCTCGCCGACGGTCTGGTCTTCGACGCTGTCCGAGTCCGGCTCATGGAAATCGGCGAAGCGGTCAAGTCGATCGACCCAGCGACTGTGGCGATCGAGCCCGACATCCCGTGGGTCGACATCGTGGGAATGCGCAATCATCTCGCACACCGTTACTTCGACACGGCGCATGCAATCGTCCAGGCCACCATCGATTCCGATCTGCCGCCGATGCTCATCGCGATCACGCGCATCCGCAACAGACTTGACTGACGCAATGATTCTGCCGGGCACCGTGGCGCTCCGATCCTGAGGGAGCCGTCACGTCTCAGGCCGGCCCCTCACCGCCGATGTTGCCTTGCTCGTACATCAACCGACGTCCCCACGCATCACACTTCCGCGTAGACCGCCCGCTCAAACGCTTCGTACGTGGCCAGCGCGGCGGCCTCGAAGAAGGGGAGGTGCTGCATCATGATCACGGCGGCAAGCCCGGTGGCCGGGTCGACATGCAATGTGTTACAATGTGGGACACGTGAGATCGGATGACCTTGATTGGCCTCCGTCATCGGGCGCCCACCTCACGTTGGAGGACGTCACCACCATGTTGATTTCATTGCGCTCACTGATCGACGGCACCGATGTCGATGAGCCCAACCGAGCGCACGCCGTTGCCATGGCGTACGTGCTCACCGCCGCAATCGACCGAGAGGACACGTGACCATGCCGAAGCCCCGAGGGATTACCTGGCTAGAAGAGCAGACCGATCAGCAACTCGACCAACCAGCGGCGTCGGGGGCCAAAGCCCGTCACGTGTCGATTCGCGTTCCGGACGAACTCTTCGAGCGGCTCGAACGACTCGCCGTTGCCCGCAACGAGTCCGTCTCGCAGTGTGCAAGGCAACTCCTCCTCGCCGGGCTCTCCGATCGCGACGAACCAGCCGCTGCGATCGACGACGCCATCACCGCATTGCAGCGAGCTCGCGTCCACCTTGCCAGCTGACGACGATGGTCAGCTCTGTCATGATCAGCTCGGGGCGAGCACGGCGAGACCGTGTGCTTGGCTCGCTTCGGCGAGTCGAATGTCGTAGGTGATGATGCCATCGCAGCGACGTGGGAAATGTCGATCAAGGCAAGCTCAGGCCGCTGGCCTGAAGCGGCTGCCATGCTCGACGACATCACGGCTGCAGCTGCCGACCTCGACACTGCGATCCTGCCGAGCTGACCGACCCGCCGAACTCACGGCCAGAAACTGCAAGACCCCGGCCGCCAGTCCCTCAGGACAGGTATGAGCCACTCCGCCGTCTCCACGTCAACCCGCCGAGAGCCACGCGGCGGAGCACTGTTCACCGGAGCGTTCGCTGTGCTCTTCATCGCCGTCGGAGCCATCGCCGTCTCCGCATCCACCGCAGCGCCAGAAGATCTGCCCGTTGACCCGCTGACGGTCGAGGTGTCTGCCGACCGGTCCGTCGTTGCCGAATCAACGCCCCCCGAGGAAGCCGCCGAAACACCACTGACACCGCACATCGCACCCGACGCCGACGCCGACACCGACAGCGACTCGGCGAACGCCGGAGGCCAAGGTTCGGTCCTGGACTGACGCCCAAGACCATGAAACACCTGGTCACGGCTCCTTTTCGGGAAATCTTCAAACTTTCTCGAGAAAGTCCTCAAGTCAGGCTCGATTCGTGTCGATAGATGCGACAGAGACCGAGCCTTCACCGGCGTCCACATCCGCCTCGCACTCGCGGGCTCACGATCAGCAGGCTGCGTTCGTCGCCGTCCGAAAATCGTTCAGACGTGAAAACGCTCCGGCAGTCTGCACCCAGCCGTGTTTCTCGCCCGGGGCCCGCTCGTCCGAGCACCCGTCGCCAGTGTCATAAGCTCCGCCGAAGCACTCACACTGGAGGTTGCAATGGGAATGTCGGACAACATGATCGACAAGATGGTCAAGCGGTATCAGGGCACGTTCATCGGCGAGACCGAGACCGTCCAGTACGCCGCTGCCGGGTTCGGACGCAATCCGATCCTGCTCGCGGGAGGACTGCTCGGCGCGCTGCTCGGCAAACCCCGAGTGATCGTCGTGACCGACACCGCGGTCCACCTCGTGAAGCAGAAGAAGGCCGACGACCTCACGCCCGACGACGTGATCGGCACCTACCCCCGCCAGGTCGAGATGAGCAGCATGCTCCTGTCGATCAACAAGATCGTCCTCGGCGAGGAGGTCATCTACGTGTCGAAAGCTTTCACCGGCCGACTCAAGGAGTTGTTCCCAGCCGCCGCCACCTCGGGCGAGTAGACCGAGCCAAGAGCATCGTCGATGACCTCGCCGGGTGCCCCACCGATCGACGTGCTGGTCTCAGAGAGCACGCGGTAGGAGATCAGCCCGGCGACGACCAGCACCGCGACGATCAGGAGCCGGAACCACGGCCGCTTCGACACTCGCAGCGGCTCCCGAACAGCGAGACCCCAGGGCGGCGACGTCGCTGCGATCCTGCGGTTCAGCGTCGAAAACCTCCCCGACGCGCCGGGCGATCTTCGCGACATCGACCTTGCGCCCGAACGACCTGGTCACCTCGGTGATCACACGGTTCGGGTGGCACACGACCAACCCGTCGACCTCGACCACCGGCCCCGGGAGCATCGGCGCCACGATGCACATCACCGGCCTCACCCGCACCCCGACCAGCCGCTCGACCTCCGCTACGGTCTGCGCCACCGAGTCCACGTCGATCCGCTGGCCACCGGTCCAGATCGAATCGGCGTCGGCACCCAAGCCGAACGTGACGGCGTGCGGATACTCCCGCGCACCGACGACGTACACCCCGCCCGGCCCGACGACGAGATGATCGACCGTCACTGCCGATCCCGGAATCCGGAGATCGTGAAAGACCACGTACTCCGCCGGCAAGCAGTCGAGAATCGCCCCGACCCGGGACTCGCCGCCGCCGCTCACGGTCGCCGTCTTGCTGCGATCGGTGGACGTCTCACGCTGCACAGCATTGCGGCATGGGGGCCGCAGCAACGGATCGAGGAGGCTGCGGACGCCAGCCGCCTCGTTGAGACCTGCCGCCATCGCCCCGGTCTTGACCCGATGAACTGTGACAGCGGATGCGTAGGTTGGGGAACAAATGAGAGCATCGACCAGATGAGGACAGGGTGTTGATGGATACGGCGGCTGCAGGGCGCGTCACCGGGCTCTTCGAGCGGCGCGGTCAACTCGACCGGCTCGACAAGGTCGAACATGCCGACGTCCAGGCATGTCTCGACAGGGCCGATGGTCGATTGAGAGCGGCGGTTCTGCTCGATCAATCGGAGCTGTGGGAAGCGGCCTACACGACTGCATACGATGCGTTTCGAACCGCAGCTGATGCGATCGTGCTCCAACTCGGCTTTCGCGTGCCAGCAACACCGGGTGCTCACCGCGTCGCTACGGACATCGCACACGCAGCGTTGTCAGAAGAATCATCCGCATTCGCACCGGCCGGCGCTGAACGGTTTCGGCAAGGGCGTCACGAATCTGAGTACTTCGACCCACAGCGGCCGGTCGACAAGAGTGCGGACGACGTGCAATGGGCTCTTGATCGAGCAAGATCAGCGATCGATGCTGCCGTCGCCGCTTCTTCAGCTGAGTGACGTGCCGCCGCTGAGAGGAACACGAACCAACGGACGGGCGGTCACGTTTGAGTGAAACGAGCCGTTGCCCGTCTTGAGCCAATCAGCGTCTCTGATGGTCACCTGGACAGGGCGGCCAAGCCGATCCTGGAGTGGCTCGATGCGCTCGTACAGCACGTCGCGATCAGGAGTGCCGAGCACCAGCACATCGATGTCGTGGACCGCACGCTCGCCCTTCTGTCCGAGATATTGCGCTGCCCAGGACCCGAAAACGAACGCCTCGGTCACTCCGCCGACATCTGCAAGTGCGGTGCCAAGCACAGCCGGCACGCCAAAGGCTCGTGTGAGCAGCTCGGACAGCGCATCGAAGTACGGACTCGCTGTCTCGGCCTGCACGAGCCGGGTGTTCCCAACTCGTCGTGAGCGAACGAGTCCGCTTGCCTCAGCTCGTTCGATCTCTCGATGGGCCGATGCGTAGGGAATGTGGAGTTGCTCGGCGAGCTCGGTCAGGCTGAGCTCGAACTGGGGGTTGCCGAGCATGAATGCGAGCAACTCAGCCTGTTGACGCGATCGAAGGATCGGGAGCAACGAAGGGACCGTGGAGGTATCCATTGAATGGATAATAACATCCAAGATATGGATAAAGGTGGGTTCGGCCGCGACGATCCATTTCTCAAGAATCCGTCTTGTGCCGCCGATCACATCACATGGCGTTCAAGCTGATGAATCTCCGTCGCGACGATCACTGCGCGGTCTGCACCACACCGACACCCGCGACCACCAAGGCCTGGTGGGATGCCGCTCGCCGCGAAGTGACCTGCACTCGCTGTCGACCCGCCGACTTCGAACCGGTCGCCGCCCAAGTCGTCCAACTCGCCCAACCCGTCCAACTCGCCCAGGCCCAGCAACTCGCGCCGCCGCAGCCCGTCCAGGTCGGCGTCGCCGGAGCATCCGCTCGAGGCGCATTCGAACGGCGCGCCGCGAACCACCTGCACCGCAACGGTCCGACCGACAGCGACGCCCTGCCGCAGCACATCGTGTCCTGGCAGCAGGGCGCCGACGGTGAGCAGCGGCTCGGCCAGTTCCTCGACGACGCCTTCGCCGGCACCGCCGTCGTGCTCCACGACCGCTACGTCGTCAACGGGTCCAAGCGCGGCAACATCGACCACCTCGTCATCGCGTCGAGCGGTGTCTGGGTCATCGACGCCAAGAACCACACCGGCACCGTCGACGTCCAGACCCAAGGTGTGTGGAAGTTCAAGCAGAGCGACCTGCGCGTCGGCCGCCGCAAGCAGAACGGACTCGTCGACGGGATGGGCTGGCAAGCCGCCGCCGTCCAGAGCCTCCTCGAACCCATGGGCATGGGCGTCGTCCCCGTCCACCCCGCACTGTGCTTCGTGCAGAGCGAATGGTCACGCCGATCCAACGCCGCGGTGATCGACGGCGTGCTCGTCCTCTCACCCGACAAGCTCGCCTCCGTCGTGGGCCAACCCGGCTGGGTCGAACCCGACGCGATCAACGCCATCGCCCACCAACTGAGTTCCGGGCTGCCCGCCTCGCGCTGAAAATCGGGCAAACATGAAAAACGGCCGAGGTCGCACGACCTGCGTGCGCTGACCGCAGCTCGAAGCAGCGGGTGGTTCAGATCCCGTTCGGTCCGGATCGACACGAGCCGTTCGAACTCAGCGCTCAGACGAGGCACACAGCGCGTCCTAGGATCCAGGCGTGAGCACCGATCGGTACGACGCGTCGACGGCGTTGATCGTCGTCGACATGCAGAACGACTTCGCGCATCCGAACGGCTCGCTGTTCGTCGCTGGCGGTGACACGCTGGTCGGTGGCATCAACGACGAGATCGTCGCGGCTCGCGCAGCCGGCGGCGTCATCGTGTTGTCGCAGGACTGGCATCCGGCGACCACGCCGCACTTCGTCGACGACGGCGGCGTGTGGCCCGTGCACTGTGTTGCCGGCACGTGGGGAGCGGAACTGATCGACGGGCTCGACCCGCAGCACGCTGCGAGCGCGATCATCCGCAAGGGGACCAACGGCGAAGACGGCTACTCGGCGTTCTCGATGCGCGAACCCGGCAGCGAGGTCGACATCCCGACGGGGTTGGCCGGACTGTTGCGCGAACGCAAGATCGAGCGAGTCGTCGTGTGCGGCCTGGCCACCGACGTGTGCGTGTCGGCGACCGCCCAGAGCGCAGCAACCGCCGGGTTCGACACGACCGTGCTCTGGGAGTCGAGCCGCCCGGTGCACCCGGATGCCGACACGGTCGACCGTGTACGAAAAGAACTCGCCGACGCCGGCGTGTCGATCACCGAGACTGCCTGAGGCCCGACCAGCCCAGCACGAGGATCGTAGGATCGCCTGGTGAGCGACGACTCGATTCGCAACGAACTTCCGAAACAGATCACCGATCGGTGGACGGCCTCCCGCGGCCCGCTGTTCACCGACATGTACGAGTTGGCGATGGCCCAGGTGTACGTGAAGCAGGGGATCTCCGAGCGGCGGGCCCAGTTCGACCACTTCTTCAGATCGACTCCGGACTACGGCACCCACCAAGCCGGGTACTGCGTCAGCGCCGGGCTCGAACCGTTCCTCGGGTGGCTCGACGGCCTGCGCATCGAACCGGACCACATCGACGCCCTCGCCGCGATGAAGGCCAGCACCGGCACAGCGGTCTTCGGCGCCGAGTTCCTCGAGTGGCTCGCCGCCCCCGACCGCTTCGCCGGTATCGAGATCCACGCGATCGCTGAGGGCCGAGTCGTGCACCCGCACGTCCCGATCGTCACCGTCACCGGCCCGCTCGCCGTGTGCCAGCTGATCGAAACCTCGCTGCTCAACCACTTCAACTACCCGACGCTCATCGCCACCAAGGCCTCACGCGTGGTCTTCAGCGCACGGGGAGGGACCGTGCTCGAGTTCGGCATGCGGCGGGGCCCGGCGACCGGCGTGAACGAAGGCATCCGCGCGGCACTGATCGGTGGATGCGTGTCGACGTCGAACGTCGAAGCCGCCATCGCACTCGGACGCCAACCAATGGGCACCCACGCACACTCCCTCGTCCAAGCATTCATGGCACTCGGCGACGGCGAGATCGGGGCCTTTCGCGCCGTGGCCCAGACCGCTCCCGACGAGTGCATTCTGCTCGTCGACACGGTCGACACGTTGCGCTCCGGCATCCCGAACGCGATCACCGTGTTCGACGAACTCCGCGCCGCAGGCCACCAACCCGTCGGCGTCCGACTCGACTCCGGCGACCTCGCCTACCTCGCTGTGCAGGCCGCCAAGCTGCTCGATCAGGCCGGCCACCCCGACGTGTCGATCGTGTTGTCGAGCGACCTCGACGAGCTGAACATCTGGCAGATCCTCACCCAGATCGCCGACGAGGCCGAACGCGAAGGAATGGACCCGGACCCGATCTGCCAACGCCTCGTCTACGGCGTCGGCACCCGGCTGATCACCTCGCACGGAGCGAGCGCGCTGAATGGCGTCTACAAGCTGGTCGGCATCGAGAACGGTGACGGCGAGTGGACACCGGCCATCAAGATCTCCGAAGACCCCGGCAAGATTCCGCTGCCCGGACGCAAGGCGGTCTGGCGGCTGTACGACCATCGAGACGTGGCGATCGCCGACCTGATCGGCCTGGCCGACGAAACGCCGCTGCCTGACGACCTCAACGCCGTACATCATCCGACGCAGTCCGGAGTCAGCCAGACGATTCGGCGCTCGGACATCTCACGCATCGAGCCGCTGCTCGACGACTTCCACACCGGTGTGTCGATCGACGAACTCGCACAACGCTGCTCGAACGATCTCAACAGGCTCGACCCCGGTGTCCGCCGCCTGGTCAACCCGCACCGCTACCACGTGTCGATCACCCCACGGCTGCTCCAGCTCCGAAACGACCTCGTCGCAACGGCCTGAGCCGGACAACTGTCATCTGCTTCGCGGAGGACTCACACCGGAGGTTGCCATGGGAATGTCGGACAACATGATCGACAAGATGATCAAGCGCTATCAGGACACGTTCATCGGCGAGACCGAGACGGTCCAATACGCCGCTGCGGGGTTCGGACGCAACCCCATCCTCCTCGCCGGAGGGTTGCTCGGCGCGCTCCTCGGCAAACCCCGGGTGATCGTCGTGACCGACACCGCAATCCACCTCGTGAAGCAGAAGAAGGCCGACGACCTCACGCCCGACGATGTGATCGGCACCTACCCACGCCAGGTCGAGATGAGCAGCACGCTCGTGTCGATCAACAAGATCGTCCTCGGCGAGAGCGAGCTGCGCGTCGGCCGCCGCACGGAGAACAGGCTCGTCGACGGTATGGCCTGGCAAGCCGCCGCCGTCCAGAGCCTCCCCGAACCCATGGCATGGGCCTCGTAGCGAATGGTCCCGCCGACCCGCCACAGGTCCGGCCACAGACCCGTTCCCAGCCGTCGTGGGGAAAGCGCCCATCACGGGTGGGGGTCGTGCTCGCTGCGGGGCTCGTCGATGCGGTCGAGGTGCCAACTGCCATCGGTGTGGAGGGTGCAGTTCAGAGGGAGGGGGAACTGGTGGGAGCGACTCTCGGTGAAGTGCATGTAGTAGCCAGCCGTGTTGGGGAACACGATGTGGTCTCCGGTCCGTGGTGGTCGTGCGAAATGGATGCGTCGTTTGGTGATGAGGTCGGATTCGGAGCAGTACGCCCCGGTGAGGTAGCACCCGTCGGAGTGGTCGACGTCGATGTCGGTGCCGGTGCCGGTGCCGGTGCCGGTGCCGGTGCCGGTGCTGGTGTTTCGCGATGGCCGGTGGATCGGGTCCGTGAGGAGTTCGGATTTCTGGGTTCGGCAGTTCGAACTGTTCATGTCGAGAGCCACGAGGAGGTCGTCTCCGACCGACTTGGTGTGGACGACTGTCGAGATGGTCGCGCCGCAGCTGTCGAGGACGGCGCGGCCGGGCTCGCACCGCAGTTCGAGGCGTCGCTGTCGGAGCGCTCGAGCGATCGTGTCGTCGCGGGGATGCGGGGCGTCCAGGATCGAGCTGAGCCACGCGGCTCCCGTCGGTTGCTGCGCGTGCGGATATGCGTGCCGGGGGCCGACGACCGTCCTGTCGTCGGTGACGATCTGGCCGTAGCCGTCGTTGCGGTACGTGATCGGACGACGGAGACCGGTGAGGGCATCGTCGAGGGTGGCCCAGAAGCGTGACCATTGGTCGGGCCGATCGGTGTAGGCGGTCGGGAATCCGCCGCCGATGTCAATCGATTCGATGTCGACGTGACGGGCACCGAGCTGGTCGTGGAGCTCGAGCGTCTCGGTGAGTGCGACGACCCGGTCGTTTGCGTCGTAGCCATCGAGGTGGAAGTGGAGGCCTTCGACGTTCAGCCGTGTGTCGTAGGTGACGATCCGCTCCAGGGTGTCCTGGTCCTTGATGTCGAACCCGAATCTCGATGCTGGTTGGTCCGGGTCGAAGTTCGACAGTCGGATGGCGACCGGCGGTCGCGAGTTCGTTTCCGCGGCGAGGGAGGCGTATCGCACGGCTTCGTCGTGGTTGTCGAGCACGACAGGGACGTGGCGGTCGAGACACAGGGCGAGGAGCGGGTCGGGTTTCACTGCCGAGGTGACGACGAGTCGTCGTGGGTCAGCGCCGGCATCGAGGACTTGGTGGAGTTCCTGGACGCTGGCGAGATCGATGCCGGCTCCGGCTGCGATCGCTGCGTGCACGTAGCAGAGTGCCTTGTTGGCTTTCCGAGCGAAGTAGACGTGGAAGTCGATGTCGGCGGCTGCCGCGCATGCCTCCAGCGCATCGATGTTGTCGACGAACGGTGCAGTGTTGTGGAGGTGGATCGGGGATCCGAACGTGTCGATCAGTTCCTCGAGTTCGTCGCCCGCAGCAAGGAGTTCGGCGAGCCATGGAATGGGTTTGGCGTCGATGCGGATGATGTCGTCACGCAGTGTCGTGGGCATCGGATTCGGCCTTTCGTAGAGCGGCGAGGCATGTCTCGGCCCACCGTCGTGGATGGTCGTGGAGGGTTCGGCTGAGCGTGTCGTTGCCGATCGTGGAGCCGTGGGTGGCGCGGCCGATGACCGCGAGCCCGCGCGTGCGGCAGCCGGTCGTGCCGACGGCGTATCCGTCGGGCTCGATGTCGACTCCGCCGTGACGCAACCGAAGCGCTCCAGCCTGGAGGAGATCAGCGAGCAGCGGTGATGGGTTCGGATCGACGCCGTGTGCCGGCAGCACTGCGTTGATGGCGAGATCTATGTCCGTGGTGAATCCGTTGCAGGCGAGCTGGAATCCGTTCCGAGTGGGCGTGATGGTCGGTGCGCGTACTGCGGTGAGGTCGACGATGCCCGCGTCGACGAGCGCAGAGAGACGGGCTGCGTTCGTCACTGGCGGACCGAACGCCGTGCGTTCCATGTCGGCACTCAGTCGGGAGAACGCAGACCAGCACGCGTCGAACCGGCCGTTCTGTGCTGCAGCGACGATCGCGGGGTACTGGTGTCGCCACGCATGGCCAATGACGGCGTCGCGGTTCAGTGGTGCTCGCCCGTTGCTGATGTCGACAGCGTGGCGGAGCCCGTCGGCGGTGGCTCTGCGAGCGGGCGGCGTCTGGTCCGGGGCGCGGTCCCCTGCCTCGGCGAGATACGTGCGCAAGCTGTCGAGTGTCATGCTCGGCGACAGATGACTCGGTGCCTGCTCGATGGCGAGCGCCGGTTTCGGAGTCATGGCGAGCCCGGTCCGACAGTACGGATAGATTCGTGCGGGCTCGGCCCCGGACGGCTCGTATCGGTACCGGCCGGTGGCAGTGTCGTGTCGGAAGATGCCGCCGCGTCCTTCGGTGAGAGCGAGGATGGCGTCGATCGCCGTCAACCCGAAACCCCGGATCGCGACCCGGTCGCCGGGTTGGGTGACGTCGATGCCTGAGCGGCGAAGTGGGTAGACCGAAGGGACAAAACGTGGGTGCTCGGTGCAATCGGGTTGGCTTCGCGCGTTGTGGCCGACCGTGATCAACAGTTCGTCGACCGCTGTGATGTTGTTCGTGGTGGTGAGCAACCAGTGCTGGTCACCGTTGCGGACCGACGTCACCGTGGCGTGGTGAACCGTCACGGTCGCATGGGCGCGAAGTCGTTGGACGATCCGTGTGAAACCGGCATGGAGGTACTCGCCGACGACGGCGCGTGGCGCGCTCGCGTCCGGGTCGCAGTAGCGAGGGTGGTGTCGGGCGAGCCATTCGGTCAGCGTCGGCCCGTCGGCCGAATCGGTCCACATGTCGACGGCGCGATTGGCGTAGTTGAGACGGAGGTAGTGGGGTTGGGTCGGGTCGTACACCGCGCCGGCGCCGGGGCTGGTGGCTTGCTCATAGACCTGGACGTCCACGGGTCGCGTGAGTGCGGCAGCTTCGAGACGCTTCGCGAGGTGGTCGAGGCAGTACATCGCCTTCGGCCCGCCGCCGATGACCCCGATCGTGTGGCGGGCGGTCATGCCAGGTGATGGTCGAAGATGAGGTCGTCGAGCCGTTCGGTGGTCGCCCCGAGCTGGTCGAGAACCCAATCGTCGTTGTAGACCGTGTCGAGATAGCGGGTGCCTGAGTCGGCGAGAACGGCGACCAGCCGTGAGCCCGGTTCGAGGGTCGGGCTGAGTGCCCGAATGGTTTGGAGCACGCCTCCAGCTGAGCCGCCGGCCAGGATGCCCTCGGTGCGCACGAGGCGTCGGCACCCTGCGACGCAGGCGAGGTCGGTGACTCGTTCGACCTGGTCGAACGAACGGTCGCGAGCGAGCGCCGGGACCGTTCCTGCGCCGAGGCCGGGAATCTTCCGAGCGGCGCGATGTCCGCCGAAGAGCACGCTGCCGACAGCATCGACGGCGACGACGGTGGTTCGGAGTCGGTGTTGCCGGATGTAGTCGGCGCATCCGCCGGCGGTTCCAGTGCTCGACGTGGCGACGAAGACGATGTCGACGTCGCCCTCGAGCGCGGCGTCGATCTCGAACATCGTGCCGTGTTGGTGGGATCGTGGGTTGTCGAGGTTTGCGTACTGGTTCGGCCAGAACGAGTGAGGAATGGTCTCGAGCAGGTGTTGGACGCGATCGAGTCGCGCTCGAAGGAAGTCGCCGGTGACGGCATCCGGTTCGGTGACGACGTCGATCTCGGTTCCGTAGGCGCGGAGAATGGCCATGTTCTGGGCTTGCGTGCGCGTGTCGACGACACACCTGAACCTGAGGTGGTGAACAGCGCAGAACTGTGCGATCCCGATCGCTGTGTTGCCCGACGACGATTCGACGATCACGCTGTCGGGTCCGATGAGTCCGTCGGCAAGAGCTTGGCGGAGCATCCGAGCTGCCGGTCGGTCTTTCATGCTGCCGCCAGGGTTCAAGTACTCGAGTTTGGCGTAGAGGTCGATGTCGTCACGGTCGAGGAACTGAGACAACCGGACCAGCGGCGTCCGACCGATTGCTTCGATGATTCCGTCGACAGGGGGGTGAACCGTCCGGCGATCCGGGCTGAGATGACTCAGATTCGCGATCATGGTGTGCAACCTTTCTGGGACTCGTCTGAGCAGCGTCGTGCCACTCGCTCACGTGGGGACAACAGAGCCCGCCACACCGTGAGGTGGGCGGGCTCAATTGTCGATCGGTGTCGAAAATGTGCTGCCAGTCACAGCACGACGGTGTCAGTCGGTTGTCTCGGCCAGCGCTGCAACTTCAGATCGGACGGCTTCGATTGCTGCGAGCTGGCCGACGACCACGTCGCGCAGCTTGGGCGAGATGTCCTGGTCGAGCGCATCGCCGTATTCGGAGATGGCATGGTCGTCGCCGGTCACCGCAGCCTTCAGGACGCCGGAGACGTCGGCTCCGGTGACGACGTCTTTCAGCGAGATCCAGCCCCGGTGCACTGCTGCGCCGATCGAGCCGTCCTCGTCGATGTCGTCGCCGTACGAAGCGGCCATTGCCTCGAGCTCGGTGGAGAACTCTCCGCGCTGGGCGGCGAAAGCCGTGAAACGGCTCGCGATGTCCGGACGGTCAGAGTCACTGAGACGTTCGGCTGCGTGCTCGTAGCCCTTGCGGCCGTCTTCGAGGGTTTCGATGAGGTCGGTGGTGACCTTTTCGTCAGTCGACTTGGCCATGGTCAGCTCAACTTCTTCTGGATACTGATTCCGAGTACGACGAGCATGTTGTTCCCTTTTCTGTGAAGTGACCACGGACCCGATGTCCGCGGATGTCCCGTGTCTGTTCAACACAGAGGTGTGATGCCCAATCGAGCGAGGACTAACCGGCGAAACCAAAAAATCGCCGAGCAGCTCAGCATCGGAACCGTGAGCTGAAACGCACGGCTGGATCCCGCACTGCAGATCGCTTCGAGGGACACGTTCACCGTCTTGACGGCGGGGCCGAACTCCGCGAATGTCAGGCAAGCCTGGTCCACCAATACAGTTCGCCCGTCGCCGTCAGCTGTTCGAGTCTGTTCGAGCCTGTTCGAGTCAAACGTCAGGGGTTCACGATGCACACCAACTCGTCGAGAGGCAGAGGCGGATCTCTGACGGAATGGGATCTCCCCGACCAGGATCGGGTCGGAGTGGACCGTTGGAGCGGTCGGTGACGTTCTGCATCGGCATCAGAGTCCAAGCCGGCCTCGTCGTGCTGTCCGACACGCGCGTGGTGAAGGGAAGTGAGATCTCGCGTAAGTCGAAGCTCTCGACGCTCTCGGACGGCAGGAGCGAAGTGGTCCTGATGACCTCGGGCCTGCGTTCGGTCCGTGACAAGATCGTCGCACGCCTCGAAGACCGCCTCGCAGCTGGGACCCACTTCGAGCGCTTCCACGAACTGGCGACTGCGTATGGCGACGAACTCCGAGCCGTCAGAGCCGAAGACGAAGACGCACTGGTCGAAGGCGGCCTCACGTTCAACTCGAACGCACTGCTCGCCGGGCGGTTCCCCGCCGACGACCACCCTGTGCTGATCCACATCTATCCCGAAGGAAACTGGGTGGAGGCCACCGACGATGCCCCGTACTTCGTCATCGGGCGATCCTCGTACGGCAAACCCATCCTCGACCGGCTCCTCACCGCGGAATCATCACTCGACCAGGCCATCTCTCTCGCATATCTCGCGTTCGACGCAACGCGGACCAGCGCCACCGACGTCGACTTCCCCATCGACATCGGCATCCAAGCCCGTGATGAGCACAGTTTCACGACGCGCCGCTTCACGAGCGACGACATGAAGGAAGTGCAACTCGCCTGGCACCTCCACCTCCGCACCGCACTCGACCAGCTCCCCACACCCTGGAACGACCTCGATCAGAAAGAACACACCACATGAACGATCTCGAGATCACGTCGAAGCTGCGTTACGAAGTCACCGCCAGGACGTCGTTCGCGTTCTCGATCGTCGCTGCCCGCACGGCGCATCAGACAGTGACATCGGAAAACATCGAAGTCAGCACCGACGTCGCATGGTCAACCGTCCCCTACGGATCGGGAACCCACCAACTCCTCAGGATGACCGTCGATGAAGGAGAACTCGACATCTCCTACTCGGCGTCCGTCACCGTCGCCGCGCAGACCGCACGACCCGAACAGCTCGACGAGGTTCCATTCGACGACGTCCCCGCCGACATCCTGCCGTACCTCAACCCCAGCCGGTACTGCGAATCCGACCGCCTCGGCAAGTTCTCGTTCCGGCTCTTCGGCGACATCCCCGCCGGCTACGACCGGGTTCGGGCCATCAACGACTGGGTCACCGACAACGTCGTCTACGAGTCCGGGTCGACCAACGGGTCGAGCAGCGCAACGGACGTCCTGCTGCAACGCGCTGGAGTCTGCCGCGACTTCGCACACGTCGCCATCACCCTGTGCCGTGCGATCGGCGTGCCGGCCCGCTATGTCTCGGGCTACGGAGTCGACGTCGAGCCCCAAGACTTCCACGGATTCTTCGAGGCGTACATCGGAACCAACTGGTACCTCTTCGATCCGACAGCGATGTCGAAATCCAACGCCCTCGTGCGAATCGGGTACGGACGCGACGCCGCCGACGCACCCTTCGCAACCCTCGTGGGGAGAGCCACCTTGATGGACAAGTCGATCGAGGTCATCACCAAGGGCCAACTCGACCAGGAACCCGCCGCTGCGTCCACGGCGTGACCGCGCTCTGCCTTTCGTCGGCTCAGCGCGACGGGAGCTGACTGACGAGGTCCGCCATCGTGCGCTCGAACGACGTGCGCAGCACGAGCTGGGTCTGCGTGCGCATGATGCCCGGCAACTCCAGGACCTGTTCGAGCACCTCGTGCAGGTGATCGTTGGAGCACGCGACGATCTTCAGGTGGAGGTCGCCGGGCCCGGTGACGGCATGCACCTCGAGCACCTCGGCGATGTCGCGCAACCCGTCGATGATCTGGCTTCCCCGGCCCTGCGCGATCTCCAGCGTTGCGAATGCGATCACGCCGTACCCGACCGCCGCTGCGTCGATGTCCGGGCCGAAGCCGGTGATCACGCCATCGTCGCGGAGCCGATCCAGGCGTGCCTGCACCGTCCCGCGCGCAGCGTCGAGTCGCCGGGCCATCTCCACCACCGGCAGATTCGGTGCCGTCCGCAGTAGCCGGATGAGGCGCACGTCGAGATCGTCGATGGACATGTCGACCAGTCTTGCACTCCCCATGCTCCCGATATCGAGCAGATTGATCAACCGGCGCCACGACCATTGCGCCAGTCGTGGCTCGTTCGGAACAGTGGCAGCACACTCTGCACGATCGACGACCCGAGGAGCCGCCCATGACCACGCTCGACACCGCCCCGACCGCACCCGCCTCACGCCTGCGCGGCTGGGACTCACTCGAGTTCTACGTCGGCAACGCCCGGGCCACGGCTGGGTTCCTCACCGCGGCGTTCGGCTTCCACGTCACGGCGTACGCCGGCCCGGAAACCGGCCGCGACGACGTCGCGTCCTACCTCCTCGAACAGTGCGACATCCGCTTCGTCGTGACCGCCGGGCTGACCCCGGACTCGCCGATCTGGAATCACGTCCGCGAGCACGGCGACGGCGCACAAGACCTCGCCTTCGCGGTCGACGACGCCACCGCGACCTACGACGCGGCCATCGCCCGCGGTGCCACCTCGGTACGCGAACCGTATGAACTCACCGACGAACACGGCACGCTCCGGCTCGCAGCGATCGGCACGTACGGCGAGACCAAGCACACCTTCGTCGACCGCACCGACTACCACGGCCACTACTGCCCCGGCTACGTCACCACCGGGTTGCCGCCCGAGCCGGCCGGTGAGACGGTCGGCCTCACCCACATCGATCACGTCGTCGGCAACGTCGCCGTCGGTGACCTCGACCGCTGGGTCGCGTTCTACGAAGACGTGATGGGCTTCCGCCAACTCCGCCACTTCGACGAGCATCAGATCGCCACCGAGTACAGCGCGCTGCGCTCGACGGTGATGACCAACGACGCCGGTGTGACGATGCCGCTCAACGAACCGGCCGAGGGTGTGAAACGGAGCCAGATCCAGGAGTACCTCGACACCTATCGCGGCCCCGGCGTACAACACATCGCGCTCGGCACCGACGACATCGTGCAGGCGATCTCCGGGCTGCGCTCGCGCGGCGTGCGATTCCTCGAAGCGAACGACGCCTACTTCGACGACGTGCGAACCCGCCTCGGCCACCTCGACCTGCCGTGGGACGCGCTCCAGCAGCTCGGCATCCTCGTCGACAGCGAGGAGGACGGACACCTCCTGCAACTGTTCACCGAACCGATCACCGACCGCCCGACCGTGTTCATCGAGATCATCCAACGTGGCGGCGCCACCGGGTTCGGTGAAGGCAACTTCAAGGCGCTGTTCGAGTCGATCGAACGCGAACAGGAGCGTCGAGGCAACCTGTGAGCACGCAACGAAGTTGGGTTGAGATCCCCGAGGGGTCGCCGTTCCCACTGCACAACCTCCCCTTCGGAGTCGGGCGCCACATTGACGGGGGCGCGGCGGCCTTCGCTGCGATCGGGGGTCATGCGCTCGACATCGGCGCCGCCCGACAACACTTCTCCGGCACGGCCGCGGCACACGGGCTCCTCGACGACAGCGACTCGCTGAACGAGTTCGCCGCGCTCGGACGCGACGCCCACCGCGCAGTGCGCAACCGGGCGATGGATCTGCTCTCCGACGAGTCGATGCAGCGCACGCTCGAACCGGCGCTCATCGACATCGACGAACTGACGATGCAGCTGCCGGTGGTCGTCGGTGACTACGTCGACTTCTACTCCTCCCTGCATCACGCCACCAACCTCGGCCGACTGTTCCGCCCCGACGGCGACCCGCTGCTCCCGAACTGGCGACACCTCCCCGTCGGCTACCACGGCCGATCCGGCACGATCGTCATCGACGGAACACCCATCCGACGCCCCCACGGCCTGCGGCTGATCGACGGCATCCCGGTCGACGGACCGAGTGAGGCGCTCGACATCGAACTCGAGGTCGGCTTCGTCTGCGGCGCCGGATCGACTCATGGCGAGCGGGTGACCACCGCCCGAGCAGAGGACCACCTCTTCGGGCTCTGCCTCGTGAACGACTGGTCGGCGCGCGACATCCAGTCGTTCGAATACCAACCACTCGGGCCGTTCCTCGGCAAGAGCTTCGCGACGTCGATGTCGCCGTGGATCGTCACCCTCGACGCGCTCGACCAGTTCCGACTCGAGCCCCTCGAGCACGACCCGGCCGTGAGCGACCACCTCCGGACCGCCGGTCCAACAGGGTTCGACCTCCACCTCGAAGTGCTGCTCCAGACCGCCGACATGGCAGCACGCGGCCGCCCCGCCGTCGTGATCAGCACGACCGGTTTCGCCGACATCTACTGGACCGCGGCGCAGCAGATCGCCCACATGACCGCCAACGGCGCGCACCTCCGTCCCGGCGACCTGTTCGCATCGGGCACCGTGTCCGGCCGAGCACCCGGCAGCGAGGGCAGCCTCATCGAGATGACGCACAACGGGAACCGACCCCTGACCCTGCCGGACGGCGCGACGCGCACCTTCCTCGCCGACGGCGACACCGTGACCCTGCGCGGCTGGGCCGGCACCCACCCGGCCACCCGAATCAGCCTCGGCACCGTGACCGGAACGATCAGCGACGCCCGCTGCGGGGACCGCCGCGTCGTCGGGTCCCCGACCGCACCGGCAGACCACGACACATCGGCGACACAGGAGGACTGACATGGCGCACTACCGACGGGTCGGCAACGTTCCGGCCAAACGACACACCCATCACCTCGACGACACGGGCCGCCGGTTCTCCGAGCAGCTGATGGGCCAAGACGGGTTCTCGTCGAGCTCGTCGCTGCTCTACCACCGCGGATCGCCCTCTGCGCTGAGCGCGATCGACGAGGTGCGCCTCGACCTCGGCGCCGACTCCGCGCAGCCCGATCGTCCGGTGACACCGCGCCACATTCGAACGGGAGGGCTGACCACCGGCAACGATGCCGTCACCGGACGACGACCGATCCTCGTGAACGACGACGTCGAGGTCTCGTGGGTCGTGGCCGAGGGCCAGAGCGGGCTGTACCGCAACGCGATCGGCGACGAACTCGTCTACGTGCAGGCCGGTCACGGGCGACTCGACTCCGTGTTCGGACGACTCGACGTGCGGCCCGGTGACTACGTCGTCGTGCCGGCGTCGACCACGCATCGCTGGGTCGCCACCGACGGGCCACTCGAGATGCTCGTGTTCGGATCGAGTGGCCACGTTGCCCCACCGCGCCGCCACCTCACCGACGAGGGACAGTTCCGAGAACATGCCCCGTACTGCGAGCGCGACCTGCGTGGGCCCGACGGGCTGATCGAGGAGGAGGGCACCGACGTCGAGGTGCTCGTCCGCAACCGCGGCGGCTGGTCGCGGCACGTGCACTGCACCCATCCGTTCGACGTCGTCGGCTGGGACGGCTGCGTGTACCCGTATGCGCTGAGCATCCACGACTTCGAGCCGATCGTGGGCAGCATCCATCAACCGCCCCCGGTGCACCAGACCTTCGAGCTGCCCGGAGCGGTGATCTGCTCGTTCGTCCCGCGGCCGTTCGACTTCCACCCCGACGCCGTGAAGGTGCCGTACCACCACGCCAACACCGATTCCGACGAGATGCTCTTCTACTCGGCCGGCGACTTCATGAGCCGCGCCGGATCGGGCATCGGTGTCGGGTCGATCTCGTATCATCCGGCCGGATTCGTCCACGGTCCCCAGCCGGGCAGCATCGAGGGCAGCCTCGACTCCACCCGCACCGAGGAGATCGCCGTCATGCTCGACACGTTCGCCCCGTTGCAGGTCACCGACGTAGCCCGCGCCGCATCAGATGAGGACTATCCCTTCACCTGGGCGCGCTGAGTACACAGTCGCCGGAGGTCCTGCGAATGACGCGTCGGACGAACTTTTCTCGCGATCGAGGCATGAACGGCAGACGCCGGGGGTACAGGTTTCGAGGGTCCGCCAGCGGCAAGGATTGCGAACGGCCCAGCGTCCCCGATTCCCCCCGAGAAAGGCATCCCACACCATGGCCACGACGAAGTCCACCCCCAAGAAGACCACCCCCAAGAAGAGCGCAGCGAAGAAAACTGCTGCGAAGAAGACGGCTGCGAAGAAGACGGCTGCGAAGAAGACCGTTGCGAAGAAAACGAGTGCAGCGAAGAAGACTGCTGCGAAGAAGACGAGTGCAGCGAAGAAGTCCGTTGCGAAGAAGGCGCCCAAGAAGCCGACACGGACGTCTGCGAACTCGGCCAAGACATCGACGAGTCGACCCGATGCGATCGCCGTCCTCAAGGCTGATCACCAGCGAGTCACCGACTTGTTCGACAAGTTCGAAGGCCTCGGCGACAACGCACACAAGTCTCGTGAGAAGACGGTGGCGAAGATCATCGAGGAATTGTCCGTCCACGCGGGCATCGAAGAAGAGGTCTTCTATCCGCCGGTCCGCGAGCGGCTCGCGAAGTCGAACGAATCCACCGTCCTCGAAGCTCTCGAAGAGCATCACGTCGTCAAACTGACGTTGAACGAGTTGCAGTCGATGTCATCCGAGCACGAGCGCTACACCGCGAAGGTGACCGTGCTGCGCGAGCTGGTCGATCACCACGTCGACGAAGAGGAGACCGAACTCTTCAAGCTCGTGCGTCAGGAGTTCTCCAAGTCCGAGCTGACGGCACTGGGCGATGCACTCGAAGCGGCGCGTCCCACCGCTCCCACCAAGCCCCACCCGATGGCACCGGATGCCCCTCCCGGCAACATCGTGTCGAACGTTCTCGCAGCACCGCTCGACGTCACGTCCAAAGCAGCTCGGGTCGTGCGAGAAGCCATCAGCTGACCGATCCGTGCGGTCGAGATCGACCGGAGGTCGTGGACGTCAGGAGATGCCTTGGTTCAGGAGATCTTGGGAGCGTCGCTGTCGACGAACTGGGTGCGCAGCTCGCGCTTGAGCACCTTGCCGGTCGCGTTGCGCGGCAACGCATCGACGATCGCGATGTCGTACGGGATCTTGAACTTCGCCAAGCGTTCGACGCAGTGTGCGACCACGGTCGCACGATCGATCGACATCCCCGGCTTCAACGCGAGGACGGCCAAGCCGACCTCGCCCCACCGTTCGTTCGGCACGCCGATGATCGCCGCCTCCGCGATCTCGGGCAACTGGTACAGCGCGTTCTCGACCTCGGCCGGATAGACGTTCTCGCCGCCCGAGATGTACATGTCCTTCCACCGATCCACGATGTAGACGAAGCCCTCGTCGTCCATGCGCGCCGCATCACCGGTCTTCAACCAGCGACCCTCGAACGCCTCGGCCGTTGCGTCGGGCCGGTTCCAGTAGCCCGGTGTGATGTTCGGACCCGCCACCCACAACTCGCCGATCTCGTCCGGTGCACAGTCGTCGCCGTCGTCGTTCGCGATGCGGAACTCGGCGTGCACGAGCGCCTTGCCGGTCGAGCCGATCTTGCGCAACGCGTCCGCTGGCGCGAGCGCGATGCACGCCGGGCTCGTCTCGGTCATCCCGAACCCCTGCATCAAGCTGACACCTCGCTCGATCCAGGCCTCCATGATCGGCACCGCACACGGCGCGCCACCCACACCGGCGACGCGCAACCGCGACAGATCGGTGTCGGCGAACTCGGGGTGCTGCATCATGAACTGATACGGCGCCGGCACCGCGAAGAAATGCGTGATGCCCTGCTCCGGATCGCCGAGCAACCGCAGTACCTCACCGGGCTCGAACGCCTGGACGATCACGACCGTGCCGCCTGCGTGCAACACCGGATTGCTGTAACAGTTCAACCCGCCTGTGTGGAACAGCGGCAACACACTCAGATGGACGGTTTCCGGCCCGATACCGACCGGGAAGCCGAGGTTCACTGCATTCCAGAAGTTCATGCCGTGGGTGATCATCGCCCCCTTCGGCAGGCCGGTCGTGCCCGACGTGTACATGATCGTGATCACGTCGTC
>RCMY010001521.1_pt1 | contig 21987 bp, 24 predicted proteins | sample 2041341 | NCBI WGS metagenome assembly RCMY01 (sample SAMN09708234, study PRJNA481090) | Marine sediment metagenome, whole genome shotgun sequencing project.
ATCCGGTCGCAAAGTCGATGTCCGAGCCCATTTCAGTGCCACCCGAGGCGACGCTGACAATGGCGCGCTTGCCTTCGATAAGGCCGACCGGGCCAGTGGGGCTGTATCGGAAGGTGACGCCAGCGCGCGCGACGAGATCGACCCAAGCTTTGAGGGCTGCGGGCACGCCGAAGTTATAGATCGGCAAGCCAATGAGAAGGACGTCTGCTGATTTGATCTCTTCGATCAATGCATCGGACAGGGCGAGGGCTTCGACCTGTGCGTCTGTGCGGTCTGCCGGGGGCGTAAAATTTGCACCGACCCAGTTTTCGGTAATTTGGGGCAGGGCGTTCGAAAGGTCGCGGGTTGTTGTGTGCGTTGGACCAGCGGATTCGTAGCGGGCTGTAATGAGGTCGTTCAGATCGCGGGAAACAGAACCGGTGGTGCGAGCGGACGCGTCAATGCGCAGTATATTCGTGGCCATGTGGGCCTCCTTGGTTGTCGTTGAGGGGTAGGTAAGCGCGAGGTTCAGTAGGGGAAACTCCAATTTAGCGAACTCCTATTGTGCGTTTTTGTAGAAATTGACGCAAAAGCTGTTGTGTCTCTGAATTTTCGCACGATATGGTTGGCGCAACAAATGGAGGCGCAGGCCATGTCGATCAGCACTTGGGATGAAATACGTACTGCGTTTCATGTGGCCCGTCTTGGGACGGTGAGCGGGGCAGCCGAGGCGCTTGGGGTCCATCACGCGACGGTCATTCGTCATATCGATGCCCTGGAAGCGCGGCTTGGCGTGAAGTTGTTTCAGCGGCATGCGCGGGGTTACACCGCGACCGAGGCCGGAATGGACCTGCTTCAGGTGGCACAGGCGACCGACGATCAATTCACTCAGCTTGTCGGTCGCATTCGCGGGCGGGGAGACGAGGTGTCGGGCGAATTGGTGGTGACGTCGTTGACGTCTGTGTCCCCGAGACTGACGCCGGTTTTGGCGCGGTTTCAGGCGCTCTATCCCGATCTGATTGTGCGCTACATCACCGGGGATAAAGTCCTGAGGTTGGAGTACGGCGAGGCGCACGTGGCTTTGCGCGCGGGCCGTGCGCCTGACAATCCGGACAATGTGGTGCAGTCTTTTGTGCCGCAAGAGATCGCGCTTTACGCGTCCGAAGATTACATCGCGCGGCGGGGACGCCCCGAGACGGTTGATGACCTGTCCGGGCATGATTTCGTGGCGCTGGACGCGATCGAAAGTCGCGCACCCTTTGCGCGTTGGCTTCGGGAAAAGGTGTCGGCGGAGCGGTTCGTGTTTCGGGGCACAGACAATCGGGTTTTACGCGACGCGGTGGTTTCGGGCGCGGGGATCGGGTTCATTTCGACGTGGGACGCAGAGCGATATGATGGAATTGTGCGCCTGTTTGAGCCACTTGAGGAATGGTCGTCGCCACTTTGGTTGGTGACGCACGTGGACTTGCATCGTACGACCAAGGTGCAGACCTTCCTGAAGTTCCTCAAGGAAGAAGCCAAATCGTGGTAGTCAGAGGGCCGTTTTCCAGGCGAGAAGAGTTGCAGGGTCATGCGGCCATGTTGGCATTTTCGGCTTTGGTCGCGGGTTCGTTCTCGTTTGGCGGGCGGATCGCCAACGAGATTGACCCTATGGCATTGACGGCGGTGCGGTTCTTCCTTGCCGCGTTGGTGGCCTGCGTCATTGCCTGGGCAACCGGACATTTGAAGCGCGAAGCATTCGCCGCGCCGTGGCGGTATCTGATTTTGGGCGGATTGTTCGGTGCGTATTTCGTCTTGATGTTTGAAGGGTTGAAGACAGCACATCCGGTTTCCACAGCGGCGGTGTTTACATTGACGCCAGTGATGGCCGCCGGGTTCGCCTGGTGGTTGATGGGGCAGGTGACGACGCGGTGGATGGCGTTGGCGTTGGCAATAGGTGCGACGGGTGCGCTTTGGGTGATCTTTCGCGGGCAGTTATCGGCCTTTTTGGCGTTTGATGTCGGGATCGGCGAGGTGTTCTTTTTCGTCGGCTGCCTCGCGCACGCGATTTACATTCCGTTGGTGCCGAAATTGAACCGGGGCGAGGGCGTGTTCGCCTTTGCGTTTGGAACAATGGCAGCCGGAGCCTTGGTCGTTGGTGTTTTAGGCGCGCCGAATATTGTCGCTACGGACTGGGGCGCATTGCCGGGGCTGGTTTGGGCGGTGTTGGCGTATCTGGTGATTTTCGCGTCTGTGGCGTCGATCAGCCTGATCCAGTTCGCGTCGCTTCGACTGAAGGCGGCGAAGGTCATGGCCTATACCTACTTAATCCCGACGTGGGTGATCTTGTGGGAGGTCGTTTTGGCGGGCGAAGTGCCGACTGCTCTGATGCTGCCGGGGGTCGCTTTGACGATCCTGGCTTTGGGTTTGCTATTGCGCGAAGGGGCTTTGGAACCAAATAGCCCGCGCATGGTTATCAAGTGACAAACCTAGGAAGGAACCTTCAATGCGGAATATTATCTATCTTATCGGTCTCGCTGTCGTGATCATCGTCGTCCTGCGCTTAGTCGGCCTTCTCTGAGGAGAGTTCGCGCGATAAGAAAATTTCGAAGGCGTCCAGATCGACGGCTTCGAACTGACCAAATCCTTGCATCCATACGCTTGTTTCACGCATGGCATCGGGGTCCAGTTTGCACCATTTTACGCGCCCGCGCTTTTCTTGGGTGATCAGACCAGCGCGCGACATCACCGTCAGATGTTTTGAGATTGCGGCCAGCGACATTTCAAATGGTTCGGCCACGTCTGTCACGGCCATATCATCCTCAAGCAACATGCGCAGGATCTGGCGGCGTGTGGGATCGGCGAGGGCCGAGAAGACCATGTCGAGGCGATCAGTCATGGTTGTGACGCTTAGTTCCCTTGAAATCTACGAAGCAGCTCGTAATCCGAGACGTGGCGCATAGAGCGCAAACCGTCAACCAATTGGTTGAATGTCCTGCGGATGCGACAGATCGCTCCCCTTTTGTATTTATGAATATTATCAGGGCTCTAGATGGGTTTGGCCGCGCATTGACTCAACGCCTGTTTGTCCGTAAATCCTCCGTAACTTCTCATGGGGGCATGGCCCGTGGCCGAGACCGATCAGAATGATCACAAGGCCCGGCTTGACGCCTTGGAGCGTAAGCTGGCCGAAAAACGGGCAGCGAACGCTCCGTTGCCCCATATGGACGAGCATTATTCTCAGGCGCAACATGCCTGGCGGATGGTGATCGAACTGGTTGCGGGGCTGGGGATCGGCTTTGGCATGGGATACGGGCTGGATGCTGCTTTTGGAACGACGCCGTTCCTCTTGGTGATATTCACGCTTTTGGGATTTGCGGCTGGGGTGCAGACGATGATGCGCACGGCCAATGAAATGAACGTCGATCCTGAGGCCGATAAGGCCGAGGACAAAGCGAAGAGGGACTGAACGTGGCAAGCGAAGCAAGCGGCGACACCGGCGGCGGTCTTGAATTCCACCCGATGGACCAGTTCATCATCAAACCGATGTTTGGTGATATTGGCGATCCTGTTGCATGGTACACGGTCACGAACGCAACCTTCTGGATGGCTGCGGCCGTTTTGGCGATTGCGGCATTGATGATCCTTGGGACGCGGGGACGCGCTGTTGTTCCGGGGCGTACGCAGTCGGTCGCAGAGCTTGGTTACGGCTTTGTTTACAAGATGGTAGAGGATGTCGCGGGCAAAGATGGCCTGAAGTATTTCCCCTACATCATGACGCTGTTCCTGTTCATTCTGTTTTCGAATTTCCTCGGGTTGATCCCGATGAGTTTCACCACGACCAGCCATATCGCGGTCACAGCCATACTTGCGATGGCGGTTTTCCTGGCGGTGACGATCCTTGGGTTCGTGAAGAACGGCGCTTCGTTCCTGGGTCTTTTCTGGGTCAGCTCGGCGCCTTTGGCGCTGCGCCCGGTGCTTGCGTTGATCGAGCTTATTTCTTACTTCGTGCGGCCCGTCAGCCACTCGATCCGACTTGCTGGCAACATGATGGCCGGACACGCGGTTCTGAAAGTGTTTGCAGGCTTCGCTCAAGTCGCCGCCGTGGCGCCGATTGCCATATTCGGCGTTGTCGCGATCTACGGTCTTGAGGTTCTGGTGTCCGCGATCCAGGCCTACGTCTTTACCATTCTGACCTGCGTCTATCTGAAAGACGCGCTGCATCCGCATCACTAAGGTCAGTTCCTAATTCAGCCAATTCCATCATAAGGAGACAGTCTAATGGAAGGCGATATCGCTCAAATGGGTCAATTCATCGGTGCCGGCCTTGCCGCTATCGGTTCGGGCGCCGCTGCTATCGGTGTGGGCCACGTTGCTGGCAACTTCCTCGCCGGCGCACTGCGTAACCCATCTGCCGCTGCTGGTCAGACCGCAACGCTCTTTATCGGCATCGCGTTTGCTGAAGCTCTGGGGATCTTCTCGTTCCTCGTTGCGCTTCTGCTTATGTTTGCTGTCTAAGACACCTCGCGATCCTTATACTCCGGGTGTCCGCTGACGCGGGCCCCGGTTGTTTAACCAAGGTTTGAGGAGGTCGCTATGGCGACAGAAACAACAGGCGCCGTTGAGTCCGCTCCCGGTATGCCGCAACTTGATTTTTCGACGTTTCCGAACCAGATTTTCTGGCTCGTTGTTACGTTGATCGTGATTTATCTGGTGCTGTCCCGCGTGGCATTGCCCCGGATTGCCTCCGTTCTTGCCGAACGGCAGGGGACGATCACAAATGACATCGCTGTGGCGGAAGATCTAAAGGAAAAGGCTGCTGAGGCCGAGGCTGCTTACGACAAAGCACTTGCCGATGCGCGGGCGGAAGCTGGTCGTATTGGTGCCGAGACGAAAGCCGAAGTTCAGGCAGAAATCGACGCAGGCATCAAGAAAGCCGAAGCCGAGATTGCTGCACGCACCGCGGAAAGCGAAGTCAAAATTGCGGAAATCCGCGATGGCGCGACCGCTGCGATCCGCGAAGTTGCAAGAGACACCGCCGAAGCTGTTGTAGCTTCGATGGGGGTCGACGTTGATAGTTCTGCAATTGCAGCCGCTGTTGACGCTCGGGTGAAGGGGTAAGCCATGACACGGATCATCACACTGATCGCTTTGGTTGCGGCGACCCCTGCTTTTGCGGCGAAGGGGCCGTTTTTCAGCCTGGGAAACACCGACTTCATCGTTGTCATTTCGTTCATCCTTTTCATTGGCGTTTTGATTTACTTCAAAGTGCCGGGGATGCTGACGGACCTTCTCGACAAGCGTGCCGAGGGTATCCAGTCTGAGATCGACGAGGCGCGTTCGCTTCGCGAAGAGGCGCAAACGCTTCTGGCGAGCTTTGAGCGTAAGCAACGAGATGTGCAAGAACAGGCGGATCGCATCGTTGCGGCGGCCAAGGAAAGCGCATCAGAAGCAGCTGAGCAAGCCAAGCTTGATCTGGAGAAGTCCATCGAGCGGCGCCTTCGTGCTGCGGAAGAACAGATTGCCTCTGCCGAGACGTCTGCTGTCCGTCAGGTGCGCGACGAGGCAGTCCGTATCGCGATTGGCACGGCATCCGAAGTGATCGCACGCGACATGAAGGCGGACCGCGCGGACGCGCTGGTCGAGGACGCAATCAAGACGGTTGCTGCAAAGCTGCACTAAGCGTCCCCATAGACCTTTTTTGCAAAGCCCGGCCTTATGGTCGGGCTTTTTGCATCTGGTTTGAGAATGCGGCGGCTGCAAAAGGATTTGGCATTTCCTTTGCTTTTCGCGTACTTGGGCGTAGGCTGCACTGCAGCAAGCTTATGAGGAGGACGCCATGTCCGGGACAACGCTTTTGATCAAGCGCTATGCAAGCCGCCGGCTGTATAACACTGAAACGTCGGATTACGTGACGCTTGAGGATATTGCTGGCTTCATCCGGGAAGGGCGCGAAGTTCAGATCGTTGACCTGAAATCCGGGGATGATTTGACGCGCCAGTATTTGTTGCAAATCATTGCCGAGCACGAAAGCCGGGGGGAAAATGTCCTGCCGCTTGAAGTGCTGACTGATCTGGTGCGCTCTTACACATCGCAAGCAAATTCGGTTGTGCCGCAGTTTCTTGCCATGAGCTTTGACATGCTTCGCGAGGGCCAGACGAAGGTCATGGAGCGCATGGGAACGCCAATTACCGGGCTGCCGGGCTTTGATGCAATGAAGGCGCAGCAAGAGGCCTTTGTGAAGGCGATGACGGCTGGTGGGTTTCCCGGTGGAACAAGCTGGCCGACACCCGAAGCTGGTGAGGATAATGCGCCAAAGGATGACGAGCCTGTTGAAGAGTTGGACGTGATCCGAGCGCAATTGGCCGAAATGCAGGCGCAATTGCTTAAGATGGGCAAACCCAAAAAGTGATCTGTTGCAGCGCCGCGAGAGCGCTGCAACCATAGATCATCGGAAGATTGATCTTACAGAATCCGCCAGAATTTGAACCACAAAGGCTTCGCTGAGATAGCCGGTTTGGTCGAGATTGCGCGCAGCCTGGTATCGCCGGATGGCGCGGCGTGAGTCATTGTCGAACACTCCGTCGACTTTGCCAGGCTCCAAACCCAATCGCTCCAAGCGGCTTTCGATGGCGCGGCGGGTATTCGGATTAAGATTTAGGGCGTTTTCTTCCTGAATGGCGCGACGTTGCACGTCCGTTTGCTGAGACGCGCGGTTGAGTTCAGTGATGCGATCCTCGGCCTCGTCGCGGAATGCTCCGCCGGGGGCCAGTGAGAGGTAGTCGCGGTAAGATTGCATCGTGTCATCCATCCGCGCTTCGTCCCAAAGCTGGCGGTCGCGCGTGTTGGTTTCCGCACGTTTGCGACGTTCGATGTCCTCGAGGCGAATTCGCGCCACTTCGGCAAACTCACCATCTGGGAAGCGGTTGAGATAGGCGCGAAAGCCGGCCTCGTCGCCAAGTGCGCCGGTTTCATCCCAAAACGCGTTGTCTTGTGCAAGGCTCTGAACGCGGCGGCGTTCGGCTTCGTCTTCCAGTTCGGTGGCGCGCCGTTCGGCCTGTGCGTCTAGCCGTGTGATTTGCTCTGCATCGACATAGCCGCTGGCCGTGATGTTGTTCGCGTTCTGCCAGGATGTGATTGCAGAGCGGGTTCCGCGGCCGAAAATGCCGTCGATGCCCCGTGTATTGAATTCAAGTAGCGACAGGTCGCGTTGAATGTCGCGGCGTTGGTCGCGATTAAGTTCGAGGGCCTGTTCGATGCGTTCAGCGCGCGCTACGGGCGTGTCGGTCATAGCCTGGATGCGACCTTCAGCCATGCGGATGAATTCTCCCGACGGGAAGCTGTCGATGTAGCCTTCGTAGGCTTCGATGGTGTCCTGCCGGTCGGCCAACCTCCATGCAAGAATGTCGGCGCGCCGGTCCGTTGCTTGTGGCGTAGGCGTTGGAGTTTGTTGCGCGACCGGCTCGGGGGCCTTGGGGATAAAGATCTGACCGTCCATGACAAAGCCGCCCAATTGCACGTTGCGGCTGTTTTGGAGGGCGGCGAGGTTCTCGCCGGGTCGGGCCAGGCGCGCGATGGCCTGCGATAACTGGCGAGGTGGGCCAGTCAAAAGCGTGATGCCTTGGGGCAGGTCGAGATCGCCAATGCCGACGTCAAGAAGCGGCCCGAAGGTGCTGTCAATGTCGTTGTTGGACAAGGCAAGCACGGCGCGTCCCGGTGTTTCGGCAAGGATCGCGAGGATTTGCGAAAGGGGGAGCGCCGTTGCGGCCACTTTGCTAAGTGCGCCGGGGCGCGCATCGGTTGGCAAGAAGTATGTGTCGGTTGCAGAGTGGGCAAAGCGCCCGGCCAGCACGACGATAAGCCGATCGGCATCGGTGGCGGCTGTTTCAAAGCGGGACAGAGCCTCGATAAGGTCGCTGCCTTCGGCGTCGCGCAGGGTGAACACATCGAACCCCTGTGCTTCGAAGGCGCGGGCCGACGACGTCACATCGTCGCCGCGGCGCAGATCGTTGAGCGCGGCGTAGTCCTCGTTTCCGATAAGCAGGGCTGCTCCGTCCGCGAAGGCGGCCCCCGTAGTGGCCAGCGTGATGGCTGTGGCGAAAAACAGATGTCGCATACTCATAATTCTCCCTTTTGTCCTTGATAGACTATGTCGGCTGTATGTGCGCGGCAATGGTGGGGCCTGTTCGGCGAAAAGCTGCTTGAACCCGGAGCGCGCGGCCTCATTATGAACCTCGACACATAATGAAAGGTTCCACGCGATGAACATAGAGCTTCTGAAACAACTTTGCGAAATGCCTGGCGTGCCCGGGAACGAAGAGCGGGTACGTGAATTGATCCTTGGTGAGGTCGAGGGGCTGTTTGATGAGGTGCGGGTGGATGCGCTGGGCTCGCTGCATTGTGTTCGCAAAGGCAAAGGCAAAGACCCTGAGCGGATCATGTTGCTGTGTCATATGGACGAGATCGGGTTTTTGGTCAGCCATATATCGGAGAAGGGGTTCCTGTATTTACAACCGGTCGGTGGGTTTGATCCGCGCAACCTGTTTTCGCGCCGTGTTCTGGTGTGTACCGACGAGGGCGAGTTGAAGGCTGTGATGAACCCGGCTGGGCGTCCGGTGCATATAGCGTCCACGGCCGACCGCAAGCGTATCCCGGAGCCGCATGAGTTTTACGTGGATACCGGGTTGGGTGAGGCCGCGAAGGATCGCGTCAAAGTCGGCGATATGGTGGTGATGGACGAGCCGTTTCTGGAGATGGGCGAGAAGCTGGTCTCGAAGGCGTTGGACAACCGGGTGGCGTGTTGGCTTGGGATTGAAGCGGCGCGCGGGCTTGGGAAGGCGAAGACAAAGTCGGAAATTCACGTTGTCTTTACGACGCAGGAAGAGGTGGGTTTGCGCGGGGCGCGGACAGCGTCTTATGCAGTGAAGCCACATATCGGGATTGGGATCGATACGACTTTGTCCTGTGACACGCCCGGCGTCCCCGAACAGGATCGCACGACGGAGCAAGGGAAAGGGTTTGGTCTGCATATTCGGGACGGGTCGTTCATTGCGGACAAGGCACTGGTGGCAGAAGTGGCGGCGTTGGCTGAGAAGAAGAAGATCCCTTATCAGCGCACGATGTTGAGGTCGGGCGGTCAGGACGGCGCTGCGGCACAGCAGGCGGCTGCGGGTGCGCGGGCGATCGGGATTGTCGTGGGCACGCGGTATATTCACACCGTGACCGAGATGGTGGATCGCAATGATCTGAAGGCGGCATTGGATATTTTAGTGGCGTTTTTGAAGTCGCGGTAGTTTGCGCCGCCTTATTGGCGTCGCGGTGGTGGGGGACGCTGTCCCCCCGGCCGCGGGCGCGGCCTCCCCCCTTGAGGTATTGTTAGAAAGGGTGAAATGAAAAAAGCCGCCCCGGAATTGGGCGGCTTTCTTTTTTCTGGTGGTGAGGCGGGTTTTTTAGAAACCGAGGCCTTCGTACTTCTTCTTGAACTTCGACACGCGGCCGCCAGTGTCGAGGAGGCGGGACGAGCCGCCGGTCCAAGCCGGGTGGACGGTGGGGTCGATGTCGAGCGACAGTTGGTCGCCCTCAGAGCCCCAAGTCGAGCGCATCTGAAGGATGTCACCGTTTGTCATTTTGACGTCGATGACGTGGTATTCGGGGTGAAGATCTTTTCTCATGACGATCCCTTTCTCACGCAGACGTTTTGGGTTTGTAGTGTGAATCTTCTGCGATACGGGCCGATTTGCCGCGACGCGAACGAAGATAATACAGTTTGGCGCGGCGGACACGGCCACGGCGCACAACGGTGATGCTGTCGATATTGGTCGAGTGCAGTGGGAACACACGTTCCACGCCCTCACCGAATGAAATCTTACGGACAGTGAACGAACCTGCGATGCCCTTGCCGTTCTTACGGCTGATGCAAACGCCTTCGTAGTTCTGCACACGCGAGCGCGTGCCTTCTGTCACTTTGTAGCCAACGCGGATGGTATCACCCGCTTTGAAGTCTGGAAGATCAGCGGCAAGAGTAGCGACTTGCTCGGCTTCCAATTGTGCGATCAGGTCCATCTGACACGCTCCTTTTATCTGCCTTGGGTTTTTCCCAAGAGGTGATTTGGCGCCTCAGAGCTTCGGGTTTGTCGGGCCGCACATGGCGCCCGCCGAAGGGTTCAGGTCAATTTTGCTTATGTCCAAGCGATAATCACAACTGATTCCGCCTAGGCCTTGCGCCGTATATGCGGCGAGAGGCTTTGGATCAAGGGATATTCTGGGAGTCGCGTCGGCGTGTTGCGCCTTATTTCTTGGCGTCCGGGTCAGATTTCGCGATATAGGCCTGCCAGAGATCGGGGCGACGGTCATTTGTAAGCTGTTCCGCCTGTTCCTTGCGCCAAGTCGCAACTTTGCCGTGATCGCCAGAGGTCAACACATCGGGGATAGCGCGTCCTTCCCATTCGGCGGGGCGGGTGTAGTGGGGGTGTTCCAGAAGACCGTCGGCGAAGCTTTCTTCTTCGGTCGAGGCCGCGTTGCCTAGGATGCCGGGGCGCAGGCGCACGGAGGCGTCCAGGATTGCTTGTGCCGCGATTTCACCGCCGGTAAGGACGAAGTCGCCGATGGAAACTTCTTCGATGTCGAAGTGTTCGATCACACGCTCGTCGAGGCCTTCGAAGCGCCCACAGATCATGGTGATCCCGTCTGCGGCGGCGAAGCGTTCGGCGTCGGCCTGATCGAAAGGTTTTCCACGCGGTGTGAGATAAACCAAAGGCCAGCGCGCGCGGTCTTGCGTTGCGTCTTTCTGGGCGAACCGGATGGCACGGCCCATGATGTCGGGGCGCAGTACCATTCCCGCGCCACCCCCGGCGGGCGTTCCATCGACGTTGCGATGTTTACCCTCACCGAAGAGGCGCAAGTCGATCGTGTCGAGTTTCCACAACCCTTCTTGCAGCGCTTTGCCAGTCAGGGACGCGCCGAGGACCCCCGGAAAGGTTTCCGGGAACAGTGTGATGATTTTGGCCGTCCATGCGCCTGCAAGGTCTGGGCGGTCGGTCATCAGATCGCGCGGCGTTGCGGTGGCACTGATTTTAATGCGGCCGTGGGATTTGGACGGTTTATCGCTCATTCGAACAGCCCTTCGGGCGGGTCGGCGATAATGCGGCCTGAGCTGGTATCAACGGTGGGCACAGCCGCATGCGTGAATGGCAAGAGGACCGGTTGTTTGAGGCCCTTGCCGGAGATTTCGAGAAGATCACCTGCGCCGTGGTTCAGGACGGCCTTAACCCGACCCAATTCAGTGCCGCCGGTGTCGAGGACAATGAGGCCAATGAGGTCAGTGTAATAGTATTCCTCGTCGATGAGGTCTGGCAAACGATCACGCGGGGCATAGAGACGCACACCGCGCAAATCATCAGCGGCTTCTTTGGTGCCAACGCCAGTGAGGCGCGCCGCAAAGCCGTTTTTGACAGGTCGCGTTATGCGCACTTCGTATGTGGTCGCTCCGTCTTCCGACTGGAGCGGCCCATAGGTAGAGATGGCGTCGGGTTCGGCGCAAAAGCTTTTCAGCCGCACCTCACCCTTCACACCAAATGAGCCGGCTATTGCTCCGACACAAATCCTATCCGACATGGCTTAAGCCTGCACAGAGGCGCGGATTACTCCGCTGCCTCTTCGGCTGGAGCCGCATCTTCTGCTGGTGCTTCTTCAGCAGGCTTTGCAGCTTTTGCGGCTTTCTCTTCAGCGCGCTCGGCGGCTTTCTTGCCGGGAACAGCTTTGTTCGGGTTGCTGCGCTCGGTCTTTGTACGGACGCCAGCTGCTTCGAGCATGCGTGCGATACGGTCGGTTGGCTGTGCGCCTTGGTCAAGCCAGTACTGAACACGTTCCATGTTCATTTTCACACGATCTTCGCTGTCTTTGGCGAGGAGCGGATTGTAGGTGCCGAGCTTCTCGATGAAGCGGCCATCGCGCGGCATACGGCTGTCGGCGGCGACGATTGAATAATGTGGGCGCTTTTTCGAGCCACCACGGGAGAGGCGAATTTTCATAGCCATGTCGTTGTTCCTTTTGACTTATTTTTGGTGTTGTGTGTGATGTTGGATGACTTCCTGGATGATGAACGCCAGGAATTTCTTTGCGAATTCGGGATCCAAATCCGCTTCTTTCGAGAGCCATTCGAGGCGTTCGATCTGGTTGGCCTCGCGCGCCAGATCGCTGGCGGGGAGGTCGTGTTCTGCTTTGAGGCGCCCAACGGCCTGCGTCTGTTTGAACCGTTCGGCAAGCGTATAGACGAGGATCGCATCGAGGCGGTCGATACTGTCGCGGTGGCCTGCAAGAAGCGTGGCGGCGCGGGAAACGGCGTCGGTCATTGGCGTTCTCCAGAGGCGGTGTGACGGTAAACTTGGCAGGGTTTATCCGGCGTTGGCTGTTTCGCGTCGCGGTCTTCCGTTGCGCCGAGACGTTTGGCAAGTGCTACGGAGCGGTCGTTGCCGAAGTCGATGTAGCTGACGGCGGTTGTCCACTTTAGCGCGCGGAATGTGTGGACCAGCACTGCTTGCGCGGCTTCGAAGGCATAACCGAGACCTTCCGCTTCTTTACTCCAGATCGTCCAGCCGACCTCGCGTTCGGGCCATCCTTCTGGTTGCCAGTTGCCAACGTGACCAAGCGGCTCCCCGCCGGATTTTGGTTCCAGGACGAACATACCAAATCCACGGATCGCCCAATGTCCGATCACTCCGGCCCAGGCGCGAAAGGCCATGTCTTTTGTATAGGGACCACCGATAAAATTTGCGCGGTCTGAGGTGGCGAATGCGGTCCACAACGGCAAATCGGTGCCAAGCGGTGCGCGCAAGATCAGACGTTCGGTTTCGATCGTTGGGATGGTGACGGAGGTCATGCGGCCTCCGGATGGGCGTGGACCCAGATGTCGAGTGTGCCGAAGTCGGGGTGCGTGAATGCTTCGGTTTTGCGGCAGCTCATACGTTCCGCCAGCTTTATGGAGCGCACGTTTTCCGGCATGATCAGGCTGACGATGCGGGACCAGCCGAGGGTGGTGTAGGCGTAGTCGCGGGTGGCTGTTGCGGCCTCAAGGGCGATGCCTTTGCCTTCGCCGGCTTCGTATAGAGACCAACCGATTTCGGCTTCTGGCCAGTCCATCGGATGGTAAATGCCGACGACGCCATAGGGGGCGTCCGTTGCTTTATCGGCAACCATCCAGCGACCGTAGCCGCGCAGTTGCCATTGGCCGATGATGCCTTCGAGATGGTGGAAGCTATCGGCTGCGTCATAGGGGCCGCCGACGCCCTTGCTGCGCTCGGAGGCGCGGAAAGCCACATGCGCATCGAGATCCGAGGCTTTTGGGAGCCTCAGGCGGAGACGGTCTGTCTCGATCTCGGGGATATGGAAAGCGACGGACATTTCTTTTACTTCTTCTTGCCGAAACCAGAGAGACCGGGAGGAAGCGCTGCGCCGCCGCCCATACCGGGAAAGCCGCCGCCCATTTTGCCCATTTGCGCTTGGGCTGCGTCCATTTCGGCCTGACTTGGCATCCCACCGGGAGGCACTCCGCCTTTTCCGCCGAGCATGCTGCCCATCTGGCGCATCAAGCCCTTTTTGCCCATTTTCCCCATCTTCTTCATCATATCCGCCATCTGGCGGTGCATTTTGATAAGCTTGTTGAGGTCGGAGACCTCCATGCCTGCACCTGCCGCGATGCGTTTTTTGCGCGAGGCTTGTAACAGGCCGGGGTTGGCGCGCTCTTTCTTGGTCATGGACTGAATAAGGGCGACTTGGCGTTTGAGGACTTTGTCGTCCATGCCCGCGTCGGCCATCTGGTTCTTCATTTTGCCCATGCCGGGCATCATGCCCATGATGCCTTCCATGCCGCCCATTTTGAGCATCTGCTCAAGCTGACTGCGCAGGTCGTTCATGTTGAACTGACCTTTCTGGAAGCGCTTCATCATGCGCTCGGCCTGTTCGGCCTCGATGGTTTCCTGGGCTTTTTCGACGAGGGCTACGATGTCGCCCATGCCGAGGATGCGGCCCGCGATGCGTTCGGGCTCGAACGTCTCGATGGCGTCCATCTTTTCGCCGAGGCCGACGAAACGGATGGGTTTGCCAGTGACGGCGCGCATCGACAGAGCCGCACCGCCGCGACCGTCGCCGTCCATACGGGTCAGGACAACGCCCGTGACGCCGATTTTGTCGTCAAATTCTGTTGCGACGTTGACGGCGTCCTGGCCGGTGAGGCCGTCGACCACAAGGAGCGTTTCGCGCGGCTGAGCAACATCGCGGACGGCAGCGGCTTGCGCGATCAGTTCTTCGTCAATGTGGAGGCGGCCCGCGGTGTCGAGCATGTAGACGTCGTAGCCGCCAAGTGAGGCTTGGATTTTGGCGCGCTTGGCGATGGCAACAGGGTCTTCGCCTTTGACGATTGGCAGAGTGTCGACGCCGATTTGGACACCGAGGATCGCGAGTTGTTCCATCGCGGCGGGGCGGTTGGTGTCGAGCGAGGCCATGAGGACGCGCTTGCCCTCGCGTTCTTTCAGGCGTTTGGCCAGTTTCGCGGTCGTTGTCGTTTTACCCGACCCCTGCAAACCGACCATCAGGATCGGCGCGGGCGGGTTGTCGATCTTCAGTGCGCCGGGATCTTCGTCGCCTTTCAGAACGTGGATAAGTTCGTCGTGGACGATCTTGACGACCTGCTGGCCCGGAGTGACGGATTTTGTGACGGATTGCCCGGTGGCTTTGTCTTGGATCGCTTTGACGAAATCGCGCGCGACAGCGAGCGAGACATCGGCTTCAAGTAGTGCCACGCGAACCTCGCGCAGGGCGGTCTTCACGTCGTCCTCAGACAAGGCGCCTTGTTTGGTCAGGCGGTCAAAGACGCCGGAGAGGCGATCTGAGAGATTTTCAAACATTCGCACGGCCCTTTCGCCTGTTGATCCCTGACCGGCACATATGCACCGATCTGCTAAACGCCAAACGCCCCCATGGGCGCGACGCGCTGATGGGGGTCGATCCCTGTGAACAGGGACCGGGAGTATATGATGCTCCCGGAGGTTGAGGCTCACTAGGGGAGGCGGGTTACGGAGTCAAGCTTTACAGGGTGTTTGCGCGCCCAGAGATACTGTTGTGGGTCCACGCATCGCGAATTGACTTGCGCAGTCATCGGGCTGGCGTCTTTATCGCATGGAACGACGGAGACTTCCCATTTCCACACCGATCCCCATTGCGCCTTGTGAGGCACCTCCTGCGCGCCGTTCGGAAAGCGGGAAGGGTGCGTTGCTGATGCTGACGGGCATGTTCCTGTTTGCGGCGGTGGATACGGGCGCGAAGTTTCTGACCGAGGATTTGCACCCGATACAAATCGCTTGGACGCGCCAGCTTGGCCTGTTGGCAGGCGCAATCTTGTTGATCGCGATGCATGGGCGGTCGGTCGTGAAAACATCGCACCCAAGATTGCAGCTTTTGCGCGGGCTCCTGGCCGCCTCGTCCGCCACATTATTTATTGCTGGCGTCACTTATGTACCATTGGCAGATGCGGTGGCGGTGACGTTTATCGCGCCGTTTATGGTGACCATCATGGGGGCGTTTATCTTGCGGGAACCTGTCGGTGCGCGGCGCTGGATTGCGGTGTTTTTGGGCTTTGTTGGCACTCTGATTGTGATCCGACCTGGAATGGGAGTGATCCACCCGGCCGCCTTCCTGATCGTAATCGCTGCGGCCAGTTTTGCTGTGCGTCAGATCATTTCGCGGGCGCTAAGTGACACCGACAGGACAACCACGACGGTTGTCTATACAGCACTTGTCGGCAGTACGCTTTTGACGCTGCCGTTGGCGTTTGTTTGGGTCACGCCGGACAGTGAGCAGTTGAAAATTCTGATCGGTATCGCTGTTCTGGCAGCCGTCGCGGAGATTTGCGTCATTAAGGCGTTGGAGGTGGCGATGGCGGTTGTGGTGTCTCCGATCCACTACAGCATGATGATCTGGGGGACGTTTTACGGGTTCGTAGTCTTTGGTCAGCTGCCGGATATGTGGACCGTCGTCGGGGCCTCGGTGATCATTTCGACGGGGCTCTATATGCTGCGGCGCGAGTATTTGATAAGCCACGGTCGCGGTTAGGCGACCATCGCTTCGGCATTTTTCAGATCGACCGAAACCAGTTGGCTGACGCCTTGTTCGGCCATGGTTACGCCGAACAGGCGATCCATACGGGCCATTGTCACCGCGTGGTGGGTAATGATGAGGAACCGCGTGTTGGTGCGGCGGCACATTTCGTCAAGCAGGTCGCAGAAGCGCGTGACGTTCGCGTCGTCAAGCGGCGCGTCGACCTCGTCGAGGACACAGATAGGCGCGGGATTGGCAAGAAAGACGGCGAAGATCAGGGCGAGGGCGGTGAGGGTTTGTTCTCCGCCCGACAGCAGCGACAGCGTTGAGAGTTTCTTGCCGGGTGGTTGGCACATGATCTCGAGACCGGCGTCCAGCGGGTCGTCGCTTTCGATGAGGACCAGCTTCGCCTCGCCACCGCCGAAGAGGTGTTTGAACAGAAGTGAGAAGTTGCTGTTTACTTGTTCGAAGGCCGTCAACAGGCGCTCGCGGCCCTCTTTGTTGAGGCTGGCGATGCCGTTTCTGAGGGCGCGGATTGCGCCTTCCAGATCGTCCTTTTCCGACACCAGCGTATCGTGCTCTTCTTCGACTTCGCGGGCGTCTTCCTCGGCGCGCAGGTTGACGGCGCCAAGGGCGTCGCGGTTGCGGCGCAGTCGCAAGACGTCGGCTTCGATCCGTTCGGCCGAGGGGAGTTCGTCTGGATCTGCTTCAAGTGTTTCGAGAAGTTTTTCAGGCGTCGTTTCCTGTTCTTCTTCGATGCGTTCAGCGGCATGAGTGACGGTCTCGCGGGCCGCTTGTGCGCGCGCTTCGGCAGCGGCGCGGGCTTCGCGGGCGGCACTTGCAGTACGTTCTGCATCGCGCTCGGTATCTTTCGCGCCACGGTCGACCGTTTCGGCCATGGCGAGGGCATCGGCGGCGTTGCGGCGGCGGGTTTCGGCGTCAGTGAGTGTGTCGGCCAATCGGTTGCGGTCGGCGGCGATGCGTGTGGGTGTACCTTCGGCCTCGGTCAGTTCGACTTCGGCAGATTCGCGACGGTTTGCAAGCTCACCGATCCGCGTGCCGGCGTTCTCAAGACGCTTTTCCCAAGTTTCGCGTTCGCGGGCGATGGCCGTCAGGCGGTTCTTGCGGGCTTCGCCGTCGCGTTTCAGTTCATCGTGGCCCGAGCGCTTGGCCATCATTGTCATCCGCGCAGCTTCCACGGTGACTTTCAGGTCTTCAGTTGTGGCCCGCAGCACATCGAGATCGTCGAGGTCTTCTAGCGCGCGCTCGGCTTCTTGAACGCGCTGGCGGGCGGCGGTGGCTTCGTCGCCATGTCGCGAAGTGGCAAGGCCTGCGGCGTCGCGTTTTCCTTCTGCGATGTTGCGGTCGGCTTCGGCGCGAGACAAGGCGCGGTTGGTTTCGGCAAGCGCGTGGTCGGCGGCGCGGCGGGCGTCGCGGGCGCCGGAAAGCTTTTCGGCAAGGGCTTCAAGCTCGCGCTTTAGGTGATCGTGCGCGCGGCCAGCTCCGTCAGCGCGGGCCGTTGCGCTTTCGAGGCCTTGCTTCAGTTCTTCGAGGCGGTTGAGTTGCTCAAGGCGCAGGGCGGCGGCGGACGGTGCATCGCCCGAGCCTGCGCGAAAGCCGTCCCAGCGCCAGAGGTCGCCTTCGATGGAGACGAGCCGTTGACCGGGCAGAAGCGATGATTGCAGGCGCGGGCCGTCTTTGCGGTCGATGAGGCCGACTTGTGACAGGCGACGTGCGAGGACATTCGGAACTGTGACGTAATTGGTGAGTGCGGCGACGCCATCGGGTAAGTTCTGCGGCTTGGCATAGCCGGGCAAGGACGCCCAGCCCGAGGCCGCATCGTCGTCTATCGCTGGTGCGCGCAAATCGTCAGCGAGAGCAGCCCCGAGGGCTTTTTCGTAGCCTGATTTGACCGAGAGCAGGTCCATGACCTGTCCGCCTTCGGCTGTATCGCGATCGACGAGTCTGGCAAGGGCGGCGACTTCGGCTTGCAGGGCTTTGGCTTCGCCTTCGGCCGTGGCGCGTTCGGCCCGAGCGTCGGCTTCGCGGGATTGCGCGCCTTCACGGGCGTCATCCACGGTGGCAAGCGCAGCCTCGGCGGCCGTGGCGGCATCATTCGCGGCAGTGAGCGTGGTTTGCGCTGTGGCGAAAGCCATCGCTGCGGTTGCGAGGTCGGTTTCAGCGGATTTGGCTTCGTCGCGGGCTTTTTCCTCGGCGGCTTCGCTGCGGGTTAGTGTCGTGTTGGCGTCTTCCAGAAGTCGTTGGGCTGACTGATGGCGTGCGGCGAGGCGGGCGACGTCTTCGGTAAGGGTCGACAGGTCGTTCTCGCGGTCTTGGAGAATGCGCGCGGCGGCATGAGCCTCTTTGGACGCGGATTCAACAACGGTTTCAAAGCCTTCGCCTTCGCTTTCGAGATTGGCGGCTTCGGCGGTTAGACGGGCCAGCGTTTCGCCTGCGTCGGCATTTAGTGCGATTTCGCGGTCAGAGTCTGCGGTCAGTTGGGCAATCTGGGCCTTTAATGTTTCGATTGTGCGCAGCGCGCGGGCTTCGTCTTCGTCAAGTTGAGCAATCTGGACCTGGACGCGTTGCAGGAGGGCGCCGGCGATGGCTTCTTCTTCGCGAAGCGGCGGGAGCGCCTCTTCGGCCTTTGCGCGGTCGCCGGTGGCCGTACGCGATGCGCGTTCAGCTTCAGAGGTCGCCCGCGTGCGTTCGGCAAGATCGGTTTCGGTGGCGATACGCGTGTCTTCGGCTTCTCGCCATCTGAGGTAAAGCAGCAGACCTTCGGCATGGCGGAGTTGGTTGCCAATTTCGCGGTAGCGTTTGGCTTGACGGGCCTGGCGCGCCAACGAGGCCAATTGGTTGGCAAGTTGTTCGATGACGTCATCGACGCGGGTCAGGTTGGTTTCGGCACCTTTGAGTTTCAGTTCCGCTTCGTGCCGGCGCTGGTAAAGGCCGGAGATGCCAGCGGCCTCTTCGAGGATACGGCGGCGGGCCTTTGGTTTGGCGTTGATCAGTTCGGAAATTTGCCCCTGTCGCACGAGGGCCGGTGAATGCGCGCCGGTTGAGGCGTCGGCAAAGAGCATTTGCACGTCGCGCGCGCGCACATCTTTGGTGTTCACCTTGAAGGCGGAGCCTGCATCGCGGGTGATACGGCGGATAATGTCGAGCCCGTCGCTTTCGTTGAAGGCTGCGGGAGCTAAGCGGTCGGAGTTGTCGATGACAAGGCCAACTTCGGCAAAGTTGCGGGCCGGGCGCGTTGAAGCGCCGGCAAAAATCACGTCCTCCATGCCACCGCCGCGCATCGCAGAGGGGCGGTTTTCGCCCATGACCCAGCGTAGGGCTTCGAGAAGGTTCGATTTTCCGCAGCCGTTCGGGCCGACAACGCCCGTTAGCCCGTCCGCGATTACAAGTTCGGTCGGGTCGACGAAGCTTTTGAAGCCATTGAGGCGCAGGCGGGAGAGGCGCAAGTTGGATAGCCTTTGGGTTCAGGTGATTCCGGTCCCCAAGTGTCCGGTCTGGGATCGGGGGAGTCAATGTCATGCGCAAGCGAAGGTGGGTATATCGGCAGTTATCCACAAGATGTTGGGTGCTTTCGGGAATGTGCTTGTGTTTTGGGGGCGTCGGGTTAGGTGGCCAGAGGGAACAAATCGAGAAAGAGGTGTGGTTGTGTTGTTGGGAATCTCAGGCTCGCTCAGAATGGGTTCGACCAATCGGATGTTGGTCCGGGAAGCGGCGCGCCATTTTGGCAGTGCATTTGAAGAGGGCGACATCCGCGTGCCATTGTATGACGGGGACGAGGAAGACGCCTCGGGAGTGCCCGCCAGCGTTCAGCGGCTTGCCGATCAGGTCGCGGCGGCGGACGCCATCGTCATTTCGACACCGGAGTACAACCAATCGTTTTCGGGGGTTTTGAAGAACGCGCTGGACTGGGTCAGCCGGGTCGATGGGCGGCCTTGGGCGGACAAGCCTGTCGCATTGATGGCGGCGGCAGCGGGTCGTGCGGGCGGCGCGCGAGCGACCTATGCGTTGCGGCTTGCAATGACGCCCTTTCGGGCGCGGGTTTTGCCGATAGAGGTGTTGTTGGCGAACGCGCGGAAAGAATTTGACGCCGAGGGGCAGCTTTTGTCGGACCGTATTGAGGTGCAGATGAAGGATTTGATGGCTGCATTGGCGGCAGAGGTCGCGCGGGGGCGGTGACCGCTTGTCGCGGGTGCAGCGGGGATTTAGGTTTGCTCAATGACAGGCATTGAAAATCAAAGCATCGATGATCGTATCGATCCGGCACGTGCAGAAGCCTGGTTCGCGACCTTGGGCGAAGTGGTCCGTGTGGATGTCGGGGTGGCTTTGCCGGCCTGTGCGCATTTCGCGTACTTCTGGAACCCGGTTGGGCGCGAAGACCTTGGTACAGATGGTCACGCGGCAAATGGTGTCGAACGCTCGATGTCGGAGTTGCCGCTTCGGATGTGGGCTGGCGGTCGGTTGCGATGGCATGCGGCGTTTCGGGCAGGCATCGCGGCGAAACGCGTGACGCGGCCTATTGGCGTGACGCGCAAATCAGGGCGGTCGGGTCAGCTTGATTTCGTGACGTTGCGCCACGAAATTTTTCAGCGCGGTGCGTTGGTTTTGAGCGAGGATCGCGACATCGTTTATCGCGAGGCCGTGGCTCTTGAGCCGGAAGGGCCTATCGAAGCTGGAGAGGCGGACGAGCGGCGGGCGCTGAAGTTGGACGCTGCAACGCTGTTTCAGTTTTCTGCTCTGACTTTTAACGCCCATCGCATCCACTATGATACGGAGTACGCACGCGACGCAGGGTACGGCGGGGTTGTTGTGCAGGGACCGCTTTTGGCAACTTGTCTTGCGGGGTTCGCTGAGGAACGGCTTGGGGCTTTGGCGTCGTTTTCGTTTCGCGCCACAGCACCTTTGATTTTGGGGGATGTGGCTTGGTTGTGTCGTGCAGGCGCGCGGTATTGGGTTGAAGGGCCGCGACGCCGCGTGTCGATGACCGCCGAGGCAACTGCTGCAAAATGAGCGCTGACGCGCGTGCGATGTTTTATGGGGCTCTGCCCCTGCGCGCTGGCGCGCGCGCCCCGAGGTATTTTCCAAAGGATGAAGCCGTTTAGGGTTTGGTGAGGCGGAAGTCGTCCGGGATGGTGTCTTTGTCGTCCAGCATAAGCGCTGACATGGTTTCGGCGACCATTGGGGCAACACCGAAGCCGATCTTGAAGCCTCCGTTAGCGACGAAGTGACCCGGCCTGTCGGGCCAGGGGCCGAGGAGCGGCGCGCGACTTTTGGCGCGAGGGCGCACACCGGCCCAGCGTTCGACAACGCGCGCGCCTTTGAGCACGGGCATGAGTTCAGTGGCGCGCTGGATCACGTCGTCAAGGAGATGATCGGTCGCTGTGGGGCTGTGAAAGTCGCGTTCGGATGTAGAGCCAATGGCCACGGTGCCGTCGAGATGGGGCACGATGTGTAGGCCGCCTGCGAAAATTTGCGGACGCCCCGCTGCATCATGGTGCAGGAGAGCGGCCTGGCCTTTGACTCCGTTTCCGATCTCTGCGCCGAGCGCCTCGGAAAGGTCTTGTAGTCCTGCCCAGCCGGTGGCCCACAGTGTGCGGCCTTCGTCGGGGGCATCTTGTGCAATTTCGCCGCCTATGGCGCGGATCGCAGCGGCGAGGCTTTCGGTGGCGCGACGCGGGTGGATAAGGGCCGAGAGGGTATCGTGGATATAGAGGCCGGTGTCCGAGGGGGGGCGCCAGTTGCCAGCGGTTTCGGCTTCGATCACTTCCCAAACGTCGATGCCGATTTTTTGAAACAGGACTTTGAGTTCATTCACCATTGCGATGTTGACGCTGCGGTACGTGTTCTCAAGAATCTTGCAGGCTTCGGCGACCTCGCATGAATTAACGGGAATGACTTCGGTGATCGCTTTTTCGTAGAACC
>RCMY010001522.1_pt1 | contig 21986 bp, 19 predicted proteins | sample 2041341 | NCBI WGS metagenome assembly RCMY01 (sample SAMN09708234, study PRJNA481090) | Marine sediment metagenome, whole genome shotgun sequencing project.
TGTAGCGAGTACATTTGAACACAAGGTACATCCTTATGGATTTTATTTTTGTTGCAATTTCGTAGAAATAGGACTATTATAATCGTATAAGCGATTATAAGAATGAACGAGGTGCATACGTGGAAAAAAAGATAGTAGAGATTTTAAAAGCCCTGTCGGAAGAAACGCGACTGAGAATATTGAACCTTTTGTATGAGCAGGAATTATGTGTTTGTGATGTCATGGAGACCTTGCAGATCACTCAGGCAAAAGCATCACGGCATTTGATTTATATGAAAAATGCTGGACTGGTAAAAGATAGAAAACAGGCACAGTGGGCATATTATGCGATGAAGAAGGATGAACGACTCAAATTCATTGACAGTTTAGTCTATGATAATTTGAGAGCTATGGATGTGTATCAAAAGGATTTGGAAAACTTAAATAAGTGGTTGGTACAAAAAAGCGGCGATTGTGGTGAATGTTAAAATAAAGAGGAGCGATTTTAGATGAAGATAGTTGAAATTTTTGATCCGGCAATGTGTTGTACTACAGGAGTATGCGGTCCTTCGATTGATTCAGACTTGTTGCGGATTGCAACGATTATCAACGCATTAAAAGAAAAAGGGATATGTATCAAAAGGCATGGTTTGGCTAGTGAACCGCAGGATTTTGTTGACAACAAGGTAATCAATGACATTCTTCAAAAAGAAGGCGCAGATATTTTACCGGTCACGCTTGTTGATGGGGAGATTGCTAAAACGAAGGAATATCCTACAAATCAGGAATTGTCTGCATGGCTTGGGGTAGAAGTTGAGGCAGAGCAGACAGAAAAGACAGGCGGATGTTGCTACGGTTCTGACGGGTGTTGCTGATATGACAAATATTACACATGAATCATTTGCATTAGATAAAATAAACCTCACGAAGTATCTGTTTTTTACCGGCAAAGGTGGTGTCGGCAAAACTTCCACGGCTTGTGCTGTCGCTGTGAATTTAGCGGATGAGGGCAAAAAGGTTCTTTTGGTCAGTACGGATCCAGCCTCGAATCTGCAAGATGTTTTTCATACGGAACTTGACGGCAAGGGTGTTGCAATTGAGGGTGTCCCGGGCCTTCTGGTTGCCAATCTGAATCCAGAGGAAGCGGCAAGAGAATACAGGGAGTCGGTTATTGGGCCTTATCGGGGAAAACTGCCCGAAAGCGTTCTTGTCAATATGGAAGAGCAGCTTTCTGGGTCCTGTACTGTTGAGATTGCTGCGTTTGATCAGTTTTCGCATTTCATCACGGATAAGGAAGCTGCAGACCAGTATGATTATATTATTTTTGACACAGCACCGACGGGGCATACGCTGCGTATGTTGCAGCTGCCGTCAGCCTGGAGCAACTTTATCAGTGAAAGTACGCATGGAGCTTCTTGTTTAGGGCAGCTGGCAGGTCTTGAAGAGAAAAAAGGTATGTATAAGGATGCGGTCAGCAATTTGTCCGATTCGGCGAAAACGACGCTGCTTTTGGTTTCACGCCCAGAAAAAACGCCACTTCTAGAAGCAGAGCGTTCTAGTATGGAATTGCGTGAGCTGGGAATATGCAATCAGCTTTTACTTATTAATGGTGTCTTAGGGGAAGGGTCGGATGATGTTTCGCAAAAAATCTTGAAAAAGCAGCACGCGGCCATGGAAAATATGCCGCATGGGCTGGAACAACTTAAAACTTTTTCTTTGCCGCTGCGCTCCTATAATATTTTAGGCCTGGATAAGATTCGGGCCTTTTTTCAAAGTGATCCATATGAAAAATTTGGAGCAGAGATAAAAGCAGAAGCGTATCTTTCTATAGATGCGCTGATTGAAGACTTGCACAGAACAGGCAAAAAAGTGATCTTCACGATGGGCAAGGGGGGCGTTGGGAAAACAACGATGGCTGCCGTGATTGCGCTAGCTCTTGCCGAAAAAGGGGCAAAGGTACATTTAACTTCAACCGATCCAGCGGATCATTTGCGTTATGTCATTGAGGGAAAAGAAAATATCACACTCAGTCATATTGATGAGGTGCAGGAACTACAGAATTACCAAGATGAAGTACTGCGTAAGGCACGCGAAACCATGAGGGACGAAGATATTGCTTATATCGAAGAAGATCTAAGGTCACCTTGTACACAGGAAATTGCGGTATTTAGAGCTTTTGCAGAGATTGTCGATAAAGCAGAAAACGAAGTTGTGGTAATTGATACGGCTCCCACGGGGCATACGCTTTTATTATTAGATTCGACGCAGAGTTATCACAAAGAAGTACAGAGAACGAAAGGCGAAACGCCGATCTCTGTGCAGCGTCTTTTGCCGAGACTTCGTGATGCACAGCAGACGGAAGTTGTTATTGTTACCCTGCCGGAGGCAACGCCGGTCTTTGAAGCCTCCAGACTTCGTGATGATTTATTGCGAGCTGGTATTCAAAATAAATGGTGGGTGGTCAATCAATGCCTTTCCATGACAAAAACAGAGAATCCGATGCTGGTGGCACGTGCCAATACGGAAAAACAGTGGTTGGAGAAAGTAAGTGAAATTAGCAGTGGCAATCTTGTGACGATCCCTTGGTTACAAGAGGCATCAATTGAAAATATCCGCAAATGATATGATGCCGACGGCAAAAAACAATGTCCTTTCAAGAATGTATTTCGGGAAAATTTGGAAGTGTTTTTTCTGGTATTGAGAGTTCAAAACAGAAAACGGAATAAAGAACAGGGGAGAAAAAATGGAAAATACACAAAAAAATAAACTGTCGTTTTTAGACCGGTTTCTTACGCTATGGATTTTTATTGCCATGGCAGTTGGGGTAGCTGGAGGTTATCTTTTCCCGCCTTTGGCAAAATCGTTGAGCACATTTAGCACAGGGACCATATCCTGGACAATTGCTATTGGCCTCATTGTCATGATGTATCCGCCACTGGCGAAAGTCAAATATGAAGAAATTGGCAAGGTTATGCAGAACAAAAAGGTGTTCGCTTTTTCTCTTTTTCAAAACTGGATTGTGGGGCCAATCTTGATGTTTATTCTGGCGGCTCTGTTTTTAGGCGATATGCCGGGATTTGCTGTGGGGCTCATCATTATTGGCTTAGCTCGTTGCATTGCCATGGTGATTGTCTGGAATACGCTTGCTAAGGGCGACAATGAATACTGTGCTGCACTGGTGGCAATCAATTCCATATTTCAGATACTGCTATATACCTTATATATCTATGTGTTTGTGACGGTTATTCCTAAATGGCTGGGTCTGTCATGGGGCGGGCAAATCATTGAAATATCGATGATAGAGGTCGCCAAGAGTGTGTTGATTTATCTTGGGATACCATTTGCTGCTGGATTTCTTACCCGGTTCGGTTTATTGCGGGTGAAGACAAAGGCATGGTATGAACAGGTTTTTATCCCTAAAATTTCCCCGTTGGCCTTGCTGGCTTTGCTCTATACGATTGTCATTATGTTTATGACTAAAGGTGAAGAGATTATAAACAATCCGGTAAATGTTATTCGTATCGCGATTCCGCTGTTGATCTATTTCGCTATCATGTTTTTTGTCAGCTTTTATCTTTCTAAACGTGGCGGTTTCAGCTATGAACAAACTGTCACGCTGGCTTTTACGGCGGCCAGCAATAATTTTGAACTAGCCATTGCCGTTGCCGTTGCAGTATTTGGCATTGCTTCTGATCAAGCCTTTACCGCGGTAATCGGTCCATTAGTAGAGGTCCCGGTCATGATTGCCTTAGTAAACGCAGCCTTGCATCTGAAAAATAAATATTTCGATGAGAATGGTGTACAGAAAGGAGCTTAACCATGCGGATACTTATTATTGGAGCGGTTGCTGCAGGGACTTCGGCAGCAGCAAAAGCACGGAGAAATACAGAAGATGCTGAAATTGTTGTGTATGAACGAGATAAATATATTTCCTATTCAGGCTGTGGCATGCCGTATGTTCTGAGTCATCATATTCAATCGGTTGAAGAATTAGTGCCACGTGATCCAGCTTTTTTTAAGAGCAAATATAATGTAGATATTTTAACCGAGCATGAAGTTTTGGCAATTGACCCCACGGAGAAAACCATTCAAGTAAAAATGCTGGCTAGCGATAAAATATTTACGGATCATTATGATAAGTTGATTCTTGCCACCGGGGCAAAGGCGGTCATTCCACCTATTTCTGGGATTGACGAAACGCATGTATTTAGTTTGCGGAATATCACCGATCTAAATAAAATTGCAAATTTTGTTCAGCTTCGAAAACCCGAAAAAACGGTGATTATCGGTACTGGATTCATTGGGCTGGAAGTATGTGAAAATTTGATGTCTCTTGGTATACGAGTAACTCTTGTCGAAAAACTGCCGCAGGTTACCCCGGGACTTGATCGCGATATGTCGCAATATGTCAAAGAGCAACTTGTCAGCAAGGGCGTCGAGGTTCTGACAGGTGATGCTGTAAGTAATATTGTCCATGAAATGGTTCAATTAGCAAGTGGTGAAACGGTTGCTGCAGATATGGTTATCGTTGCAACGGGCGTTAAGCCGAATGTGGAGTTAGCAAAAGACATCGGCGTTGAAATAGGTGAAACCGGCGCTATTCGTGTGAATCCACAGATGCAAACGAATCTGCCGGATATCTATGCTTGTGGCGATTGCATAGAACAGTACAACCTTATTACTGGTAAATCAGTGTATCGTCCGTTGGGTTCTACGGCGAATAAAACCGGTAGAATTGCTGGCGATTGTGTTACTGGAGGAGACTTAGCTTTTCGGGGTATTTTAGGAACTGGCATTTTTAAGATTTTTGACCTGACCGTGGCACAAACTGGATTGTCGGAGCGCGAAGCGCTTAGCCAAGGCTACGAGATCGTTGTATCGCATAATATCAAACCGAACAAGCCGACGTATATGGGCGGCAAAGAAATGGTTATCAAAGCCATCGCCGATAAAAAAGATGGACGGTTGTTAGGTGTACAAATCGTTGGCGAAGAGGGTGTAGATAAACGAGTGGACGTTTTTGCCACGGCAATGACCTTTGGTGCTAAGGCAGAAGATTTGGCACATTTTGATTTGGCGTATGCACCGCCATTTTCTACGACAAAAGATCCGGTTTTGTACACAGGCATGATTTTGGACAATGCCATTCGTAAAGACAGAACGTTGATTACGGCTGAAGAACTGAATACATGTATGCATTCAGGCGAAAAATACACGTTGATCGATGCACGAGTTCCCAAGCAGTTCGACAAGAGCCATATTCCGACTGCGGTAAACATCCCACAGGAACGCTTGCGTGAAGTTTGTGACGAGCTAGACAAAAATGTTTTGACGATTACGTATTGCAATAAAGGTGTTACGGGCAATGCGGCGCAGAATATTTTACTGAATAAAGGATTTAAGAAAGTAGTGAATGTTTCTGGTGGGCATAAAAATTATTTCAAGACAATAAAAAAATAATTTTTATTTAGATACGAACGGTGCTATTTGATTCATGGAATGCAGCGGTTAATAGGTTGTGAAAATAAATAAGATTTAACGTGGTGTTTCTAAAAAATCCTTGCCGTATTGCCAGCATTTACCGATGACTTTGCCGGTGCTGAGGTATTGGGCGCTTTGGAATTCAAATAGGACGGGGCTGATTTTTTCGTAATTGATTTTCCCGGATTCTGTAATATATTTTTCTTGGACAAAGGTGTGGACTGGTTTTAGGATATAGTTGTTGAAGGTGCCGGAATCATAGAGGTCGATGACTTTGCAGGCCATGGAGACTGGGGCGGTGTCGATAATTGGTGCATTTGGGACAGCTGTGAAGTGATAGGGAAAGAGATTGGATTTATCAGTTTTTGCTCCTTTGGCGATGCCGGCGTAATCGGCTGCTTTCAGAAGATCTTGATTTATTAGGCTTACGGAGACGGTTTGATTTTCTTGAATGCCCTGATTGGAGAGTTCGTGGGCTTTGTCTACACTGATGAGAAAAGTGTCGTGGGAAACGATTCCCAAATGAGCGATGGTGAGCCAGTTGACTCTTTGTCCGATGACGGTTCCTACGACGGTCACCGGAGTTGGGTACAGACCCATGATGTTGCCGATATCTTTTTGCATATAAAAAAACTCCTTATCAATAGAAAGTGATTTTATAATATCATATCTATGCATAAAAGAAAGTATGTACTTTTTTGTCATATGGTATCGTTTAAATACTAATAAGGAGATTTTTCGATAGAGCAGGTCGCGCAATAAAAATAATGCCTTGGGCTAAAATGACGCAAAAAAATCTGACCGCAGAAAGTATTGAAAATTTCTGCGGTCAGATTTTTGCTTATGGCTTATTTTTGTCATATTTGCGATAAATCTAAAAAGTTATCCACAAACTTATTAACAATTAGCTATTTGCCTGTGGATATCTAGCGGATTAATTCACAGATTCTTGTTCAGCGAGGCATTCGGAGCCGAAATGATGCATCATTTTCAAAATGGGAATGATGCGTTTTCCTTTGTCGCTAAGACTGTATTCTACTTTTGGCGGCATGACGGGATAGATCTTTCTCAGAATCAGACCATCCTCTTCTAAGCTGCGGAGCTGTAAGGTGAGCATACGCTGGGTGACATCTGGCAGGCGGCGCTTTATTTCGCTGAAGCGCAGCGTCTTGTAGTTCAAATACCATAAAATCAATATTTTTCTTTTGCCTGATAAAAGGTCTTGAACGAGCAGCATGGGACAGACATCATATTTGACGCATTGTTCTTTCATGCAGCATTCTTCGTGGTTTATTAAAGTCGTCAATGAAAACACCTCATGTTTAAAAGTATTCTTTTTTATACTACATCACAAAAATGTACCTACTTGTAAAAAAAGTTCTATTACTTTAATATTATAGCATACTCTTTTTTGAAGGCAAATACAGTTTTTGCAAAAGATGAAAATTAGAGGCTAAGACGAAGTTTTTGTATGGTAGTCAAAATTTTGGCAGACGGGATTTTATGAATGCTTAGGACAATTTTAACTAGGCGTAAAGTTCCTTCTAAAAATACGGGTGTCCCACGGTGAGGAGAAATAATATGGAAAATTACGAAACAGAAAACAGAATTACAATCAGCCAGGTCATGATGCCTAGCCAAACAAATGTAGCAGGCAATGTCCATGGTGGCGAAATTATGAAGATTATGGATTCCGCGGCTTATGCGGCGGCTAGAAGATATTCACGGGCGAACGTCGTGACGGCAAGAGTTGACGAGTTAGAGTTCCATCAGCCGATTATGATAGGAGATCTCGTGGTTTGTACGGCAGATATTATTTTTGTTGGGCATAGCTCGATGGAAGTAATGGTCAATGTCACGGTAGAGGATCTAGAACAAGATGGCGTGCCAGAACCAGCACTGTCTGCTTATTTTACAATGGTTGCGCTTGATCGCAATACAAAACCAAAAGAGGTTCCAGCGCTAGAACTCAATACAGCTGAAGCCAGAAGGCTTTTTGAAGCAGGGCAAAAACGGTATGAGCTCTATAAAGCGTTGAAAAAAGAAAAACGTAAGGCGGTAAAGCCGGTTTTCGTGCAAAGTGAGAATGTGCATAAAAAAATCTCATAAGAGGTGTCAAGTGTTCCTTTGTGATAAAATGCCAGAAAGAAAAAGAACGTTGCTGCGATGATGCAGAAACGTTCTTTTTTTGTATGCCGTATTTGTTTTGTTAGGAATTTCTAAGGTCTTCACCGTTGGCAGCGATGACTTTTTTATACCAATAAAAAGATTTTTTCTTGAGCCGTTTTAAATCCTTGAGGTCGTCATCGGTGCGATTGACATAAACAAAGCCATAGCGTTTGACAAAACCCTGGTGTGTGCTGATGAGGTCGATGGCAGACCATGGGCAGTAACCAAAGAGTTCGACGCCATCATCGACGGCAAGATGAGCTTGTTCAATGTGTTTTTGCAGATATTCGATGCGATAATCATCGATGATTTCACCATTTTCATTGATTTCGTCATGCGCGCCAAGGCCGTTTTCGGTGATGATGATAGGGAGGCGATACCGGTCATAGACTTCACGTAAGGTGATGCGAAAGCCGATTGGATCGACTTCCCAGCCAAATTGCGTATGGGGCAGGAATTCATTGCAGTCACCGCAGTAGAAGTTTTCTTCGCCGATAGCGATTTGCTGGTCGCCGCCTCGGAAGGTTTTTTCTTTTACATTGATGCCGGAGCTGACGGTTGCGGTGGAATAGTAATTGAAGGCAATGAAATCTGGTTTTGCATCAGCCAGGTTTTCCATGTCGCCAGCTTCAATGGTTGGGATAAGCCCTTTTTTCTCCATGAAGTTCCAGGCGATGGAGTTATAGCGTCCGTATACTGCCATGTCGAGATAGAGCCAGTTGCGGATTGCGGCAAAGTTCTGAGCGGCGATGATATCTTCTGGATTACAGCTTTTGGCATAGATATAACTAATGTTAGGTGCAGGTCCAATTTTGGCAGCAGGGCACATTTTGTGCAAGAGTTTCATGGTGAGTGCCTGGGCGAGAAGCATATGATGGTTTTGTTGATACAGGCTTTTTTGCAGAGTGGCAGGATCTCCTTGGGTTGTGCCGATTGCCGCACCATGAAGGATCATCATATTTTGTTCATTGATGGTAAGCCAGTATTTTGCTTTTTGACCGTATTCGCTAAAGAGCGTCTTGGCATAGCGTAAAAAGGCATCAATGGTCGCGCGATTTGACCAGCCGCCTTTTTGTTCAAGCGCATCAGGGAGGTCAAAGTGATACATGGTAATCAGGGGTTCAATTTTGTGTTTGAGGCATTCATCGATGAGCTTATGGTAAAAATCGACGCCTTTTTGGTTGATTTCCCCGTCGCCATCGGGAATGATTCTTGTCCAGGCAATAGAAAAACGATAGGTTTTAAAGCCCATTTCCGCCATCAGAGCAATATCTTCTTTATAGTGATGATAATGATCGGCGGCAACTTTGAAATCCGTTGTGCCAGGAATCGGTGCATGTGTGTCCTGGACGGATTTGCCTTTGTGGTCTTCATCAAAGGCACCTTCTACCTGATAAGCGGAAGTTGAGGCACCCCATAAAAAATCTTTGCAAAATGGTTTCATAAATAAATTCCTCCTGTTTGTATCTGTTTTTTTGAGTATAGCAAACGGCAAAATCTTTTGCTATGCACTACGCGTATCTTGGCATAAAACACCATAAATACTGGGAGAAACAGCCGGATACATGACATAAAACTGTCAGCTTTTTTATGATATAATCAAAATAGATACAGAAGGGGGCTTTTTATGATCATTGAGGAACTTCAGCAGGTTGAAAAATACTCCGAGGCCGAGCAAAATATCATTCGCTATTTATTGAATGCACCGGAAACAATTTTGGACCTGTCGGTCAAGGAATTGGCTAAAGTCAGTTATACGAGTCCTTCGACGGTAATCCGTTTGGTCAATAAGCTAAATGATCATAAAGGTTTTTCTCATTTTAAAGCGACTTTCTTTAATGAAATCAATTCGGTTGGAGCAAAATCCTTTCAAGAGAATGCATTGCAGATCAATGAGACCAATTATACGATCATCAATAAAGTTGCCAATTTGGAGATTGAAACGATTGAAAAGACGCGGTTGTCGATGAATTATACGACGATTGCCCGGGTGACGAGGCTGCTCAATGAAAGCCACTGCATCAATTTTTTTGGCTTTGATGATAATTTGCATCTGGTCAAACCGTATTTGTATCGCATGATGTCCTTGGGCAAAAAGATTGAGGTCCATGATTCAGCGAATGCACAGTATTATCAAGCACTTCAAGCCAAAAAAGGAACTGTTGCGATCATTATGACGCGAACTGGTGAAAACCAACAGTTGGCTGATATCACTAGGTTTTTACAAACAGCGATGGTTCCAAGAATTATACTGACGCCAAGTAAGGAGTCGACAATTGGACGCTTGGCGACGGAATGGATTGAAATCCAAAATGATTTGAACCGTGAATCCATTGGCAATATAGTCTATGATACTTGCTGCCAGTATATACTCAATGTGTTTTGTGGGATTTTATACAGTAAAAATTATGAGGGCAGTCGACATATTCTCGACACGTACAACAAATTGTATCAGGCACAACAAAAATAGATGATTGATAAAATTGGGAGGCAGGTGAGATCGTTTGCAGCGTCGATATCGAGAAATATTGAATACGATTTTAAACAGGGAAGAGAGCATAACTGGCAGTGAGCTGGCACAGCTTTTTCGTGTCAGTGTTCGAACGATAAGAGAAGATATGAAGGCTATCAATAACTTGCTGTCTGCCTATGATATAGAGATCAGTTCTACGATAAAAAAGGGATATTTTTTAAGCCCGGAAAATAAAGATCGATTGAAAGAAAGCAATGTGATACGAAAAGTCCTTGATTATGAATATATCAGAGAGCTGCCAGATTTGCCGGAGGATCGTCAGGTTTATATACTATGCAAGCTCATGGGCAAAGACTATGTAGATATGGAAGCTTTCGCGGAGCAGCTTTACGTGTCCGAGGGGACCATCAACAATGATGTCATCTACATCAATAAATGGTTGAAACCGTGTTTGCAGGCCAAGGTGGGTTATTCATTGAACCAAGGGCTTACCTTGAAGGCTGAAGAAGCGGAAAAAAGAAATATCATCAGTTGGGTATTGTCGATGCGGACCAATGTGAGTACCATTTCTAAATACTGGAACTATTTATTTGGCGAGACGGATATTATCGAACGGGCGAGAGCGGTATATCGTATTGTTCGTAAAGAAACGATGGTGCACAGATATTATTTGTCGGGACATAGTGCACAGCTGTTTTCTTATGAGATATTGCTGGCTGTGGGGCGTTTTCAGCGCGGGTTCTTTCTAGCAGAGGAAGAAGATTCCTCCAAACGGCTTTTACCCGTTATGAGAGCAGTTCGTCAGCAGCTTGAGCAATCGGGGATTTTGCAGATGCCAGAGGTAGAGTGGCTGGCACTGCAGAACTATTTTAAGGCAAAGCAGTTCTTGGCGGGAACAGATCTCGCTGAAATGAATACAAGAGAGGCAACCCGTTTGCTTGATTGTTTTTTGCAACTGCTAGAAAAGCGGCTTCCCTCGGCTTTTTTGCAGATACCAGATTTTCGCTATAAACTTTTTTTATATATAGTGCCAATGATTGAACGTTTAAGGCTGCGCCATTGTGTTGCCAATCCGATTCGGGAAAGCGTTCTGCAGCGTTATCCAGAAGCTGCTTTGCTGGCAAAGGAATTGGCGGGGCTGGTCTTAGAACAGATGGGGCTTTTTATGGGAAACAAAGAAATGGCTTATGTGGTGCTTCAACTGGCAATGATTTATGAACACAGTACCCATAAACTTCATATTGCTATTGTTTGTGATTATGATGAGTCTGTAGTGAGTTTTATTCGGCATCGGCTGCAAAATAATTTTGGTGAAAAAATCGAAATTGACAGGATTTATGATTATCAGGAATTTATGTTTGAAGAACCGGAGAATTTAGCGCAGGTGGAGTTGATTATTTCAACGTCAACGATAGCCGACATTACAGATATTCCTTTTGTTCGGGTCAATCCAGAAGTAGAGCAAGGTGATTTGAACCGGATTGCTGAACATATTGCCAACCAACAGAAGAAAATTTGAAAAAACTATTGTCAGAGGAGCTTACCGATACCTGGCAATAGTTTTTTTGTACTGAATAAAGATCTAAACTAACGCATTGCACCTTTTATAGTGAAATTTTTTAGTTTGAATAAATTCCCCGTAAATAGCTATAATGAAGATAATATAAATGGGAGCAAGCAGTGCGGATTAGGGAAGTCAAGGAGTGTAGAAAGTATGGAGAAAATAAAGTGGGGAATCCTTGGACTAGGTGGAATTGCTAATAAATTTGCTCGAACCATCGCAGAAATGGAAGAGGTAGATTTAAGGGCAGTGGCTTCGAGAAATAAGGAAAAAGCATGGCTTTTTGGCAAGGAATATGGGGTTGCGGCGGAAAACTGTTATGGCAGCTATGAAGAGCTTTTGGCTGATAAAAGCATAGATGCCGTATATATAGCAGTGCCGCACGTTTTTCATAAAGACTTGGCGATTGCTTGTTTGGAAAGCGGCAAAGCGGTGCTCTGTGAAAAACCTGTGGCGCTCAGCGGCGAGGAAACCAGGGAAATAATCGCTAGCGCAAGTAAAAACAGAAAGTTTTTTATGGAGGCGATGAAAACACGTTTTTTGCCGATCCAGCAGCGAGTCAAGCAGTGGATCGATGCTGGAAAGATTGGCGAAGTACGATTGCTTCAAGCTGATTTTGGTTTTGTCGGTGAAAAAAATCCGCAAAACCGTTTGTATGATAAGGCACTCGGTGGTGGCGCGTTGCTTGATGTGGGAATTTATCTGGTTTCTTTGAGTGCATTTCTTTTCGGAAACCAGCCAGAGGCTATTAAGAGCTCAGCTTTTATTGGCAAAACTGGTGTCGATGAATCTTTTTCCGCAAGTTTGAGCTATGAAGGCGGTGTACAGGCTCAGCTTTATGGTGCAATCGATCTCGCAACGAGAAAAGAGGCCAATATCATTGGTACGAAAGGGCGGATCTGTATACCTCATTTTTCCAGTGCACAAAAGGCGTATTGTTTGGTCGGGGCAAATAAAGAGGCGCTTGATTTGCCTTTTGCGATAAACGGTTTTGAGTATCAGATAGAAGAAGTGAACCGCTGCATTCAGGCGGGGAAACTTCAATCGGATATCATGAGCTGGCAAGATTCAGTGGAAGTCATGGATATCATGGATCGCATAAAGCGCAGCTGGGAGGGAAACCATGGATGAAAATGAACTGCGAAAATCGTGCGCCAAAAAAGCGATGGAATATATAAAAAACAATAGCATCATTGGTCTCGGTGCAGGCAGGAATATCGCCTGTCTGATCGAACAACTTAGTAAAGAAATAAAGGGGAATGGGCTCAAGGTCAAAGTGGTCACGCCATCTGAAAGCACGCGTCGGCTTTGCTTCCTCCATGGAATTGAAGTGCTAGATACCAGTCTTGTGGAGATGGTTGACACAGCATTTGATGGGTGCGGTGAAGTGGATGAGGATTTTTGTGCTTCAAAGGGAGCTGGCGGAGTCTACACCAAAGAAAAAATCATCGGGGCGATGGCAAAAAACTACATCCTTTTGATTGATGAGAAAAAATGGAAGCGTAAGCTCAGTGAGCCGCATGTCATTTCAATCGAAGTCATCAAGGATTCACTAGCCTATGTTTGCGGGCAAAGCAGAGCATTAGGTGGTGAGCCAGTCATTCGTGAGACAAGTCGTAAAGACGGTTACTTGGTCACGGATCATGGAAATCTGATCTTGGATGTAAAGTTTTCTTTGATAGAGGATTATGCAGAGCTCAATGCCGCTTTGGAAGGCATCACTGGTGTCATAACGACCTCCTTGTTTAGCAAAGAGGTCAATACGGTTCTTATTGCAGCTGAAAAAGGCGTCAGAACGATAAGGCGAAAATCACTTAAATAAAATGTGAGAAAAGAGAGGGAAGTCATATGAAATTAGGTATTATTGGATCGGGAATGATCGTAAAGGAGCTTTTATCGATTGCTGAATTTTTAACAGATGTTGAATTGACAGCGATTTGCGGTACAATGAAAAGCCAGGGGAAAGTAGAAGGCTTAAAAAATGAATATGGTATCAAGCAAACGGTATACAGCTATGAAGATTTGCTCGCACTCGATTTGGATGCAGTATATATAGGCTTACCGAATCATTTGCATTTCGAATTTGCCCAGAAGGCGTTGCTGGCAAATAAAAATGTAATTGTCGAAAAACCTTTTACGGTCAATGCTAAAGAAGCCGAGGCTTTGTGCAATCTGGCGAAGGAGAAAAACTTATTTCTCTTTGAAGCCATCACCAATCAATATTTGCCGAATTATCGAAAAATCAAAGAAATCCTGCCGTCCATCGGTAAGGTGAAAATTGTACAATGCAACTATTCGCAGTATTCGAGCCGTTATGACAAGTTCAAGGCCGGGGTAATCTTGCCGGCGTTTAATCCTGAATTTGCCGGTGGAGCTTTAATGGATTTAAATATCTATAATATTCATTTTGTTGTAGGTCTTTTCGGCCGGCCGGAAAATGTTGAATATTATCCAAATCTTGAACGAGGCATCGATACCTCAGGTGTTTTGATCATGGATTATGGGGCATTTAAATGTGTCTGTATCGCGGCAAAAGACTGTAAAGCGCCGATTGCCAATAATATTCAAGGGGATAATGGCTGCATATATCAGGATAATCCGACCAATGTCTGCGAAGGTTTTGAGCTTTTACTAAATGATGGGTCCGTCCAAAAGGTCAATGAGAACATGTATGAACACCGCATGGTACATGAGTTCATAGAGTTTTTTGACCTCATCAAAAAGGGCGATACGAAACAATGCTACGATATGCTCGCACACAGCCTGTTGGTCAGTGAAATCCAAACGACTGCGAGAAGAAAGAGCGGAATTGTATTCCCAAATGATGAAAAACTGCAATAAATACAGCAATTAAAAAGCGGGCGATAAGAGATGATGAGACCATTCTCTTATCGCCCGTTTGTCGTCAGTCTTTTTGTGTGGGTAATAATTCTTTTATTGTAATTTCAGGATGGCGGTAGCGCCGTTTTCCCTGCGTTTTTTGGCCGATTTCAATGGCCTGCGTTGGACAGGCATGCAGACAGGCAAGGCATTGCGTGCATTCATGATGCCAAACTGGTACATGTTGATCGTTCAAGTGAATATTTTGCTTAGGACAAATTTGTGCGCAAAGGCCGCAGCCGGTACACGAGGCGGTTGCCATGAACTCTTCATCAAGTTTTTCTGGGTGTTTTTGCACCATCTGATGCATCACTTTAGATGGCCAACTTAAAAATTCAATAGGGTGAACGTTGTCTCGTTGATGGATTTGTATTGCAATTTTTGCGAGTCGTTTTTTTGCCGCGAGCAGTCTTTTTTCAGTTTTGCGTTCAGCGGGCAAATCGCCTAATGGCAGGTAAATGGAAACCATATCGATATAAAAAGCAGCAGCGAGATTGCCGCCAGCTTTTTCAACGAGGAGAGATAATTCGGAAAAAGCGCTGCTGATGTAGTGGAAACCAGCGGTTACGATGGCAAATGTGTAATCCGCCTGGGTTAAATCGATTTTTGCCAGAAAGGTTTCAGCCAAAAGCGGCAGCGCAAAAAAATGCAGCGGGAAAATAAAACCAACTGGGCCGATGGGATGTAAATCGCCATTTTTTAAGGCGTCGGGAACAGAAATTAAACGCACGGGTTCTTTTGTATTTAATTGCAAGGCAAGTTCTTTTGCCATTTGCAGAGAATTTCCAGTAGCAGAGAGATAATATAATGTCATCGACATGAAAGTTCCTCCTTGATTTTTATCGGGAATTAGAGATAAATTGTATTTTCTAATGTATATAAGTTTAGCACGATTGCGTAGTCCTGTGTAAAAAATAGTGTTTTTGTAGAGATTTGTCTAGCCCGTTGCAAGTGTTATATAATCAAATAATATCATACATAAGGAAATGGGGCGTTTTTTATGCGGGCGGTTGTAACGAGAGTCAAAGAAGCTGCAGTAGAGATCGATGGTGAGTGCCGAGGCAAAATCGAGCAGGGATTTCTCGTCTTGTTGGGCGTCGCACCTTTAGATCGTGAGACAGAGGTTGATAAATTGGCTACTAAGGTTTGTAATTTGCGTGTATTTAGCGATGCAGATGGCAAAATGAATCTTGATTTGGCAACAGTTGGGGGAAAGCTGTTGATTATTTCGCAGTTTACCCTTTTTGCCAATTTTAAAAGTCGTCGTCCAGGGTTTTCGGGAGCGGCCAAACCAGATCAAGCAAAGGCTTTGTATGAAAAATTTTTGCGGGCCTGCGAAGAAAAAGGATTTTGCGTCGAACATGGTGAGTTCGGTGCGGATATGCAGGTCAGTTCGATAAATGACGGACCGGTTACTTTGCTTTTAGATACAGATGCGATATAAAAAATAGGCGATGAACTGCAAGTTGCAGAATTCATCGCCTGTTTTTTACTTATTTTTTTCGGGAATGACGGGAATATATAGATAGCTGTTATATTTTCCGCCAAAATGGAAAATATGAGTACCTTTATTATGGTTCGGTGGTGTGGTGACGACTTCTGCTGGATTTGCGCATTCCTTACTATTTCCGCCGAGCGTAATCATTTCTGGTGGATTTTTAGGGTCGAAGGTAAATTGATCTTTGGCGATTTGTATTTTTGCTTCGCCAAAAGGAATGTTAGCTGTAGGCGCTTTATAAGTACCGATTGTCAGACGCAGGGATTCTCCTTTATGATAGATCATGCCCATAGGCCATATACTGATTTCAACTGGAACGATTTGACCGGGATGAAGAAAATCGGCAGAAGTGTTTTTCAAATAAGGTTCAGACTCCGTGGATTTTTTTTCATCAAGTGATCGTTGTGAAACGCGTAGCTGGCCTGTGGCTTTTATAGAACCACTTGGCATAGATGAAATAGGCTGCCCGTCCTGTCCTAGTTTTTCTACACTGACGGCAAGATCCATATCATTAGCGCCTGAGGCTTCGACCCAAAGGTGAAGTTTCATGTAGCCGGTGATTTCTGTGTCTTTATCAAAGGTGTAAATAAAGCTTTCTTGAGAAGCTGCGCTGGAGGTCGGATAACTAAGAATGGTTTCGGTAGAAGGTGCTTCTAAGAGAAGTTGATGATTCCCGTTGAGATACAATTTTTGATAGGTTGTCCTTGCTAAAGGGAATTCATTTTCTGGTCTATTGATGATATCTTTTCCACCGGGATCGAGAACTGAGAGGCGTACGCGAGATGTTTTTTGCCAATTATTATCGATTCCTTTTAGATAATGGTCAAAGAATTTGCGTAAATCATCTACATTAGCGGGGGTATAATAATCGAACCATTCTTGCGTATCATGGACACGCAGCCATTTGTCTTTGGAAGCGATGCCGCGAAACCCGGCAAAGGTTCCGTGGGTATGAACATCGTTGGTATAGCTGGCCACCACATAGGCTGGTATATGGATTTTATCGAGCTGCACGCGTTTATCTGCCCAGTAGTCGTTCATGAAAGGGTAATCGACGATCATGCGTGGCTGGTTTTCAAGTAGTCCGTTTTTACTGGCAAAGGTTTCATTGATCATTTCGGGGAATTCTGGACCCGGAATGCCACCACGGTTTCCCGCTTCATGGAAGTGGTCGCAGAAACCTTCCCATGGTGCGATGGCTTTTAGATGAGGAGGTTGTTCAGATGCGATGAACCATTGTGAAACGGTTAGCCACGAATTTCCAGACATTCCGACATTTCCATTTGACCAAGGTTGTTTGGCAATCCATTCGATGGTATCGCTGCCATCTTCGGAATCTTGTTTGCCCCAATAATTGATATTTCCCTCGGAAGAATAGGCACCTCGTTTATCAGGATTGATGATCGCATATCCTTGATTTACCCAATATGCAGGATCGGGACCTTCAAAGCGTTCAAGTCCGGAGGTAGCAGTGATGGGGACCCCAGCTCTGCCGGGAACATCATCGAGCATTTGTCCACCTATTTCTTTACCGTAGGGGCTCCAGGCCATGATAGCTGGATATTTTCCTTCTTTGACCGGGCGGAAGACATCTGCATATATCTTTGTACCGTCGCGCAGTGTGATGGCGACATCGCGGTCAAGCAGTATGTCACATGGCAGCGGCATAGCTCCTTCACGGCGAACGGTTCCTGCTTTTAATCGTATGGATTCTTGTTTGAACCCGGGATAGCGTGCTCGGTCAGAACCAATGGATAGGGCATGACGATAGGGAACAGGGAAATCTTTGCCGGCTGCTGTTTTGGTTAAAATGACAGTATTGTCCGATGGTGCAGTCGCTGTTGCCGTTGGAATGATGGCAAGAAAGCAGGCAAATAGGGAAAATAGCAAAGAACTTTTATGAAAATTCATAGAGTCAATCCTTTCTGATACTTGTATGATGTTATGTAATTAATTACAATATAAGTATAAAATCTTTTGTTCTTAGAGAGAAATAGAAATTTTAAGGGTTATTTATGCTGATATGGAATAAATGGAGTTGGAGATATGAATTTTGATGAATTGCGATATTTTATGGCTGTGGCGAAGTGCCGAAATTTTACTAAAGCGGCAGAAGAACTGTATATAGCGCAGCCATCGCTTAGCAAAAAAATCAGCAAGTTGGAACAAATGCTGGGCTGCAAACTCTTTGAACGGACAAAACGACGAGTAGAGCTTACGCCAGCAGGGCATATTTTATTTGCCGAGGGAGATGAGCTGCTACAACATTTTGACTATGTAATAGAAAAAGTGCTGAAGGTAAAGGATGAGCAGTCAGGACATTTATGTGCAGCTTTTTTAGGTGCTGTGGATGTCGAATTTTTGCCACTGATTGAAGCGTTTAAAAAACTTCATGCAGATGTGCGTCTAGAGTTGGTTTCTACAGGATTGAGACAGACGTATCAATTGCTTGACCGAGGCACTGCGGATATTATCATTACCTTGGATTTTGGTGTTTTTACGATTCCGGATATTAAGGTGAAACCTATTTATACGGAAGGTGTATCTTTAGCGATGCCAAAAGATCATTGGTTCATAAAAAGTAAGCGCAAGGATTTTTCCTTATTGAAAGATGAAAGATTTTTATTTTTTTCAGCACAAGAATCGCCGCATAGTTATGAACAGTCGGAGCGAATATGTGCGGCGTGGGGGTTTGCACCGAAGCATAAAAGAGAAGGCAACTCATTAGACTCAGTGCTCTTTTCAATCGGGGCAGGGGATGCTATTGCGATTTTACCTGATCATGCCAGACGGTATGCGAATGACAGTGTGTATTTTATGTCCTTGCCTAATGAAAAAGATTCTATAAAAATTATTGCTGCGTGGAAAAAGAATAATTACAATCCAATGATTGCTCTATTTCTCAATGAATTGAGCAACTTTAAAAGTCATTTATAAGTGCGTCCCTTCACTTCGATAAATGGGGTGGTTTTCAGAGTTTTTTCAGAAATCAATCTTGACAATATGATGGGGACAAAGTACTATAAGAATAGTCTTGAATTTTTGAGATACATGAATAACTGGAATGAAATATGGGCAAACTCATCGAAAGATGAGGACGCAAAGCGATGGGTCTAAGGGTATGTCACACCTAAGATTGCCACGTTGCCAACTAGCGTAAGCAAATTGCTGAATACGACAGGGGCACCTGTCGTTTTTTTGTATGCAAATATAAGGGATCCGTTATAGGTCTTGGGACTCAGACTGGAAAGGAGATACTGAAAAATCGGTCGAATCGGTATTATTTTAAAATAGTTTATTATGGAAGGGTTGGCGTGATGCAATTGACAATTGGGAAAAAAATTATGGGGTCGTTTTTGATCGTTATTATCACAGTACTTTTAATGAGTGGGTATACTTACTATAAGTTGGGACAGATCAACGAAGAATATCAAGAAGTATCGAAAATCAATATAGAAAAAATTATATTAGTGGAAGAATTACGCAGTGATATCATCGAAGAATCTACGATGGTTCGGAAGTTCACGATTACAGGCGATGCAGCTGCGATAGATAAATTCAAGTCATTGAAAGAGAGCTCCGATAAAAAGCTTTCCCGTATGGAAGGTATCTTTGTTACGGAAAAGGCGAAAAAAGCAATTGGTGATTTAAAACCAGCAAAAGCTGAATATGAAGATTTTGCTGGACAGGCAATTGCTGCTAAACAGCAAAACGATCCGGAAAAACAGATGAAGGTCATCGCGCAAGGGGTTAAGTCCTATGATGTAGCGCAGCAAAGAAGCCAGGAATTAGTCGAAATGCTCAAGACATTCATTGATAGTGAGCAGGCGAAAATTGCTGATAAGGCGCGTTCCAACCAGTTCATGCTGCTCATAATCAATTTGTTTGTCATCGTTCTTTCAGTTGTGATCAGCATCAAGCTCAGCACGGGAATCTCTAGTGTAGTCAAAGAGCTTGTTCAAGCGGCTAAGGCTATCGCTGATGGCAAGATTACAAGAGAGCGGATACAAGTCAAATCGCAAGATGAGCTGGGAATGCTGGCAGATGCTTTCAATAAAATGAAGGACAGTATGCGGACGCTTATTCAAAATGTAGCAAAATCATCTGAGCAGGTAGCCGCGTCATCTGAACAATTGACAGCGAGTGCCAATCAATCAGCAGAAGCCAGCAATCAAGTAGCAGGTTCAATTACGGAAGTAGCCGAAGGCTCAGAAAAACAGCTGCATGGTACGCAGGAAATTGCCAATATCGTAATGGAACGTGCAGCAGAAGTAGAACAATCAACGAGCAATGTCAACTCGGTTCATCAACAATCGAGTCAGGCGGCGCAAGCGGCACAGGCAGGAACTGCTTCGGTAGAAAAAGCAGTGAAACAGATGGTCCAAATCGAAAAGAATGTAAATCTCTCAGCTGAAGTCGTTGATAAATTAGGGGAACGTTCAAAAGAAATCGGACAGATTGTCGATACGATTTCTGGGATTGCGGGGCAGACCAATCTGTTGGCACTCAATGCGGCGATTGAAGCAGCTCGTGCCGGTGAACAAGGCAAAGGCTTTGCAGTTGTAGCTGAAGAAGTTCGTAAATTGGCAGAGCAATCACAAGAGGCGGCAAAACAAATCGCTTCGTTGATCAGTGAAATCCAAAGTGATACGGATCGAGCTGTCATTGTGATGAAAGAGGGGCCGCAGCTTGTAAAGACAGGTTCGGCGGTCGTCAATGAAGCTGGCGCGGCTTTTGCGGATATCACGACGCGCATTGATGTCATCAACTTGCAGGCCAAGGAAATTGCGGCGGCGATGGAACATTTGGCAGCTGGCAACAATCAATTTGTATCTGCTATTGAGAAAATTGAGGATGTCAGTAAAAAAGCGGTGGAACAGACACAGACGGTATCGGCAGCAACGCAGGAACAGTCTGCATCTACGGAAGAAATCGCGGCATCTAGCCAATCTTTGGCAACGATGGCGGAGCATTTGCGCGAAGAAGTTTCCCGTTTCCAATTGAGCTAATAGCAATGAATTTAATAGAACCTTGAAAGTCTGATGCAAAGGCTGTGAGGTAGAAAAGAAGGCGAATACCTGTAGTGGAATTCGCCTTCTTTTTGTTATTTATAAAAGTGATGACAGTTATTGGTTTATTTCATTATACAAGCTTTTCCTGCGTTGTTATAATAGGGTTACACTTTCGGCCAAGAATACTCGCAAAACCAACCTGCGACGTATCTTTTGGCCGGAGTTTTATTTCATTATAGATATGTTTTGATCTAGGAAAGAAGTGGACCCTCGTGTTTAAAAAAGCAACATTGAAGACTCTTTTTAAATTGTGGAATAAAGGCGGTTTTGCTGTCGTTTTCTGGGATGGTGAAGAGGTAAATTACGGCAGTGAAACACCTGCATTCAAGATTATTTTTCATCGGGAACCTAATTTGAGCGATGTGAAAAAGGATCTTATACTTACATTAGGCGAAGCCTATATGGATGGAACGATTGATTTTGAAGGTTCTTTAGATGATGTCATTGCAACCATGTTTAAAAACAATGGCAACGAAGCCAAAGTCGATTTCCATTTGAATGAATTGAAGCAGCAACTCAATGAAGTCGACGAAGAAATTGAAAGTGAGAATATACATAAGCATTATGATTTAGGCAATGATTTTTTTGCTTTGTGGTTGGATAAAACCATGTCATATACTTGTGCGTATTTCAAGACAGAACAAGACACACTTGAACAGGCGCAACTGCAAAAAATCGATCATAGTTTGAAAAAACTGAACTTGAAAGAAAATGAACGCCTTCTCGATATCGGCTGTGGCTGGGGCTGGCTTGTAATAAGGGCTGCACAGCAGTACAAAGTCCATGCAACAGGAATTACCTTGAGTAAAGAGCAGTGCGATGAAGCTAAGGCTCGTGTGCATAGACTTGGTTTAGATGATCTTGTCGATATTC
>RCMY010001523.1_pt1 | contig 21953 bp, 21 predicted proteins | sample 2041341 | NCBI WGS metagenome assembly RCMY01 (sample SAMN09708234, study PRJNA481090) | Marine sediment metagenome, whole genome shotgun sequencing project.
TCACGACGCACCAGAACAATCTGGCGGACGCGCTGGCCGGTGCAATCGTGATCGTGTTGATGTTCCGACGTGCTCAAAAGAATCCGGTGAACTCCAAAAACGTCACGGGGGAACTTCCCACAGTCCAGCACTCGCCAAGCGTCGTTCTGCCGAAAGTCCCTCCGAGTATTGCGAGCGCGAAGCCGCCCATCGCTCCAGCCGAACCTACCGAAACGCTGGAGCACGATGTCTCATGATGAAATCTGAACTGGAGTGTTCGCCATGATCGAGTGGGAGTCGTTTCTTCTTGTGGCCATCGTTTCGCTCGTCGCGGCCACCGTCGTGGTGACGGTGGCGTCATTCGGAATGAGGTTGTACGACTCCGCTATCCGCTCTCGCGCGACGCACGTGTCATCCGGGCGGTTGGCGCTCGCGACGGCAAGAGCACTCTTCGGCCTGTGCGGACTTGTCGTGCTTTTCGGCGTGTATCTCATCGTTCCCGCATTCCATTGAATTACTGAATCTTGCCGCGCGAGTAGAGTGAGATTATTCATCAAAAAGGAGATCATCGGATGTCTGAAGCGCCTAGCGCGTTGCCCATCGTCGACCACGTCGGTCCGACGAGAATCGAAAGTGACACCGTAGGACCGCTGGAAATTCCGGCAGACGCCTACTGGGGAATCCACACCGCGAGGGCACGCGAAAATTTCCCCATTACCCGTCGGCCGATTTCCGTCTATCCCGACCTCGTGAGAGCGCTGGCCATGGTCAAGCAAGCTGCGGCGCGGGCAAACAAGGAACTGGGTACGCTCAGCGCCCAGAAAGCCGACCTCATCGACCGGGTGTGCCAGGAGATTATCGACGGCAAGCTGCACGACCAGTTCATGGTTGGGGTCATTCAGGGTGGTGCAGGGACTTCCACCAACATGAACACGAACGAAGTGATCGCCAACCGTTGCCTCGAGATTTTGGGTAAGCCGTTCGGTGACTACGTCAACTTCCACCCGATTGATGATGTCAACCGCAGTCAAAGCACAAACGACGTGTATCCGACCGCGATAAAGATCGCGATGGTCATCAGCACGAAACGGTTGCTGGAAGAGAACGTCAAGCTCACAGCGGCTTTTGCGCGCAAGGGTACCGAGTTTGCTCACGTTCTCAAGGTGGGCCGCACCCAAATGCAGGATGCCGTTCCCATGACTCTCGGTCAGGAGTTCAACGGATTCGCCCACACGATCTCGGAAGACTACGACCGCCTGAACGAAACCATTCCGTGGCTCAACGAGATCAACATGGGGGCGACAGCCATCGGCACGGGTATTACCGCCGATCCTCGCTACGCTGCGGCGGTGTGCCGCCACCTTGTCGATATCACCGGGTTTGGGATGGTCACGTCGCCCGACCTCATTGAAGCCACGAGCGACGTGGGAATTTTCATGACGTTGAGCGGCCATTTGAAGCGTTCCGCGGTGAAGCTTTCCAAGATCTGCAACGACTTGCGGTTGCTCTCGAGCGGACCGCAAGCCGGATTCGGTGAAATCAATCTTCCCGTTCGGCAGGCCGGTTCATCGATTATGCCTGGCAAGGTCAATCCGGTGATCCCTGAGGTGGTCAATCAGGTTGCGTTCAGCGTTATCGGTGCCGACGCGACCGTCACGGCGGCAGCGGAGGGCGGCCAATTGCAGTTGAACGCGTTCGAGCCTGTCATTGCCCACAGCATCCTGCAGTCCATCGCATGGATGACGAACGCGAGTTACACGCTTCGCGTGCACTGCATCGACGGGATCACGGCAAATGAGGTTCGGCTCGCAGCGCAGGTTTCATCGTCGGTTGGTGTTGTGACGGCGCTCACTCCCTATATCGGGTACGCAGCATCGGCGACTCTTGCCCACACGGCACTTACGACAAATGCGTCGATCGCCGAGTTGGTGGTCGAGGCTGGTCTCATGAAGGCAGAGGATGTTGCCCGTGTGCTGTCGCCGGAGCGATTGAGTGGACTGATGCCGATGACCGGCGCCATCAACGTGATTCCGGAGGCTGCACCGGAAAGCTAACTTTCGGTTCAGTACTCGACGATTATCGCGCGCTCGCTCGCGAGGCTAACTATTTGTCGTCGTCTGGTTCGATTTCGAGAGCGTCATCGCGGGCAGTTCCCACCGCGATGACGACACCGTCGACGGCTTCTTCGCCGCGAACGATAATTTTGTCGCGGACATCCTTGGCGGTTTTCGCCACGGTGGTCGACGCTTTCTTGGCGGACTTGGCGACCTTGCGAGAAGTTTCTTTCGCCGACTTTGACGCGCTCTTTGCGGACTTCACAACTTTGCCCGAGATGTCTTTGCCGGAGTCACCGACCTTGTCGGAAACAGCCTTGCTCGTGTCGGCGATTTTGCCGGAAAGATCCTTGGCGATATCGGATGCGCGCTCTGCAGCATCCTGAGCACCAGCGACGGCTGCTTTCGTGCCTTCGATGACTTTCTCCTGCACGATTGGCGCATTTTCCTTTACAAAGTCCTGCGTTTCGGTCACGACTTTTTGCACGCGCGGGTCCTCCCACGCGTCCGTTGCTTTCGCTTTGATTTGCTCGTAGCGGGGGCGTCCGGCGCGGGCACCCAGGACGTAGCCGACGCCAAGACCGACGATGAACAGAAGTTTTAGTCGCATACCTTAACGGTACTGGCTCACGCTGTGAGAGGCCACCGCACGCTTTTCGCGAGGAATTCCCGCCTACTGGTGCTGTGCGACTCGCCAAAGGTGCAGTGAGGCGTAGCTGCGATAGGGCGCCCAGCGGCGTGCGTAGTCGGCCAATGCGCGCGGCGACGTCGCCAGGCCAAGTTTTGCAGCACCCTTCAGGAGGACAAGGTCGGCAGAGAGGAACACATCCGGTGCCCCGAGCACGCGTATGGCCACGTAGCCTGCCGTCCACGGCCCGATTCCCGGCAGTGCGAGAAGCCGGCGAGTGAGCTCTTCTGGCTCAAGTGCGTTCGTCAGTGTGAGCGCGCCGGAGTCCAGCGCGAGGGCGACGCCGTGCACGGAAGCGACGCGAGCGGCGGGGCCGCGAAGCACCTCAAGTCCCCTCTCGGCGAAGAGGCGAGGCGTCGGAAACATGCCAGTTCCGTCAAGTTCTCCGGCAAGCCGAGCGAGCGTCGTGCGTGCTGCGGCAACCGAGATTTGCTGCCCGATCATGGTTCGAAAGAGCTGCTCATGCGCATCAAGGGCGCCTGGCAGCCTCATCCCAGGGACAGAGGCGACGGCGTTGTTCAGAACCGGGTCCGCCCGCAAGTGAGCGTCAATGGCTCGCGAGTCGGCGTCAAGGTCGAACAATTGGCGCACGTTGGGAACGAGGCTGGCGGGAAGATCGCCACCGTCCAGGGAAGCGAGCACTCCGTTGGAGCCGTCGAGTTCTATGCGAAGTTCAGAAGCCGCGCCTTGGGTGTTGCGAACGAGCCGACGATAGTGCTCGTCATCACCGGTTTCAATTCCAGGGATCGCGTGGCCCGCTAAATAGCGCAAGAGACCCCGCCCATCGAAGGGGGTCGCTGTGGTGAGTCGCGTCTGGGCCACCTCTCCACTCTCGCACGTGCGGCAGTCGAAGATACTCTGGAGGGATGAACACCATGACGTGCACGGGGATTGTCGTTGTTGGAAGCGCAAACATGGATGTTGTCTTTTCGGTCGAACGCATCCCGCTTCCCGGCGAAACCCTGCTCGCAACCTCTGTGGCCAAGTATCCGGGTGGAAAAGGCCTCAATCAGGCAGTGGCGGCGGCTCGAGCTGGCACTCCCACGAGCTTTGTCGGCGCAGTGGGCCGCGACGAAAACGGTGACGTGCTCTTGACGACGATGGTGGATGCGGGAATGAACTCCGATTGCGTTCGTCGCGTACCCGAAGAGTCGGGTCAAGCGTTCATTGTGGTCGGCGACAACGCGGAAAACACGATCATTGTCGCCTCGGGAGCGAATGGGACGGTCACAGCTCTCACGCCTCAGGAGCGAGAACTCGTCGCGTCATCCGCCGTGCTCCTCATGCAGCTCGAACTCCCGCTGGATGTCGTCATCGAGTCAGCTCGCCACGCGCGCGAGGCCGGCACAGTGGTGATTCTGAATGCCGCACCGGCCATGGTTCTGCCTGATGAGCTCATGGATCAGCTGGACTTTCTTATCGTCAATGAGCATGAGGCCTGCTTGCTTGGCGATTCACAGGATCTTGAACTGGCGTCGGAGCGGCTCGCCTCCCGCGTTCCGCACGTCGTTGTGACGCTGGGTGCGGAAGGTTCCGCGCTGTACGAGAGTGGTCAACTGGCATCCCGCGTGCCAGCGCGAAAAGTTGACGCGGTGGACACGACGGGCGCGGGTGACACGTATTGCGGCGCATTTGCTGCGGCCATTGCCGAAAAACGTTCCATCACCGTCGCGTCCGAGTTCGCAACCGCCGCAGCTGCACTATCGGTGCAGTCGCTCGGGGCAGTGCCGTCAATCCCTACGCGCGACCGCATCGATGCGATGCTCACGGAGCCAGCATGAAATCAAGCAGGTTTTTGATCCTCGCGGGATACTGAACCCTGGCAAGGTTTTCTAGACTTGGTCAGATTCGAACTCACGCTAAGGAGGGCTCATGCAGACGGTTAGTCTTACGACGATCCTGTCGATCGCGTTGGCTTGTTGGGCTCTGGCTTTCCTGCTCCAGCTTGTTGACGTCATTACGGGACACCAGGTGAAGCGCGCGGGAAGGGCGGCGGGAACGCGAGACCGCGATCGAATTTTGACGTGGACGATCGCGGTGTGCGCGATCATGCTCGTGATCGTCATTCTCGGCGTCGATTTTGCCACCAGACTGCTTGTGGACCAGGCAGAACTCCTGTGGGGCGCACTCGTGCTCGTCGTCTTCATTGCTGTGGGGGCCATTACTGCTTTGCTCGCCGCACGAGCGTTGCGTAGACCCAATACGGGCTACCAGGTCTTTCGCGAGGAACTTCGCGCTCACGAGGGTTCCCGCCTCACGAAAGGACGCCTGGCCGACTACCGCTCCTGGCTCGAGATGATCGATGCCCGAACGAACGATGTGCGTCGACGTGTCATCGTCGGGCGCCTCGTGCGAGCAATTCCCGTGGTCATCGCCCTCCTCGCTTTTGTTGCCGCGGTCTGGCTGGCTTCTCTCGACGAGTTGCAGCCCTGGCAAGCGGGACTGTGCATCGTGCCGATTGTGGTGAGCGCCTGGCTCGCCGTGTGGGGCGCACGCACGGCTCTCGCAAGGAACCTCGCAATTCACGCCGTGCATCAGAAGCAGCGCGCGGAAGCGATCATTTTGCTGGAAGACCTAGAGCGTAAGACTCCGCGCAAGGTTGCTGGCCTCTCCGAACGAGTATCCCGAGCACTGGCGATCCTGCGTGAGCAGCAGGGACAGGAGATCCGTCCTCACTGACAGGAACGCCCCTTTGTAAAGCGATAGACTTGCATGTTTTGAAATTGAGGGGTGTGAGCCTGAGTGGCATCAAGCGAGTTGGATCGCGAACGCGATTATGTCGACACTTTGTATCGGCGGCTTGACGAACTCAAGCTGGAAGCAGAAGATCAGCTTTCCGACGTTCGCGCGCAAGGCGGGCGCGGCGGGCATCAGGCTCGAAGCGAACGAGACAGCTTCGCTCGACTCTATGAGGACCGAATTCTTCAGTTGAGAGAGGTGGGGGAGCGGCTCGCCTTTGGCAGGCTCTCCGTCGACGACGAATCCGGCGACATCATTCACCGCTACATCGGCCGCATCGGATTGCGTGACGCTGATCGGGCGCCCATTCTGCTCGACTGGCGGGTGCCGCAAGCGAGCGCGTTTTATCAGGCGACAGCCAAAACCCCGATGGGTGCGAAAGCTCGCCGACACCTGATTTCGCAAGGCCGAAACCTCGTGCGCATTGAGGACGAAGTCTTTGACTCTGAACTGCTTGAGGATGACACGTTCGACTTGCAGGGCGAAGGTGCGCTCTTGGCCGCGTTGAGCGCGCAGCGCACCGGGCGGATGTCGGACATTGTCGCGACAATCCAGGCCGAACAGGATCGCATTATTCGCTCAGAGCTTGGCGGCATCCTCGTCGTGCAGGGAGGTCCAGGGACGGGAAAGACCGCCGTTGCATTGCATCGAGCGGCATTTCTTCTTTACTCGCATCGGGAACGGCTCAGGTCAAGCGGCGTACTGATTGTGGGGCCATCGCGATCCTTCTTGAGGTACATCGAGGCTGTGCTTCCTTCGCTAGGGGAATCCGGCGTTGTTCTCGCGAGCGTCGGCCAGCTGTATCCGGGGTTGGAGGCCGTCGAGGAAGACACCCCGAACATCGCACGGCTGAAGGGAAAGACGGCGATGGCGTCGCTGTTGGCTCGGGCGGTCGAATCACGTCAGCGAGTCCCTGACCAGCCTCAGCCCATCGACATCAACGGTGAGATCGTGATTCTCGAACCGGATGTCGTGTCGAGCGCAATTCGCCGAGCGCGAGAGCGCGGCAAGCAGTACAACCTTGCGAGGGTCGTGTTTGCGAAAGCGGCGATTGCCTCGATCACTCGCACGCTGGCTACGCAGCTTCGCGCGCAGGGCAACTCGATCGACGACTCCGACATGGCCATGCTGCGCGAGGATGTTCGCAGTTCAGAGGACGCGCGCATTGCCTTGAACACGGCCTGGCTTCCGCTCACGCCGCAAAAGCTGATTCAAGACCTCTTCGCACGACCGCAGTGGCTTGAATCGCTCACGCCCGACTGGAGCGATAGTGAGCGCGCGCTCCTGCACAGGGAGCGTACGGCGCCGTTCACCGTGTCGGATATTCCCCTTTTGGATGAAGCGGCGGAGCTCCTCGGCGAAGTCGAGTTCGAGAACGCTGCCGTTCGCCGCGAGGAGAAGCTTCAACGCAAACGCGACGTAGAGAACGCTGAGCAGGCCATCGAAAATATGGGCGTAGGCGGGATCGTGAACGCCGAACGGCTCGCGGCCGGCTTTGCCGACTTTGCAGACGCGGGCACAACGGCTGAGCGCGCAGCATCCGATCGCACGTGGGCATACGGCCACATTGTCGTGGACGAGGCGCAGGAACTCTCACCCATGCAGTGGCGCGTGCTGTTGCGCAAGGTCCCATCGCGTTCGTTCACGATTGTTGGCGACATCGCGCAGGCTGCTGCGGCATCCGCGTCGGAGACCTGGCAGCATGCTCTCGCTCCGCTCATCGGGCAACGCGAAGAAGGCGACCGCTGGCGGCGTGAAGAGCTCACGGTCAACTACCGCACGCCTTCGCAAATTGCCCGGGCCGCAGAGGAGATGGCGATCGCGCACGGACTCCCCGTGACGAAGTCGGTGTCTGTGCGGGAAAGCGAGTGGGCCATAGAGTCTGTGCCGGATGTCGAAGCCGCTGTTCACCTGGCGCTCGAGGTCGATGGAACTGTTGCCGTGATTGCGCCCAGAGATCGGCTCACCGAGTTACATGATTCCCTTTTCGCGACGTTCGGCGATCGCGTCGGCTTCGGTGCTGAGAATCTTTCCTCCGGCATTACGGTTCTGAGCGCTCAGGAAGCAAAGGGTCTCGAGTTCGACTCGGTCGTGATCGTTGATCCAGAGGCGATCATTGCGGAGTCCGAGCGGGGCCCTGCTGCGCTTTATGTCGCGATGACAAGACCAACTCAGCGGCTCGTGTTCGCCGAAGCTCAGGGGTTTCACGCGAGGCGGTGAGGTTAAGGTCGCTATCGAATCGCCTTGATTCTCGACGTTACCGGTTCGCGAACATCGGGAGAATGTTGAAGAACCAGATTCCGGCTATCGCGACGACAATGATGAGCGTGGCAACAGGAATTCCACGCTGAAGACGACGCCCCTGCCGAGCGACCGTGTTGTGTGCCATGCGGGCGCTGGGCGTGAACACCCCGTCCTGCGGAGCGAGACTCTCGGTTACCCGATCATCCGCGTAGCGTTTTGTGCCACCCACAATTTTGTCGCCGACAGTGTCGACAATCCTGAAAATCCGGGCGATCGTTGCAGCATTCGTGAGCTCAAGCGGCCGCGCCGAATACAGGAACATCCAGTCGTCGATGATCTCCACATCAAACAGCACGGCTTCGTCGATCAGTCGCGCCATGAGATCCGGTGTGAACACGTACAGGGCGTCTGGCTCATACTCCTGGGGGCAGTACAGCGTGAAATATCGATGAAAGTCACCTTCGAGCTGGAGCACTTGACTCCGGGAAAATTTGGTGGGGAGGTTCGAGCCGAAGAAATTATTAGCCTTCGCATCGAGCACCATGTGGGGAAGCGTCCGGCCGAGTTTGATGGCCAGGTATCCCCAGTGATGCACTTTGCGGTTCTTGCCGGAGCCCGTCGTGTAGGTGAGGTTGCCCACATCGATGGGCGGTGCGGATGTCCGTGAGAGTCGTTCGGGTACTCGTCGCGCTGATCCGATACCAAAGATTGCTCCTGCATAACTGGGAACAAGACCATTGGATGTCAAAGTGAGCCCATTTGCCTGTGCGAACCGCGACAAACGGAGAAGCCTCGCCCACTTTGCATAGCTTCCAACGAGATGGACGGCGATGACCAATCCAGCAGCAACGAACATGGCGACGACGATGACGAATCCGCTCGGGCCGCCGGAAAGGAATCGAGAAGAGACCGAAAGGAACGTGCTGAAAAAGATCGCGGCCGCCACGATGAGGACCACGACCACCGCTACCGAGATCGCCGAAGTCGCAGCAGAGATGGAACCCGCTGACTGTCGTCGAAACTCGGCAACATCATGCCGTGTCACGGAAGAAGTGAGTTGTGAGTAGTCGAGAGTGGTCACGTTCGTGTTTCCGGTGGGCGGTGGGGTTGGGGTATCTACGGAATCGTAGCGGCGCGCGAGGCAAGTCTGCGTGACATCCTTGAGTGGTGAGCATCCTGAGCGACGAACTTCTGGCATCAATCCACTCGCGCGCGGCAGAATACGACCGCGACAATTCGTTCTTTACGGAAGACCTCGAGGAGCTGCGGACTGCGGGATATCTCACAGCTCTCGTACCGAAAGAGCTTGGTGGGCTCGGGCTGACGCTCAGCGAAGTTGTGCAGGAACAAATGCGGCTTGCCGCTGCTGCTCCCGCCACAGCACTGGCAGTCAACATGCACCTCGTGTGGAACGGGGTCGCAAAAACGATGTACGACCGCGGTGACAAAGCTCTCGAATTCGTTCTCCGTGAATCGGCGGCGGGTGAACTCTACGCGCTCGCCATCAGCGAAGCGGGAAATGATTTGGTGCTGTTCGGCAGCACCACGGATGCCGTCCCGCTTTCCGACGGCGGCTACGAATTCACCGGGACCAAGGTCTTCACGAGCCTTTCGCCCGCATGGACGCGCCTCGGCCTGTTCGGGCTCGACAGCACCTCTGACGACGCACCAAAACTCGTTCACGCCGTTATCGCGCGGGATGCCGAGGGGATCACGGTCCTCGACGACTGGGACACGCTCGGCATGCGCGCGTCACAAAGCTGCAGCACTCGCCTCAATAGCGTCCGCGCCGAACCGCATCGCATCATCCGGCGTCTGGATCCTGGACCGAACCCCGACGTGCTCATTTTCTCCATCTTTGCGAACTTCGAAATCTTGCTGTCCGCCGTGTACACGGGAATCGCAGCGCGAGCGCTTGAGCTGGCCGTGGAGAATGCGGCACGCCGCACGTCGACGAAAAACGGTGGAACAGCCAAATCACTCGACCCGAACGTGCGCTGGAAGATCGCGGATGCGGCGATCGCCTATGACGGTGTTGTTCCGCAGCTCGCCGCCCTCGCCTCCGACATTGACAACCGCGTCGATCGGGGTGACCAGTGGTTTCGTGCGCTCACGGGGCTCAAACTGAGGTCGACGAGAATGGCGAAGTTTGTCGTAGATCAGGCGATCCAGGTTTCCGGGGGCGCCAGTTATTTTTCAGCGAATGAACTCGGGCGCCTGTACCGAGATGTGCTGGCAGGCGAATTTCACCCAAGCAATGACGATTCCGTGCACGCAACCGTTGCTGCGGCGCTCTTAGGACCGACGCAGTAACGATACCGGATTGACAGACTCATCGCCCGGTGCGGCACTTGGTGCGGCTCTTCCGGGCGACGAGTTGTTCTTACTCCAGAATGCGCCCGTTGAAGATAATGTGCAAGCTATTTTTGCCGTATCTTCAGGAAAAATTCAGGTTCCCCCCGGATCGGCGACATCCGAATTGGGGGTCTCCTCGATGTTGTCAGATAGGTAGCGTTGATGGTGGCATTTCTTGAGAGAAACTGCGCATCAGGTCACGCGAATGCAGGGGGGGAAGTGTTGATGAGCGACGCCCCTGAGTCGACCCTGACGAGCATCGCCGATGGCGAAGTAGCGGTTGACCTCCACCCCCGCAACGATAGTGATGGCGTTCCGGCGAGTGTGAAGAACTTCCTTCGCTCACACGAATCTGTGCCGCGCGTAAGCGTGCTCGCCCGAATCTTTGGACGCGCCCCTGTTACGCGTGCCCTTCTCGCCGAATACAAGATGGCGAAGGGGGATGTCGCCGTCATCGACGTGTTTTCGCAGCTTGGCTCAGACTGGTTGGTGCGCACAAGCGAAGCCGCGAACGGCAGCGGGGTTGAGCATGTTGCGATCGGCCCGTCCGGAATCTATTGCATGTCCATTCAGCATTATTCCGGCGGTGCGGTGTGGATCGATGGTGGAGTCCTTTTGGTCGATGGCGAACCTCGACCTCATCTTCGTGATACCGAATTCTGCGCGGTGAGGCTCACCCAGGTGATATCAGATGCTGTCGGTCATCGCGTTGAAGCGGCGCCGTGCCTCGTGCTCGTCGACCCCCGAAGTGTGACAGTGGCGAAGCCCCCTCGACGAGTCGCCGTGATGACGTTGCGAGACATCCGAACGTGGCTCAAAGGGATGCCGACTCAGCTGTCGCCTGACGAGCTGACGGCTGTGCGCGACAGTGCTGTCGGTTGTTCTATGTTGCACGATTTGGGAGGCAGTGGGCCCGCGCCGAAGAGTGCTCTCGACAAGTTCCGCAAGGTGCGCGCTGACATGGATCAGGCACGACACGTGAGGCTCACGTGGGTGACGGGGGCGCTCGTTCTCGTGTGGTTCATTGCCGTCGTGGGAATTGGCGGCGTGACAACGGGTTTCCTCGCCCTCTAGGCGAAAGTTCTGGTTACCAGACTAGGAGCATGACGATGCCAACAACAGCTATCACGGCCGTCGCGACAAGTGCGACTAACCCGCCAATGAGGAGAACGCGCGACTGATCCAATCGCTGCACTCTCGTCGAATCGTGTTTTTGGGCCAGTTGGGTTCGCGCTTCCGTGAGCGTGCGGTAGGTGCCCACCGTGCGACCGTTGCTGTTGGTGGCCCGATATTTGCCCCTGGGCGTTCGATCGATTGCACCGACAACGCCGTCTTCGGTTTCGGCGATCCAACGAACGGTGTGGGGCGGCTCGATGTGAGAAGCCATAGTCAGTTCACCTACCTTCCTGTACTCCCGCTTTTGCGGGCTCACTCTGAGGCCCAGTGCAATGGCAGGGGCCTGATTTTCGTGTGAAGACACGGGCGGTCCGCTGCGACCGAATGATCATACCCGCCTTAACCGGATATTCGCCAAAAATAACGATTCGAAATGTACTTGAACATTTACTGTATCTATGGATGAAAATGCACTACTGTCTATATCGCAGTTGCAGTACCTCGCACATCTTGATTGCCAGACGCCAGAAATGACGATTTGGATCTTTCGGGAGCGGACGATGAACACCGCGACGTGTGGCCTCGAAAGTCGGGGACACCGAGCAAGACTCCTGAAGGAGAAGAAAAAATGGCAGTAGGCACCGTTAAGTGGTTCAACGCGGAAAAGGGCTTTGGATTCATCGCCCCTGAGGACGGAAGTCCCGACGTGTTCGCCCACTACTCGGCCATCACGGGAAGCGGCTACAAGTCGCTTGACGAAAACCAGAAGGTCGAATTCGACCTGGCTCAGGGCCCGAAGGGCCCACAGGCGGAGAACATTCGCCCGATGTAGTCACTGAATTAGCCGGTCCCGCGCAGCGCTTTAGCGCCGCGGGGCCGGCTTTTTTCTTGCCCAGATTTGCAGACCTGTGGGAAGAATCGCGTGTCTGTGGCGGTTACTGTCGGTGATCTCGACAAGGATGGAACACATGACTGACGCGCCAACCATGACCTCGCCTGAAGCAGAACTCGCCACGTTTCGCGAGCGTCGCGACAAAGCGGTCGTACAGCCGCAAGGCTCCCTCGCGCTCGTCAGCACGCAATGGATTGACTCCGAGCAGCACGTGTGGGGAGTGCCAGGTGCGTGGGCGCCGCTACCGGCGGGGCAGTCCGGACTCAAGCTCACGGCGGTTGCTGCCGACGACATCCGCGTGAATGGCGAACTCGTCGACGGCGAAGTGATTGTCGCGGGGAAGGACTCCGAGGAGCCGTCTTCGGTTGTGTTCAGCGAGTCGGTGCACGGCTTCGTGATTGCCGGGCACCATGGCGGCTACGCGCTGAGGGTGTGGGATGCGAACTCCGAGGCGATCCAGAACTTCGGCGGTATCGATGCATACCCTCTCAATTCCGAGTGGGTGGTTGAAGCTCAGTTCACGGAGCTGCCTGATGCAACCATGCCGTTTGAGCACAGCAGGGACGAGGGTGAGACTCGCGAGGTGAAGGTGCCAGGCGAAATCTCGTTCTGCAAGGATGGCGTCGACTATTCTCTTGCCGCGATCAGTTCGGGGCGCGCACTTCAAATCGTATTTTCGGACGCGACGAGCGGTGTCGACACCTACAGCGTTGGTCGATTCCTGTTCGTGGCTCCCGACGCTTCTGGCAAGGTGACGCTCGACTTCAACCGCGCAGTGTTGCCACCGTGTGCATTTTCTTACGCGTTCAATTGCCCTATGCCGCCCATGCAGAACCGTTTCACGGTGGCGATTGAGGCTGGCGAGAAGAACGTGCTCGCGGGGGACGGCACGCTCCTTCACTGACCCACTTAGCCGGCCTTCGAAGTTACCGCTGGTTCATGGATTGCCGCAGGCAATCGTCTCGAAACCAGATCCAGTTTTACGCCTAAACGCTCAGCGATTCGATTTTGCTGCGCAGTTCAGTATCGCTCGGCTCCACGAAGTGGGTGCCATCGGAAAACGCGATCACGGGGATGTTGGTGCGCCCGCTGATCGCTAGTGCGCGGTCAGCTCCCGAGGGTTCTTCGATGAGGTCGACATACTCGTAGTCGACTCCCATGTCGTCGAGGAGTTTCTTTGAGCGGACGCAATCGCTGCACCAGTCGGCGCCGTACATCGTAATAGTTGTTTCCATGCTCGAGACAACCACGGTGTCGTGGAACTCATTCCCAAAACCGCATCGGTATGGGGATGTCGGTGTTTCAGGGAAGACTGGTCGTGTGTTTCATGTTCTGACCTCGACCGCCGATGCGGTGGCTATCACGACGCTGAACGCGCATGGGGAGGCCACAGGTGCCCCGCAGGAGTGTTTGTGGGCCGATCTGGCAGCGGTGGTCGCTGTCCGTGAACGCGAGCGGCCACGGTGGGTGTGGGGCGACACGACCACGTGGTATCCGAAACTTCTCAATGCCGGTGTGCGGGTCGAGCGGTGCGTCGACGTGCGGCTGTCGCACGCGATCATTCGCAGATCGGAGCTGACGGCAGGCTCTGAGCTTGCTCGAGCGGAAGCCAGCAGCTGGGATGAGGCAGCTCCCGATCAGGCAACGTTCACGCGAGTCGATCGTGGTGGCCTGTTTGAGCTCGAACCGGAGGTTGTCGCGGCACCGGTTGACCCTCTCGCGGAGTTTCGGCTGCAGCGCGCGGCCGTGGCGGGGTCTGCGGACCCAAACCGGCTTGGCTTGCTGCTAGCCGCGGAATCCGCGGGCGCGCTTGTTGCCGCTGAGATGCAGTTCGCAGGTTTGCCGTGGCGCGCGGAGCTTCACGAGACGCTTCTGGAGGACGCGCTCGGCCCGCGCCCGAAACAGTGGGAACGCCCGGCGAAGCTCAAGGCCGTGCTCGCGCGCGTTCGCAATGGGCTCGATGCGCCGGAACTCAATCCGGATTCGCCCGCTGAGCTTATTAAAGCCCTGCGGCGTGCCGGACTCATGGTGACGTCGACGAGATCGTGGGAACTTAAGAAGCTTGTCCATCCCGTGATCGAACCCCTGCTGGAGTACAAGAAGCTCGCGCGGCTGCTCAGTGCGAATGGTTGGCATTGGTTGGATGCGAACGTGCACGACGGCCGCTTCCGGCCCGACTATGTCGTCGGTGGGGTGGTGACGGGGCGCTGGGCGAGCAAAGGCGGCGGCGGTGCGCTGCAATTGCCGAAGCAAGTGCGAGGTGCGGTGGTTGCCGACCCTGGGTGGAAACTCGTGGTGGCGGATGCTTCGCAGCTTGAGCCGCGCATCCTCGCAGCGCTGTCCGGCGATCATGCCATGGCTGAGGCCGGCCAGGCAAAGGACATGTATGCGGCGATTGTGGCGAGTGGTGCGGTCGATTCGCGCGACAAGGCAAAGGTCGCGATGCTCGGGGCAATGTACGGTGCGACAACGGGGGAGAGCGGGCGACTCATGCCTGCGCTCACGAAGGCATATCCGCGCGCGATCGGGCTCGTCGAAAACGCGGCAAGGGCGGGGGAGCGCGGGGATGTCGTCACAACGCGGCTTGGGCGCAGTTCCCCGAGACCTGGCGGCGACTGGGACGACATTCAGGCCGCAGCCTACGGCGATGCCTCAACGGATGCCGACGCGGGCCGCGCACGCAGCCAGGCACGCTCGTGGGGCCGGTTCACGCGCAACTTCGTGGTGCAGGGTTCTGCCGCGGAGTGGGCGCTGTGCTGGATGGCCACGCTGCGTGGCTCGTTGCGCGCGCTCGGCGGTTCGGCATGGCTCACGGATGCCCCGCACCTCGTGTTCTTCCTGCACGACGAGATTGTGGTGCACTCGCCCGCGTCGATGACGGATGCCGTGGTCACCGCGATCGAGTCCGCCGCGACCGAGGCTGGTCGATTGCTGTTCGGCGATACGCCCGTCGAGTTCCCGCTGAGTATTGCCGTCGTGGACAGCTATGCCGACGCCAAGTAGCGAAGTTCCGCTGGTTGAGGGATCGCGCAGCGATCGTCTCGAAACCAGCTACGGCCAAGTCACAAGATTCGAAATAGCGGCGGTGACTTCTCGCTCACAGCAACCCGCTCGCCGTGTTCTGCGCAAAGCGGTGTTGCGGCACGGAATCCTACTGCGCAAAAGCGCTAGATTTTGGGTCATCTACGCGGGAGAATGAAAACGTGATCGAGTTGACGGAACCGCAAGTGTGGGTGCTCATGGGCATCTTCGCGACGGCGATCTTCGGCATGCTCGGATGGCAGACTGCGAGTTTCAATCGCAATTTGACAATCGTCAGCGATTCGCTTCGCGAGAGCATCAAGTCTCTGGGCAAGGTCATGGATGCCAGATTCGCGGCACAGGATGCGCGCTTCGAGTCGTTGGAACGAAAGCTGGATGACCTCGACCGCGATGTCCAAGCTATCTCTCGTCACGTTTTCGGCGCCGACCCGCACTGAGCTGAAATTTCTCGCTGGTTGATCGATCGCGGAGCGATCGTCTCGAAACCAGCCCTACGCGATGGCCACCCGCCTCGCCGACACCTTGCTGCGTGTAGCCAGTAGCCAACTCCCACACGCGATCACCAGGGGGAGGGCGACCACAGCAATCCCGATGGGTATCCACGGCGGTACGAACGGCAGCCCGGCGGAACCGAGTGCGAATGCCGGGATGAGCCCGGTTGCTGCACCGAGCACACTGCCGATTCCGGCGATGATGATCGCTTGCCAGAACGCGAAACTCCTGCGTACCACTCGCCCTGCACCGAGCGCGGAGAGCGTCGCGTCATCCTGCCTGCCGTCAAACCTCGCGAGCGCGATGGCGATGGCCGAGGAGGCAAGCGCGATGAGTCCGGCGAGCCCGAGCAGCCCCCACACCAACGGTGCTCCCGGGTTGGGCGGACCCATCTCGAGGTTTGCGTAAATGTTCGAGCCGTACTGGTCGTTGTTGTCGGGCAGTGCGGAGACTGCCTGGTATAGGGCGTCCTGTTGCTGCGTTGTTGGCATCGTCTTCGTTGAGGCGACGAGCGTGGAGTCGAAGTATTCGAGTCCCAGTTGATCCGCGGTTGCCGGTGAAATGAATATTCCGAAGTAGATCGGATGCGCGGGTAAGTCGACCACTGCAGCGAGTGTTTTCGTTCGCTCCGGGCTCCCTGGCTCGCTGGTGCTGCCAATGTTGCTCGCCAGTTGTGGTGACCACCACGAGATGGAGACTGTGCCGTCCTCGACGTACCCCTGATAGAGCGACACCGCCCCGCCGGTAGCGAGCGCCCGCTGTGCCGCAGCACTGGGCGCGCGCCCCAGTGCAAGTGAAAGGCCGGCGACATCGCTCACATAGATGTGGTCAATTCCCGGCTCTATCCCACTGAAGTACCAGCCTGTACACCGCGGGTCGTTGGCGGCCGCGTAATCGTCAACTAGCGTGGCTGACTCAGGCGATCGAGCATCGATCGGGCAAAGGTTCTGCACGGGAATGTCGAGCAGAGGAACTGGGGCACCATCCGAAACTTCGGTCCCCGGTGGGCTCTGAATGGCGTCGGGTACCGAGGCGATGCGCCGCATCTGGTCCACGTCGACGTTCGAGCTGATCGCATTTTCGATTGCTGCGGCTTGAGCGTACGGTGTTCTCGTCGGTGGAGTGGTTCCGTCCCCGTAGCTGACCACATCCAGCGGCACACGAATTGAGCCAAGCGGCATCGCCCACTGCCAGTTGACTCGCGTACTCGCGTCGCTCCCGGCGGCGACGCACATCCCAAACACGGCAACAAAAACGGTGGTCATGACGGCGGCAAGAGCGGGCACCGCACGGCCGGGGTTGCGGGCGGAGTCGCGTGCGGCAAGGCGGGCACCAAGACCGGAGCCGTCGAGGAGTTTCGCGATACCACGCAACAGCAGTGGCCCGATCAGGATCAGCCCGAGCTGGGCGAGAATCGGGCCCACAACCAACATGACGATCGGTACCCACATCAGCGGATGGCCGTAGGGCATGCCGCGACCGGCCTCGGTCAGGATGGCGAGGAGGGTCCCGCCAACGAGAGTGAGAGCGACCCCTAGGATGAGAAAAACGAGCCCCACGATCGGGCGCTTGGCGGTTGCCGTCGGGGGTTTGCGCGCACCCCGCAACGCCGAAACGATGTCGAAACGGCTCGCCGTGCGGGCGGGGACGAGTGAGGCCAGCCATCCGATGAGCACGGCGAAGGCGACGGCGATGAGGAAGCCAAGCCAGGGAAGGTGGAACCCGTAGTACTGGGTGGCGCTTCCGTCGGCGGTCAGTGCCATGAACACCGCTGCCGTGCCGACACCGAACGCGACTCCGATCAGTCCACCGATCACGCCGAGCACGATGCCGTTGGCGGCGAGGATGCGAAACAGGAGCTTTCGCGGTGCTCCGACGCTCGCGATGGTGGCGAGAGTGCGTTGCTGCTGGCGCGCTGTCACGGTGAAGGCTGCCCCGGCGAGCAGGATGACCTCGAACGCGGCGAACCCGGCGACAACTGCGAGCAGCGCGATGATGTTGAGGATCAGGTTCCACTGGTTGTACACCGGAAAGCTGCCGTCGTTTGGCGGCGGATCCAGCATGACGGATCGCGAAAGTACGGTGAGGCCATCGGCATTGAGATCTTTGACCTTGTCCCAACTGATCGGTGTGTCCGGGAGATAGAAGGTGGTGGTTTGCAGTTCCTGTTGCGAGTTGTTATTGGACAGAGCACCGGATCGTGCGAAGATCCACTCCTGCGAATCCGCACGCGTCTTGTCCTTCATGAGTCCGACGATCGTCACGCTTGACACCGCATCGCCGTTGCGGCCCACGACCCCACGCAATTCGACGGTGTCGCCGACCTTTGCGCCCAGGCGGGGGAGCGCGGATGCCGTCACCATGACCTCGCGGTCGTTGCGCGGAGTACGCCCCTCAGCGACATCGTAGATTCCGGTCAGCGACGGATCCCAGGACTCACCCTCTCGCACCGCAATCTGGCCGATGCCCGTTGCCGTCTTGGCGGTGACAGTTGTGGAGGTCAGCCCAATGATCTTGGTTCCCGCAGGAAGTGAATCCTTCGGCGAAGTCAACTCGCCTTCATTCCAGCGGGGCGCTTCAAACCAGTCCGCGCGGAGAGGGTCTTGTGTCAACCCGGACCCAGGAGGCATGAGGACCTGAATCTTTGCCTCGGCGTTACCCAGTTCCGTGTTGATGCGTTGCTGGATGCTCGGGCTGTACATGCTGTCCGCTACCACGGCTACCGCGACAAGACCGGTCACCGGCAGGGCAACCATGGCGACGATGAGGGCGCTCCGGCCAAGAGCGCGGGTGCTCGTGCGCGCCGCGACCTTGAGTGCGAGGCGCCAGCTGGCTTTGCGGTACGCGCGTTCCTGCCACGCTGGCCCGTTCCCTGAGGGGGTCGCGGAGCGGCCGTCTCGAAGGGAATCGCGCCGTCGACGGTACCGCGGGCTCACGGCGCGGTCGCCGATCGCAACAACTGGTCGACATTGCCACCACTGCTTTCATCGACGACGCGGCCATCGCGCAGGAACACGATCCGATCCGCCCACGCCGCGTGCCGCGCATCGTGGGTGACCAGGATTCCGCCCGCGCCGGCGTCGACGCGCTTGCGCAGCATCCGGAGCACTACTTCGCCCGTCGTGCTGTCGAGGGCACCGGTCGGCTCGTCGGCGAGGATGAGTCGTCGTGTGCCGACCACAGCGCGCGCAATCGCGATGCGCTGCTGCTGGCCACCGGAGAGATCGTCCGGGTAGCGGTCGGCTCGGTCCTCGAGTTCAACCGAGGCCAGCGCGTTCAAGCCAGCTGCGCGTGCCTTGCGGTGCTTCCAACCGTCCAGCTCGAGCGGAAGAGTGACATTCTCGATCGCTGTGAGCGCGGGGATGAGGTTGAAGTCCTGGAACACGAACCCGAGCGTGCGGCGCCGAAGTGCTGCGACCCCAGCGGCAGACATCGTGGAGAGCCACTTCCCCTGCACAATCACCTCGCCGCTGGTCGGCGTTGTGAGTCCGCCCGCGATGGTGAGCAGAGTGGACTTTCCCGAACCGGATGTGCCCATGATGGCGACGAGTTCGCCCGCGTGCACCGAGAGGTCGACGCCGGCCAGCGCGGTGATGGCGGTCTCGCCCTTGCCATAGTGCATCGAGATGCCGTCGAGCTGTAGGAGCACTTCATCGCTCATTCCGACACCACTTTCGCCGGGCGTCCGCGCTTGGGGACATCGGTGCTGAGCGGCAGCGGGGCAGCGAGCCCAGCATCCGATGCCCGCTTCAGGCGAGACTCGGAGTGGTCGAGCCAGCGCACCTCAGCTTCCGCCTGAAAAATCATCGAATCGACCACGAGCAGCCACGCAAGCTCCTCCGAAGACTCCGGGTCGCCGGAGGCATTCTTCGTCTTCGTCAACTCCTGCAGCGTGCGCAACGTCGCAGTGCGCTGCACTTGAATCACGTGCGCGATGTCGACGCCCGGTAGCGTCACGGCGATTGCGAGTTTGATGGCGAGTTCGTCCCGAGTCGCGGCGGACCGTTCGACGGGGGAGCCGAGCCAGCCCGCCACTTCTGCGCTGCCGGCATCCGTGATGCGGTAGTAGATCTGTCCGGATGCGGCCTCGACGGCGATCTCGACATCCGTGTCACTCAGCTCAGTCTTCTCCACGAGCCCGTCGCGTTCGAGGCGATCCAGCGTGTTATAGATTTGGCCGACGTTGAGCGGCCAGGTGGAGCCGGTACGGCGGTCGAACTCGCTGCGCAACTGGTAGCCGTAACACGGCCCCTGGTCGAGGATGGCGAGGAGGCTCTGGCGGACGGACATGACTGACCCTTCGGTAAAGAACTACCCGGTATGTATCCGCCGAGTATATCTATACCGAGTATGTTGCACGCAAGTCATTCGGCGTGTCGCGCGTTACGGGGTCCCGGGCGTAGAGGTCATTCCGGCTGGGAGTTCGAATAGCTGATTGTCTGCCGAAGGAACCTCGACACACGTCGTAGGGTCGACCTCCATTGCTGCTTCGAATTCGGCAGGGATGAAGGTCGGATAGCTGCCAGGTGGCTGGCTCTCATATTCGTCAGTGTCGAACTCCAGCGCTTGAGTCATGCCGTCGACCCACACGAGACTGGTTTGCTCGTCCCGGATGACGTGGACCGTTCCACCTTGAGCGTCTTCGACGATATGGAACAGGTTCCGCGACTTCATCGTCGCAGTGCCGTCGTAACCCTCGTACGTGTAGCGGCACTCCACAAATTTTCCCGCGTCGAAAACCGCATCCATGCTCCACGCCGCGACATCTTCGATAACGCCGTCCTCTGCCCGTTCACCCGGCACGATGTCGGTTGTAGGCGCGATTTCGGATGACGACCCTGGCTGGTCGAGCAAGCCGAACCCGTTCGTGGCAGCAAAGGCGATTCCGCCGGCAGCGCCAACCACGACAACGGCGCCGATGACGATCCCCACGATGGCTTTTGACGACAATCCTGTTGTCGCTTCCGGTGCCCCCACGATTGCCCTCCGATTGGTTTCCTGGTCCCGAGACTTCCTCAGTGTCGGAGCGGATCTCGGAATCAACTTTGCCTAGTCCCAGCCAGCATAGTTGACTCTCTCTCAACACTCAGGACGATGAGTTTTGCAAAGGATTCCGACACGGGAAATGACAGGCTTGTGATTTGCCATGAATATCGGTCATAATGCAAGGGAATCATTACAACTTCACACGTTACGAAATCCAGATCCACAGGTCGATGGGGAAGTCGCACCTGACGGAATGGAGACATCGTGACTGGAACACCTGCGCGCGGAGTGGTTTACGTCCACTCATCGCCGAAAGCCTTATGCCCCCACGTCGAGTGGGCGGCAGGAGGCGCGCTTGACCGCGCCGTCAACTTCAATTGGGATGTCCAGCCTGTGCTCAAGGGTGCCATGCGCGCCGAGTACTACTGGGAAGGCACTCAAGGCACGGGAGCGCGCATCGCGTCTGCCCTGCGCGGCTGGGAGCACTTGCGGTTTGAAGTGACGGAAGACCCAACCCCGGGCAGCGATGGCGGCCGCTGGCTGCACACGCCCGACCTCGGCATCTTCTACGCGCAGACCGACACGGCGGGCAACGTCGTCATCCCGGAGGATCGCCTTCGTTACGCGATGGAGATCGCCGGTTCAGATGCGTTTGAGCTACACCGCGAACTGCGCCTCGCCCTCGGTCAGGCGTGGGATGACGAACTCGAAGTGTTCCGCCACGCAAGCGACAACAACCAGGTGGTGTGGCTGCACAAGGTCGGTTGAACTGCAGTCGTCGCGACTAGCGAACGATGGTGGTTCGGACGAGTGATAGCGCCGAGGCACCCACGGTCGTCCGTTTGACCATCATTCGGCAGGCGTCACCCGACCAAGCTAGACGCTGCGGAACGCCACCACGGCGTTGTGTCCGCCGAAGCCGAACGAGTTACTGATCGCCAGCTGCGGTCCATCGCCAAGCGGTCTTGGTGACGTCACAACGTCGAGCGGGATGGCCGGGTCCTGATCGTCAAGGTTGATCGTGGGCGGCGCCATCCGCTCGTGCACAGCAAGAATCGTGAAGATTGCTTCTAGCGCGCCCGTGCCGCCGAGCAAATGACCAGTTGCGGCCTTCGTCGCCGACACGGGAATGTCGTGCAGCCGGTCGCCAAAGATGCGCAGAAGCGCGTGGTACTCGGCAATGTCACCAACCGGGGTGCTCGTTGCGTGTGCGTTGATGTGAGTGACATCTTCGATCGTTCCGCCGGCGTGCTCAATGGCGGTTTTCATCGCGCGCGCAGCAGCATTGCCATCCGGGTCGGGCGCTGTGATGTGGTACGCGTCACTCGTGACTGATCCACCAGCAAGCTCGGCGTAAATCCTCGCA
>RCMY010001525.1_pt1 | contig 21944 bp, 17 predicted proteins | sample 2041341 | NCBI WGS metagenome assembly RCMY01 (sample SAMN09708234, study PRJNA481090) | Marine sediment metagenome, whole genome shotgun sequencing project.
ATAAGAGGTTGAGGTTACAAAATATAACCAATACGAAGACAATTTAGGGGTCATGATTGGTACGGTTATAATCCAATTTTTGAAACCTCTTGCTTCAGCATATTTATGAAGCATTTCTTTATAGGTAAAAACATCTGGTCCTGCAATATCAAAAGAATCGTTATAGGTTTTTTCATTGCCTAATACTCCGGTTAAAAAAGAAATTACATCGCGAATAGCAATGGGTTGCGTTTTGGTCAATACCCATTTAGGAGTAATCATAAAGGGGAGTTTCTCACATAAATCACGTATAATTTCAAATGAAGAACTCCCAGAGCCCACAATAATACCAGCTCTTAAAACTGTTAGGTTAAAATTACCTTCATAGAGAATATCCTCAACATTTTTACGAGACCTTAGGTGTTTCGATAAAACTGCATCATTAACAATTCCGCTTAAATAAATGACTTGTTGAATTTTTGTTCCATTCACATATTTGTTGAAGTTGTGAGCAGTCTTAGCCTCCATATCATCAAAATCTTGAGTAGAGGTACTCATGGAGTGTATTAGAAAATAGGCGGCATCAATATCTTTCGGTAGAATTTTCTCTTTTGGTTCTTCTAAAAAATCAATTTCAATCACCTTAATTTTTGCTCTAGTCTCCTTATCAACCGATAATCTGGTTTCATCACGAACTGCACAGATTACTTGATGACCCATTTCTAATAGTAGGGGTAATAGACGCATGCCTATATAACCATTCGCTCCAGTGAGTAATATTTTCATAAATCTTCGATAGATGTCGGAGCATTATCCGCTTTATAGGTCATAATTTTTTTAAAGAATTTCTGCACTGCTTTGGTGTCCGATTCTACCTTTATAAAGTGATGGTCCCGATAAATCGAATAGACAGAAGCATCGCCTTTATAAAGCGATAATTTATAATATGGAATTACTAACGCAAATGTTTCTAAGAGCGAGCGAAATCGAACAATGATTCCTTTTGGTCGTAATTCAACATTGCAGGTGTTCCTATTATTATCTAAAATTAGTAAATTCCTTATTTCAACACTGGTTTCGGTGATGATTAGTTTTGGGGATCCAATGCCATCCATCGCCCAACGTTCTTTTAACGTAAACGGCTTGCCTATTTGCTCATCTACCTTTCGGGTAATTTGTTTATTGTTATACGATACGTTTACCAGCATGTTCTCTTTATTGGGTGGTTTTTACTAAAGTTAACCAAATGATAAATGAATGCCGAATCTGTTTACCTTAAAAGCCTAAAAAATGATTAGTTTTGCAGGCTTAATTAAACGTTTTGATGAATATTCAAGAGGTACTATCACAGAAAGTAAAAGAAGCAGTACAATCTATCTTTGGTCAAGAATTACCATCGGTAGAATTTCAACCTACCCGAAAAGATTTTGAAGGAGATATTACCATTGTGGTATTTCCTATGTTGCGCGTTGTAAAAGGGAATCCTGTTCAAATAGGGGAGCAGATAGGTGCTTATTTACAAGAGCATGTAGAAGAGGTTTCAGGCTATAATGTCATTAAAGGCTTCTTAAATATCATCATAGATGATGAATTTTATTTGAATTTTTTCAAGGCTATTAAAGAAACGCCTCATTTTGGATTTGTAGAAGAATCAAAAGATGCTGTGATGGTAGAGTACTCTTCGCCAAACACAAATAAACCACTTCATTTAGGGCACATTCGTAATAACCTTTTAGGATATTCTGTTGCTGAAATATTGAAAGCATCAGGTAAAAAAGTATATAAGACACAAATTATCAATGATCGTGGTATCCATATTTGTAAAAGTATGGTGGCTTGGCAACAATTCGGAAATGGAGAAACACCTGTTTCTACTGGATTAAAAGGTGATAAGCTAGTTGGTAATTATTATGTGGCTTTCGATAAAGCTTATAAAGAACAAATAGCAGAATTAGTAGCTAATGGTTCAGATCAAAAAGTTGCTGAAAAGGAAGCTCCTATTATATTGGAAGCTCAAGAGATGCTTTTAAAATGGGAAGCGGGAGATGCTGAAACCGTTGAACTTTGGAAGACCATGAATGCATGGGTGTACAAAGGTTTTGAGGTCACATATAAAAATTTAGGAGTTGATTTTGATACGCTGTATTATGAAAGTGACACCTATCTTTTAGGGAAAGATGTAGTTGCGGAAGGACTTAAAAAAGGTGTTTTCTTTAAAAAAGAAGACGGTAGTGTTTGGATAGATTTAACCGAAGACGGATTAGATGAGAAAATAGTACTTCGTTCTGATGGTACTGCAGTCTACATGACTCAAGATATTGGTACTGCTATACAACGTGTAAAAGACCATCCAGATGTTAACGGTATGGTGTACACCGTGGGTAATGAGCAAGATTATCATTTTAAAGTACTTTTCTTGATCCTTAAAAAACTTGGATTTTCTTGGTCCAATAAATTACACCACCTAAGTTACGGAATGGTAGATTTACCAAGTGGTAAAATGAAGAGTAGAGAAGGTACTGTCGTTGATGCCGATGATTTAATGGCCGATATGACGCAAACTGCAGCTACCATTTCAGAGGAACTAGGTAAGTTAGAAGACTATAACGATGAAGAAAAACAATCACTTTATAAAATGATTGGCTTAGGTGCTTTAAAATACTACATTTTAAAAGTAGACCCTAAAAAACGAATTTTATTTGATCCTGAAGAATCGGTAGATTTTCAAGGGAATACCGGTCCATTTATTCAGTACACTTATGCTCGAATTCAATCTATTTTAAGAAAGGCAGAGAGTATGGGCATTGATATAAAGAACGACGCCAAGATTTCTAAACTTCACGGTAAAGAAAAGGAACTTATAAAGCAACTTCAATTATTCCCAGACACCATTCAATTGGCAGCTGATAATTATAGTCCAGCATTGATTGCTAATTTCACTTATGATTTGGTGAAAGAATTCAATTCTTTCTACCAACAAGTTTCGATATTAGGGGAAGCTGACGATGAGAAAAAAAGACTACGCGTACAGTTATCTAAAAAAGTAGCTGAGGTAATAGAAGATGCATTCAAACTATTGGGTGTTGAGGTGCCTGAGCGTATGTAAATCTAAAAACTGATTCGTAGACTGGCATTGGGTGTAATACCTAAGGATAACCGTTCTATTGTTTCAATTGTATTGTTTTCTTGTAATCTGTAATAGGTGTTCAATGTGTTACGCCTGTTAGTCAAGTTTAATACAGATGCTCCCAATGTGACGTGTACTTTATCGTTTATTTTTAGTGTGTAATTAGCCGATGCATCTGCTCTAAAGTATTCTGGCAATCTGCTACCATTGGGTTCTTCATAGTTTATTTCAGTAGGAAATACAGTTTCATTTACTGGGTCATTTTCATCTGGTTGGGTAAAGGGTTTGCTAGATTTGTAATTTAATCCTAATCCAAATTTTAAATTGCCAACCGTGTAGTTTCCGGCAAGGGTTATGGAATGTCTTACATCTAAATTATTGGGAAATGTCTCTGGTATCAGAGCATCAAACGTGTAGTCATTTTTATTAAAGGTGTAACTGAGCCATGCACTATAATTATTGTTTTTCGTATTGATTAAAAATTCTAATCCTTTTACTGCATATGATCCTATTTCACCATCAAATTGATTCTGATTTTGAAAACCCTGGGTATATACGTTAATGCCGTTTACTTCTTTATAAAATCCGTCAATACCAACATATAGTTTATCGGTATCATAATTGAACCCAATAGATCCTTGTTTGCTTTTAGTGATTGGGAGTGCATCACCGTCAGATAAAATCCAACGTCTCTTTTCAATACCAAGAAAATTTTGTTCTAAGTCAATTATTTGATTAGTGACCTGACTTTTGAATTCACATAACACTTCAGTTTTAAAATGGGGTAAAAGTTCATAAGTGATATTAATTCGTGGTTCAAAAATGTACTCTTTAAACGTGTTTAAATTTTCAAAATAATTTAGCCTACCACCAATAATACCAGTTAATTTCTCATTTTCAGAACTGTATTTCAATTCTGAAAATAATGCATATTGGCGAATTACGCCTTTTATATTGCTTGCAAATGGCGGCTGATTAACATTCGTGGTATTTTCAATTCCCGTTTCTGTAAACTCGTAACCGTTCAGCCAATCCAATTGCTTCAATAATTGGTAGTTGGTAGAGAGTTTTAAGTTCGATTCTTTTACCAGATTATTTTGTGTTAGTTGCTGTGTATCATTATTGGAAATTGATAAGGCATCCAAATCATATTGTGTGTAATAGAAACTTAGTTGTGAGGTAAAGTCATCTGTCCACTCGCTTTGTAACTGACTACCAATAGAAAAATTATCTTGGTTGAGATTGCTTCTATTTGGTGCAACGCTATCGTTTGTAGTTTCAAAGTAATTTAAATTATTGCTAATGTTTATCATACTAACACTTACCTGCTGGTAAGGGTTTATCTCATAAATGAGCTTGGCAGTGAAATCATAGAAATAAAATTCACTTTCGTTATCTACCTCAGAATCTTGAAATGCTTTTTCTGAGAATGTGGTGTACGTTGGGGTATCTAGAAAATCAGTATACGACCTACGGGCAGATACTTGAACTGCTAAATTTTCGGTGATAGGAATTTCGCCAAATATATCACCAGAAATAAGATTGAATCCGGCACCACCTCTAAAGGTTACAGGCAATTCTTCTATGGTATGCATATTTAAAGTGCCACTTACACCACCACCGAAAATGGCAGATGTGCCGTTTTTAATGATGGAAACTCTTTGGGTCACATACGGATTGAATGCGGATATCAATCCGAAAAAATGCCCGGTCTGGTACATTTTTATACCATCCCAAAGAATTAAATTTTGGTCATTAGTGCCACCTCTGATGTTGATATCCGAAACGGTTTCATCGACACTTTTAATACCAGGTAGAGCCTGAATGGTCTGTAGAATATCAGGTTCGCTAACACCTGGTAGAATGCCGAATTTTGCAGGATTCAACTCAATACTCGCATCGTTCAGTTTATTTAGTCCGGTGGTTAGAAACTGTGTAACTATTACCTCGTCCAACTCTTGATAGCTGAGAGCCATGGCAATGGTCTTGCACTCCCTAGTGTTGACGAATTCTTTCGCTTCAATAAAAACAGGTTTGTAACCAAGGTGCTTTACGTGAACCAAAGAATTCTCAGGGACGTTATCGAATCTAAATGCCCCGGTGCCATCGGTAATCCCCGTTAAATTAGATTCGTAAATTTCAACGGTTGCACCAGGTATAGTGTTCTCTTCAAAGTTGTCTAAAACAAAACCACAAATAGAAATGGTTGCCGTTTTGGTTAAGGTATAGTAACGGTTATTAAGCTTTTTGATGGTTATTCCTGTAACTTCTCTTATTTCGTTAAGAATTGTATCAAGGGAATTTGAATCGGGTTTTACTAGGTTGATAGCGTTTATATCGCTATCGGCATAAGAGAATTTTATATTAAACGAGGTTTCTAATTCAGAAAGAAAATCACGTAATGGGACACTATTATCAGTTAAATTTTGGGCGTAACTATTCATGCTGAAACTCAGCAGAAATAGCATGGCAATAAGATTATTTAGGTGCTTTTTCGGCATAGAATAGCACTTTGTTCCCGTCTAAGTTAAACTTAATTTGTAAAGGAACGCTTATGCTTTTAAGGGCAAGTTCTAAATTGTCGTTACTGAAAGTCCCTGTAAAAAGTTGAGCGGTATCAATGTCTTCTGTAGCAACCTCAATATTATATTGGCGCTCTAGTTCGTCCATGACATAATGTAGTGGAATACTTTTAAAAGAACTCTCTTTAGACAACCACGAAGGTGCGCCGTTAACGGTAGCTTTAAGCATAGTGGTGTTTCCGTCAATGGTCAATATAGAATTTCCCGCAGGTAATTTAGTTTCTTTTCCGTTGATAGTCACGCTTACTAAACCTTCAAAACAAGTGACTTCAAAATAGTTTTCTCGGGTTTCTACATTGAACTGTGTACCTAATACCGTAACCAACCCTTGCGTAGTTTTTACTGTAAATTTCTTTCCTTTAGCTACTTTAAAATAGGCTTCGCCTTTTAGGTCAACGTTTCTGTTTTCATCCCATTTTTTCTCACTAAAAGACAATTCAGATTTGGCATTCAATATAACTTCAGAGGTATCAGGTAACGAAATAGTTTTATTCTCAGCATAGTCTGTAGTGAACGATTCGTTCAAAGTGCTTAAGTAAAAGAATGAACCCGCAAGCAAGACTGCTATGACGGCGGCAACACGTAAAAATTTCTTAAATGGAGATAAGATGAATACTTTAGTTTCTTCTCCTTTTTTGAGTTGTTCAATCGAGTTCCATGCTTTATCCATATCAAATTCAGGAGATTCTAACTGTGAGGTAGATTCCTTTATTTTTTGATATGTTTCAAAAGCTTCCGATTTTTTGAATTCCACCAATTCGGCTTCGGTCAATTCATCATTAAGCCATTTTGCTAAGTAATTGTCCTGCATGTTTTTAGCTTTATATAGTATTAACAACTAAGGTTATAAAAACCCTACTTTTATTCTTTTTATTTTCCAACAACCATCATATTCCATCAATTTGTTCTCGGAGGCTTTTGAGTGCCAAATGCATTCTTTTTTCAATCGCTTTTATACTTACGCCCTCCAATTCTGCTATTTCGGCATATTTTTTTCCATCAATCCTATTCAATAAAAAAGTAGTGCGTTGATTTTCTGGTAAATCGTTTAGGGCATTGTCCAGCTTTTTCTTGAATTCATTTTCTTCCATAATAAATTCAGGCGTTTCATTAGTTGTTTTTAAGGTGCTGTCTGCATACTTTAATCTTACTTTTTCTGCCTTTATAACATTCAAGTATACATTATTGGCTACGGTATATAAATAAGATTTTGCTTTCCCAGGAGCTACCTTTGAACAATTCTCCCAGAGCTTTACAAAAGCTTCCTGTACAGCATCATTGGCTTTTTCTTCGTTACCGAATTTGTAATAAATGTAATTGAATATGGTTTTTGACGTTTCATTAAAAACCCTTTTGTAAACCTGCTCTTCGCATACATTTAAATGTTCTTCTGCTTTCAATCGATTGCTTTTTATCAAAGATATTTTAAAAAAAATAAAAAAGAAGGTAGGGTATTTTTAAAGTAAATTGTTTTAGAGATATAATAACAAAAAACACCAAGTCATTATGAAAAAGTTTTTCAAATACACAATGTACGTTAGCCTACTAACAATTGCATTAAGTTTCACCTCATGTCAAGATGAGTTCGAAGAAATAAATACTGGTACAGAGCATCAGGCTATTACCGCAAATTCTTCAACAGCACAATTAATTCAACATACATCGTCTAATGATGGTTCTTTTGATAATATTGTTGACGGTACAAGTTGTTTTGATATTAAATTTCCATACACAGTTGAGGTAAATGGATTGGAACTTATTATAAACTCTCGTGAAGATATTCATCAAATAGAAGAAATTTTTGATGCAATTGATGATGATCTTGATTTCTTAGAAATTTTATTTCCGATAACCATTACTGCTGGAGATTTTTCGGAAATCACCATTAATGGATTACAAGATTTACGAGAATTGGCTGCTGAATGTAAAGAAGGTGGCGATGATGACGATATTGAATGTATCGATTTTGTGTACCCAATGACCATATTTACATTCAATGTAAACTTAGAACAAACTAGTAATGTGGTTGTTGAGAGTGATCGTGATTTGAGAATTTTCTTTAAAGACTTAGATGAGAACAAGCTTATTAGTTTTGACTTTCCTATTTCCTTGAAACTATATGATGATACTTCAATTACGGTAGAAAACAATGAGGAATTGGCTAGAGTAATCGAAAATGCAAAGGATAATTGTGACGAAGACGACGACGATGATTACAACGATGATGATTTTAATGAAGCTAGTTTTAATGATAAATTGGTAGAGTGCGTTTGGTTCGTGAAAGAATTTAAAAGAAATGATATTGACCAGACCTTACAGTATGTAGATTATATACTGAACTTTAAGGAAGATGGCACAGTAGTTACTGGTTTTAGAGGAGCTGCAACTATAGTGGGAACTTGGAGCACAACTGTTGGTGATGATGGTGCTAAGTTGAATATGGAGTTTGAAACCTCTGTAGATTTTAATTTAGAATGGAATGTTTACGATGTAGGCGATAACAGAATCAAATTATTTAATGGTGATAGTAACCGTATTATAATGAAACAAATCTGTGAAGAAGATTTACCATTGGTAACTGTTGAAGGCATCATTGAAACATTGAGAGAATGTACTTGGGTAATTAAAAGAGTTAAAAACAACGGAGAGCAAATTAATAGATTATTGGGTAGCGAGTTTGAATTTCAAGCTGATGGAGTTATCACATTATCTAAGAATAACACTGTTTCTGAAGGTACTTGGTCAATAACGACTAATGCACAAGGTAGGTTTGTAGTTGCCATTACCATGGGTGATGAAGGAGCAATAAGTTTTGAGTGGTTGTTGACAGACCTAAAGGATAGAATCATTAAGTTCAATATTGAAGAAACTTTTTATGAATTGCTAATCGTCAAAAATTGTATCAACGATGAAGAAGTGGAAGAAGATATCACATTCATAAAAAATATATTTAATGATTCCGCATGGGATGTGGCTTACTTCGCTGAAAACAATGATGAGTCTACAGAACTTTTTGCAGATGTAAAATTGTATTTAGACAATGACGGAAGCATAGAAGTAAGAAGCTTAAATGGTGAAGTCTTTAGTAACGGTAACTGGTTTGTATATAGAAATGCCTTCAGCGGTAAATTAGAAATGATTATTTCTTTTGAAACGGGTAGTAATTACCTGCCATTGACAAATGATTACCAGATTCTAGAGATAGATGATATGAGAATAGAACTTAAACATGAAAACGAGACTGGTTTATATGACCACTTGGTTTTAGAAAGAGAGTAAGATTGAAACATCCAGAAATATACCGTCAACAGTAAAGAGTTGGGCCTCGTTGGCGGTATTGATGGAGGTTTTAGTTCAGGAGTTTATGAAAATGTAATTCCTTTTTTGCCCCACATGTAACTTTAGAGCATCCATTTTTTATGGGTGCTCTTTTGTTTTGTATATTTTGGGGTTCTTGCTATAGAATTAACATTGATATTATTAAATTTGTAACCCCTTAAAAAAGATAAGAATGTTCGATAATTTAAGCGATAAGCTAGATAAAGCTCTACATGTACTAAAAGGTCATGGTCAGATTACAGAAATTAATGTTGCCGAAACTACCAAAGAGGTACGTCGAGCCTTATTAGATGCAGATGTTAACTTTAAAATAGCCAAGGAGTTTACCAATAGAGTAAAAGAAAAAGCTTTAGGGCAGAATGTTCTAACCTCTTTGCAACCAAGCCAGTTAATGGTTAAAATTGTAAAAGATGAGTTAACTCAATTAATGGGTGGTGAATCTGAAGGAATCAATCTTTCTGGTAATCCTTCTATTATATTGATGTCAGGTTTACAAGGTTCTGGTAAAACTACCTTTTCTGGAAAGCTTGCGAATTTTCTAAAAACAAAAAAATCCAAAAAACCATTATTGGTCGCTTGTGATGTTTATCGTCCTGCGGCTATTGATCAGTTGCAGATAGTTGGTGAGCAAATTGGCGTGCCAGTTTATTCTGATCGAGAGAATAATGATCCTGTTGCCATAGCCAAGGCCGGTATTGCGAAAGCGAAAGCAGAAGGTTACAATGTCGTTATTATTGATACAGCTGGTCGTTTGGCGGTTGATGAGAAAATGATGGCGGAGATATCTGACATTCATAAAGCGATACAACCTCAAGAAACGTTATTTGTTGTCGATTCGATGACAGGGCAAGATGCTGTTAATACAGCAAAGGCCTTCAACGATATTCTTAATTTTGATGGTGTTATTTTAACCAAGTTAGATGGTGATACTAGAGGTGGTGCAGCGATATCTATTAAATCGGTTGTAGATAAACCAATTAAATTCATCGGTACTGGTGAAAAGATGGAGGCGATAGATATATTTTATCCTTCGCGTATGGCCGACCGTATTTTGGGTATGGGAGATGTTATATCTCTTGTTGAAAGAGCCCAAGAACAGTTTGATGAAGATGAGGCTAGAAAAATTCAAAAGAAAATCGCCAAGAATAAATTCGGATTCGATGATTTCTTAAGCCAAATTCAACAGATTAAGAAAATGGGTAATATGAAGGATCTTATGGGAATGATACCTGGCGCAGGTAAAGCTCTAAAAGGTCTTGATATTGATGACGATGCCTTCAAGCATATTGAGGCAATAATTTATTCTATGACTCCTGAAGAGCGTTCAACGCCTTCAAAATTAGACGCAAGTAGAAAAAAGAGAATTGCCAAAGGTGCCGGTAGAGAAGTACAAGAAATAAACCAATTATTGAAACAGTTCGACCAAATGAGCAAAATGATGAAAATGATGCAAGGTGGTGGCGGTAAGAAAATGATGCAGATGATGGGTGCAATGAAAGGGATGAAATAATAAAAGATCAACACTAATTTAAAAGATACGGATATGGAATTATTGGATGGTAAAAAAGTATCCAATCAGATAAAAGAAGAAATCAAGGCTGAGGTGGCCAAGATGAGAGAAAGAGGTGAAAAAGTACCTCACCTAGCTGCAATAATTGTAGGTAATGATGGTGCAAGTTTAACTTATGTAGGCAGTAAAGTTCGTTCGTGTGAGCGTATTGGTTTCGAGTCAACTCTTATTAAAATGCCCAGTACTACTTCTGAGCAAGAGTTGTTGAAAAAAATAAAAGAATTGAACCTTGATGATGATATCGATGGTTTTATAGTTCAATTGCCATTACCTGAACAAATAGATACCCAGAAGGTGATTATGGCTGTAGATCCAGATAAGGATGTAGACGGTTTTCACCCAACCAATTTTGGTAAAATGGCATTGGACATGAGTACCTTTATACCAGCCACTCCTTTTGGTATTTTAGAATTATTGGAACGCTATAAGGTAGATACTAAAGGTAAGCATACGGTAGTTATAGGTCGTAGTCATATTGTTGGTAGACCTATGAGTATTTTAATGGGTAGAAAAGGTTGGCCAGGTAATTCTACAGTAACACTTACCCATAGCCATACTAAAAACATCACTCAAATTATATCCCAAGCCGATATTGTAATATCCGCTTTGGGAGTTCCAAATTTCTTAAAAGCTGAAATGGTGAAAGATGATGCGGTTGTAATTGATGTGGGTATTACAAGAGTACCAGACGATACTAAAGAAAAAGGGTATTATATTACTGGAGATGTTGACTTTGAAAACGTAAGTAAAAAAGCATCTTTCATCACTCCCGTTCCTGGTGGGGTTGGCCCTATGACTATAGCGATGTTGTTGAAAAATACTTTGCTAGCACGTGAAAGACATAGAAGTAAAAACTAATAATTTCAGATTATAATAAAAAGCCCAACAATACTTGTCGGGTTTTTTTGGTACAATATACCTGTTGATGAGTTGTTAGACTCTTATCGTTTTCTTTTAATCTTGAATTTCATTGTTCAACGATGTATTTATCTGGGTAGCCGTTGTTGTAGAATCATTAGGTTTTATAATGTCTATATCATTACTATCATCGTAATCACAGCTAGATATAACAGTAATTGTGCATAGAATGAGGAAACTAAGGATAATGTTTTTCAAAATTTTTTAATTTTAGAAATGGGCCTAATTGTTGTCGTATTAAAACGTTTCTAAATTAAATTTGGTATTCTTAAAAGGTTAAATATTGGGTTTCAGATAAATACAATATTGTTTGCAATAAAATCAATTATCATAATAACAGTTTTTGTTATTGCAATGCATGGTTAGTAAGGTCAAATTATGTGTGAATTTGATAAATCAGCGTATTCTAAATTAGTGCTCAATTATTTATGACTAAGTTTATTAGCTCTATTATGAATGTTTATTCTATAAGTAACATAATAAAGCTTAATCAGTTTTTTGAATTTGAACATCAGTAAATTTATATGAAACACCATTTTTTTGATTCTTCGGTAGATATGCTTTGTATTGCGAATTACGAAGGTTATTTTGTAGATATAAATCCTGCATTTGTTAATTTACTGGGGTATACAAAAGAAGAGCTGCTGTCAAGAAAAATAAATGATTTTGTTTTTGAACACGATAAAGATGCAACTCAAAAAATTAGATCAGGTATTCATGAAAATGAGAAGCTTCTAAACTTTAAAAATAGGTATGTAAATAAACATGGCGATATAGTATGGTTGTCGTGGAGTGCTGTTCCTGTTGATGCAGAAAAATTGGTATACGCCATTGCTAGAAATATTACAGGTGAAATGAATCTTAAGAATGAACGTATACTTGAATTCACTAAATTGAAAAATGTAAATGAAGACCTTGTTCGATTAAACTACACCACTTCACATGATTTAAGAGCTCCTATCAATAACCTAATCTCACTTTTTGATGTTCTAGATTATTCAGTTATTAAAGATGAAGATACATTGCAAATAATGCGTTATATGGAAGTTTCTGCAAAAGGTGTAAAGGAGTCATTAGAAAGTTATTTGAGTTTAATTGAAAATGCAAGTAAAGGGTTACATAGTCTTACTGAAGTTTATTTTGATACTATTTTATCGAAAACAAGAAGTACTTTAAGTGCTATTCTTAACGGCTCTCAGTCTCAAATCGATTTCGACTTTTCATATTGCGAAAGTGTTTATTTTGATAATGCTTACATGGAAAGTATTTTCTTAAACTTGATGACGAATTCTATTAAATATACATTACCGGGTAGTTCTCCTAAAATAGAAATACGAACCGAAATTCAAGATGGTAAGAAGATCTTGCTGTTTAAGGATTATGGGCAAGGCTTTGATATGGAAAAGAATGGTGATAAGATTTTCGGATTAAATCAACGTTTCAATGATACTCAAGAAGGGAAAGGTATTGGTTTATATTTAATTCAAAATCAAATCAATAGTTTAGGAGGGAAAATTTCTGTTGAGAGTGCACCTAATAAAGGAGCTACTTTTAGTATAGCGTTTCCTGCATGATGATTTTTATTTATAAAAAGTATTGTAAATGATTCTTCGCTATAGTATTTTTCATTAATTATCTTTAAGGTTATAATCAATTTCCATCATGAAAAAACAAATATTTGCCTTCGTACTTCTGTTTGGTCTTTTAGCTAGTTGTGAAAATGTCGTTAAGCCAGTTCATGATATCAATGTTATATTCGATGAAAGTTTAAGTGATACCCTTTTAGATGGTAGATTGTTGTTAATGTTATCTACAGATGATAGTGATGAACCTCGTTTTCAAATTAACGATGGTTTAAATAGCCAAATCATTTTTGGGGTTAATGTTAATGATTGGGCTCCAAATACGCCTATTAAATTTGATGCTTCAGTATTTGGATACCCTTATTCGAGTTTAAAAGAAATTCCACCTGGCGAATATAATTTGCAAGCACTTTTAAATGTGTATGAAACTTTTGATTTGGCTACAGGGCAAACTGTAAAATTACCAATGGATAATGGCGAAGGACAGCAGTGGCAGCGTTCACCTGGTAATTTATTTAGTACACCATTTAAGATTAGAATAGCGAGTAATGGTATACAGAATGTGTCAGTTACTTTGGATCAAGCGATACCACCTATTGAGGAGCCAAAAGATACAGAGTGGATTAAACATATAAAAGTAAAGTCAGAAAAACTATCTGAATTTTGGGGACGTGATACTTATTTAGGAGCCCATGTTTTACTTCCAAAGGGTTTTGATGAGCATCCGGAAGCTAAATATCCACTAATGGTTTTTCATGGTCATTTTCCTTCCGATTTTGGAGGATTCAGAACTACTCCTCCAGATCCTAAAATGAAATCTGAGTATTCAGAGCGGTTTAATTTGGAAGGGTACAATATTATTAAACAACAGGAAGCATATGATTTTTATAAACGATGGAATGATCCAGATTTTCCTCGCTTCATTATTATTGAAATTCAACATCCAACACCTTATTATGACGATTCTTATGCTGTAAATTCGGCGAGTCAAGGTCCTTATGGGGATGCGATTACTTATGAGTTGATTCCCGAAATAGAAAAACAATTCAGAGGAATGGGTGAAGGTTGGTCACGTTTCTTGTATGGTGGTTCTACAGGTGGCTGGGAAGCCCTAGCGGTACAGGTCAACTATCCAGAAGAGTACAACGGTTGTTTTGCTGCTTGTCCTGATCCTATTGATTTTAGGGCATATGCTTTAACGAACATATATGATGATGATAATGCATATTATTACCCAAGCGCCCACAAGAAACTAGAGGTGCCTTCACATCGTAATTACTTAGGTCAAATACAATCTACTTTGAGACAGGGTAACCATTTAGAATTGGTTTTAGGAGATAAGTCGAGATCGGGCCAACAGTGGGATATTTGGGAAGCAACTTATTCGCCACAAGGCGATGATGGCTACCCGGTAAGAATATGGGATAAAAAGACAGGAAAGATAAATCATAAGGTTGCCGAGTATTGGAAGGAAAATTTTGATTTACGTCATATTTTAGAACGCGATTGGGAAAAACTGGGTGACAATCTAAAAGGTAAAATTCATATTTACTGTGGCGATATGGATAATTACTACTTGAATAATGCGGTGTATCTCATGGAAGATTTTTTAGAAAGCACTACAGAACCCTATTATGAAGGTGAAGTTTTATATGGTGACCGAGCAGAACATTGTTGGAACGGTGATCCAGAGCAACCAAATGCAATTACTCGTTTACGATATAATAGTATGTATGTGCCAAAAATTATGGAGCGTATCGCGACAAGCGCTCCGGAAGGAGCCGATTTAACTAGTTGGAGGTATGAATAAACTAATCAATAAAAGTAAAATAATTAATTATGTTTTGTTTTTTCAATTCAATAGTAGACTATTGAATTGATTTTAAAACTATTAAACAAAATGGTTTTTAATTAAAAAAAAATGTATTTTAAGTTAAAATATTAACTATATGAATATAAAAACTACTCCACAAATGAAAAATTTAATTTTTTTATGCTTAATGGCTATTGGGTCATTTAGTTATGCACAAGTAAGTCAAACTTTGTCCGCTCCGGTAAGTGAATTAAAACTAAATGACAAAGGCGAAATTGCATGTACGATACATGCTAACGATCAAGAAGCTAGCTTGCATCACAGTATGGGTTCATCTGAATCTGTATTAACTGCCAGATCAAAAGATAAAATTACGATCAAAAGTAAAAAAGGGCCAACTGGGGCTCAAATTTTTGTAGACTATTATAATTTTGACCCTAGTTTCTCAATGGAAGATTTTATTGTAGCTGCGACTTCTTTTCAATCGGCAATAGATATTTGGGCCTCGACGGTGTCCTCAGATGTTCCAATCTTTGTTGCGGCAGCCTTTCAACCTTTGGATTCTGGTGTTCTTGGGTCTGCTGGGCCAACTTTTATTTATAACAATATTGAAGGGCTAGAAAGGGATACTTGGTATGGGAATGCGTTGGCGGATAAACTTACTGGACAGGATTTAAGCCCTGAAGCCTATGATATTGTTGCACGTTTCAGCACAGTTTTTCCAAATTGGTATTTTGGAACTGACGGTAATACACCTGCAGGGGATTATGATTTCAGAAGTGTAGTTTTACATGAACTTGGCCATGGACTAGGTTTTTTTGGATCTATGACAGTTGATAATAGTTCTGGTGTTGGTAGTTATGGTTTCGGGTCTAACTTACCTGCCATCTATGATCGTTTGGCATATTCCGCTGATGGAAAGTCTATTTTAAAGGAAAATAGATATGGTAATAACTCATTAGAATTAGGAGATTTATTACTTTCCGGTCCGCTTACTTCAAAGGGACCTAATACAAAAAAGGCTACCAAAGGTAAAGGAGCGCAAATTTTCACCATAGTTGATTCTGAAATTACTGGTCCTATTGCTGGGTTAACTGATGTTTGGTTACCTGGGTCAAGTTATTCACATTTGGATTTTTTCTCATATGTAGGAACAAACAACGGACTTATGGTTCCTTTCCTTTCAAGAGGAGTTGCTTTTGAAAACCCAGGGCCCATTGTATTAGCCATGTTTGATGATATGGGATGGAATGGAAAAGTTAATAGGGAAGTACAAGAGAATAACGGTAATAAGGGAATTGGTGACGAACCATCCGCTATTGCTTCAAAAAGTACTATGATTCTATCTCCTAATCCATTTATTAATACAGTTCAATTGGATTTAGGCACTGAGAAACGTTCTATCTTTAAAGCTACAGTTTTAGATGTAAATGGAATAGGGTCAGATTTGCCTAGTTCAAGTATTCAAGGGTCTTCTAATATAACCATTGATATGAGCTCATTTAAGACTAAATCTAATTTATATTTTTTAAAGGTAACCTTCGATTCCGGTGAGACGGAAACCTTTAAATTATATAGAGGACAATAAATTACAGCGTTGTAATTTAAAAAAAAAGCCATGCATTTGCTTGGCTTTTTTTTTGTTTTAAAATCTCTATGAAGTAACTTTTCATGCTGTAAACGATAATTATGAAATATAGAAGATTCGGGCGAACCGATTGGCAAGTAAGTGAAGTAGGATATGGAATGTGGGGCATGGCTGGTTGGACGGCCAGTGATGATGAACAATCAGCAAAGTCATTAGATTTAGCGGTTGAAAACGGAGTTAATTTTTTCGATACTGCTTGGGGGTATGGCGAAGGTCATAGTGAAGAATTGTTAGGGGAATTGGTGAAAAGACACCCTTCCAAAAAAATCTATACCGCTAGTAAAATACCGCCTAAGAATTTTCAGTGGCCAGCGAAACCTGAATATGCTTTTGAAGATTCTTATCCGACAGCGCATATTATGGATTATACCCATAAAACTTTGAAGAATTTAGGGTTGGAACAAATAGATCTTATGCAATTTCATACATGGGATGATGTTTGGAGTGATAGAGAAGAGTGGCAGCGTGCTATTGAAGATTTAAAGACTTCTGGTAAGATTTCTGCGATGGGTATAAGCATGAATCGCTGGGAGCCAGAAAATGGAATTAAAGCTTTAAAAACCGGACTATTAGATGCGGTTCAGGTAATTTATAACATATTTGACCAAGCACCGGTTGATACTCTTTTTCCTTTATGTAAAGAGATGGATATTGCTACAATAGCACGCGTACCTTTTGATGAGGGTACTTTGACGGGGACAATGACAAAGGAGACTACTTTTCCTGAAGGTGATTGGCGTGGCACCTATTTTGTGCCAGAAAACTTAATTTCTTCAGTTGAACATGCTGATGCCCTACGCCCATTAATTCCACAAGGGATGACCATGGCTGAGATGGCATTACGTTTTATCTTAATGAACGATAATGTGGGTACAACAATACCAGGTATGCGAAAGCAACGTAATGTACTAGCTAACACAGCAACAAGTGATGGTAATGCACTGTCTACTGAATTATATGAAGAATTAAAAAAACATAGATGGGATAGAGTACCTACTTCATGGTCTCAATAATTCCTTTAAATAAATGTTTGCTTAACTTAAAAACCATCAACCTTATATTAAAGTTGATGGTTTTTAGTTGTTAGGCTGTCAAAAACTATATAAAGGGCAATAGAAACCTGCTTAAATTATTTAGCAAATAATTGACTCATATCTTTAAATGCTTTGAACTCTAAAGCATTACCTGCTGGGTCGTAGAAGAACATAGTTGATTGTTCGCCTACCTTTCCTTTAAAACGTACATAGGGTTCAATTACGAACTTTACATTTTTCGATTTCAGTTCTTCAGAAAAGCTTTGAAATGTATCCCAAGGTAAAACCACGCCGTAATGAGGTACAGGAACATCATGCCCATCAACTGGGTTATGATGAATGCTTTCTGCCTCTGCCTTTGGTTTGTAATGAATTACCAATTGATGACCGAAAAGATTAAAATCGACCCAATGGTCGCTGCTGCGCCCTTCTTCGCAATTAAGAATCTCACGATAGAATGTTCTGCATTCTGCCAAATTATGAACCGGTATGGCAATGTGAAATGGAGTTACGTTTTGCATAATCACTTATTTATAGTATTGCTCTTCTAAAAAAGCAATTATTTTATCATTTACTACATTTTGGTGCATAGAATGCCCAAAACCTTCGGTGCTTACCAATTCACTTCCTTTCCAATGTTTATGAACATCTACAGAAGCATGATATGGTGTAATCTTGTCTAGTCTGTCGTGAAAAAGCAGACCTTTTTTAGAATTTGTTAATACAAATTTTGAACTCGAAAATTCTTTTGGGGTAAATCCAAATCTAGAATAAATGTAATCTTCAAGTGCTGTCATTACCTTATTACTGAAACCTAAAAGATTTTTGTAATGAGTGAGAATTTTATGAAATTCTGAAGGCGAGCCAACCGTTACAATTTTTTCTATGAAATCATTTGGGTTTTTATGCTCGTTATATAGAATTGTCATGCCGCCAACTGAATGGCCAATGACCGTTTTAGGCTGATATTTTAGTATGATTGCTTGCAAAGCCTCTGCATATAAAGGAACATATAGAAATTTCCCTGATGAGTATCCATGAGCAGGTGCGTCAAAAGCTATAATATTATAATTAGCTTTTTGTAATTTCTCAATTAGCTTATGCCAGCGCCACGTATTGCTTTCCCAGCCATGTACGAGAAGTACGGTTTCTTTATTTCCTGGCCAGTTATATAGCTGAATTGAATGCCCTGCTACGTTTATGTTGTCAAGTTTTGCGTCGTCTAAATACTGTTTTTGGTTCGGTAGAACCTTGCCTTTCCGAACGGTGCAAAATACTTCGAAGGCCTCGTGAGCTATTTTGTTTGGTAGAAACCAAACAAAAATATTGAAATATAGGCCGTATAGTCTTGGTATGATTTTTTGAAGTAAAATAGGCACTTTTTTAGCTTTTATAATATGAATGAAAAACTATCTTTCTTTTTAGATGATATAATATTTCATGAAAAACCAAGAATCAATCCCAACCGATCATCATATATTTAACTTTTGCCTTATCTGGTATTTGAACCTCTTCAATTTTGCTGTGCGCATTATAACGTAGACTTTCTGGAAGTTCTTTTTTGTCTATTGTAAAATACAGGTCACTATCCTTCAGTAAAATCACCACATTATTCAAAGAGGTTATGATTTTTTTTATTGGGTACTTGTCTTTTATTTCTTTAAAGGTACTCTCTTTAGATATGCCTTCTTCCGTAACAAATCGGTTGTCATTAATTTGAATATTCTGTATTGTTGCAATACTATCTGTATTTGGCGTAAGGGTAAGTAACAGTTGCCCACCTCTTTCATATATTTTGATTTTACTAGCACCGCTTCCAAAATTTAACTTTACAGTGTCTTGTACCACAGAGTCTTTTTCGAAAATTAGATCAATATCCCTAGCCAAGCTTTGTTTGGTTAATTTACCAACCTGATCTCCTGATATTTGAAAATCATTTTTTTTTTCTCCTGCGCAATTCATAAGTATGCAACAGCTCAACATCAATAAAAATGTATAACTAAACCTCATAATCTATCTCATCACTTTTTTTAATACTCCAAGTACACCTCTTATAAACGTAGCACTTGTTAATACTTTAATTACTGGATTTTGCCTAGTGCTTGTTCTGCTTGACGTTCTTCTGGCAGCTGGTTTGTTCTTTTCTTTTTCTGCCAGTTTCTCTGCATCCTCTATTTTTTCATTAAGTATTTCATACGCACTTTCTCTATCTATAATTTCATTGTACTTCTTAACTAATGAAGACTTATCGATAACTTCTGCTAATTCCTTTTCTGTTAAAACATCCATTCGGCTCATAGGAGCTCTTAATAAAGTAGCTGCTAGTGGTGTAGGTCTACCTTTTTCATCTAAGGCCGATATTAAGGCTTCACCTATACCTAAAGAGGTCAATACTTCTTTAGTGTCGTAGTATTCAGATTCTGGATAATTTTCTGCCGTTAATTTAATTGCCTTTCGGTCTCTAGCGGTAAATGCTCTTAATGCATGCTGAACCTTTAATCCTAATTGAGACAAAACATCGTTGGGTACATCTGTAGGGTTTTGAGTTACAAAATAAATTCCGATACCCTTTGAACGAATCAACTTAACGATACTCTCAATTTGGTCTAACAATGCTTTTGAAGCTTCTTTAAATATAAGATGTGCTTCATCAATAAATAATATCAATTCTGGTTGGTCGCTATCACCTTGCTCTGGGAAGGTGGCGTAAATCTCAGCCAATAAACTAAGCATAAAAGTCGAAAACAATTTAGGTCTATCTTGTATATCGGTCAATCTTAAAATATTGATATAACCTCTTCCTTTTTCGTCAATTCGAGTTAGGTCGTTGACATCAAAAGATTTTTCTCCGAAGAACAATTCAGCACCTTGCTGTTCAAGTTCTATAATTTTTCTTAGTATAGTGCCTGTTGAGCTGGTAGATATTCTACCGTACTCTTTGGTAAATTCTGCTTTGCCCGCACCTGTAGCGTATTGAAGAACTTTTTTAAAATCCTTTAAATCTAATAAAGGCATTTTTTGGTCATCACAGTATTTGAAAACGACGGCAACGATACCTTCTTGAGTTTCTGATAAGTCTAAAATACGGGATAAAAGAACAGGTCCGAATTCAGAGACTGTAGCCCTAAGTTTAACACCATCTTGTTCTGATAAAGAAAGTATTTCTATAGGAAAACTGCTTGCTTCAAAAGGGATGCCGATTTTTGCATGACGCTCATCTATTTTTGCATGACCAGCACTCGGTTGTGCTAATCCACTTAAATCACCTTTCAAATCCATTAAAAGAACTGGGATTCCTTTTTGTGATAAATTTTCGGCCAAAACCTGTAATGTTTTGGTCTTACCCGTACCTGTTGCACCCGCAATTAGACCGTGCCGATTCAATGTTTTTAAGGGAATTTTCACGAAGGCATCTTTTACAGCTTCACCATTTAACATGGCTGCACCCATAATAATATAATCACCTTTCGTTGCATATCCCTCTTCTATATGCTTGAAAAAATCTTCGGTACCGGCCATTTTATAAATTTTTCATAAAAATAGGGGATTTTTAACCAAACCAAAAGGTAAGGACTATCTTAAATACTACTTAGTTTTCAACAGTTGAAGAGCTGTGAAAAATTGGTTGTTCGAAGTTCATTCTGAAGTACTCAGGCTAAGAAAATCAGGAAGTAAAACGTATCTTTGCCAGATGAAAAATGTGGAGGTACTTGAGAAAGTGAATCAAGGGGTGTTTTTGCCCTTAATGGAAGAATTCTACACCATACAGGGTGAAGGTTTTCATAAAGGAACTGCAGCTTACTTTATTCGAGTTGGTGGCTGTGATGTAGGTTGCCATTGGTGCGATGTAAAGGAGAGTTGGAATGCTGAAACGCACCCACCTACCGATATTGAGGAAATTGTGGACAATGCTGTTAAATATTCAGATACTATTGTAGTAACTGGTGGTGAGCCTTTAATGTGGAATATGAACCCATTAACAAAAGCATTAAAAGAAAAAGGTTTAAAAACACATATTGAAACTTCGGGTGCCTATGCATTAACGGGTGATTGGGATTGGATTTGTCTATCTCCCAAGAAAAATAAATTACCTGAAGGCAGAATTTACGATGAAGCTCATGAGCTTAAAGTAATTGTATTCAATAAGCATGATTTAATATTTGCCGAAGAGCAAGCTGCTAAAACAAACTCGAACTGTATTTTATACCTACAGCCAGAATGGAGTGTACGAGATAAGGTTGTTCCTGTGATCGTAGATTACGTGATGAATAATCCGAAATGGAAAGTATCATTACAAACTCATAAGTATTTAAATATACCTTAACTCAAAAAAACCATGCAATTGCATGGT
>RCMY010001526.1_pt1 | contig 21937 bp, 18 predicted proteins | sample 2041341 | NCBI WGS metagenome assembly RCMY01 (sample SAMN09708234, study PRJNA481090) | Marine sediment metagenome, whole genome shotgun sequencing project.
CGCCCCCGCGGAGCCCCCGCCGTCTATCCCATCCCCGTATCTGGATCGCGCTTGTCAAAGCTTGGTGCGTGAAAGCATCTCGAGGCTGAAGCTGATTTAAAAGGGGTTCACCGCGTTGATAACGCGTTACATTATCGGAAATGATGTTGACTGAGCGTTCGGAGCGATTTGTCAGTTTCGGCGTCACGTGCGGCGTGATGATCACGTTAGGATGCCGCCAAAGCGAATCCCAGGGAGCCAACGGCTCTTGATGTGCGACGTCCGTCCCCAAACCTCCTATTTGTCCTGACTTCAAACCCGCCTTCAAAGCGTTCGGGCAGATCAATTCTGCGCGGGCCAGGTTCACAACAAAGGCGCCGGGATTGAGTTGTGCGATCTGTTCCTCACCAATCATCCGGTAGCTCGTGTCATTCAGCGACGCCGTCAGCGCGAGCACGTCAATTTCGAACAGCGCGTCGTCAAGTTTATCACCGCCATCAATCGACAAGATGCGAACACCGTCAACACTCTCCTTGGGCACGGATCGCGTAAAGACAGATACTCGCATTCCAAGCGCAAGGTATCGAGTTGCCAAGGCTTGACCCGTGTGGCCCCAACCAACAATCAGCACATGTCGGTTTTCGAGACCAAGCAACTGCGCATACCGGGTAATCCCCCAGGTCCTGCGTCTTTGCGCTTTCTCCACCGTTCGCGACCGGTAAACAAGCGCGAGCGTGAAAAATACCGCGTGCTCTGCCAAAACAGGCGCTGACCTGCCCGAAGAAGACGTAACGATAACGTTTCCTTCGCAAACGTTTTTGGTTGCGATCGCATCCAAGCCGCTTTGATCAATGTGAACCCAATTCAGGCCGGGCTCGGAAAAAATATCTTGAGGCGGAGGACGTTTCAAAACCGCCACTTCGCATCCAACAATAGCCTTTAGAATTTCTTTGGACGAGTTTGGCGGAGCAATTTTGAATTCTGCGCCAGGAAATGCGGCGAGCAGTTGCTTCTGCGTGCTTCTCTCAAATCCAACTGTGAGGAGTACCTTTTTGGGAGAAGTTCGCATTAAAAAACTCTACAAATGCTTCAAGACGCTTCCGAGTGCACCTGTCCTATCGCCCTGTCAAGCGATCAGCGGTTAAGATTTATTTCCATGCAAGCCCAAAGACATAAACGAGTTTTTCCCTCTTTAGCTGGTTATCATGAACTTATTTTGTACCGTGACCAATCAGATACTCTGTCCGGGAACATTGAACGCGGGCCGGCGTTTGGCCGGCTCAAGTCCCGAGTTGTGTCGGACACATCCGCCAATTGCAGTCGGTGTGCGGCTATGCCCATGTCAAAGAATTGCGAACTCAGCACAAGGCGGACACTGGCACCGAATTCCAACAAGGTCCGTTCGATTGCTGAGAGCAAAAGCATCGGTTAGGATTCAGCGAACAATAGCTATGGACGCTCGGTGACTTTCGGTTTGTCGCCGCAGCGAAAGTCCGCAGTCCGCCTTTTTTGACTGATCCGACGCTTCAACTTGAGGTTTGCTTGGGGCTCATTGTAGACATTCGCCGCACACCGCACCGATGGCGGCTATGCGGAGTGGCTGTGTGAAAACTCCCCCCAAGTTTAGCCGGCTTGTGGTATAATTTCCTTACCCGGTATGGAGGTTGTTCAGGGCGCAATTCATCGAAGGTTTAGACCGTCAGCAGACGATGTTGCTGCCTGAACATCTTGACGATTATGTTGATGAAAACAGCTCCGTCCGCGCCATTGATGCGTTCGCCGACCGGCTGGATTTAGCGGTGCTTGGTTTCAGCGCGCAGCCCGCGGCCACGGGTCGCCCCGGTTATCATCCAGGGCTGATGCTGCGGATTTATCTCTACGGGTATCTCAATCAAGTGCAGTCGTCGTGTCGTTTGGAACGTGAGTGCGACTGCAATTCCCGGATCACGTTCGAACCCACTTACAAGCTCTACTTCAAGACGCCCTCCGGCCGGAACTCCGTAGCCCATGATCTCAGGATTCATAAATTCAATCCCGGGCGCTTCCGGTTTCTAAAGTTAGATATTTATGCCCGTTCTGGCGCCGTTAACAGTCCCGTCCGCGGATAGAGGAGAGCTGACGACAGAACCGACGTTTCCATCGGCGCCAGCTGCTCCGCAAAAAGCTGCTAATGAAAGTGACAAAGCAAAAGCGGCAAAATTTTTCATACGTCCCCCGGTTGGAAAGTTTTGGTCAAAGTTGAATTTAAAAGGAGAAACTGCGCCGTATGGGGTCAAAAACCTAATCCCAGGTCCGCTAAGGGCCGGAAGCCGGCATCGCGCCTTTTACTGCGAAGGTCGCTTTGTCCGGCTTAGCAGAAGTCAGTGCGCGCCGCAGCGAATGACCGCCGCCCAATTCAGATGGTCGACTTATCACACTTGTCGAACACCTCAGACTCGATCTTTGACGCGAGCCCAAGTACGCTGAAGATGAACCCACATCGCTTCACCCAACGCGTCGGCATCACGGGCGCGAAGTGCCACAACCATATCCTCGTGATCCTTGACTGCAGCGGCCCAAGACTCCGGACCCTCGTTGCCGATATAGCGGATACGCTTGAGTCTTGCCTGAAGGTTGGCCTGCATTTCTTGAAGCGTTTCATTTCCAGACAGTGCCGCGAGACGACTGTGGAATTCCTGGTTCAGTTTGTAATATGGCATCCGGTCGCGTTCGGAATAGTGGACCAACATGCGCTCGTGTAGCGAAACCATATCATCGATCTCGGCGTCAGAAGCACGTTTGCAAGCCCGACGCCCCGCCAGTCGTTCCAATTCACTGAGAACTTCCAACATCGAATAGACGTCTTCGGGCGTCAGTTTCCGAACAACGACGCCCTTCGATGGCTTGATAATCACCAGGCCCTCGGCCGCAAGCGTACGCAACGCCTCACGAAATGGGGTCCTGGATACGCCCAAATCTTGGATAAGTTTTGCCTCGTCGATTCGAATTCCCGGTTCCAGAACCGCCTCGATGATAAGGTCCCTAACTCGGTTCGCCACCTGATCATGCAGCGATCGGGTCGTGATCGTAAGGGACGAATTGCCGGTCGGAGCATTAGATTTCATGGTGTTATCATCAGGTTCGTTGATTTCGGGTCAAGCTATCAAATCTAATGTTGCAAGTCGATTTTTTTATCATGTATACAAAATACAAATATCGCGGAGAAGTATTTTGCGACAAAGAGTGGCTATGGCTATTGGCGATGCTGGTGGGATCAGTCCCGAACTGGCCGCCCGCGTTCTTGCGGATCCACAGGTCAATTCCGGCGATTTGATCGTTTTCGGCGATCGTCGGTTGCTTGATCTGGGCGCTCGGCATGCCGGCGTGACGCTGGATCTCGAAACCATCAACCTCGCCGGGCTTGCAGACTTGCCCGAGACCGGAAGTTTGATAGTTGATTTGGGCAATCTAGACCCTAATGACGCACCCCTTGGCGAGTCCAGCAATGCGGGTGGGCGTGCCGCACTTGAGAATTTCGGAGCCGCGCTGTTAGCTGCCGAGGCTGGAGCGGCCGATTGCGTCTTCTTCACGCCCTTCAACAAGCATGCCATGCGTCTGGCACGTGCAGATTACGTCGATGAAATCGGCTTCATCGACGCGACCATCGATGCGCCTGAAAGCGGACGCGAATTCAACGTGCTCGACGAGGTTTGGAATGCCCGGGTCACCAGCCACGTACCGATGAAAGATGTGGCGGCCATGCTGACAGAGGAGCGCATCTATCAGGGGCTCCACCTGACAGTACGGGTCATGGAGGCTGCAGGGATCACAAGGCCCCGGATTGGCGTTGCGGCGTTCAATCCGCACGCCGGAGACGGGCGCAACTTTGGCGATGAAGATGAAGACATCATCCTGCCCGCTGTCATCCGGGCTCAAAAGGAACAATTGGCAGTAACCGGACCAGTTCCGGCAGATACGGTTTTCGTCCGCGCTGTTCGCGGCGAGTTCGATGCGGTTCTGACCATGTTCCACGATCAGGGACAGATCGCGATGAAACTACTTGGGTTTGACCGGGGTGTGACGCTGATCGCGAATTACCCCTTCCCTGTGGTGACCCCCGCACATGGTACCGCCTACGACATTGCGGGTCAGGGCAAGGCCGACACAGGTGCCACATTCAACGCTGTGAACCTGGGACGGAAACTGATGGCTCTTCAGTCGCGAAAGCCTGTCGCCGACAAGCTGGCCGCTCTGCCAGAGAGAATTGAACGACACTTAGAGAAAACCGCCTCGGTCTGACCGCGACGGAAAATCACTTGCTCAACGGGAGGAATACACAATGAAACTTGGACAAACTATCCTTGCTGCCGCGCTCGCACTTGGAACAGGCGCGGGCACAGCCCTTGCGCAGCAGGAAATCATATTCGGAATTTCCGCCACCCCCAACTCGCTGCAGGGACAGACATCCCACGAGTTCGCCCGTCGCGCGAACGAAAAGCTGGGCGACATGGCCATCGTAAAAGTCTTTGACAGCTCGCAGCTAGGAAAAGACAAAGACATGCTGCAAAAGCTGAAAATCGGCACCATGCACATGACCTTGCCATCTTCGATCATGCCGGAGATCGCTGCAGAATACGCGATTTTCGACTTGCCATTTCTTGTAGCTGATCGCGACCATCTGGCAAAGATCGACGATACGTTCTTCAAAGACGTCCTTGTTCCGGCTGCGGAGGAGCAAGGTTATCGCCCTCTTGCAGTCTGGGAAAACGGCTTCCGCCATATCACCAATAACGTCCGGCCAATCAATACGCCCGCCGATCTCGAAGGCCTGAAGATCCGCACTCCAAATTCATCCTGGCGCGTTGCCATGTTTAAAGAGTATGGCGCAAATCCGACGCCGATGTCCTTCTCCGAGGTGTTCGTCTCGCTGCAGACCGGCGTGATCGACGGGCAGGAAAATCCGCTCACCAATATCGCTGGCGCTAAGCTGCAGGAGGTACAGAAATATCTCTCACTTTCAAACCATGTCTATTCGCCCGCGTATCCGACGGTTGGCATCGTAGCGTTTGAAAAACTGGACCCTGAAGTGCAGCGTATTTTGGCAGAAACCGCGCAGGAAATGGCCCTCTGGGCACGTGATACTGGTGCAACCGCCGAAGGCGATTTGCTCGTGGAACTCAAGGCAGGCGGAATGGAAGTAAACACCGCCGACCGTCAGGCCTTTGTCGATGCTTCAACACCTCTCTATGTGAAATTTGCGGCAGAGATTGAAGGCGGCCAAGCCATGATCGACAGTGTCCTGTCCTTGGCCGGCGGAAGCTGATCGGACTTTGAATAAAAACATACTTGGGGCGGCGATCAAGCCGCCCTATTTTCTCCGGATACCTCACCATGCGCCTCAAAGTCATAAATGCGATCGACATCGTCCTGCAGGTGGTCACCATCGGCTTGATCGTGATCCTTGCAATGATTGTGCTCTTGGGGGTCGCATTCCGGTACACCGGCAATTCGCTGATTTGGTATGATGAGGTCGCCGTCGTTCTTCTCGCTTGGATCACCTATTCAGGCGCGGCGCTGGCAGTCCTCAGAAATGCGCATCTGGGCTTCAGCGGTCTTCTATACGGCCTGCCCGCGGCTGGGCGCCTGTTTCTCTTTGCTCTGAACGAAGTGATGTTCATCGCTATATTTGCAGTCGTCCTATGGGGAAGCTGGGTAATACTTGGGATCTTCGGGTCAGAGACGATGACGACGCTTCGCTGGGTGCCGCGCTGGTTCATTCAGGGCATTGTGCCGATAGCAAGCGCCGTGATGATCGTTGGCCGCCTTCTGACGATCCCCGAACGCCTGACCAACGTTCGCGCCGGGCGCGACCCGGACATTGAAGAGATCGAGCACGAAATCGCCCGCGCCGAGGCTGAAATCTCCGCGCAACACGGAAAAAACCCATGACCGAAGCACTGATCCTTCTTGGCATGTTCTTTATGATTGCAATAGGCCTGCCCATCGCAGTATCCATCCTCGGTGCCGCGCTGATTGGCGTCTTTCTAAACAACGGCCACCTTGGCTTTTTGAATGCAGCCCTTTCAATTTACGATGGCGCTACAAGCTTTCCACTGATCGCCATTCCACTTTTCATACTTGCCGGTGCGCTGATGAACACCGGAGGTATCTCGACACGGCTGATTGCCTTCGTCTCGGCGCTGATCGGCTTTGTCAGGGGTGGACTTGCCATGGTGAACGTCGGCGTTTCGATGTTCTTTGCCGAAATCTCGGGTTCTGCCGTCGCGGATGTTGCCGCTACTGGGTCGGTACTGATCCCCGCAATGAAGAAGAAGGGCTACTCTCCCCGCTTCGCCGCCGCCATAACCTCCTCCTCCGCGTCTCTGGCGATCATCATTCCGCCTTCGATTCCGATGATCCTCTATGGCGCCCTCTCCGACACATCGATCGTCAAACTCTTTGTCGCAGGCATCATTCCCGGTCTCCTAGGTGGGTTCCTTCTCATGGCGCTCTGCTATTACTTTGCAGTGCGCTACGACCTCCCGCGCGAAGAAAGCTTCAATCTTTGCCGCGTATGGCAAACAACGAAGGACGCTTCTTGGGCCCTAATCCTCCCCGTGATCATTCTAGGCGGCATCTTTGGAGGGATCGTCACCGCAACTGAAGGCGCTGCTTTGGCCGTACTGGCCGCGTTATTGATTGGGCTCTTCATCTACCGAGAATTGAACCTGCGGAGGCTTTACGCGGCTCTCGTGGACGGTGTGCTGCAAACCGCGACCGTCATGCTATTGGTCGCATCCTCGGCTGTGCTGGGCCTGTACCTGACGGAAACAGAGGTTCCACAGCGCCTTGCGCAGGGAATTACTGATATTACGACGGACAAGCTCGCCGTTCTGATGCTGATAAATATTTTCCTCCTCTTTGTGGGGATGGTGCTTCACGGCGCGGCAGCCATCATTCTGACCGTCCCGATCTTTATGCCGCTCGTGCATCAGCTGGAAATCGATCCAGTGCAGTTTGGTATCATACTGACCCTCAACATCGCGCTCGGTCAGCAGACGCCACCTGTCGCAAGCGTCCTGGTTACCGCCTGTTCGATCGCAAAGACAGATGTTTGGAAGACTACGCTCACAAACCTGCCTTTCATCGCTGTCCTAGTCACTGTGCTGCTTATGGTGACTTATGTGCCTGCTGTTCCGCTGACGCTAGTCGAGGTGTTCTACGGGCAGTAGCTATAGAAGAGAAAATGTAGGCGGTTGGCTTCGAACTTATGACTAGATTTTCTCAAGGATTAGAATCGTGCTGTAGTTTTTGTGCTCTCGCTCCCTAGGCAACTGTTTCTGAAACTTTTCGCGGCACTAAGCCGCTCGCGGCTCCTTGACTAATTCGCCTCAAGGTTGATCCGTGGCGTAGATGATGACGTGGGCCAGACGCGCCTGGCTCTGATGACCTGCCGGTCACCTTTGACGCATTTGTTGCAAGTTAGAGCCTTCTTCGGTTACGTTAGGTCACATTGTCGGGGGATGAGCAATTGAACTCTGTGAACGTTATATCTGTAGCGTCGGTTTGTCTGGCTTTGCTTTCAGCAAAGGACGCGCAAAGTGCAGACCTTGTTGTCACGACGCTTGAATGGCCACCCTACACCTCGGAAGAATTGCCTAAAGGCGGCGCAACGACTGAAGCGGTCCGCCAAGCGTTCGCGGCCGCCGGGCTTGATATTGATGTGACCACGGTGCCGTGGAAACGCGCAATTTCAATGGCGAAAGACGACGATGCAGTTGTGGCCTATTTTCCCGGCTATCACTGCCGTCACGTTGAAGGCTTTATCGCATCAGATCCTATCGGAAATGGCCCACTTGGATTTGCGCAAAACACCAACGCACCAGTCGTATGGGAAAGTATCGACGATATTGGCGAGCAAAAGCTCAAAGTCGGAACTGTCCTTGGATACTCGAATACCGACGAATTTGACGAAAAGGCCGGGACTGGCTGGATACGCGCTATTACGGCTCAAGATGACCTGACCAATCTTCGCAAACTCGCACGCCAACGCATTGACGTTGCCGTCATTGATAAACTTGTTCTCTCCTATCTTTTGGCGACCGAGCCAACTCTCAAGGAGACTGCCGCGGATTTTGAATTCAACGAGCGGCCACTTGAAGACAAGACACTTTACGTTTGTTTCACTGCCACTCAGAATGGCGAGGCGCTACGCGATAAGTTCAATTCCGGACTAGCGAAAATTGACGCTGACGCCATTGTCGAGAGTTATTTTGAAACCGAATTCTGATGGCGCAATCGACAGAAGGTGCCTCAGCAAGCGTCCAATCTAATCCACAGACCCCGACGCGAGCACGCTTTGCAAGATCTGTCCAAACCAAGTTTCTCTTCTACGTCGTCCCCCTTGTTCTGGTCTCAACGATGGTCGTGTTCGGGGCTTTTGAATGGAACGCGCGACGTTCGGCGGAACAGCAATTACAGGTCAAACTTGAACAGCTGATCGAGATCCAGAGCTCTGTCGTCGCAGAATCGCTTTGGAATGTGGCCGACGAGCAAATCAAACTGATTTTGTCCGCTCTTTTGACGGACTCAGATGTTCTGGCCGCCGCTGTTTATGACGAGCGTGACCGACTTGTGGCTGAAGTGGGTGAGACCGGCGAATTGGCGATCGCCCGAATTTCCGCGCAACGAGATATTATGTACGATGAGGGCGATCAGGTCGTGCGCATTGGCTCATTGCGTATTGCGCTCGCCGAAACGCGACTGAGTTCTCTTGCCCGCGAAAGACTGAGCCTGGCGGTTCTTCTCGCTGGTATTTTGTTGGCGGCTGTCATTTCCGCGACATTGACCGCCAACCGTCGCATTATTGGGCGGCCGCTTGCGTTAATGATGGATTCAATCAGTCAATCCAGGTCCGCTGCACCCCGGAAACCAGTAGACTGGACCAGTGACGACGAAATCGGGCGCGTGGTTAGCGCGTTTAACGAGATGCAGGCCCGTCAGAACGCCTATGAACATCAGCTTCAATCAGCCAACGACGAGCTGGAACGCCGCGTGCAGGAACGGACGTCCGAACTTGCCGGGGCAGAAGCAACGGCACAAGAGACACGCGGCCAACTCACAGATGCGATTGAGAGCATTTCCGAGGGTTTCGCACTATTTGACAAGGAAGATCGGTTGGTTGTTGCGAACCGCCGGTATCGCGAGATCATGTTGGGGGACGGTGACACAGAGCTGGCCAGCGGAACGCCCTTCGAGAAGCTTCTAGGGACCGCCGCTGCGTCGGACAGCTTTCCGAATGCGAAGGAAAATCAGGACTTATGGATGGAGCGGCAAATCGGCCGACATAGGACGGCAGGGTCTCCGTACATCCAAGAGTTGGGGGGCAACCGATGGCAGCAGGTCAGCAATCGCAGCACTGATCAGGGTGGCACTGTTGCTGTGCATTCAGACATTACAGAAATTAAGCGTATCTCTGATGAACTGAAGCGTGCCAAGGATGCCGCAGAGGCGGCCAACGAGGCGAAAAGCGCATTCCTAGCCACGATGAGCCACGAGATCCGGACGCCGCTCAACGGCATCATCGGGATGAGTACGCTGTTAAGTGGCACTGATCTTGACGAGGAACAGCGCGATTTTAGTGACACCATCACCACGGCCGCCGACACGCTCCTCACGATAATCAGCGATATTCTCGATTTTTCCAAAGTTGAAGCGGGTGCTTTGGAACTTGAACGCACGCCGATGGACCTTGTTGAAACGATCGAGGCAGCTGTTGAGTTGGTCGCATCGAAGGCCGTAGAAAAGGGCACCGAACTCGCGTGCCGGATCAGCCCTGATGTCCCGGCGGCACTTATCGGCGACTCTGTACGGCTCAAACAAATCTTGATGAACCTGCTGAACAATGCCGTGAAGTTCACAGAAGTTGGCGAAGTTGTTCTGACCGTTTCGACAAACATGCCGGATGCGGGCGCGAATGAGGGTGAGACGACGCTTCTAACTTTTTCGGTTAGGGACACGGGCATCGGCATCCCCGAAGATCGGATGGATCGGCTTTTCAAATCTTTCAGCCAGGTCGATGCTTCGACCACAAGACGATACGGTGGCACAGGGCTTGGGCTCGTCATCACAAAGCGACTGGTTGAACTCATGGGGGGCGAGATCACTGTGGAAAGCCAGCTTGGCGTAGGCACGACTTTCTCCTTCACTCTTCCCGGAGAAGTCGCAAGCCTTCCCGACCGGGCTGTACGCGACACCCAGATTGCATCGCTTAAGGGAAAGCATGTCCTTATCGTCGATGACAACCGTACGAACCGGTTGATACTTAGCGAAAAATTACGCGGTTGGGAGCTTGTCCCCCGGGTCGCAGCTTCCGGCGAAGAAGCGCTTGAAACTATTCGCGGCAACGACAAATTCGACGCCGTGATCGTCGACTATAAGATGCCGGGAATGAACGGATTCGAATTTACAACGGCCGCGCGCGACCACCTAGAACTTGATGCACCGCCGATGATCCTTTTTAGTTCTGTTTCACCGATGGAAGCGGCGTTTCGTGAACGGATCGCCAAAATGGATTATGCGGCAACTTTGACGAAGCCAGCCAAGTCAGGGCAACTGCTCAGCGCCCTGGTTCGTGTCATGGCTCCCGAGATCGCGACTGTGCCGACGTTACAAGAAACCCCCGATGCTTTGGAAGACGATCATCTTAAGATCCTCCTCGTTGACGATAATGCGATTAATCAGAAAGTCGGCCGGATGATCCTGAAACGTCTCGGCTATGACGCCACCGTGGTCAGCAGCGGCGAGGAAGCAATCGAGTGCTGCCAAAACGATGAATACCACATCGTTCTGATGGATATTGAGATGCCCGATATGGATGGAATTGCTGCAACAGGTAGAATTCGCTCGATACTGCCGGAAGATCGCGTACCGTTCATCGTGGCGTTGACTGCAAACGCAATGAATTCGGAACGGGAAATCTACCTGAAGTCCGGAATGGATGATTATCTCAGCAAACCGATTGACGTGGGCGCTCTGTCTGACAGCATCGGATCAGCAAAGCGGCTGCGTGACGCACGGGCGGCTAATACTGAAATTGAAACAAGTGAGTAAGCGGGGGCGCCAGTGCCAAACGATGTAATCGACAAGGAAGCGCTTGCGCGTTTGTTGGAGGTGATTGGCGGGGACCCGAATGATTTGGCCGAGCTTCTCGAGGATTTTAAATCCGAAGCTCCGGCAATGCTGGCCAAAATGCAATCGGCTGCAGTAGCCGAAGATTTGACGGCTTTGCGCATTTCCGTGCATTCTTTGAAGTCGAACGCACGTGACTTCGGCGCGACTGAACTTGCGAAGTTATGCGAAGCTCTCGAACGCGATTGTCACAGAGGCGATATGGACGATCCCATCGACCGTGTCGGAAAAGTGGCCGACGAACTGGGGCGCGCCCAAAGCGTTCTAGCCGAAATCGCAAGTGCACATGGATGAGAAGACAGCTGGCCCAGTGCCGGACGGGCCGGACATAGTTTCTGCGCGTATTCTGGTCGTCGAAGATAACGTCATCAACCGCAAGAAAATGCGGATGGCCGTTGAAAACCTCGGACACTCGGCAGACGTCGCCAAGGACGGCAACGAGGCTTTGAAGCTTCTGAAGACAAAGAGCTTTGATGCAGTACTTCTCGACATTCTGATGCCGGAAGTCGACGGCTTCGAGGTGCTAGCCGAAATGAAAAGCGACGATGTTCTGCGCGACGTTCCGGTCATCGTAATCTCCGCTCTCGATGACGAAACGGAAAGTGTCGTGAAGGCCATCGAACTTGGCGCCGAAGACTTTTTGCCCAAAAGTTTCGACCCTGTTTTGTTGCGCGCCCGGCTTAACGCGTCACTTGCCAAGAAACGTTTTCGCGATAGGGAACGCGAGTACTTTGGCCGCATCGAAAGATTGACCGTGGCTGCGGAAGTTCTCGAGAGTGGCCGGTTCAACCCGGAGACCCTTGAACTTGACGATCTTGCCGATAAAGACGACCCGCTCGGTAGGCTAGCGGCAGTCTTTCGGGGGATGGCGGGCGAAATCTATGCGCGCGAACTTAAGCTTCAGCGCGCTATTCAAACACTGCAGGGATCGTTTCTGGTCCTTGCTGTTGGTCTGGTCTGGGGGCTAACACCTGCGCTGTCTCGGATGGCCTCAGGTCTTGGGTCAAACCCGCTGGGCCTTGCGATCTGGGTGAACGCAATCGCCGCCGTGTTCTGTCTTTCCATGGCGGCCTATCGCGGCAAGCTGCCGCGTCTCGGCCGATCTGATATCTTGTTTTTTGTCTACTGGGCCATCATAGCCGGCATCCTTCAGCGCATGACGACATTCGTTGCCACTGAACATGTCGAAGCAACTATGCTTTCACTGGTCGTCACGCTTCAGGGCTTCATCGTCTTCGCGTTTGCTGCTTACTCAAAGATGGAACGCGCATCACCGCGCCGGCTTTTAGGACTCGTCGTCGGGCTGTTCGGGGTTTCGCTTGTTCTGATTACGCGTTTCGAAATGGCAAGCGGCACGCAGAACGCCTGGCTACTTTTTGCAATGCTTCTTCCGCTTCTTTTTGCGATCGAGGCGTTGGTACTCGCAGGAAGGCGTCCCAAACACGTGGATATTTTCGCTGCCGTTGGGCTTATGATGGCTTTGTCGGCATTGATGCTGGCACCCATTGCATATTTCACTGGCGATCTGATGCACTTGGGGCCTGGCTTTGGCAAGCTGGAAGCGCTCGTGATTTTGATGGGGATTGTGGCTGCGTCGTCCCTTCTATTGTCTGCCCGCTTGATCGCGACGGCGGGCGCAGTGTTCTATAGCCAAAGCGCGTACGCGATGACGATTGCGGGGGTTGTATGGGGCATGCTTTTGCTGAACGAGGAATTGTCGATGATGGCCTGGATCGCTTTTGGCATCATTTTTATCGGCATGTATCTGGTTGAACCCAAAGCCAGTGACAAAGAGCTCGTTATTAACAGGTCCTTCAACGGCGACACCAAGTAAGAACTAAATGTACAATGCCACAGGTGATCAAGCCAGCAATAGCCTGGTGACGTCAAAAGCAAGAACCCCTAGCGGGCGCTTCTGACGCTGGCTCCAGAATTGCCGAAAAGCGGCGGCTTGATAACGGACTTAAAGCAAGAACCGATTTTTGAGCTCCGAGCGCGCGTAATTGGGCTGCTTCTTTTAGGAGGCGGAGCTCCCGGTAGGCTCACAGGATAAATGTGAACAAGGAAAACGGGCTTGACGTGAAAACCAAATCACAGAAGCCAACACTCGCTGAACTATCCACAGATGTCCTTTAATTGGTACGATTTTAACTGGTCAGCCATATCACTAGCTTGGCCTGATCTAGCATATCTCGAAAACAAAATCCAAAAGCGGAACCTGACACAGCGCGACGATCAGATGCCCACAGACACCGTACACGAACCTCTATTCGCCAGCGGGAACTTTTCCGGTGGCAGCCAGAGGCTTTTGTGTTCCGGAGTTTTCGAACAATTTGGCCAATGGCGGAAGCTTGGCAACAAGTGTCAGTCCGGCCATCAGAAAGACAAGAGACAAGCCCGTCCAGTAGGTGAAGTCGGACCCAAGCAGCAATATACTCCATATCACACCGCCGACGGCTACGGTGAATGACTTCTGGCTCGCGAAAACGGGGCCAGCGACGCGAACCAGATAGATCAGGGTGATAACCCCTGTTGCTTCGGCCACCGAAAAAATCGTGAGAGTGGCGAACGTTTCGATGTTCGGCATCTGAATAGTCGACAAGGTTCCTGATGCGACAAGAGCCACGGCAGAGAGCAAGACCGCAACCAAATAGAAAGACGACGCTAACGACATCGGATCGTAGGAAGCCACTGCGTCGGCTCGCAGCATGATCGTTCTCACCGCGTAACTTGCAGGAATACAGAGCGCCAACACGAGATACGCCGGATCACTTCCCAAGGTTAGGCTTGGCCCGAGCACTATCAGTACGCCAGCGAGACCAAGAAGAAGGCCAAACAGACGTTTCCTGGTCATCCGCTCTAGTCCCATACCGCTACAGGCAACGGAGACCATGAACGCTTCAAGTGCCAGAAAAATTGAAATTGTCACGCTGGAAACCGATCCCGCCACCCACATCAAAAGCACTAAGGGTAGGAAAGGGCCGAAAAAGCCGAGAAGTAAAATGATCCAAACTGAGCGCAATGTAAATTGCGCAAAGTTGCGCCGCTGAAAAAGCGCAAATGCAGTCAAGACGATCGCGGTGAGACACAATGTGAAGAGACTCATGGCCCAGGGCGCCTGTTCCCCAGCAATCAAGCGGTCTGCCAAAGCCGGTCGAATTCCGAAACAGACCCCGATCAGAAGAAGCAGAAGGATACCCCGAAAGGTTTGAATTTGGTGCGACTGACTTTGGCGGCGGTTGTACACTAAGATGGATTTGTTCAACAAAACGCGGGACAATACTGCCAGCGCACCATCTTGTTCCGCAAGATCGACAATATCCATATCCCGTGGGTTCATTTCATCCGCATCAAGCGCCCCAGCCGCTATCGTCAGCCTCTCAATTTGATGCAGGGTCCGCCGATCTTCCTCTTGTCGCCTTGTCTCTCTAAGGCTGGCATTGATTCTGGCCTTTAGAATGACAGCATTGAAGGATTTGGGTAAAAAATCGACCGCCCCAAGCTCGATGGCGCGGGCGATTTCCTCAGGTTCATCCAGACTGGACACAACAATCACAGGGGGGCGGCGGTCCGCAGGATAGTGACCAAGTGCCTCAAGAACATCGTAGCCATTTTTCACAGGCATTTCGATATCCAGCAGAACGATATCTATGCCCGGTTGCAGCAATCTTTCTAGCGCCGCGTCGCCATTATCGACGCTTTCTGTAGAGTGGCCAAGCGCTTTGACAGCCAAAGTCAGCTTTCGGCGGGCCAGAGTGTCGTCATCAACGACAAGAATGCATACTTGGTTCACTACTCAATAGCCCAGCAAGGTCGCCGATCAATTTTGGTCATAAAGCTCTATGAGAATTACAGATTTCAAATATTTTTGCCACCGTTAAGCCTCCGTTAGCCAAAAACGTTAACACCTCGGCAGCGCCATCAAGCCAATTTGAAGCTGTATCCACTATAGAACAGAAATTCGATCGATTTTCTGGTGTCGCCTTGGTATCCGACACGCCTGCAGTCGCCACCGTAGGTGGAACGAGAATCCGCCGTCGCTGGCCAGTTTGATCTTGCCATTAAGCCATAGGCCGGATTCCGCGCTTTGTCTCAATATTCATGCGCCGCAGAAATGGCCACAATGGGCTCTCTCCAGCCAATCGCCGCGCGGTGCATGAACTCAAACAATGCGGGAAGAATCTGCTGTTGCACCAAACCGTTCGGTTGTCTCCGTTTCAAGACCTCTACTTTTTTGGTTGAATCGTTTTGATAGAAGCCATCTATGATGAGGAGACCAAGCGGCAAGTCAAACCAGTCGCCACTATTACGAAAAGGAGAGAGGCATGACACCTGAACTGGAATACCTTGTTTGGGGTACGATGCTCCTGCTGGTTCACATTGTGGTGCAGGCAACATTCAGCGACCTATGCAAGGGGCTTGGCTGGGCACTTGGCCCGCAAGACGAAAAGCGTGAACAAAGCCAAATCGCGGCTCGGATTGAACGAGCCCTTGCGAACTTTCTGCAGACCTATGCCGGTTTCGCTGCCCTTGCATTGATATTGTCCGTCACAGAGTTGGGCACAACCACGTCAGCGCTTGGGGCTGCATTATGGTTCTGGGCGCGGCTTATCTATATTCCGGCTTATGCATCAGGTGTACCAATTGTCCGATCAATTGCATGGTTTGCGTCCATTGGTGGACTCATCATGATGTTGTTACCACTTCTTTAGAAATTCTAATTGTGCGACCATGATACGTTTTCGCAAGGTTCACCAGAACAGCCATTCGCCGCAAGTCAGCAAATCGGCAATTTGGGCTCGGAACTGCCGTTGGCCGCACAGACCACGAACGGCAGGTTCCGGATTTTCGGACCTTCGCTGCGCCGCGCATGAACTGGCACAGCGCGGACTTTCCGGACATTGAGATCTCACCGTTCAACGACTGGTTTTCGACGGTTCGAGATGTATCGCTCTGCCGAAACTCTATGCTTCAATCTTGTAGTGGCCGTTTGTTCGCAGCGACGCGGTGACGGTCGGTCCGCGTTGCATCTGCTCACTTCTGGCAAAGAATGGATAATGAATAAATGGAACTAGATATCGATAGAAACTCGCAAAGCAATCATCCTGAACTTTCTTTTTCTTTCAGGAAATATCGTATTGCTCGCACCATCGGCACTCGATATCGGGCATTAGCCGCCGAAGTCGTTCAAATTCTGATTTTGGTGCAAACCGTGCACAATCCAATATCCGCAGCTTTGGGCAACTCGCAAGATATATGAGATCTTGATCTTCCAAAACCACAGTTGTCATAAACAAGGCTTCTAGCTGTTGCAGCCCACTGAGCGGTCGAAGACTTTGAATTTTCTGTTTCGTCCACATGCTTCCTTCTACGCCTATCACTTTCAGATGATGGGCGCTTTCGAGGAACTCAATGTCTGTGAGATTCTTGGCGTTCGCAATTATTAAGGTATGCAGATGAGGCAAAGACAACACGGGAGTGAAATCAGATACTTTACGCACGCTATCCATTTTCAAGGTCTTGAGCTTGGAAAGCCTTTTTATTCCCGATATATCTACCGCCGTGACCGGATAGTTTAAATGAAGATATTCGAGGTTATCTAATTCACATATTTCATCAAAAAAATCCTGGTTCACGTCAAACGCCATGAGCTCACGTAAGTTCTTTAACGCCGATACACCCTTGTGTGACGCTTTTGTGCGACCCAACATTGCCCGCTTTGTCCCAGGCGGAATTTGGGCTGGAAAGTCAACTGCCCCACCTTGCCATTCCGGCCAACTATTTGAAATATTTCCTCACAAAATCTGAATTGGATTCAGCTTCATATCGTAGTATTCCATATATAAGCGTCACAAGAGGAAACCCATTCGCAGTTGGTTCGATACATCGTGCCTCACGAGATATTAACAACGTTAACGAAGCGGGATTGATCTCACAATACAATGTTCGGAAACTCTCTGGAATATTTTTTATTGTCAGGAGTGCATTCGGGCAAAGCGGGCCTTCGCTGCGTCGACCGCGAAAGTCGGACCTGGGCCGACCGCCGCAGATCGATGATTTGCAACGATCGTCTGCCACCTCCGTAGAATAGACATATCCTCATTGTCAATTTCGATGGAGGTTTTTACGTTCCCTGTTAATGCCCAATTAGTCCCTGTTCTCTCTTATAGTTTCCCTGTTTGGTGAGCAAAACTCCCCTGTTAACGAAAGAGCGAGAATTGGCCCGTTACACACGGTTATCAAGCAATCAATCGGAGCCGATTTAGCCGAAACAGCCCTGTATTGGCTCAAAACGCGGGTTTTCCCTGTTAATTCCCTGTTAACAGGGAATTTGAGGCTGAGACAGGTTGGACGCAGACTGCGACCACCACCAACTTCGCGTTCCATGGGAAACGCGTGTTAATATTTCACACATCTTCGACCGGGAATCGTTTTGACGAAGCGATAAGTGAGCTTGCCGATAGCTTTCCCACTCCGACCCTCAGGTCGGATGGAATTTTCCACCGGGCGACAGGGTGAAAATTTCCACACCGGTCTCGGTCACGCCAACCGAATGCTCAAACTGTGCCGACAAAGACTTGTCGCGCGTAACAGCTGTCCAATCGTCAGCAAGCACTTTCGTCTCCGGGCGGCCCAAGTTCACCATCGGTTCGATTGTGAAAAACATCCCCGGCTCCAATTCGGCGCCGAGGCCCGGACGGCCGTAATGCAGCACGTTCGGCGGGGCGTGAAACACACGTCCAAGCCCATGACCGCAAAAATCGCGCACGACCGACATGCGGTGTGCCTCGACATAGGCTTGGATCGCGTGGCCAATATCGCCGAAAGTATTGCCGGGCTTCACTGCCTCAATGCCTTTGAACAGCGCGTCGTGCGTGACCTGAACAAGTCGTTCGGCCTTTCGCGATAGCGTTCCTGCCGCATACATCCGACTGGTGTCGCCGAACCAGCCATCCACAATCACCGTGACATCGACATTCAAAATATCTCCGTCTTTCAATCGTTTATCACCCGGTATGCCGTGGCAGACGACGTGATTCACGCTGATGCAACTGGCGTGTTGGTAGCCCTTGTAGCCAATTGTTGCCGACGTCGCGCCCGCGTCGTTCACCATCTGATTGATCGCGTCGTCAATCGCTCCGGTGGTCGCTCCGGGCACGACGAGCGGCGCGATATCGTCCAGGATTTGCGCGGCCAACGCCCCTGCCCGGCCCATGCCAGCAAAGTCATCAGCTTCATAAATACGGATGCCGTCTTTCGTCATACGGCCCTGACTACGATCGTCCAAAGGTCAAACCTCGATTTGTTTCAGCCTGATATAAGACGTTAAATCGATTTTCGCTAGTCATCGTGCGGCCGCATCACGCTAGCACCGGCAACACGCGCCCTAACGTCACGCCTTCGGTCGAAATTTCGGTGCCATAGCATAGTGTCTCGACCCCGCCAGCTTTGGCTCGATCAAAGGCCGCCGCGTACGCCGGGTCAAGGTCGCGGGCGAGATCAAATTTTGTGCAATCAGTGCGTTGCACAAGATAGAGCATCATGGCGCGATGGCCTTCCCTGACCATAGCCGCAAGATCGTCCAAATGGCGTGCGCCACGCGCGGTTACACAATCGGGGAACTCGGCCAGGTCACCATTGCGGCGTAAATGGACGTTTTTGACCTCCAGATAGAGGTCGTCGCGACCCGGCGCGCTCAAAAGAAAGTCGACGCGGCTTTTCGCGGCGTATGGCACTTCGGCGCGCACTTGAGGCCAATCCACCAGCTCTGGAATCAGACCCGCACGCAGCGCCGCGCCGACCACGCGATTGGGTACGCCGGTGTCGATCCCTGCCCAATGACCATCCGCCAGTTCCGCCAGCCGCCAGCCGTATTTCAGCTTTTTCTTGGGGTCGTCGTTGGGTTCAAGCCAAACGCGCATCCCTTCGTCCGCCAAACCCAACATCGCTCCCGGATTCGGGCAATGTGCAACCACCATTTCACCCGTTGACTCGATCACGACATCGGCCAAAAAGCGTTTGTATCGGCGGATCAACCGAGCCGGGACAAGAGGGGTTGGAAAGCGCATCGCCAGCGGCCTATACCGGACGCACTCAAGGAACAAGGACCGGCTTAGATGGCAAACCCAACCGCTGCGATGCTGGTCATTGGTGACGAGATTCTGTCCGGGCGCACGCGCGACGCCAATATGCACCACCTTGCAGGCCAATTGACCGAGGCCGGGATTGATCTCAAAGAAGTGCGCGTCGTGTCCGACGACGCTGACGCGATTGTCGCGGCCACCCGCGCCTTGTCGGCGGCCCACAACCACGTCTTCACCTCTGGCGGCATTGGCCCGACCCACGACGACATCACAGCAGACTGCATCGCCGCAGCCTTCGAGGCATCCATCGATGTGCGCGACGACGCACGCGCGCTCCTTCAGGCACATTACGACCGACAGGGCATGGAATTGAACGCCGCCCGTCTGCGCATGGCGCGGATACCGAAGGGTGCTGCGCTGATCGACAACCCCGTCTCGATCGCTCCGGGGTTTCGGCTTGAAAACGTCTATGTCATGGCCGGTGTACCGTCGGTGTTTCAAGCGATGGTGGCCACTGTTTTGCCAACACTGAAGGGCGGCGCACCTCTGGTATCAACATCGACCCGCATCGAACGGGGCGAAGGCGACATTGCAGGGCCGCTGGCCGAACTTGCGAAGACATACAGCGATCTGAGCTTTGGCTCCTATCCCTATACAAAGAATGGCGTTTACGGCGCAAACATCGTTGTACGCGGCGTCGACCGGGTGGCAGTCGAGACTGCGACGGCGGCCCTTGTGCGGCTCTTTTCTGACGCCGTCAGATGACATCGCCAACGCAGAAAATGCTGTTTCAGACGTTGGACGAGACCTGGCCTGCAGCGGCCTTCTTGGACGTGCCGCCATGGACGTGCCGCGCGGGCGCAGGCGGCGGCCAACGCGTGTCGGCAGTGACGGCCTTAGGGGATGTGACCCCATCCGATATCGCGTCCGCCGAAACTGCTATGCGCGAAATGGACCAACACCCGCTGTTTATGCTGCGCCCTGGCGATGAAGCCCTAGATGGCTGGCTCGATGCGCGCGGCTACAGTGTCGTCGATCCCGTGGCGATCTACCTTCGTGCCCTCGGAGGCCAGCCTGCGGCTTTGGCGTCCCTTGACGAAACATGGCCCCCCACCCCGAAAACTTGCACCATTTGGCTTGCAGGAGGCATCGGACCTTCGCGGATTGCGGTGATGGAACGCGTAGCGACCCCCAAAACGGCCCTCGTTGCAAAGCGGGACGGCGCGGTTACTGGCGTCACATTCGTCGCCATTCACGGGACAACGGCGATGCTTCATGCGTTAGAAGTCTCCCCCGCTCATCGCCGTCTTGGCATCGGTCGCACGCTGATGGACGGTGCGGCCAACTGGGCGCGCGCTCAGGGTGCGGATTGGCTCTCGCTGATGGTGACCCGCGCAAACGCCCCCGCGAACGCATTATATAGATCGCTTGGAATGTCTGAAGTTGGACGGTATCACTATCGTCGCGCACCCTAGGGCAAAGTGATGATACGGCAGGCCTTTTTCGCTATTTTGTTGACCGCCAGCCCAGTGTTGGCACTTAATCTCATTGTGCCAGGCGGCACCGAAACGCGCCGCGATGTGTCGCCCGCCGCGACCGTCGCGCTGCCGCGAGCGGCTTGGTCTGCCGACGCGACGCCTCCGGGCGTGGACGGCGCCCTTCTTAGGCGTGCTTTTCGGATCGGCGGAGGCTCGCAAACGACCCTCCAGATTCTGACGCCGCTGCGCGACAGCCTTCAAGAGGCCGGATATCAGGTTGTTTTTGGCTGTGAGTCGCGCGCCTGCGGCGGGTTTGATTTCCGGTTCCAACTCGATCTTTTGGGCGAACCGGATATGCACGTCGATCTCGGCGACTTCCGCTACCTATTGGCCGAACACCCAAACCCCAAGCCGGACGCCGCACACACAATTTCACTTGTCGTCTCGCGCGATGCTCAGGCGGGGTTCGTCCACATCACCGAGGTCTTTGCGATCTCTGCAGACATCGACGCACAAATCTCGATCTCAACCACCGGTACTTCATTTGCGCCCGGCGACCTGACGGCCAAGCTAGAAACGACGGGCCACGCCGTGCTGTCTGACCTTAATTTCGGCTCGGGAGAGATCGCGTTGGGAGGCTCAAACTATGAAAGCCTGTCCAGCCTCGCAATGTGGCTTTTGTCCAAGCCAGATGTCACGGTTGCAATCGTTGGGCACACTGATGCTGTGGGTGGTTTGGCCGGAAACACAGCGCTTTCGCGGCAACGGGCGCAAAGTGTTTTGGCGCGACTGCGGGACGTCCACGGCGTCCCTTCCGCCCAGATGGAAGCTGATGGTGTGGGGTACTTGGCCCCGATTGCGTCGAACCTCACCGAAGATGGGCGTGCATCAAACCGGCGGGTCGAAGTCATCCTTCTGTCCGACGACGGCTGATCCCTCTCCTTGCGAAATAGAAACGGGCGCCACCTGGGCGCCCGTTCATTACTGAGGGAGACACTCGTCACAACACGAGGTTTTACCAGTGATCCGGGCCTTTTTCGGCAAAGGAATGGACAAGGAAATCAATGAACGCGCGTACTTTGGGCTGCGTGAAGCGGCCCGGAGGATAGACGGCGTAGATGCCTTGGGTTTCGATTGGCAATTCGGGGATGGCTTCTTCCACTAGGCCCTGCTGCATCGCATCCGCGTAAAGGAACGAAGGCAGGTAAGCGATGCCAAGCCCGGCGA
>RCMY010001527.1_pt1 | contig 21925 bp, 7 predicted proteins | sample 2041341 | NCBI WGS metagenome assembly RCMY01 (sample SAMN09708234, study PRJNA481090) | Marine sediment metagenome, whole genome shotgun sequencing project.
GAAACGGCAGACCGTGAATCACGCCGCCAGGCAATGGCCGCTAGCGCAACCGTAGTGATCGCAAAAGCTGTGGTCAAAGCTTTTCTGGCCGCTCGGTTAGAGGTGCTAGAGCCCGGCCGCAACTATTGTTCCGGTCCTCCTGCCAAGGGTTTTGAGCTGCGCGACGGCACGCTGGTGACTTTTCGTATGATGCAGCCCGACGACGCCGACATTATGCAGCAGTTCGTGCGCGCTATGTCGGCCCGTTCAAGCCGCCTGCGCTTCTTCTCACGGCTTGACGAACTTTCGCCAACCATGCTCGAACAGTTCACCAATCCGCAGTACCCTCACACCTACGCGATCATGGCAATCATTAGCGAAGCCGGGCGCGAGCAGCAGATTGCCGATGTACGCTACGAAAAAACTGACACTGACGGTGTGGTGGAATTTGCCATCACGGTCGCCGATGCGTGGCACGGTTTCGGTCTTGCCAGCGAAATGCTGCGTGGCATTATCGCCGTGGCGGCCGTCGCCGGCATTGATCGCTTGCAGGCGTCGGTGCTGGAGGAAAATTATCGCATGCTGACCTTAGCCGAAGCGCTGGGTTTCACCGTGTCGGACGGCGAGGAAGACAGCTCAGTCGTATGCGTGGCCAAGCAGCTGCGCGACTGCTAGCGGCGGCAATCGAAATAAAAATTGTCTTCTCTTGCCAGACCAAAACTCCCCTTTCTTGATTTGAATCAAAACCCTTTGAGCGCTATCGGCTAACGTTTGTCAGCAGGTTAATTCAATTCCTATCAGGGTGAGCGCTATGGACCAATTGGTGACCAGTGGACTGGATCATGACACCTTAAAAATGACGCTGAAAGCCGTGCGCGAATTCGCTGCGGAAACCATGCCCGAGAAAAGGCTGCTTGAACTCGACGCCGCCGATGAGTTTCCAGAGCAATTGGTGCGTGATATGTGCGGCGACGCACTCGGTATTCTGCTGCTGTTTATTCCGGAGGAATACGGCGGTATGGGCGGCGGTTCGTTCGACGTCTACCGCCTCTGCGAGGCGATGGCGCGCATTGACCTGGGGGTTGGTACTGGCGTGCTGGCGACGTTTTTAGGTAGCGACCCCATTCGGGTCGGCGCGACAGAGGAGCAGCGCAAACGCTGGATGACCAGGCTTGCCGATGAGGGCTTGCTGATGGCATACGCGGCCACTGAGCCTGAGGCCGGCAGTGATCTCGGTGCCATGACCACCACGGCCGAGCCAGTGCAGGAGAACGGCGCACTCAGTGGTTATAAAATTAACGGCACCAAGCAGTGGATCAGCAACGGTGGCTACGCCGATCTGTATACCGTACTGGCAATGACGCCGGCAGGACCAAGCTGGTTTTTGGTGGAGAAGGGCACGCCAGGCCTGAGCCATGGCAAGCCGGAAGACAAGCACGGCATACGCGCCAGCAACACCGCCCGGGTTAGTCTGGACGACGTTTTCGTGCCGGCCGACCAGTTGCTGGGTAACGTCGAAGGTCAAGGTCTTGTGCAGGCCCAGCAGGTGTTCGGCTTTACCCGCCTGATGGTGGCGGCATTCGGGTTGGGCTGCGGCTGGGAGGCGCTGGATCGCGCCATCGCCTATTCCAGGGAGCGCATTCAGGGCGGTGCGCCGCTGTCGGAAAAACAGGGTTTTACGCACAAGCTGATTGTGCCGCACGCCGTACGGCTGGAAGCCGGCCGGGCTTATATTGAAGAAACTGCCGAACGCATCGACGCTGGCGAGGGTACATTAAACACCGAGGGGGCAATCTCCAAATACATGTGTACCGAGGCGGGCAACGCGGCGGCTGACGCCGCGATACAGGCGCTCGGCGGCTACGGTTATACGCGCGAATACATGGTGGAAAAAATCAAGCGCGATGTACGCATCACCACTATTTACGAGGGCACCTCGGAAATTATGGAAATGACCATCGCCCGCGACCGCTGGCAGGAGCATTTGAAAACACGGGGCGAGTATTTTCACCTGCGCGCCTCCCAACTCGATGCAGTACACGCCGTGCAGACCGACGTGGGCGCCGACATCGCGGCCATCGCGCTGCACAGCCTGGCGGAAACCATGGAGCGAGCGCGTACAGGTCACCTGACGCGCAACCAGCACGTTTTATTGCGCCTCGGCGAGTTGATCGCCTGGGGCGAGTGCGCAGCCAGTCTGGCGCAGCGGGCGCGCCGGGCGTTCGACGGTGATCTAGGCGCAAAGGCCGACAAAAAATTTCGCGCCCCGGTGCTGGCCGCAATGAGTCGTGTGTTCGCCAGGCAGGCGGCGCTAAAAATTGGCAACGACGGCCTTAGCCTGGTGGTCGGCAGCAGGGCACCAGAAAGTACGCTGAATGGGCTGGCGCAAGCGCAAGCGCTGCAGTTGCCGGCGATATACGCCACGCAAACTGGCCTGCTCGCCGATATGGACTACGTAGCCGACGCCCTGTACGGCCGTGCTTAAAACTATTTACATCCGAAGGGTGCGCTATGCGCACGTTGATTTTGGGACCGTAGGGTGCGCCGCGCGCACATTTACTTTGCAGGTAGTCGACGAGGCAACGCGTGCGCACAGCACACTCTGCGCACAAAACACACCAACAAAATGTAACGCCGGGAGAACAGACACATGAAGATAGGAGTTTGCATCAAGCAGGTGCCGCTGCGTGACGAGGAGTTGAGCATCAACGGTGACGCCAGCTGGATAGAACAGACCGACGAGTACGACAGCTGCGATGCGGAAAATTACGCACTGGAAGCCGCCTTGCAGCTGCGTGAAAGCCATGGCGGCGAAGTGGTGGTGATTACGCTAGCACCGGACAGCGCCACCGAGATATTGAAAACCGCTCTGGCCAAAGGTGCCGATCGTGCTGTGCATATCGTCGACGATGAAGTACACACGCTGGATCCCCTGCAAATCGCCGCCACCATCGCCTCTGCGGTCAACGACGAAGGCTTTGACCTGATATTAACCGGCCTGCAGTCCGAAGATCAGGGTTTCGGCCAGACCGGTGTGCTGCTGGCCGAGCTGCTTGGCGTCACTCATTCGACCGCGATTGTCGAGCTGGAGTTGGCAGGAGAAGTCCTGCAGGTCAAGCGCGAACTCGAAGGCGGCTGGTGTCAGCAGGTGACGCTTGATTTGCCCAGCGTACTGACGATTCAATCGGGCATCAACAAACCGCGCTATGCGACCTTCAAAGGTATCATTGCGGCGAAAAAGAAACCAATTAATACCCTGCAGCGCACTGCTGTGATGCCTGCGGATATCACCGCAACACAGCAGACACTGCGGATCTACATACCGGAGACCACCAAGCAAACGCAAATGCTGGAAGGCAGCGTCGACGATCAGGTCGCCGCACTGGTGGATAAACTTAGAAACGAAGCGGGAGTGCTGTAATGTCTGAACTTGTATTAGTCATCGCCGAACAGCGCGACGGTCAGCTAAACCGGCAAAGTCTGGAAACCATTGTTGCCGGCCAAAAGCTTGCCGCCGCCCAACAGGCACAGCTCGTCGTTGCGCTGCTGGGTAAAGATCCGGCGGCAGCAGCGGAGGGGTTAGCCGCAACACAAATCGACCGTTTGTTGTTAGTGACGCACGATTTACTCGAACCCTACACGGCGGATGCTTACGTTATCGCAGCGCGCCAATTGATCGATGAGGTAAGCCCGCACTGGGTATTGTTTCCACACACCTATCAAGCCTACGACTTTGCGACACGGCTGGCGGCTGCCTTCCGGCACTCGTTGATTGCCGACTGCGTAGCAATTAAAGCCGACGCCGATCAGCCTGTTTTCGTACGTCAGGTGTTTCAGGGAAAAATGCACGCCGACGTGCAAGCGCTCGGTGATGCTCCACATTTCGTCAGCTTTCAGGCCGCCGCCTTCAGCCTGGATAATTTACAAAAAGCAGCGCAGCCGATCGACGCCGAACAGCTGACCGTGGAGCTGCAGGCGGAGCAGATGCGCAGCAGGTCTCAAGCGCCGCATGAGAGCGTGAAAAAAGCCGTTGACCTGTCGCAGGCCAATATTATCGTTTCCGTAGGGCGCGGCATTGGTGACGCAGAAAACGTTGAGCTGGCAGAGAAACTGGCTGCCGTCATCGGTGGTGAGCTCGGTGCCTCGCGGCCAGTGTGTGACGCCGGCTGGGTACCCAGCGAACGCCAGGTAGGCAGCTCGGGTCAGACCGTCGCGCCGCAGCTATATTTGGCGCTGGGTATCTCCGGCGCCAGCCAGCACCTGGTTGGTATGAAGGGGGCGAAGACCATTGTCGCCGTCAACAAATCTGCCAAGGCACCAATGTTTAAACAAGCCGACTACGGCATTGTTGGCGATGTAGCGGAGGTAATGCCGGCGCTGATAAAGGCGTTGGAGGCTGGTTAGCACAGTGGACGTGGCAGGGGGCTACGGCGAATGGCACTTGGTTGTAGGGTCGAATTTATTCTACCCTACAATGCGTCACTAAGTGCTATTCGCTTTGAGTCGTCGTTTCGTGATGTTCAACACCCATCGACCGCGCCACCAGCTCGGCAATATCCAGCGTTTCCTCCACCGCTGAATCCAGCATCATCTTGCATTCCGGGCAACCGGTCACCAGCACCTGCGCGCCCGAGTCAATGATTTCACGCTTCCTCTCCTGGTCCACACGCTTGCCGTCGCTTTCCTGGGTGCGGGTAAAACCGGCGGCGCCACCGCCGCAGCAAAATGAGCGGGCACGGTTGCGCGGCAGTTCAACGTAGTCCGTGCTGCTTGTTTTTATAAGCTTTCTTGGCGCGTCGTACACCCCTTCGTAGCGGCCCAGATAGCAGGGGTCGTGGTAGGCGACTCGCTTGCCGTCCATGGCAGCGTTGACTTGCAGCCGCCCTGAGTTCATTAGCTCGGCTAGCAGTTCGGAGTGGTGTGTGGTTGCTACCGCAAAGTCCGCTTTCACGCTGGCGTATTCACGGCCTATGGTGTGCAGGCAATGCGGGCAGGGGCTAAGGATTTTTTCTACCGCATGCGCCTCGAAACGCTCTATATTCTCGCTGGCCAGGGTCTGGAACTGGAACTCCTCGCCCTGGCGGCGGGAATGATGGCCGCTGCAGGATTCCTCCTCCAGTACGCCATAGCTGACACCGGCTTTATTCAACACTTGTAGCAGCGCCTCGAGGCTGCTGCGCGAGTCTTCGTTGTAGGTCCACACACAGCCCATCCACAGCAGGTATTCGGTCTTGCCTTTCTCAAACAGCGGAATGCTGAGTTCTTCCAGCAGTTTCCTGCGTTTTGATTTCGGTTCGGAGAACGGATTGCCGCGTTTCTCCACCGCCTGCAGAAAGTCATCAGCCACCATGCCCTGACCGATGGCCATCGCCTGTGCACGCTTGGCGCCGTTCAGAAATAGCATATGTTCGATACCGACCGGGCAGATATCTTCACAGGCACCGCAGCTGGTGCACTGGCCTAGCGCGGTCTCGCTGATGATATTGCCGATCACCGCACCTTCCTGTTTGCCCATCATGGCGCGACCGGCCAGAATAAATTCGCGCGGCTGCAGTTCCTGGCCGCTGCTGGCGGCCGGACAATTGTCGGTACAGCGCTTGCATTCAACGCAGGTGATAAAGTCCAGCCGCATCTTCCACGGCACGTCACGCAGGTCCTCCAACCCCAGGCTGACTTCCTCTTCCGACTCGCTAATCGCTTCCAGGTCCAGCGCTACATACTCACCCAAAGATTTGTTGCGCAGGAAGACGTTGACCGGCCCCATCAGAATATGAAAGTGTTTGGAGTGCAAAATCAGCGGCAGAAACGCCAGTATTAGCAGTGCGTGCAGCCACCAGTTAGTCTTCTGCCAGCCGGCTTGCTCGTTCATGCTGTAAAGATAGGTCGCCATCAGCAGAAAAATCATCAACGCCACCAGGCCCGAGGTCCACGACTTCGGGTCCGGTGAATACTTGACCATAACAAAGCGGCGGAACGCGAGACCACTGATGCCTATCATTACCAGCACCGCGACGACCGCCAGAAAACTCTGAAACAGCGGCAGGCCGGCGCTACCGAGAACGGTCGCCAGGAAGGGGATATCAAAGGGTTCGAGGAAATGGTCGGTGGTTTCAAACGCAAAACAGATAAAACCGAAGAACACCATGGCGTGCAGTGTGCCGACGACCGGCCTGCCGCTAATTACGCGCGACTGGAATAGCACCTCGCGAATTACCCGCAGAGTACGCACGCGGAGATGGTCGGTGCGCACCCGATCGGCGCTGCCGGCGCGCACGAAACGCCATTTGGGTATAAGCTCCCTGACCGACAAGGCCAGCGCCAGTGCAATAAAAACAATCAGAAGAATCTGTTCCCAAAGTGTGAAGTTCACAGTAGGTCTCCGCTATTCGTGTGCTTTTTAATCGGGAGGTGATGATATCTCTCCGACAACCTGCGGAATAATACGCCGCGATAAAACTGCTAGCCATACGATAGTGTGTTGTTCCATAGGCTATAGGCTCGTTTCTTGATTTGAATCAAGATGATCTATTTTGTCTCACGTTAAATAGACACTACGCAGTTACATCAACAATGCTTGAGAGCGGCAAATTATTTAGTGATCGCTCCTTACTTCTACCGGAGGTAAAGTGATGGAAGATACATCACACCGCGCTATTGCTATTGTCGGCGTTAGCGCCATTCTGCCCGACGCGCCCAACGCGACAAGCTTTTGGGAAAACATCACCAACAGCCGCTACAGTATCACTGACGTCGACCCCGCGCGCTGGGACCCGGCGCTGTACTTCGACCCCGATCCCAAGGCGCCGAACAAAACCTACACGAAAATCGGCGGCTGGGTGCGCGATTGGCAGTGGGACCCGCTTAAATGGCGCTTGCCGATACCGCCACGCGTTGCCGAGGCAATGGACGACGGCCAAAAATGGGCAGTTGCCTGCGCCCACGCCGCACTGCAAGACTATGGCGACAATGAGCGCCCGCTGGACCGTGACCGCACGGCTGTTGTGATTGGCAACGCCATGGGAGGGGAAAGACATTACCTGACCTCAATGCGTATCTTCTTTCCGGAGTTTGCGCAGGCATTGGCGAGCGGTCCTTCCTTCGCTGCGCTGCCTGAAGACACCCGCCAGGTGATTGAACAGGAAATGTACGAGCGCATTATGGCGCGTTTTCCAGGCGCTAACGAAGACACCATGCCAGGTGAACTTTCGAACTGCATGGCCGGCAGGGTTGCCAATCTGTTTAATTTTCATGGGCCTAATTTCACCTGTGATGCCGCCTGCGCCGCCGCGCTGGCGGCAACCAATGCGGCGGTCGATGGCCTGGTGGCAAACCGCTACGACGCCGTGTTGGTCGGCGGCGTCGACCGCAATATGGGTGCGTCTACCTATGTTAAGTTCTGCAAAATCGGTGCGCTGTCGGCTACCGGAACGCGGCCGTACGCGAAGGGAGCCGATGGCTTTGTTATGGGCGAGGGGGCCGCATTCTTTCTGCTCAAACGGCTGGCCGACGCGGAACGCAGCGGCGATCGCATTTACGCCGTGCTGCGCGGTATGGCGGGAGCCAGCGACGGCAAGGGCAAAGGCATCACCGCGCCGAATCCGGTGGGCCCACGTGTTGCGATCGAACGCGCCTGGCAAAATGCAGGAGTGCCAATGGACAGCCTGGGTTTAATGGAAGGCCACGGCACCTCCACCCGCGTAGGCGACGTGGTCGAAGCGGGAGTCTTGAACGAGGTGTTCGGCAACAACGGCATTAAACCGGGGTCGGTCGCGCTGGGCTCGGTGAAATCAAACATTGGTCATTTAAAGGGCGGCGCCGGCGCCGCAGGTTTATTGAAAGCTGTACTCTCCCTGCATCATAAGGTGTTGCCACCGAGCCTGAACTTTGGCGCGCCCAACCCGGATATTGATTTTTCCAATTCGCCCTTTTATGTTAATACCGAACTTAGGCCCTGGGATAAACCTGCTAACGGCAGCGAGGTACGTCGCGCAGGTGTCAGCGCTTTTGGTTTCGGTGGCACTAACTTCCACGCCGTGCTGGAGGAACATATTCCGGGGCGGCTGACGCAGCGCAATAAAGTGTTCAGCATGGCACGCGGTGCCGGTACGGGAGAAACTGCATCGACCGCATCTACCAAGCTGTCGGCTGCGTCCACGGCGGCCGAATCCACGGCGGTACCCAAGACGCCGCTGCAAGGGTTGCTGCTGTTAGGGGCCGACACAGCGGCAGCGCTGGGCGAGCGGCTGCAAACCGCTATCACCAATGCACGGGAAACAGGCGCTCCACCAGTCACCGTGCCGCAGGCAGCCGACCAGCACGCCAGCGAGCGGCTGGCGATTGCCTATGCCGACGCGAAGGAATTTCACGCCCGCACCGAGCTTGCTCAAAAGGCGCTCAAGGCAGACCAGCCCGGCGTTTGGAAAGCCGTGCGCGCGCAAGGCGTATTCCGCGGCAGCGGTCCTGCAGCGCCGGTGACCTTCCTTTATACGGGGCAGGGCTCGCAATACCCCAACATGCTGCGCGAGCTGCGCGACTGTGAGCCGATTGTGGCCGACACCTTCGCTGCAGCCGATCGTATTATGGCGCGACATCTGGACGGTCGTCGGCTAAGCGATTACATTTTCGTCGATCCACAGGATGAGAAAGCGCTGGAAGAAGCCTCAGCCCAGTTGATGCGCACCGAAATCACCCAGCCCGCCGTGCTAACGGTGGATACTGCCTTGACTCGCTTGATGGCCGCCTACGGCATCGTGCCGGATATGGTCATGGGCCATAGTCTGGGGGAATACGCCGCCCTGGTGGCAGCCAACGCGCTGTCGTTCGAAGACGCGTTGGAAGCGGTCAGTGCGCGCGGGCAGGGAATGGCAGCGGTCTCCATGGCCGACAACGGTCGCATGGCCGCCGTGTTCGCACCGCTGGAAGAAATTCAAACAGTGCTCGACGCCATCGGCGGCAACGTTGTTATCGCCAATCTGAACAGCAATAGCCAGGGCGTGATTGGCGGCGCCAGTGCAGCCATCGAGCAGGCGCTGCTGGAATTTGAAAAACGCGGCTTCGACGCCGCGCCGCTGCCGGTCAGTCACGCATTCCATACTTCCATCGTCGCGCCGGCCAGCGAGCCGCTACGCCAGCTACTGTCTCGCATGCGCCTGACGCCACCGGACATCCGGCTAGTGGGCAACGTGGACGGCGAATTCTACCCCATGGACAGCAATGCCGTACCGCACATGGTCGATATGTTGGCGGCCCAGGTGGCATCGCCGGTGCAGTTTGCCAAGGGGTTGCACACCTTGTTTGACGCTGGCGCGCGCGTATTCGTCGAGATGGGGCCGAAAAAAGCCCTGCACGGTTTTGCCGACGATGTACTCGGCGACCAGCCAGGCGTGCTGACATTGTTTTCCAATCATCCCAAAGTCGGCGAAATATCTTCCTTTAACCAGGCGTTGTGCGGCCTCTATGCGGCTGGCCATGGCGTTACGCAAGCGGAGCAACAAGCAGTGAAGCAGCAACACACCGTAAACCAGTCACGCAGCGAGTCGGCAAGAGAAACCATACGGCCCAATGCAGCCGCAAGTGCCGAAGTACCAGTGGCTATGCGGATGCCGAGCGCCGGGGCAAGCGCGCCCGCGGGTAGTGGCGCGCAGGATCGCTACAGCCAGCTTGGCCATCTGATCGCCGACTTTCTGGAACGCGGCGCGCAGATCTATCGCGGCGGACCGTCGACGACGGCCGTTAGCAGCGCGGCGCCGGTCGTCTCGGGTGCCGCATTGGGCCTGCCCGGCAGCGAGCGAATATTCGATGATGACAATGTGCGCCGCATTCTCGACGGTGAACAGGGAATCGACGTTATTCCTACTCGCTTTCGCCGCGCTATGGTCGACAAGCATGTCACCCGGCTGGTGAAGGGTGCCAGCGGCGAACCGCATTTCGAAGCCATCGACAATCCTGCTGACGTGATCAAGCTGGCCGGCCGAGGCGGTGAATTCAACATTGAACAGGAATTTGGCGTCCCCGCAGAACGTGTCGCCGCGTTTGACATTACCACCAAACTGGCGCTGGGCGCCGGTATGGATGCACTGCGCGATGCGGGCATTCCGTTAGTGATGCACTACCGCACCACCCACAAGAATACGCACCTGCCTGAACGCTGGATGCTGCCCGAAAGCCTGCGCGACGACACCGGCATTATCTTCGCTTCGGCTTTTCCGGGCTACGACGCGTTTGCCGATGAACTGACGCGCTACCATACCGAGCACGGTCGGCAGCAGCAGCTAACGGCGCTACGCAGCCTGCATGAACGGGCGGTGCAGGCGGGCAATGGCAGCGCTGTATTGCGCAGCGAAATCGAGCGACGCATGCACGAACTGGAGCAGACCCTCGAGAATGAACCCTATAACTTCGACCGGCGCTTTCTGTTTCGGGTACTGCCGATGGGACATTCGCAAATGGCCGAGTACATTGGCGCGCGTGGCCCAAATACACACATCAATTCGGCCTGCGCCAGTACCACCCAGGCGTTCTCACTGGCCGAAGACTGGATTCGCGCCGGCCGTTGCCGCCGGGTATTGGTGGTCGCGGCGGACGATGTAACATCCGACAACCTGCTGGAGTGGATGGGTGCGGGATTCCTGGCCACTGGTGCTGCCGCCACCGACGCTGTAGTGGAGGAGGCGGCGCTGCCGTTTGACCGCCGCCGGCACGGCATGCTTTTGGGCATGGGCGCCTGCGGCATAGTGATCGAGAGCCCCGACAGCGTACAGGAACGCGGTTTGCGCCCAATCTGCGAAGTATTGAGCAGCGTCACGGGCAATAGCGCGTTCCATGGCACGCGGCTTGATATAGACCATGTCTGTCAGATGGTGGAAAAGATAGTAGCCCAGGCGGAAGCGCGCCATGGTCTCGACCGCCGGCAGATGGCGGAGGAAATGGTATTCGTCTCGCACGAAACCTATACGCCCGCTCGCGGTGGCAGCGCTGCCGCCGAAGTGCATGCGCTGCGTAGGACGTTTGGTGCTGCGGCCGATAACATTGTTATCGCCAACACCAAGGGTCTGACCGGGCACGCCATGGGCGTCGGCATCGAAGATACGGTAGCGATAAAGTGTCTGGAGTCGGGTATCGTGCCGCCGGTAGCTAATTTTCGCGAACCCGATCCCGAGTTAGGCGCGCTCAATTTGTCCAGGGGCGGGGCTTATCCGGCGCGCTACGTGCTGCGCCTGGCCGCCGGTTTCGGCTCGCAAATCAGCCTTTCATTGTTACGCTGGGTACCGACGCCGGACGGCACGCGACCCAGCCCGGAGGCACTGGGCTATGCCTCGCGTATTAGTGATTCTGTTAGATGGCAAAGCTGGATGCGGCAGGTCAGCGGCGATGCCGCCGCTGAGTTAGAGGTTGTGCAACGTACCCTGCGGGTTAAAGATAATGGCTATGCCGGCCGCGCGGCACCCAGAGCACCAGTTCATGCAGCGACCGCTACCCAAGCGGCAGCAGCGGCGCCAGCGTACGCGCCGGCTGCGGTTGCCGCCGCCAGTGTGGCGGGCGCTGCACCTTCTACTTCTGCATCCGCTGTTCATGCATCGGCCGAAACTCTCAGTGCCGCGCCGCCAGTGCTGGCTGCGGCTGAAAGAGAAGATCCCATTGCCAAAAAAGTGCTTGCCGTGGTGGCCGAGATTACCGGTTACCCTACCGATATGCTCGATCTGGATTTGGACCTGGAAGCCGATCTTGGCATCGACACAGTTAAGCAGGCCGAGACCTTCGCGGCGATCCGTAAGGAATACGCTATTCCGCGTGACGAAAATCTGAAGTTACGCGACTATCCAAATATAGCCCGTGCCATCGATTTTGTTAAAGAGAGGCGGCCCGACCTGGTGACCACGCCCGCCGCTGCAGATACAAGCATGCAGCCAGCTGCAGCCGATGTAGGCCAGGCAGTTGCTGCCGCGCCTGCGCAACCAGATGCTGTTGCTGAAAAGGTCCTGGCGATAGTGTCCGAAATCACCGGTTATCCCAGCGATATGCTGGAGCTGGATTTGGACCTGGAGGCCGACCTCGGCATAGACACGGTCAAGCAGGCGGAGACTTTCGCCGCAGTGCGCGCTGCCTACGATATCCCGCGTGACGAGAACTTAAAGTTGCGGGATTACCCCAGCATCGCCAGCGCCATTCGATTCGTTATAGAGCGCCGGCCAGATTTGGCGGCCGCGCCGGCGACACCACTGAGTTCGGAAATAGCGCCCGTGACCGCCACACCACACGCTGCAGCGGCGCCAGCCGAACACGATGAGGTGACCGCAAAAGTGCTGGCGATCGTCTCAGAAATCACCGGCTACCCCAGCGATATGCTGGACCTCGACCTGGACCTGGAGGCCGACCTCGGCATCGATACGGTCAAGCAGGCTGAAACCTTCGCCGCCGTGCGCGCCGCCTACGACATCCCTCGCGACGAGAACTTGAAGTTGCGCGAATACCCCAGCATTGCCAGCGCTGTGCAGTTTGTCAGAGAGCGTCGGCCAGACCTGGATGCGGCGCCCGCTGTGGAGCCAACCGACGTGGCAGCGCAAGCCCCGGCGGTGGCTGAACACGACGAGGTGACCGCAAAAGTGCTGGCGATCGTGTCGGAAATCACCGGCTATCCCAGCGATATGCTGGACCTCGACCTGGACCTGGAGGCCGACCTCGGCATCGATACTGTCAAGCAGGCTGAAACCTTCGCGGCAGTGCGCGCAGCCTATGGTATTCCCCGTGATGAGAATGTAAAGCTGCGCGATTATCCAACGATTGCCAGCGCCGTTCGCTTTGTAAACGAACGCCGGCCCGCGGCGGCCGAGGCGGTGCCTGCGGTAAGCGCTGCCGTAGTGGAGGAGGCTACAGACGCGGTATCGGTGCACCCGCATGCGATGGCGGGCGATATGGAGAAAGCCAGTGCCATCCCGCGCCGCGTACCGACGCCGGTGCTGCGTCCGCCGCTGGAGTTATGCAAATACACCGGTATTAGCCTGGGGCCGGAGAGTCGCATCGTGCTGATGCCCGATCAGGGCGGAGTCGCAACGGCGCTGAGTAAACGGCTGGAAAAGCTCGATGCCGAGGTGCTAACCCTCGATCCAGCCTTTGACCGTAAGGAACTGACGGCGCAGCTCGAACAGTGGCTTGAGCAAGGACCTGTCAACGGCGTTTACTGGCTACCCGCACTCGACGCGGAAGCCGAACTTGGCGATATGAATATTGAGCAGTGGCGTAACGAGCTGGATCTGCGAGTAAAACGGCTGTACTCGACCATGCGCACTTTATACGAACATATCGTTGAGCCAGATACCTTTCTGGTCGTCGCTACCCGATTGGGTGGCGCGCATGGCTACGATGCTGCCGGCGCGGTCGCGCCCATGGGCGGCGGCGTAACAGGCTTTGCCAAGGCTTACGCGCGCGAGCGCACCGAGGCGCTGGTCAAGGCGGTAGACTTTCCCATTAGCCGTAAGACTGCGGCACTGGCGGATGCATTAATCGCCGAGACCTTGACCGACCCAGGCGTGGTCGAGGTGGGTATAAAGGAGGGGCAGCGCTGCAGCATCAGCCTGAGCGAGCAGGCGGCGGAAGACGGTGAAGAGGGTATGACACTGAACGCCGACTCGGTGATCGCGGTCACCGGTGCAGCCGGCAGTATTGTGTCGGCCATTACCGCCGACCTTGCCGCGGCCAGTGGCGCGACATTTTACCTGCTCGATCTGGCGCCCGAACCGGACGTAAACAACGCCGACCTGGCGCGCCTCGGCAGCGACCGCGACGGCCTGAAGCGTGATATCTTCGAACGGCTGCACGCCGATGGCGCACGCGTCACGCCGGTGATGGTGGAAGCGGAGCTCGCTGCGATGGAGCGCGCCAATGCCGCGCTAATGGCCTTGCAAGCGGTACATGAGGCTGGCGGTACGGCCCACTATCACCAGGTCGACCTGACTGACACTGCCGCGGTGCAACAGGTGATCGATACGATTCGCGCTGACAAAGGTCATATCGATGTGTTGCTGCACGCCGCTGGCTTCGAGCGCAGCCATGTGCTGCCCGACAAGTACGCGGAGGAGTTCGACGCCGTGTTCGACGTTAAATGCGACGGCTGGTTTAATCTGCTGCACGCCATTGGCGCTATGCCGCTGGGTGCGACGGTGGTGTTTAGCTCTATCGCCGGGCGCTTCGGCAATTTTGGCCAAACCGATTACAGCGCGGCCAACGATTTACTCTGCAAGTTCACCTCACATATGCGCAGCGCACGGCCCGAGACGCGGGGTATCGCCATCGACTGGACGGCGTGGGCAGGCATTGGCATGGCCGCGCGCGGCTCAATCCCGGAGATGATGGCGCAAGCCGGCATCGATATGTTGGCGCCGGAGGCCGGAATTCCGATCATTCGCCGCGAGTTGACCGTAGGCTCACGACGGGGGGAAATTGTGATCGCGCAGAGTCTCGGCGTACTGCTTGAAGAACGCGATCCCAGCGGCGGTCTGATCACCTCCGCGCTGGACGAACGCAGCGGCGGCCCCATGATAGGCAAGGTAGTGGGCATGGGATTGCACGCCGGCCTGCGGGTAGAAACCACCCTCAACCCCAGGGAGCAACCGTTTCTGTACGACCACCAGATCGATGGTACGCCGGTGTTACCCGGCGTGATGGCCATCGAAGCGTTTGCCGAACTGGGCATGCTGTTGCTGCCCGACTGGCACGTACACGCGGTGGAGGATGTGGAATTTCTGGCGCCGCTGAAGTTCTACCGTGGCGAACCGCAAACGCTGGATTTAAGCGCTCAATTTGTAGCAGACGGCGACTACATTATCGCGCACTGCCGGTGCGCGACCCGGCGCATGCTGCACGGCAAGACCGAGCCGCAGGTGACCACGCATTTTGCAGCAAAGGTTCAGCTGAGCAGCAAACCACTGGCGCAGGAGGAAAGCGAAACCTTACCCGGCGAGCCGGCGTCGGCAACGTTGGCGGCGGATGATCTGTATCGCATTTACTTTCACGGTCCGGCTTACCAGGTCGTGCAGTCGGCTTGGCGAGATGGCGACAATATCGTCGCCAGGATGGCGTCCGACCTGCCCGCCGATCGTACACCGTCTGAAAGTAAGCTGGTGCTGGATCCGCGTTTGCTGGAACTGTGTTTTCAAACCGCCGGCGCCTGGGAGATTGGCACCACCGGCAAAATGCGCCTGCCGCGACATATTAATCGCGTTAGCGTCGCCGGCAAGCATTCCGGCGCGGCAGCGGGATTGCAGGCGATTGTGCATCCGAGCGCAGCGGGAGATTCTCACGACGCACTGGTAGTCGACTCGGAGGGCCATGTTCACATTCGTATGCAGGGTTACGAAAGCATAGAACTGCCGGGTTCGGTCGGCGAGGCCGAACAGACCCCGTTGCGCATTGCCATGGCCTAAACCCGTAGGGTGCGCCGTGCGCACGCGTGATCTCGCTGTTTGCAAATGGAATGATGGTGCGCACGGCGCACCCTACGAATTTTATCAATAGCCAAACGACTAAGGAGCTTCCCATGCAGCGCAACTTCAAGCGAATAGCCGTAGTGAACCGCGGCGAAGCAGCCATGCGTCTGATTCGCGCCGTTAAAGAAATTAACACCGAACAAGACGCCGGCTTGCGTTCCATCGCACTGTATACCGACCCGGACCGGCGCGCGCTGTTTGTACGCGAAGCCGATGAAGCCTACTACCTCGGCACGGCAACCTTTGTCGATGACAGGGATGGCCGCACGAAAAACCGCTACCTGGACTATGCAGGCCTGGCACGCGCGCTGCAAGAGACACGTGCCGAGGCGGTCTGGGTTGGTTGGGGCTTCGTCTCCGAGCACGCCGAGTTTGCGGAGCTTTGCCGCAGTATGGGGGTGGTCTTTATCGGACCCAGCCCGGAAGTCATGCGCAGCCTCGGCGACAAAATCAGCTCAAAGCGCATGGCGGAGCAATCGCAGGTTCCGGTCGCGCCGTGGAGCGGCGGTCCGGTAGAAAGCTTAGCCGCAGCCGAGCAGCAGGCGCAGCAGCTGGGCTTTCCGCTGATGATAAAAGCAACCGCCGGCGGCGGCGGTCGCGGCATTCGCAGGGTTAACTGTACCGAAGCCCTGGCCGAAGCTTATGCGAGCGCGCGCGCCGAAGCGCACAAGAGTTTCGGCGACGACACGGTGTTTATGGAACAGTTGCTGGAGGGCGCGCGCCATATCGAGGTACAGATCATCGGCGACGACCACGGCAAGGTCTGGGCGCTGGGTGTACGTGACTGCAGCGTGCAGCGCCGCAATCAAAAGGTCCTCGAAGAATCCCCCTCACCGGTCTTGTCGACCGAGCAGCATGAAGAAATCTGTGCGGCCGCGCGCCAACTCGGCGAGACCGCTGGTTACTGCAACGCCGGCACGGTAGAATTTTTGTACGATCCGGTACAGCGCCTATTCTCATTTATGGAAGTCAACGCGCGCCTGCAGGTCGAACACCCGGTGACCGAAGTGACTACCGGCATCGACCTGGTCAAGTTGCAGCTACGAGTAGCTGCCGGCGCAAGGCTAGAAGGCGACCCCCCGGTACCGCGTGGCCACGCCATAGAAGTGCGGTTGTACGCCGAAGATGCCGAACACGGTTTTACCCCAACGCCAGGGCAGGTGGTGCTGTTTACGTTACCTGGCGGGCCCGGCATTCGCATCGATTCGGGTTTTGTCGAGGGCGATCATATTGCACCGGAATTTGACTCCATGCTGGCAAAATTGATAGCCGGCGGCGCCAACCGGGGCGAGGCCCTGGCGCGACTGAAACGCGCGCTGTTGGAAATGCGGCTGATCGTTCGTTGCGGCACCACCAACAAGGGTTTTCTGATCGGCCTGCTCGACCGCCCCGAAGTGCGCAGTGGAGAATACGATATAGGTTGGCTGGACCAGCTGGCAGCACGCGGTGAACATTTGTCGTGGCAGCACGCTGACATCGCCATCGTGCAATCTGCCATTGAAGCTTACCGGGCGGAATTCAAACTGGAGCAGGCTCGGTTTTACGCCACTGCGGCTCGCGGCCGCTTGCGTTTAAGCAAAGATGTAGGCTGCGAAGTCGAGTTACGTTACCGTGGCAGCGTCTACTGCTGTAAGGTCTTTCGCACGGCACAGGACTATTACCGGGTAGACATAGACGGCGCCTCCGTGCACGCGCGGCTGGAGCAATTGGGCGGACTGGAACACCGTCTGACTCTGGGAGACGCACGCTACAAAGTGTTATCGTTGCTCGATGGTCGCGACCACAAAGTGGTGGTCAATGGCGTACCGCATAGAATGGAGCGCGATGAAGGCGGTGTCGTACGTGCACCGGCGCCGGCGGTAGTGCTGGCGCTGGAGGTGGAGGAGGGGCAGGAAGTTACGCAGGGGCAGCGCGTTGCCTTGCTGGAGGCGATGAAAACCGAGATTCCCGTATTGGCCCCCTGCGCCGGAAAGATACATGATATTGGCGTAACGCTGCATGTGCAGGTCGACGTTGGCGCGCCGCTGATGCTGGTGCAACCGCAGCGACAGGTGCCGCAGCAGCAGACTACGGCGGAGCGCGTCAGCTTCGCCGCGTACGATCAAAAAAATGCAATAGCAGCCGGCACTACCGACCAGGCGTTGTGCGACACTGTCGAACAGTTGCGCCGCGAAATGCTGGGCTACGACGTAGAGCCAACCGAGTCGGGCCGCGCGCTGGAGAGCTATCGCAGCGCCACCGCCAGCACTGACTGCTTGCAGCAGGAAAATGAGATCCTCGGTATTTTTGCCGATATCTGCGCGCTGTTCAGTCCACGCGAAGAAGGTGAGGATACACCAGAGCTGCAGGCGCGTACCCAGGAGGAGTATCTGCTACTGTATCTCCGCTCGCTGGATACCGAGACTGCCGGCGTTACTTCCATTTTTACCAAAAACCTGCGACGTTCATTGAAGCACTATGGAGTGAAGAGCCTGCAACGCAGCGCGCCACTGGAAGCAGCATTATTGTGGATTTGTAAATCGCACCAGCGAATGCCTTCCCAGGTGCAGATTGTGCTGAGTATTCTGGAAAAACGGCTGGACCGCATCGATGAGTTGCAAGCGCAGGTAGACGACTATTTTCGCCTGCTTCTCGATCGCATCGTCCTGGTTACCCGGCGCCGCTACACTGGCCTTAGCGATTTGGCGCGGGAAGTGCGCTATCGTTATTTTTATAGGCCGGTTTTTATGCAGACCTGGGAGCACTCACTGGCTCAGGTTGACGCGCAGCTAAACCGACTGGCGCAATCCGGCGAGGAAGAAATGTATGCGCAGGCAGCGCACGATCTGGTCGATTGCCCCTTATTACTCAGCGGCCTGCTTGGCAGCTACTACGAAGAAGCCTCACCACGATTGCGCCAGTTCATGCTGGAAGTACTGCTGCGGCGCAACTACCGACAGCGAGAATTATTGGCGCTACTCAGTACAACGGAGGATGGAAGTACGCTTGCGCAGGCGACGTATGAGCAGGCGCAGCGCCGCATACAACTCATCGCAAGCTGCGGCAGCTGGGATGAACTAGCCAGTTGCGTCAGCGGCGTGCGCTCCCGGCTGGACAGCGCACCGGCGGATCACGATATTGTTATTGATATTTATCTGTGGCGTACCAGCACCGATTTGGATGAGGATCAGCTGGCGAAGGAGGTTCTGAATACACTCGTCTCGACAGATTTTCCGCGCCCCTTACGCCGGGTAGTGGTTGCGATTGGCGATCCCGATAGCCGATTTGGCAGTCGCGGCATCCATCATTTTACCTTCCGCCAGCGTGAGCAGGAATTCTATGAGGAGCGCGTGTATCGCGGTTTGCACCCGATGACCGGCAAACGGCTGGAACTGTGGCGTTTGCAAAACTTCGAGATCCAGCGGCTACCTTCTGCCGAGGGGGTGTACCTGTTTCACGGCGTGGCGCGCAGCAACGCCAAAGACGAGCGTTTGTTTGCGTTTGCCGAAATTCGTGACCTGACGCCGCTCGTCAACGAGGCCGACAACAGCGTGCGCCTGCCGCATGTTGAAGTGATGCTGATGGAAACCCTGGCGGCTATCCGCTTGGTTCAAATGCACCGGGCGGCGCGCGCGCGACTGCACTGGAATCGCGTCACACTCTATGTTTGGCCAACCGTTGAGTACCAGCCGCGGCAGATGCTCGCATCGATGCAGCGCCTGCCGCCGCTGGTCGAAGGTCTGGGACTGGAGAAAATTGTTTTCATAGGCAGAATGCGTACTGCACCCGGTGAGGTTCGCGACAGCGCTTTGCAGGTAGAGATAGCGGAAGGGCAAGAGCCTGTGTTGAGCTTTAAACAGCCATCGACAAAATTACTGGAACCGCTGTCGGAATACGCTCAAAAAGTGGTGCGCATGCGCAAGCGTGGCATGGTCTACCCCTACGAGATCATTGCCATGCTGACGCCGCCGCGCGAAGGCACGCAAGCCGATTTCCCGCCCGGGGAATTCCTGGAGTACGATTTAGACAGTAACAACCAGCTGGTGGCTATAAAGCGGCCGCCGGGTGAAAACACGGCCAATATCGTGGTTGGTCTGATCACTAACTTTACCGATAAATACCCCGAGGGTATGCAGCGCGTACTGCTAATGGGCGACCCCAGCGGCGCCATGGGGTCACTGGCCGAGCCGGAGTGTCGGCTCATTATGGCGGCACTGCAGCTGGCACAGCAAAAATCGCTGCCGGTTGACTGGTTTGCCCTGTCGGCCGGGGCAAAGATTGCGATGGACAGCGGTACGGAAAATATGGACTGGATCGCTGTGGTGATGCGCGGCCTGATTGAGTTCACCCAGGCCGCTGGCGAAGTTAATATCATTGTCGACGGCGTTAACGTTGGTGCGCAGTCTTATTGGAATGCCGAGGCAACGATGCTGATGCACACCCGCGGTATTCTGGTAATGACACCCAACGGTTCGATGTTGCTGACCGGCAAACGGGCGCTGGACTATGCAGGCTCAGTCTCTGCCGAGGATAGCCAGGGCATAGGCGGCTACGACAAAATCATGGGTGCGAACGGCCAAGCGCAATACTGGGCGCGCGACATCGGCGATGCCTGTCACACCCTGTTGCGCTACTACGAGCACAGCTATGTTGTGCCTGGCGAACGTTTCCCGCGCCGCGCTGCTACAAGCGACGCCGTCGCGCGCGATGTGGGTGACTTCCCGCATGCCGACCGCGACCTGTATGGCTTCGACACGGTCGGCGAAATTATGGCTGATGCCACTAACCCCGGCCGGCATCGACCGTTCGATATACGCAACGTCATGACGGCGGTAATCGATCAGGATCATGCGCCACTGGAACGCTGGCGCGACTGGCGCGAAGGGGAAACCGGCGTGGTCTGGGATGCGCATTTGGGGGGCTATCCGCTGACGCTGTTAGGCATTGAATCGCATCCCATTGCGCGGCTTGGCTTCGTGCCTACCGACGGCTCGGACCGGTTTACGCCGAGCACGCTGTTCCCCATGTCGTCGAAGAAAATCGCCCGTGCCGTCAACGCAGCAAGCGGCAATCGCCCGGTGGTTGTGCTTGCCAACCTCTCCGGCTTTGACGGCTCGCCGGAGTCTATGCGCCGATTGCAATTGGAGTTTGGAGCGGAAATTGCTCGCGCGGTGGTCAACTTCAAGGGGCCAATGGTTTTTTGCGGCATTTGTCGCTACCACGGCGGCGCCTATGTGGTGTTCTCAAAAGCGTTGAACGACAATATGCACGTTGCCGCCCTGGACGGTAGCTATGCGTCGGTTATTGGCGGCAAGCCCGCCGCCGCCGTGGTATTTAGCGCAAAAGTCGATGCCCGCACCCACGCCGATCCGCGTCTGCAGCAACTGGAGGAGGAAATAGCGGCGGCCGATGAAGCCATGCGCGGCCGCTTGCGCGCGCGTTGGCACGAATTATACGAACTCGTGCACGCGGAAAAACTTGGCGAAGTTGCGGCGGAGTTTGACGCTATTCATAGCGTGCAGCGCGCCCTGGAGGTCGGGTCATTGCACAAGATCGTGCCGCCAGGCGAGCTGCGGCCGTATCTCATAGCAGCGGTGGAGAAGGGCATGCGCAAGGAATTACAAACCACTCAGGCTGCCACCACAGCGACCCGGCCAGCGGCCGAACCTGCTTAGGATAAAAGATGGCAGCACTTTATTGGCTGCAGCAGTGCGCTAGTGACGTACCGGCGGAAGATCACTGGTTGACGCCGAAGGAGCGTGACCGTCTGGCGGCGCTGCGCTTCGAAAAACGCCGTGCCGACTGGCGGCTTGGACGCTGGACGGCAAAGCAAGCGTTAATTGCCTATTCGCGCTCTGTTGCCGGGGTCGGCCTCAGCCTGACAGATATCGAAATTTCCAACGACGCCGCTGGCGCACCGCATGCGCACTACGAAGGCGCTGCTGAATGCTGCGCGCTATCGATCAGTCACCGCGGCGGCGCGGCGTTGTGCACTGTTGCACCGGCCTCTTATAGCATCGGCTGCGATCTGGAATTGATCGAGCAGCGTAGCGTTGAGTTCGTAAGCGATTACTTTACTAGCACAGAGCGCAGGTTCGTGCAAAATGCGGCCGCAGAAGACAGGGATTGTCTTACTGCGCTTATCTGGAGCGCCAAGGAAAGCGCACTGAAAGCGTTAGCCGTCGGCCTGCGCATCGATACCCGCGCAGTGAAAGTCAGCCACTACGGTTGGAAATTAGACGCGCTGCAAAATTGGCAGCCTGTGCTGGTACGCTGTGAAAATGAACAGCAAGCTTTTCATGGCTGGTGGTGCGCGCAGGAGAATCGCGTGCTGACGATATTAGCAACCGTGCAAACCGGGATGCCGGTTCTATCAGGGGGTGTGTAGATACACCTCCAAAACCAATCAACGCTGACTATCGCATCCTGACTTTCACCTTGGGTGGATACTTCGCCATGGTCGCACCGTGTACCGCCATCAGTGG
>RCMY010001528.1_pt1 | contig 21922 bp, 22 predicted proteins | sample 2041341 | NCBI WGS metagenome assembly RCMY01 (sample SAMN09708234, study PRJNA481090) | Marine sediment metagenome, whole genome shotgun sequencing project.
GTTACTCACCCGTTCGCCACTAATCCACCAGGAGCAAGCTCCCGGCTTCATCGTTCGACTTGCATGTATTAAGCACGCCGCCAGCGTTCATCCTGAGCCAGGATCAAACTCTCCGTAAATGTTTGATTGCACGAACAACCTAAGTTGTTCGGCACATCTAGTGCAGCTGGCCGCCCAAGGGCGAACCTGCTGCAAGTTTGATACTGACAAGAACAAACATCATTGCTGACATTTGTATTTTGTCTATATATATTCCAAAGGAATCTCCTCAGTTAACCGAAGTTAACCGACGAGGTTTTTGGCATTTGACATTGTGCACGCTGTTGAGTTCTCAAGGATCGGGCGCGCCCGAATCGTGACCTTTCGGCCGTCTTCGGGGCAACTGCTCTAACCTATCACCAACTGTTGTGCTCAGCATGACGGTGACCCAAATCGCTAAGCGATCCGGGTCAAACGGTACTGGAGCGTTCCAGAGGTGGGTATTCCATCGTAGTCCGGTTTACACCCTGCAGCAAGTGCAGTGAGTAAATCGGCGAGGAAGTCTTTCCACTTGAGGCCCAGTAGCGCTGCGGCTGCCTGAAACCTTTGGGGTGACAAGAAGAAACTCTATGCTGTCGCGGTGAGGCGTGCAAATTTGAGTGCATCCCGGGCGTGTCGCGATGAATGCTCGATCCTGCTACTCAACAAAAATGCCCGCCATTGTCTTCTTTCCGCGGCGCAACAGGGCCATTCCGTGATGCAACGCGGATGCCTCGAGCGCCGCCTCGGCAGAGTCAACCTGCACGTTGTTGAGGTACACCCCGCCCTGGCTGATCGCGCGTCGAGACTCCCCCAGGCTCGACGTGAGCCCCGTGTCGACGAGGAGTTGCGTGAGGAGTGCGCCGGAACCCGCAACAGTGTGTGGAAGCTCACGAAGCGCAGATTCGAATGTCCCGGCATCGAGCGCCGTCAGCTCCCCGTGCCCAAACATCGCCGCCGCTGCCGCCATCGCCGCTTCCGTGGCCGCTTGGCCATGCACGAGCGTCGTCACGTCGAGAGCGAGCCGCTGCTGCGCTGCGCGCTTGAACGGCTCGGTCACTACGGCATCGGCAAGTTCGCTTATTTCATCACTAGACAGGAACGTGAACACCTTGAGTCGGTCGATGACATCCGCATCATCGGTGTTGAGCCAGAACTGGTAGAACGTGTACGGGCTGCACATGGACGCATCCAGCCAAATCGCGTTACCCTCGCTCTTACCGAACTTCGAACCATCCCTGTTCGTGATGAGTGGGGTTCCGATCGCGTGCACGGTAGTGCCCTCAGCTTTGCGGATAAGTTCCGTTCCGCTCGTGAGGTTGCCCCACTGGTCACTGCCACCGGTTTGCAACACGCAATCGTATGTTCGGTAAAGCTCGAGAAAGTCGAGCCCTTGCAAGACCTGGTAGCTGAATTCGGCGTAGCTGATGCCCTCGCTCGAGTTCAGTCGCGTACTCACGGCATCTTTCTTGATCATGGTGCCGACTCGGTAGTGCTTACCGATCTCGCGAAGGAAGTCGATTGCTGACAGCGGCGCAGTCCAGTCGAGGTTATTCACGAGGCGAGCCGCGTTGTCGCCTTCGAAGCTCAGGAACTTTGACACTTGCGCACCGAGGTAACCAACCCACTCCGCAACCGTGTCCTTCGTGTTGAGCGTGCGCTCTGCCGTTGGCCGAGGATCGCCGATGAGGCCGGTCGAGCCGCCGACAAGCCCAAGCGGCTTGTGGCCGGCCAACTGGAGGCGGCGCATCAACAGAAGCTGAACGAGGTTGCCGAGGTGCAGGCTGGGAGCCGTCGGATCGAATCCGCAGTAGTAGGTGATGGGTGGACCATCGAGAAGTGTTTTGAGTTCTGCCGCATCCGTGGAGATGTGGATGAGCCCTCTCCACTCAAGTTCATCCCACACACTCTCGAAGGAATCGTCATTTCGCTGGGACCTTATGGCTTCAGATGCTGGCACCGGGTCAGGATATCAGTGGCCGCAGGGAGCCTGCCCCCACGCGCTGTCGATGATGCGCTCTCCTGCTGCGCCGTCGCTTCGTCATGCTGTTGGCTCGATCACTGGCTCACTGCAGTCGAGCGAGCCAGCGAAGATTTCCAATGATCAAGCTTTGGGCCTTGATTATGGAATATCATGCTTGTATGCTTGATATTGCCAAATCAAGCTTTCACACTTGAAAGGGAATGATGTTCGCCATCACCGCAGACCAAGTCGACAGCAGGTCAACCCCCGACCTCGTCACCGAAGCCATCGAATGGCTCAACCACGGCCCCGTGCCCACCGTGCTCGACGCCGACCGCACGGCGGGCGACGAACTGCAAGTACTGCTCGAACACGGTCACGAAGCATTGGAGGTCGCACTGCACCTCACGAGGTCTGGCCAGTGGAGCGTCGGATGCGGAGTGGGCGAGGTTGCCACTCCCCTGCCCCGAAACATCAGGTCGGCCTCGGGCGACGCGTTCGTCGCCGCTCGCCGCGCCGTCGAACGCGCAAAAAAACGCCAATCCAGATTCGCGCTCGAGGCTGAACCCGCACTCGATCGCGCCTCAGAGGCCGAATCGCTCATCGACTTGCTTTTGGCCGTGCGATCCAAGAGAAGCGCAGAAGGTTGGGAACTCTACGACCTCATGCGCAGCAAAGATCTCACGCAAGCGGAAGCGGCAGGCACGCTGGGCATCAGCCCGCAAGCGGTCAGTCTGCGCGCCCGCGCCGGCGAGCTGCGCACAGAACACGCCGCGCTGCCGACGCTCTCCCGCATTCTCCGTCAACTCGATAACGTGGAACCCACCGAAACGAGAGGCCACTCGTGAACATTCTTGACATCATCCTCTGGAGTGCGCTGCTTCTGTTGCTTGCCGCAGGGCTGCTGTTGGCACTCGTCGCGAGCCGCCGACCCACGGTGCAAAAACCAGGCTCATACTGGCTCATCATTCCCGTCGTCGTGCTCGTCGCGTGCGCGATCATTTTCACGGCGGCGAGGGTCGGAGAAGTCGGGCCCGCTCTCGGCTTCCAGATCGCGGCGACAACAATCCTTGTGTTTATCGGCATCGTTGGCGGCAGTCCGCTCGTACTCGTCGTGTTGGAGCTCGCGGGAAGCGGCGCCGTGCCACTTGGCGACCATGGCGGCATCCTCGTCAGCGATTCCAGCGCCAAAAGCAAAGACCGGGAGATTTTGCGCGGCGGAATGACGATCGGCTACCTCGAAAGACTCGCCATCATCGGCGCTGCGCTCGTCGGCCAGTTCGCCGCAGTGGCGATTGTCGTCGCAGTGAAAGGCCTTGGCCGATTTTCTGAACTCGAAAACTCTGCAGCACGCGAGCGCTTCATCATCGGCACTCTCGTGAGCATCGTGTGGGCTGCGGCGTGCATCGCCCCAGCAATTATTGGTTGGTAGTCGGGCCTGCGGTTGCTACGCCACGGTGGTGAGCGTGCGCTTTGTACGGCGACACTGTTCGGTCCCCCGGAATCCAAAACCGCCACGGGAACTGGGCTGATCCACCAGGTCCAGACACTCCCGTGCGCGGGCCCGTCGCGACCTCGGGAACGCCAGTGCCGAGCTCGAGCCGGATACGACTCGTCGCAAGATCTGCGCCTCCATCACCAAGAGTGATGCCGGTCGCCACCGTCAAGCGCGCCGGCCCCTGCGCCAGGTCGACATCCTTTCGCGACGTGACGCGGCGAGACCTCGCCAACTCAATCCCGTCCACGATCTCGCCGGCGCGCAAAAGGCAACCGGATGCCTGGCCTTCCGGCCCACACACGACGTTGGCACACGTGTGCATGCCATACGTGAAGTACGTGTAAAGATGACCGGGCTCGCCGAACATGACCGCGTTGCGGTTCGTTTGCCCGCGAAACGCATGCGAGCCGGGGTCATCCGACCCGTGGTACGCCTCAACCTCGGTAATCCGCACGCTCACGGCGCCGTCTGGCGAATCGACCGTGAGAATCGAACCGAGCAGGAGCGGGGCAAACTCAAAGCTCGGCGCGAGAAGCAGCGAACGGTCGAAGCTCATCGGATGATGAACTCCGTTGCCAGGGCTTTCGCGCGCACCGCCAATTGCGCAAGCTGCTCCGACACACGCTCAGGCGCTGTACCGCCAACGCCGTTCCGGCTCGCAATGGACCCCTCCACCGTCAGCACGTCGCGCACTTCTGCCGTGAGAACCGGCGAAATAGTCGCGAGTTGCTGATCGCTCACTCCATCGAGAGCGAGGTCGTTGGTCTCGCAAAACGCCACGAGAGCGCCCGTGACCTCGTGCGCGTCCCGAAACGGAACACCTTGACGCACGAGCCATTCGGCGACATCCGTGGCGAGCGAGAATCCCTGCGGAGCAAGCTCGGCCATGCGTTCAGTATCGAAACGCATCGTGGCCACCATGCCCGTAAACGCGGGAAGGAGAACTTCAAGAGTCTCGACGGAGTCGAAGACCGGCTCCTTGTCTTCCTGCAGGTCGCGGTTGTAGGCGAGCGGCAAACCTTTGAGCGTCGCGAGGAGGCCTGTGAGGTTGCCGATCAGGCGACCGCTCTTGCCGCGAGCCAGTTCGGCGATATCCGGGTTTTTCTTTTGCGGCATGATCGATGAGCCGGTGGAGAATGCGTCATCGAGTGCCACGAAGCCGAACTCTCGCGTGTTCCACAGGATGATTTCCTCCGCGAATCGTGACAAGTCGATCCCGAGTTGGGCAGCAATGAAGGCAAATTCGGCGACGACGTCGCGCGCGGCCGTCGCGTCAATCGAGTTCTCGCTGGGACCGGAAAGCCCGAGCTCTTCCGCAACGAGAGCGGGATCAAGACCGAGAGAGCTTCCCGCGAGCGCCCCTGCACCGTAGGGAGATACGGAGGCCCGAACGCTCCAATCGCGAATCCGCTCGAGAGTGCGCACGAGCGGCCAGGCGTGCGCCAACAGGTGGTGCGCCAACAGCACGGGCTGGGCGTGCTGCAAGTGCGTGCGCCCAGGCATGACAGCACTCGCGTGAGCGGAAGCTTGCGCGGCAATCGCATCGATAAGCCGCAGTACTTCGTGGCCAATCACTCGAGCGTGCTCAAGCAAATAGAGGCGAACGAGCGTCGCAATCTGGTCATTGCGGCTGCGCCCCGCGCGAAGTTTGCCGCCCAGATCGTTGCCGGCGAGCCCTAAAAGTTCACGCTCGAGAGCTCCGTGTACATCCTCGTCGCCGTCACGCGCGACGATCGAGCCGTTCTGCACTCCGTCAAGAAGGGATTCGAGGGCGGCGAGCATCCGCTTGAGCTCTGGCGGATCGAGATAACCGGCAGCCGCGAGCGCTTTCGCGTGCGCTCGCGACCCGGCGATGTCATACGGGGCCAACTGCCAGTCAAAGTGGGTCGACCGGCTCAGCCGTGCAAGTTCAGGCGATGGGCCGCCCGCGAAACGGGCACCCCACAGACTGCCCTCATTGGTTTCTCCGGTCGACGCCATCTATTTGCCTGCCAGGTCCCGACGTGCCGAAATGCGGCTGGGAAGCGACCACAACTCGATAAAGCCCTTCGACAGCGACTGGTCGAACGTGTCGCCAGTGTCATACGTGGCCAAATCGAAGTCGTACAGGCTCTGTTCGCTGCGCTGCCCGGTCACGACGGCCCGCCCGCCCTGAAGCGTGAGCCGAATGTCTCCGCTCACGTGGTGCTGCGTTTCGTTGATGAACGCGTCAAATGACCGCTTGAGCCCGGAGAACCACAAGCCGTCGTACACGAGGTTCGCCCAGTCCGCCTCGATTTTGCGCTTGTAACGATTGACGTCGCGCTCCATCGTGAGGTTCTCGAGCGCCTCGTGCGCCGCAATGAGCGTTGTCGCGGCAGGCGTCTCGTAGATTTCGCGGCTCTTGATGCCGACGAGGCGGTCCTCCATGATGTCCACGCGACCGATTCCGTGCTTACCGGCAATCGTGTTGAGGCTTTGGATGATCTCAAGCGGTGACTGCGAAACGCCATCAATCGCCACCGGGATACCCTGGTCGAACGTGATGATGATCTCGTCGGCGCTTTGCACGATCGCCGGATCCTGCGTGTATTCGTAGAGGTCTTCGATGGGAGCGTTCCACGGGTCCTCAAGGAATCCGGTCTCCAGCGTGCGGCCCCACACGTTCTTGTCAATCGAGAACGGGTTTTTCTTCGACTGCTCGATCGGAAGGTTGTGCTCCTCCGCGTACACGATCGCCTTGTCACGTGTAAGTGCCAAGTCGCGCACGGGCGCAATGCTCGTGAGCTCTGGCGCGAGTGCGGCAACCGCTGCTTCAAACCGAACCTGATCGTTACCCTTGCCCGTGCAACCGTGCGCGACGCTGTCTGCGCCCAGTTCCCGCGCAGTGGAAGCTAGATACTTGGCAATGACGGGACGCGACAAGGCGGAAACGAGAGCGTACTGCTTTTGATAGCTCGCGTTCGCCTTCACAGCGGGCATGAGGTAATCGTTCGCGAATTCATCCTTCGCGTCGACGACGATCGCCTCCACCGCGCCGCAATCGAGGGCACGCTGGCGGATGTCGTCCATGTCTTCGCCGCCCTGGCCAACATCCACGGCGAGCGCGACGACCTCCTTGCCGGTGGCATCCTTCAACCAGCCGATTCCGACGGACGTATCGAGACCGCCTGAATAGGCGAGGACTACGCGTTCTGACATGAGAGGTTCTCCTTGTGTTTCGTTTTCCAGTGTATTCAGAAGGCCGGTCCCGGCCTCCACGTCACGCCCAGGCGCGCTGCTGCAACAGCCAGGTGAGCAAAGCTTTTTGAGCGTGCAAACGGTTTTCGGCTTCATCCCAAATGACGCTTTGCGGTCCGTCAAGAACGTCCGCGGTCACTTCGAAGCCGCGATCTGCGGGGAGGCAGTGCAGAAACAGTGCATCGGGCTGCGCGAGAGCGAGTAGCTCCGAGTTCACCTGATACGCCGACATCGTGGTCAATCTGCGCGCCTTGTCCTCTTCCCTGCCCATGGAAACCCACGTGTCGGTGACGACAACGTCGACCCCGACAACCGCTTCTCGCGGGTCGGTAAAGAGCGAGATAGACCCGCCCGTGATCTCGGCGCGCGCTCGCGCATCGGCGACGACGGCTTCCGCCGGTGAGAATTCGGTCGGCGCGGCAATGCGCACGTGCATTCCCGCTGTCGCGCCGGCAAGAAGGTAGGACTGCGCCATATTGCTCGCACCGTCTCCAAGAAACGTCACCGTGAGACCGGCAAGTTTTCCACGGTGTTCCCGAATAGTGAGCAAGTCTGCCAACAATTGGCACGGGTGGAAGTCATCGCTGAGCGCGTTGATGACGGGCACGGTCGTGCCGAGCGCCATTTCTTCTAACCCCGACTGCGCGTAGGTGCGCCAGACGATGGCGGCGACCTGACGCTCCAGAACCCGTGCGGTGTCCGTCGCGGTCTCTTTGCCGCCCAGCTGGCTACTCGCGGTACTGATGATGAGCGGCACTCCGCCGAGGTCGGCGATTCCCACCGCAAACGACACTCGCGTGCGCGTTGACGACTTGTCGAAGATCACGGCAACAGTTTGCGGGCCAGCGAGCGGTGTGATGGCGAATCTGTCGCGCTTGAGTTCTGCCGCGAGATCCAGGATGTCGGACTGCTCTGATGGGGTCAGGTCGTCGTCTCTCAAAAAATGACGGGTCACGATACTGCCTCCAGCGTTTCGGTAAAGATTCGAGTAAATTCGTCGACCTCAGCGTCGCCCACAATGAGCGGCGGTGCGATGCGAATCGTGTGATCGTTGGGGGCATTCACGATGAGCCCGCGCGAGAACGCTTCCGCCGCAATTCTTTTGGCCACGGGAGCATCAATCCCGACCCCGACAAGCAACCCGCGGCCCCTCACGTCACCCACGAGCGGATGTTCGAACCCGGCAATGATCGCGCGCAATTGTTCTCCGCGGACAATGGCGTTCTCCAAAAGAGACGCGCGCTCGATCTCGGCGAGCACGGCATTGCCTGCCGCGGCGGCGAGAGGGTTGCCGCCGAACGTACTTCCGTGGTGCCCAGCCTCGAGAAGAGCGGAAGCTTCGCCGAATGTCACGAGAGCGCCAATGGGCACGCCGCCAGCGATCCCTTTCGCGAGGGCAATCGCGTCAGGGACGATTCCGAACTGCTGAAACGCGAACCACGTACCGGTGCGGGCGACCCCCGTCTGGATTTCATCAAGAATCAGAAGCACCCCGTGCTGCGTCGCAAGTTCGCGCGCGCGCTGCAGGAACCCCTCAGGCAAATCGATGATGCCCGCTTCGCCCTGAATGGGTTCGAGAAAAATCGCCGCGACATCCGGGCCGATGGCCGCCTCGAGCGCGTCAATAGTGGGGTCAATGTGTTCGACCCCCGGCAGCAGCGGGGCGAAAGGTTCTTGAAGCGCTGGTTGCCCCGTGAGTGAAAGCGCGCCCATGGTGCGGCCGTGAAATGAGTGCTTGAGGCTCAGAATCCGTGGCCGCGACCCACCCGCGTGATTTCGCCGCGCCAGCTTGATGGCGGCCTCGATGGCTTCCGTTCCCGAGTTGCAGAAGAACACTCTCCCCTGCGTGCCAGCACCGCTCACGCGAAGCAGCCGCTCGGCGAGTTCGATTTGGGGCCCAGTGGCGAAATAGTTCGAGACGTGGGCGAGCGTGGCGATTTGCTGACTGACCGCATCGACAAGTGCCGGATGACCGTGACCGAGAGCGTTCACAGCGATTCCAGCGAGGAAGTCGAGGTAACGCTTGCCGCTGCTGTCCCAGACGTAACAACCTTCGCCTCGCACGAGAAGCGCCATCGGTTCGGTGATCGTCCCCATCATGCGTGAACGGTAAGTGCCGAGCCAGTCTTCATCGATGGCAGAGTTCATGATCACGAGGCATTCCTTTCGACGGGGACAACCGTCGTACCGGTGGTTCCAAACGGTGCGGACGTGAGGACGTGCGGGATCCTGCCGTCGACGATCGCGGCACGAGCGACCCCACCGAGGACGGCGTTTCGCGCGGCTGTGACTTTGGGGATCATCCCCGACTCAAGCCGAGGCATGAGCGCGCCAACATCGTCGGTGTCAATGTGCGACACGAGCGAATCCCGGTTCGGCCAATCCAGGTAGAGGCCCGCGACATCCGTGAGCAACAGCAACCACTCGGCGCGCAACGCAATCGCGAGAGCAGAGGCCGCGGCATCCGCGTTGACATTCAGGAGCTCGCCATTGGTTTCATTCCTCGCGACAGCGGAGACGACGGGAATCATCCCAGCCTCGATCGCTGCGTCAATCGCGGAGGTATTCACGTTCGTCACGTCCCCCACGCGGCCCAAGTCCACAAGAGTGCTATCCACCACGGTGCCTGCCTTGCGTGCCGTGAACAAGTGATGTTCGTGGCCACCGATGGCCACGGCCGACGCTCCCACCGACTCAAACGATGTGACGAGCTCAGTCCCCATCCGCACGAGCACGTCGCGAACGACATCCACGGCTTGCGCGCTCGTCACGCGCAGCCCGCCCCGAAACTCTGTCGTGATGCCGCGAGCACCGAGTTCGGCAGAAATCTGCGGGCCACCACCGTGCGAGACAACGACGCGAATCCCCGCACGTGAAAGCTCAACGACATCCTCGCAAAACGTGCGCGCGAGCTTGTCGTCGATCATGGCGTTGCCGCCGAACTTCACCACGACAGTCTTGTCGCGGAGGCGGCTGAATCCGGTAGCTGTCATCATCAGCTCGAATACGCGCTGTTCTCGTGCACGTACGCGTGCGTGAGGTCATTGGTCAGGATCGTTGCCTCGGCGCTACCTGCGGCCAGTTCAAGCTCCACGAGAACGAAACGCCCGGAAATGTCGACCTGATCCCGCGGCGCATCCGGCCCACCGTTGTGGCACACGCGCACACCGTTCATGCTCACGTCAACGCGGTATGGGTCGAACTCGGCACTCGTTGTTCCGATTGCTGCCAGCACGCGTCCCCAGTTCGGATCGTTGCCGAACACGGCTGCCTTGAACAGGTTGCTTCGCGCGATAGACCTGCCCACTTCTTCAGCGTCGGCTTCGCTCGCGGCACCGCGCACGACAATCGTGATTTCGTGGCCTGCACCCTCCGCATCCGCCATCAATTGCTCGGCCAGGTCTGCGCACACCTCCGTGAGCGCTTCCGTAAATTCGTTCAGGTCTGGCCGCACGCCCGAGGCGCCAGAGGCCATCAACGTCACGTGATCGTTCGTCGACATGCACCCGTCCGAGTCAAGCCTGTTGAACGTCGTGCGCATGGCTTCTCGCAGGAGGGAATCAAGCTTTCGTGATTCGAGATCCGCGTCGGTCGTGAGCACGACGAGCATGGTCGCTAGCGCCGGAGCCAGCATGCCTGCGCCCTTCGCCATTCCGCCGATCGTCCACCCGTTGCCGTGACGCACCGCGAGCTTCTCCACGGTGTCGGTCGTGAGGATCGCGCGCGCTGCTGACACACCGCCGTCCACGTCAAGCGACGCCAGGGCGTCCGCCACGCCGGCAAGAACCTTGCGCCGATCAAGCACATCGCCAATCAACCCGGTTGAGCACACCTGCACAGTTTCTGCCTGCACACCGAGACCAGCACCGACAGCCTCTGCCGTTACTCGCGACGTCTCATACCCTTCGTCACCCGTGAAGCAGTTCGCGCCTCCCGCGTTGAGCACGACAGCATTCACCACTCCGCCGCGAAGGGCACGCTCGGACCACAGAATGGGATTCGCTTTCGCCCTGTTGCTCGTGAAAACAGCTGCCCCGGCCGAACGGGGCCCACGATTCACCACGAGCGCGACATCCGGATTATCCGTCGACCTGAGCCCTGCGGACACTCCGGCCGCCTCGAAACCGCGTGCTGCTGTGACGCTCACGGGGCCACCCCGTTCATCGGCAAGCCCATAGTCTCTGGTAGCCCGAGAGCGATATTTGCGGATTGGATGGCAGCACCGGCAGTTCCCTTCACGAGATTGTCGATCGCGGTGATCGTGACAACGCGACGAGTCGAAGCGTCCACGGCGAGACCTATGTGCGCGCGATTGGATCCGAGAACATCCGCGGTTGCCGGAAAAGAACCCTCGGGCAATACCGTGACGAAAGGCTCGTCAGCGTAGGCGTTAACCCACGCTTCGCGGACTTCGGCTTCCGTAATTCCCGGTGCAAGCCTCGCCGTCGACGTCGCAAGAATGCCGCGCGCCATGGGAACGAGCACGGGAGTGAACGACACGCTCACCGTGCGCGCTCCCGCCACGGTCAGATTCTGGCGAATCTCCGGAGTGTGCCTGTGCACGCCACCGACCGCGTACGCGCTTGCCGAACCATGAATTTCGCTCGCCAGAAGCTCCGTCTTCAATGCCCTGCCTGCGCCGGATGTGCCGACAGCCAGCACCGCGACCAGATCATCCGCGAGAACCACCCCGTGCCGGATTCCAGGAGCTAATCCAAGACTGATGGCGGTCACGTTGCACCCGGGCACCGCAATTCGGGTTGCGCCGACCAACCGGGAACGTTGCGTTCCACCGTCGGCACGAAGCATCTCGGGCAGCCCATATGTCCACGGCGAGTGAAACGCTCCGCCGTAAAACGTCTCCCACTCCTGCGCGCTCGTCAAACGATGGTCAGCACCGCAGTCGACGACGAGCGGCGTCTTTGCGAGCGCATCCGCAATATTTCCAGAATGGCCGTGAGGCAAGGCCAGAAACACAGCATCGTGACCGGCAAGAACCTCGGGAGTTGTTTCCCCAAATTGAAGGTGCGCGAACGAGTGAAGGTGCGGGTGCACTTTCGACACCGACTGCCCGGCGCTCTGATGACCTGTCACGGTGCGCACCGTGAATTCAGGGTGCCCGGCGAGCAGTCGCAGCAACTCGCCACCTGCGTACCCACTGGCACCGGCTACAGCTACGGATAAGGACATATCAACCACCTCTAGAGCGAACGACGGACAGGAGAAGTGTCGGCGACGCGGCGGATGCTGAAAACTACATCAGCGTTGCGGCGTCGCCGAAAGTCGGCGCGCACGGCGACCGCGAAGGCTCACTGGGCGTACTACGCCTAGGAGGGTGTCGCGGGAAGTGTCCACGCCGTAACCTTATCCGCTCGAGACTCAGACGCGAAATCTGCTTCCACTGCGGTCTTCTTCGTAGGTTAAGGTTTAACCCAAACAGCGCCCACGTGACGGGCCTCTGAACGAAAGCAGGACACATGTCTTCACCGTTTGATGATCTCCTCAAGCAGATTCCGATCAACGATATCGCCAAGCAAGTGGGCGTCGATCCTTCCGTAGCCAACGCCGCTATCGCTCAAATTCTCCCCACGCTCGTCGGTGGCATGGCAGCGAACGCGCAAGACTCCAAAGGCGCTGATTCTCTGACGAAAGCGCTGTCTGCCCACCAGGGGAAGCTCGACAGCCGCAAAAAGGTGACGAACATCGACACCGCGGATGGCGACAAGATTGTGAGCCACGTTTTCGGATCCAAAAAGGATGAGGTCGTCAAGGCCGTCTCCGGCACGAAAGGTGTTGGACAGGACATCATCGGGAAGATCCTTCCCATCGTTGCGCCCATCGTATTGGCGTGGTTGGCTAACCAGTTCTTCAGCGGCGATAAGTCGTCATCCAGCTCCACGTCGAAGAACGCGCCAGCCGAAAGCGCTGGCGGAGGCATCGGCGATCTGCTTGGCAGCCTTCTCGGTGGCAGCTCCGGCGGTGGAGGGGACCTTCTCGGAGGTTTGATCGGCGGACTTCTCGGAGGCAAGAAGTAGCGAGGCGATTTCCGCTACTCGCGGAGAACCGCCCCCCACTTTTCGGCGGCGGATGCAACCCCGGCCAGCTTGGCTTCGGTGGCTTCCGCCGCCGTGAGTGTGCGGTCGGACGCGCGGAAGCGCAAAGCAAACGTCAACGACTTCGTTCCCGCTTCCACCCCTGAGCCGCGGTAGTCGTCCACGAGAGTAATGTTTTCCAGGAGCGGGCCTGCACCGGATGTCACGGCGGCGAGGACATCACCTGCCGCAACAGCGTCGGCGACGACGAGCGAAAGGTCCTGTGTTGCTGCCGGGAACGTCGCGATAGCGCTGGATGCGACCTCGAACGGTGCGAGCTCCATCACACGGTCAAAATCCATTTCCATGACCGCGACGCGCTTCGGGAGGTCCAACTCCTGTGCTAGAACCGGCAGCAGCTCACCCGCGATTCCGCACTGAACGTCGCCAATGTACAACGCTGCGGTACGACCGGGATGCAGCCCAGGTGCACTCGAGGCCCTCACCGAGATGTGCGCACCAACAGCCGCAGCAACCTGTTGTGCCGCCGTCAACGCATCGGCGAGGCCGGCAGGCTGTGCCGGAAGTCCGGGCTGTTTGCGAATGACATCTCCGGTGAACAGCGCTGCAACAAGGAGCGGTTGTGCCGGAATCGAGTCGTCCAGCCCGCGCAGCGCAGCATCCGAAGGTTTGTCGGTCCCGGATGGCAAAGGGGTGTCCCGCCTGGTGATCGCTGCGTGTGGGCGATAGACGGCACCAAGCTCAAAGATGGCAACATCGGTGAGTCCGCGCGAAAGATTGCGTTGCGCAACTGTCGCAAGGCCCGCGAGAAGTGATGTGCGCAGGAATGGCGCTGTGCCATCCATCGGATTCGAGAGCTCGACCGCGGGTCCAGGCTTCGCGAACATCTCCAATTGCGCCCCAGTCACGAACGGATACACCATGACCTCGGTGACCCCGTTGGCCGCCAGGAGATTCGAGACTGAGCGGCGAAGCCGCTGCCCTCTCGTGAGGCCCCTGCCAGGCGGGGCGGTCGGCAAAACGGCAGGAATTCGGTCGTAACCGAGGATTCGAGCAACTTCCTCCGTAAGGTCGGCTTCGTCCTTCAGGTCAGGGCGCCACGTCGGCGGGGCAACCAGATGACCGTTCGCGGCCTCCGTGACGGTAGCGCCGATGGCGTCAAGAGCACTGATCGTCTCTGCCTGCGAGAAATCCGCCCCCACGATCGAGTTGACGAAACCGGCAGGAAGAAAAATGGGGTCGGGTTGGGCAAAACTGCCGACCTGCCAGATTGCTTGGTCAGCCGTGCCACCGGCCAATTCGAGGAGAAGGTCACACGCACGAGTGGCGGCAGCAGCCCCAATCGCCGGGTCGACTCCGCGCTCGTATCGCCTGGATGCTTCGCTCGCAAGCCGGTGCCGACGTGCGGTGCGCGCCGTCGAAATGGGGTCGAAAATGGCGGCTTCGATGAGAACGTTCACGGTGTTCGGCGTGATTTCGGTGCTCTCTCCACCCATGACGCCCGCCATCCCGATGGGGCCGCTCTCGTCGGTGATGAGCAGGTCTTCGGCGTCAAGCGTTCGCACCTGGCCGTCCAGAGTCTTGACCTGTTCCTTCTGCGCGGCCCTGCGCACCGTGATCGCACCCTTAATCCGGTCAAGATCGTAGAAGTGCAATGGTTGACCAAGTTCCACCATGACGTAGTTGGAAATATCAACGGTGAGAGAAATCGAGCGAATGCCTGCGAGCTTCAATCGGGCGATCATCCACGCTGGAGTGTGCCTGGTCGGGTCGACGCCTCGAACAACGCGAGTGACAAAGAGACTGCAACCGTCGTTGCCTCGGATGGGCGCTGTGTCGTCGAGGATGACGGGAACCGGGTTGCTCCCTTCGAGAGCCTCAGGGAGCGCATCACCCTCGACCCCGCCCCCTGAGGAGGCCGAAGGCCGTCTCGAAGGGAGAGACGAGGCCGGATCCCGAAACTCCGCACCCGTCGCGTGCGAATACTCGCGAGCAATTCCCCTCACCGAGAGCGCGTAGCCGCGGTCGGGGGTCACATTAACTTCGACAGCCCAGTCGTCAAGACCGAGGAGTGCAAGGGCATCCTCCCCCACGTCCGGATCGAGGTCGAGTTCGGCGAGGCGAAGAATGCCGTCGTGTTCGTCACCGAGCCCCAGTTCGCGCGCTGAGGCGATCATGCCATCGGAGACGTGACCGTAGGTCTTGCGCGCGGCGATCGGAAATGGGCCAGGCAATACCGCGCCGGGAAGGGTCACCACAACTTTGTCGCCCACGAAGAAGTTGTCAGCACCGCACACGATGCCCCTGACGTCGTCGTCAGCGACTTGCACTTGGCACCAGCGAATCGTCTTGCCGTTGCTTTGCGGCTCGTCGACGAACTCCAGCACCTTGCCGACGACAATCGGGCCCTCGAGCTCGAACGTGTGAAAATCCTCTTCTTCGAGCCCAACGCGCACGAGGGCAGCGTGAAGCTCATCGGGGGTGAGACTTGCCGGAGCATCGACAAACTCGCGAAGCCAACTCACGGGGACGCGCATCAGACCACCATCCCAAACTGCTGGGAGAAACGGATGTCGCCTTCCACCATGTCGCGCATGTCCTTCAATTCGTTTCTAAACATGAGCGTGCGCTCGATGCCCATTCCGAAGGCAAAACCCTGATACTCATCCGGGTCGACCCCCGCCGCGCGAAGCACGTTGCGATTGACCATGCCGCAGCCGCCCCATTCGATCCAGCGCGCACCGCCCTTAGCGTTCGGTTGCCAAACATCCATTTCGGCACTCGGCTCGGTGAACGGGAAAAAGTTGGGGCGCAAGCGAATCTTGGCCTCCTGCCCGAACATGAGGCGTGCGAAGTGCTCGAGCGTTCCCCGCAAATGCGCCATCGTGAGACCTTTGTCGATCGCGATGCCCTCCACTTGATGGAACACCGGAGTGTGGGTCGCGTCGAGTTCGTCTTTGCGGAAGACCTTGCCTGGCGCAATGACGTACACGGGCAATTCACGCGTGAGAAGGCTGCGGATCTGCACGGGCGAGGTCTGGCTGCGAAGAACCAGTTGTGACCCGATCGGCTCCACGAAGAACGTGTCTTGTTCCGAACGCGCGGGGTGATCAGCATCCGTATTCAACGCATCGAAGTTGAACCACTCGTTCTCGAGTTCAGGACCTTCCGCGATTTCCCAGCCCATGCCGATGAAGATGTCCCCAATGTGTTCCATGAGCAGGTTGAGCGGGTGCCGTGCCCCTGGCGTCCAGCGGCTAGGAACTGCTGTCACATCAACCGCTTCTGCCACGAGCTGCGCGGCATCTTCGATTGCGGAAAGCTCCGCCTCGCGAGCGTCAATCGCCTGGCTCACCCGCGCGCGAGCTTGACCGACAAGTTTGCCGGATGCCGCCTTCTGATCTGCAGGAACGTTCCGAAGCTCGGCGTTGAGCCTGGCAAGCGGGGAGCCTTCGCCCGCGTGCTGTGTGCGAGCTGCTTTCAACTCCCCCGTCGTGCTGGCCGCCGCGATGGCAGCAAGCGCCGCATCGTGCGCTGCGGCAACCGCAGTCTCGGTGATGGGGTTTTCGGGGCTCGCGGAATCGTCAGACACGAGACCTAAGTTTAGTGGGGTGGATCGGGTGGTCCGTAATTACCCCGCGGCAGCGTGATTGCTCTCGTGCCTTCTTCGCCAACTTGCTTGGGAGCGTTGGGCATCGCCTTGCCAAGTCGTGGACCGCTTCGCCTCGCGACGAACCTGGCAACCCACGACAGCATGAGGTTCAACGCCAGGTAAATTACGAGACCAACGAGGAAGAGCGTAAACATGTAGCGGCTACCGAAGAAGTTGCGGTAGTCCCCGACGGTGCGTGCAAGCTCCGGATACCCAACGATGTACGCCAACGATGTGTCTTTCAGCAGGACGACGAGCTGAGCCAAAATGATCGGCAACATTTGTCGGAAAGCTTGCGGGAACTCGATGAAAACCCAGGCCTTCATGGGGGTGAGCCCCACCGCGAGGCCGGCTTCTCGCTGCCCGCGAGGAAGCGACACCACTCCAGCCCGCAGCGCTTCACCGATGATGGCTCCGTTGTAAAGCGCGAGCCCGAGCACTCCTGCCCAATACGACTCGTTGATGAAAACGAGGAACACGAAGAAAATCATGAGCAGAACAGGGATTCCGCGAATGAACTCCAGGAGAACACTCACGGGGACTCGAACCCACGCAAACCGCGACGTGCGACCGAGCGAGAAAGCGATTCCAATGAGAATGGCGAGGACGGCCGCAGCAGCGGCCATCCGCAGCGTATTCAGTGTTGCGTTGCCGAATCCGAGCCACACTGCAGAATCAGCGAGGATGTCCCACCGAGTAATATCGAACATTCCAGGGGTCGTGACCCCGCTCGCCTCGTTGACGCGCGGCGCAGCAAGAGTGACATACATCCAGAAGAAGAACGCGACAATGACGATCACGCCGATGATCGACGCGATCATCGAGCGACGGCGGGTCTTTGGACCAGGCGCGTCGTAAAGAACGCTCAGACTCACCTCATCACCACCACTCGCTTTTCGATCGCACCTGCGATGAGACCGAGCGGAACAGTGATTGCGAGGTACAGGAGTGCCGCGTAAACCAGGACGAGAATGATTGCTCCCGGATTGTCACGCGTAGCGGCACCCGTCTGTTTGAACAACTCGTCGACGAAGAAAATACCGGCGACGGAGGTGTTCTTCGTCAAAGCGATAAAAACGTTGATGAGCGGAGGCACGACCATGCGGCCGGCCTGAGGGAGCACAACAAGGGTCACAGTCTGAATGAATCCCATGCCCACGCTGCGCGCGGCCTCTGCCTGACCGACGGGTACTCCATTGAACCCGGAACGGATTGCCTCGGCAATGAAGGGAGACGTGTACGCGATGAGGCCGATGACGGCGAGGGGAAAGTAGTCGAGCCCGACGCCGATGATGGGAAGCACGAGCGCGGTAAACATCAAAACCAAAAGGAGCGGGATGTTCCGCAAGACCTCCGTGTAGACCGTCGCAAATATCCGCAAAGACGGCACGGGTGAGATTCTCATCGTCGCGATAATGACGCCGACGATGAAAGCGCCTGTTCCCGCGAGAGCGAGCAGCGACAGTGTCGTGAGAAAGCCGTTCCAATAGATCGGCGTCACGTCAATAATGGCGTCCACTCACCACCTCCTCGGGGTGTAGAAAAATCGGGTTTACTTGCTGAGGTCCGCCCGCACTCGCCTGCGAGCGGACCAACCGTTATCGAACCGGCTTAGTAGCGGTTGACCGCCGGGGGCTCAGGAGTCTTCAGGACTTTGCCTGCAGTGCTTTCCCATGCCGCCTTCCAGCTGCCGTCCTTGTAGGACTTCTCGAGTGCATCGTTGATGAACGAGCGGAACGCGTCATCATCGTGACCGAGGCCGATGCCGTAAGGCTCTTCAGTGAACGGGTTGCTCAGAACTTCGAACTCACCCGCGTTCTGGTCAGCAAGACCAGCAAGGATGACGTTGTCGGTTGTGACCGCGATGACCTTGCCGTTACGAAGCGGCTCAAGGCAGTTCGAGTAGGTGTCGGTCGTGATGAGGTTCACGCCATACTCGGCGATGTTCTTCTCCGAGGTGGAACCGGCAACGCTGCAGACGTTCTTGCCTGCGAGGTCGTCTGGTCCGGTGATGCCCTCTGGGTTGCCCGCGAGCACGAGGATGTCCTGGCCTGCGTTGTAGTACGGCCCGGCGAAGGAAATAACTTCCTTGCGCTTGTCATTGATCGTGTAGGTGGCTACCACGATGTCGACGGTGCCGTTCTCGATGAACTGTTCACGGTTGGCCGAAACGGTCTCGACCCACTTGATCTTGTCTGCCGCGATACCGAGGTCCGCTGCAATGATCTTGCCGATCTCGACGTCGAAGCCTTCCGGGTTTCCGCTCGGGCCCTTGAGTCCGAACAGCGGCTGGTCGAACTTGGTGCCGATCGTGATCGTACCCGCATCCGCGAGCTTGGCCATGGTCGTGCCTGCCTCGAACGTGGGGGCCTCTGCGACGGGTGGCGTGGTGCCAGTGTCGCCTCCTGCACACGCGCCAAGTCCGAGGACGCTGGCAACCGCGATGGCAGAAATCATCAAACTCTTACTGAGTCTCATGTGTCTCTCCTTGCTGTGGTTACTTACCCTCTGATTAGTGAGTAAGGATTTTCGAGAGGAAGTCTTTCGCCCTCGAGGATTGGGGGTCTGTGAAGAATTTTTCGGGAGTGGCTTCTTCCACGATTTCGCCATCCGACATAAACAGCACGCGATGTGCGGCCTTGCGAGCAAAGCCCATTTCGTGTGTTACAACGACCATGGTCATGCCCTCTTCGGCAAGCTGGACCATGACATCCAGCACTTCGGAGATCATTTCAGGGTCGAGAGCGGAGGTGGGCTCATCAAGCAGGATGAGCTTCGGGTCCATCGCGAGAACTCTCGCGATGGCCACGCGCTGCTGCTGGCCTCCGGAAAGTTGCGACGGCATCTTGGATGCCTGATTCGCTACGCCGACGCGCTCGAGCAATTCCATCGCGTGCTTGTCAGCTTCTGCTTTCGACTGACCGCGAACCTTGCGCGGACCGAGCGTGACGTTCTCGAGAACCGTTTTGTGCGCGAAGAGATTGAAGGCCTGGAAGACCATACCGACATCGGCGCGGAGCTTCGCCAGCCCACGCCCTTCCTCGGGAAGCGGAATGCCGTCGATCGTGATCGTGCCGCTGTCAATCGTCTCCAGACGATTGATCGCGCGACAGAAAGTTGACTTGCCGGAACCACTTGGGCCAATCACGACGACGACTTCGCCGCGAGCGACGGTCGTCGTGATGTCTTTCAGAACGTGAAGCTCGCCAAAGTGCTTATTGACGTTCTCGATGACGACAAGGGGTTCACCACTGTGTGAGGGCTCCATCAGGACAGACTTACACACCCCTGCAGAAACGGTCAAACTCTAGGCAATGTCGTGATGGAGACGTGACCCACTCGCGCAAAAACAGTGCGTTATCCACTAAAGGTGCTCGCGTTGAGCGAAGGCGGATTCGTAAAGACACACGGACGCTGCCGTCGCAAGATTCATCGACTCGGCCTTGCCGTAAATTGGTACGCGCACGATTCTGTCGGCGTGTTCGAGTTGCTCATCGGTCAAGCCGCGCGCCTCGTTTCCGAACAACCACGCGGTCGGCTTTGCAAGGAGGCCCTCCCCTCTCACCGAGAGAAGATCATCCCCCTTGATGTCGGCGGCAAGAATCTGGAGCCCCGCTTCCCTGGCGCGAGCCACAACGACGTCGAGCTCGACATCGATCGCGATGGGAATGTGGAAGATTGAGCCGGTCGATGACCGCACCACTTTTGAGTTGTACAAGTCCACGCTTCGGCCGCTCAGGATTACCGCATCCGCGCCAGCGGCATCCGCAGCGCGAATGATGGTTCCGGCGTTGCCAGGGTCCCGCACTTCCTCGAGGATGGCGACCAGAGTGGGCACGTCGCCGCCACCGCGGGTTGCGAAGATGTCTTTGATGGACGTTGGGAACTGAGTGCACACCGCCACAATCCCCTGCGGCGTGACCGTGTCGGCCATCACATCTAGCACTTCTTCCGTCACAAATTCGACATCCACTCCCGCGGCAACTGCCGTCTGAGCAATGTTTGTGTAGCGCTCAAGCACCGTCGGGGTCGCGTAAAGCTCCACCATAAGTTCCGGTCGATACATGAGCGCCTCGGCGACCGCCTGCGGCCCCTCCAAGAGAAAAAGCCCGGTCGATGACCGGGCTTCTCTCTTGTGGAGCTTGGTGACGGCCCGGACCTGTGCGGAGCGGGGGTTGTCGATCATAGTGACAGTCTAGGCAGCAGACGCTTCCTTGGGTGCGTTGACGTCCTTCGGCAGTGCAGCCTTCGCCGTCGCCACGATCGAGGCGAACGTTGCCGGCTCACTGACCGCGAGCTCGGCAAGGATGCGACGGTCAACCTCAACGCCGGCCAGGTTCATGCCCTGAATGAGACGGTTGTAGGTCATGCCGTTCTCACGCGCTGCAGCGTTGATGCGCTGAATCCACAAGCGACGGAAGTCGCCCTTGCGCGCGCGGCGGTCACGGTACGAGTAGACGAGCGAGTGGGTGACCTGCTCCTTCGCCTTGCGGTAGAGGCGCGAGCGCTGACCACGGTAGCCGGATGCGCGCTCGAGGATAACCCTGCGCTTCTTGTGGGCGTTGACCGCCCGCTTTACTCTTGCCATTTCCTATTTTTCCTTACGTCTGGTGGTCTAGCGACCGAGAAGCTTGTTGATGGCCTTGACGTTGGCCTTGGCGACTGGCTCGTCCTTGTTGAGACGGCGCTTGCGCCTGCCCGACTTCACTTCGAGGTTGTGTCGCATACCGGCTTGCTGCTTCATGAGCTTGCCGCTGCCGGTGATTTTGAATCGCTTCTTGGCCCCTGAGTGGGTCTTCTGCTTAGGCATCCTTTTCCTCTTCCTTGCTGTCGTTCTCGTGTGATGTCGAATCTTCTGACGAACTTTCGCTACGCGAGCGGTTCGGCTTGGATGCGGTACGGCGAGCTTCAGACTCGGCTTTCGCCGCTGCCTTCGTTTTGTGCGGACCGATGACCATCACCATGTTGCGGCCGTCGATAGTCGGGGTCGACTCGACGGAACCGTACTCGGCAACATCCTCGGCAAACTTCTGGAGCAATCGCACACCCTGGTCGGGGCGGGACTGCTCACGACCACGGAACAGGATCATGGCTTTGACTTTGTCGCCGCCCTGCAGGAATCCTTCAGCGCGCTTGCGCTTGGTTTCGTAGTCGTGCTTATCAATCTTGAGGCGGAATCGAACCTCCTTGAGGATCGTGTTCGCCTGGTTACGCCTAGCCTCTTTGGCCTTTTGCGCCTCTTCGTACTTGAACTTTCCGTAGTCCATGATCTTGGCAACGGGCGGTTTCGAGTTGGGTGCAACCTCAACGAGGTCAAGGTCTGCTTCTTGCGCCAGTCGCAGCGCAACCTCAATCTTGACGACGCCAACCTGCTCGCCGCTCGGGCCAACAAGGCGCACCTCTGGCACGCGGATGCGGTCATTCGTACGGGGATCGCTGATAGGTAGCTCCTTATGTTCTTTATCAACATGCTCGGCTGATGGCACGTGCCATCAGACCGGCGAGAGAAGAAAGTCACC
>RCMY010001529.1_pt1 | contig 21922 bp, 13 predicted proteins | sample 2041341 | NCBI WGS metagenome assembly RCMY01 (sample SAMN09708234, study PRJNA481090) | Marine sediment metagenome, whole genome shotgun sequencing project.
CTTCCCATTATAGATCCAGTGGAAATGAATCCACTTAGGATTGGAGGGGTTGTCCAAGGGACAGTATATCTAGCAATAGGTAAGATCCCCATTACTGTAGCCATATATGCAATTGGGGTAGTAATTACTGGCCCAAGTACTAGAGGAATAAACATAACAGGGTTCATCACTACAGGTAATCCAAATAACAGTGGTTCAGCAATATTGAATGCAGCTGGAATGACACCCAACTTACCAACCTCTTTGTAGTCTTTTCGTTTAGAGAAGAACATTAATGCGATTGCTAATGCAACAAAGCTAGCTGACCCACCTAGACTTGCAAAAAACGAAGTATAGAATTGCTCATTAATTATATTCACTGGTTGCATACCCGCAATTATCAAATCATTATTTTGTTGCGTTAGTGTTAGTAATATAGGATTATACACAGCACCTACAATCATTCCACCATGTAAACCGAAGAACCACAATGTTTGAATAATAATCATAGCTACTAACATCGATCCAAAATTATTTCCAAGTCCGACTAATGGTATTTGAAGAACTTCATAAATGAAGTTTAGAGCATTTCCATATTCTGTTAATGAGAAAATATTCCTAATAACTAGAAATACTGCTAAAGTTATTGCAATTGGAATTAATGATGAGAACGACCCCGAAATTGCTTCTGGTACACTATCGGGCATCTTAATTTCCCATTTAATCATTTTGAAAACACTCACAGATAATAATGAAACTATAATTGCTAAAAACATTCCTTGAGCGCCTAATGATGTTAGAGAAAGTGCGACTCCACCCTCAACCACTGTCGCTAGTGGCAATAGCATAAAGAACGAAAACAGACCAACCATACCTCCGTATAGTGGTTCTAGCCCTTCTCTCTCAGCTAGCCTATAAGCTATTGTGAAGGAAATAATCAGTGCAGATAAGTTTAAACAAATTGTCCAACCATGTTCGAGAACAGATGTAATTTTTCCAATTACTTCTGCACTGAGCACTTTATCCAAATAAGGTAAATTGGGAACTAGTAATGTTAAAGAACCAAAAATTAAAAATGGCATGGTAACAACTAGACCTTCACGAACCGCACCTAGATACTTATTACGGCTCATTTTAGTTGCTATTGGCAGTAAATATTTTTCTAAAAACCTTGCTATACTATTCATAATCTTCTCCTTTTTATCGATTATCTAATATATCTTTCAAAATTGCCTCACCATCACATCGGCCGTAGTGTAACGGTGTTATCAAACATACATCACAGATGAAATACTTTGAAATTTCTTCTTTATAGAAGGCAATTTGGGGAGCCAATAGTATTATGTCTACTCCTTCAGCATACTTCCTTACATGATCTACAGCTATCGCTTTAATTTCAATGCTTATACCCAAAGTATCTGCATATTTTTTCATTCTGCTAGAAATTAGACTCGTGCTCATTCCATTGCTACAAACTAAAAGTATTTTCATATTTCCTCCTCATATATAGTTTATCATTGATTATTATTACTTGATTTTCGCTTATTTCCACATTTCAGTTTTTTTGGAAATGGTGATTATATCTTTCAAAACAGTTGTATATACATACCTTTAGTATATAATAAAACGCTATCATTCTGAAACAATATCTTAAAAACAGTAACTATATAACGATTATTTGAGACATATTAATAAAATAGTAGTACTTTCATTTGCTTTCAGAAACAATAAAAAAAGTTAGGGGTCAAATCACCGATATAATGCAGTGATTACTAAACCTAACTTTTTGGATAGAATACTTCAGTAAAAGTTAACTCTATTTTAGTACTTTCTATCTTCTTTAATCGCTTAATCTCTTCAAGTACAGTGGCAACCCCATCTTCATCATTAGATGCAGTATGGTGTGTTGCTATTTTTTTTATTTCTTCATGACTGTTTGCCATTGCAAAACTATAGTCAGATTCTTCAAACAAAGTAACATCATTCAAACTATCACCTATCGCAATGCGGGTTACATTTTTTAAATTATAGATTGATTCTAACAAGCCAAAGACTTCGCCTTTAGATACATTTTCGGGTACTATCTCAATATTTACTGCAGATGATTCTGTAACAGAGACTCCTTCAATTTCACTCAAGAGTTCTACGAGATTTGCTTTTATTTGTGCATTTGGAATAAACACAAAGAATTTATAGACTTTTAGTCCTATATTTATTAGTTCATCAATGTTTTTAAATGAAATTGAATTAATTGTTTTTTCGTAATTTAGTTCATAGTTTAACTCTTCAACTCCATATTCACTTCCTACTTCATCAAAGAGATTAATCAAGTGTTGATAATAACCATCCGTTTCGTAACTTTCTTTATCAGTGTACACTTTTATTGGCATGCCAGATAACACTTTAGCTACAGATACAACAGACTCATTATCGAAGAAGAAATCGAACAATTTTCTTTTACCATCATAGCCCAAGGCACCATTCAATCCAATCGATGGAATCTTTAATTCATACTCTGACAAAATATTCATAATATCAGTAGTCTCACGGCCAGAGCAAATAAAGACCATGGAGTCCTCTGGAACCTTCTTTAACGCTTCCACATTATTTCTACTAATTTCTTGATTTGAATTCAGCAATGTCCCATCTAAATCTATTCCAATTAGTTTCATGATCACCACTATCCCTCTCATATAATTATTATACATATGATAATCGTATATACATAATATTCTATCAAAAAACTATCTACGAAAGCAAAGTGTTCTTATATGAAAAAAGTTTGGGAACGGAACTCATACCCGTTAATGATTCCTAAAAAAAAAGCATCATCATTTGTACATATATCTATCTTTCAACAATCGTACAAATATGAGATGCTTTTCTTTCTTTTGCTAGAGTCTTGGTATATCGTTACTCCTAAATGATAACTACCTCACCTCCGTTACTTCTATTATTTTCTATCTTTATTTCGGTTTCTTCGTTGATACAGCAATACACCAATACCACCCACAATCAAAACAATCACAAGCGTTGCGACACTATCATCATCAATTCCTGTAGATGGTAAAGGAATTACCTCCACATCTTTGACTGGTTCATGGAACGTATTGGTGATTGTTAAACCGTCCTCACTTATTGATTTAGTATAGTTAGCAGGGATCGTTGGTTCATCAATTGTATATGTATATGGATTCCCCATTCTATCTGTTTGTTCAACATTGAACCATGTGTGGCTTAAATCACCATTCAACAGATAGACTTCATCACCATACTCTTCTCCATCTTGATAGAGTTGCAACTCAATCATCGGTTTATCTTTAGGTCCATTTACCCATACTTTTGTTCCTGTAATTGAAATTAAAGGAATAACATAGGTATTGGTGACGGTTAGTCTATCTTCACTTAATGATTTCTCATAGTTCATTGGTACATTCACTTCATCTACTGTATAAACATATGGATTTCCGTATATATCCGTACCATCTAAGCTATACCATGTAAAGTCGGTAGTACCACTTTCTAATTTTACCGGGGTCAGGTATGTTTTTCCGTTACGGAATAATTGCAGCTCAACAGTAGGTCTTTCAACGGGTCCATCAATCCATTCCTTATATCCAGTAACATCCTTCACTGGAATCACATAAGTATTTGTTACGGTTAGTCCATCTTCACTTAACGATTTTTCATAATTCATCGGTACGTCCACTTCATCAATCGTATAAACATAACGATTACCATGGATATCTGTTGCTTCCAAGTCATACCATGTATGTTCAGAAGTACCGTTATCAAGACTTACAGGTCTCAAATAAGTTTCATCATTTCGGAATAATTGCAGCTCGACAGTCGGTCTATCAACCGGTCCGTAACTCCAAACTTTATACCCTGTAATATCTATCATCGGAATAACATAGGTGTTTGTGACTGTAAGTCCATCTTCACTTAATGTTTTTTCATAGTTCATTGGTACATTCACTTCGTCAACTGTATAAACATAGGGGTTGCCATCGATATCAGTTGCTTCTAAGTCATACCAGGTGAAATTTGTTGTTCCACTATCTAGACTTACCGGTGTAAAATATGCTTCACCATTACGGAATAATTGCAGCTCGACAGTTGGTCTTTCAACTGGCCCATCTATCCAAACTTTATTTCCTGTGACATCAATCAATGGAATAACATAGGTATTTGTGACTGTCAGTCCATCCTCACTTAATGTTTTTTCATAATTCATCGGTACACTCACCTCGTCAATCGTATAAACATATGGATTTCCATCAATATCAGTAGATTCTAAGTCGTCCCAAGTATATTCTGAGAATCCATTTTCTAAGCTTATAGGTTCAAGGTACGCCACACCATTCCGATACAATTGAAGCTGAACTGTCGGCCTTTCTAATGGACCATCAACCCAATCTTTCGATACGGTTACATCATTAAGAGGAATAACGTATGTGTTCGTTATCTCAAGTCCACCATTACCACTTGAGACATAGTTAGGTAAAGCATTCGTTTCCACAACATAATAGTTGTAGTCGATACCATCAATTGTTTTTTGTGGTAAGTAAGACCAGGTGTACACCCAAGGAGATGTTTCTCTAGCAAGACTGTTGTTTTCATCGACTATGCCATCAAGCATTACAGTATCTAAAAGTTCAGAGTTCATACCATCGACACTGCGGTAAAATTCAAAGTATACAGCAGTTCTTACCGATCCACCTACCCAGGCTTTTTTAGCACTGACATCACCAAGTGGTTGTGTATAGGTGTTAGTAAGTGAAAAGTGGTAGGTCAGTGTCTGATCATCATAACTGCTTGTAGCACTCAAGGTATAGCCTGAACCTGGATTTGTTTCTTTAACGTTATAGTCATATATTTGACCAATCGTATTCGTATAAGGAAGTTCATTCCATACAAAGCTTGCTTCTCCACCATCGTTAGGGGTCAGAGTTATTGGATTAGTGATGACTTTATTTGGTAATCCTGTTGCTAGTTCGTACTCACTTCCTAGAACACGACGTTGTAATGTGAGCTCTATTTCTGGCATTGGACCATTTATCCAAGTTTTCTCTACCATTGCTTTCACTGTTGGAATAATGACTTGATAATCTGCCTCAACATCATGTCCATTACCAATCCCCTCAATAAAGAAATAATAGGTGCCACTTGTAGAAATAATACTCTTTGGAAATGAGAAGATCGTCCAATGCGCATCTTTTAAGTCTCCTGATAAATCACTAGCAGGGTTTAGATTCGCTTTGTCATCGACTGTGATTTTCTCTAGATCCGCATGGACCTTCATATCACTGTTATGAATTGTACTTGTACCAATTACATCCATACTCTTTAAATCATGAGTCGATCGTACCGCAATGAGTACTAGATCATTTTGTACCCAAAGCATGAAAGGATGCGTATGAGAGTTTGTGGACTCCCCAACTAAGGTTAACGACGTAGAATTCTCATCCGATTCGTAGACAGTTCCTGCTGGTATTCCTCCAAGTGCGGAAATAGAACGTTTTTGATCTAAGTTTACGTTTACTAGTAATAAAAGCATAACTAAAAATACACGACCCAGTCGTATAAAATGATTTTTCATAATTTTCCCTTCCTAAATTGGAATTATTAAGTATGTCCATTTACGAAGAGTGTTTCTCTTACTATCGTAAATGAGCCTGAGAATTAATTTGTGGATTATTATTCAGTAAGTAATAAGTATGATCCCAAATCACTGGAATCACTTTTACAAGTCAGTCACGATATTAGACAATACATATCATTCGAGGTCACCTCCATACCGGTATTATCTTCGTTCTAACCCCATAATACGTTAGCTTAAACTTTAGAGTCAATTTAAGTGAACTGCTTTCTGGTGAAAACCCAAATATTTTTGTTAACTAAGTTTTTGATACTATTTATTCACTTAATATTGCTAATAACACCGTACATACTTATATGAATTTAGTCACTCAACACTCTATCAAAACCTACTGTTTAGTTGTATTTATTACTATTGTAACGCTATGTGTCATGCTTGTTACTGCATCTACTTTTGATATATCCAGAATATGCATGTTAGAAAAATACCATAGTTTCAAATATTACCATGCAACAAAAAAGAACACTTCCTAGGAAATGTTCTATATTACATAAATAGGGGTGACAAGATGAATCTACAATTACACAAAGGTTTCTCAGGCTCATTTACGAATAGTAAAAATCTTGTCACCTTAATATTATTATACTCAAACCACTAATGAATACAACGCTTCTTCAATCTTTACATTGACAAGTGCACAATAGTGTTTATTCGGCATAATGAACGGTATGTTTATTACTTAACAGTAAAGCTTTGGATACCTGTAACAGGTGGTAATGGGTTTCCTTCCATACCATAAACAAGCACGAGTTTATGAGGAATATGTAAATCATCCTGTCTTCCCGTAACGTCCATATTAATTTCATCCAATCTTTCAGCTTTAATTTTTTCTGAAAAATCAGGATCAGCTAATGAAGCGACTCCTAAAGCAAGAATGTCACCATAGTTCAATGCATCAAGTGCGATCTCAGGAGTGTTAATTGACCCTACAACGATATGTGGGCATCTTCCAGCAATCTTTTTATGAATTAAGGCATTCATAGCTTCTGATTGATTTCCTTTGCTTGCGACAAGTTTATAGCTCTCTGGTCCAAATAAGGATACGTGTAGATAATCAACACCTGCATCGACGACTTTATCAATTAACTCTAAGGCATCGTCAATTGTGTATCCAACTGTATCACCATGAACCTCTTCAGGTGAAATACGATAACCAACAATAAAGGATTCATTGGCCAATTCACTCGCTACTCGTTTTACTTCTTTAACTACTTCCAATGCAAAGTTCATGCGTTTCTCAAAACTTCCACCCCAATAGTCTTCTCTTACATTCGAATATGCAGAAAAGAATTGTTGGATCAGATAATGGTTAGCACCATGAATTTCTACTCCATCATAACCAGCTTCAATAGCTCTACGTGTTGCCTCACCATATTCTTTAACTACATCCCATACTTCCTCTTCACTTAGTTCAGTAATAGGATAGTTTAAGAATGGGAAGTCAATAGCACTTGGACCATATACCTTACCAAATAGTTGGTATGAATATGCTGACTCTCTACCAGGGTGATGAAGTTGAGCAATAGCCTTATGACCCTTCTTCTTCATAGCACTTGCGTATCGTTTTAGTCCCTCAATTTGATTATCGTCGAAGATGCCAATCTGACCATTCCCTGCTAAGCCATGAACAGAAATTGCATGAGCTCCGGCAATTAAAAGGTCACCTACGTTATTTCTACGTTCTATATAAACTACACCTTCATCTGTCACGTTCGCCTTATCATCAGCATCAAAAGCTAGCATAGGAGCTAAAGCAAATCGATTCTTTAACTCAACACCATTTCTTAATGTAACGGATTCAAATAAAACATCATACTTACTCATAAATACCCTCCTTTTGTATTATCTTATCACTCTTTGAGTTGTTTGTGATAGTTTTCACTTAATCTAACACAGTTCTTCATCATTCTACTTTATTCGCAACAAAGATATCTCATTTTGAATATATTATGTCGATAAACACTTCCTTTTCTAAAAATTTTTATCACTACCTTGTAATACAAAGTACCTTGTGTTAATATCTAGTAGAGGTGAACCGATGAACACACAATTTAAAAAAGGTGTTCTCGAGCTTTGTGTACTAGCATTATTATCACGTAGAGAGCGTTATGGGTATGAAATTGTAAGTTTGATTTCAGAGACAATTCAAATCTCTGAAGGTACAATGTACCCTCTACTCAAACGACTTAAGGATGAAGGTTTGGTTTCTACTCGACTTGTAGAATCGACACAAGGTCCTTCGCGTAAATATTATGCTTTGACAGATCTTGGTCGAGAATATACATCTGATAAAATCGAAGAATGGTTTGATTTTACTCAACACGTTAACGAATTACTACAGGGAGACAGTGAATTATGACACGAAACGAATACCTATTTATACTAAGAAAACATTTACAAGGATTAAATCCTGATGAAATTGATGACATTATTATTGATGTAGCAAGTCACTTTGACTTCGGTACTGAAGAAGGAAAAACTGAGGATGAAATTTGCATTGAGCTCGGTGATCCAGTTGATATGGCACAACAATTTACCAATCGTTCTGATCAGCACAATAGTAACAAAACCCAAACAAGACACAATCAATCAAGTGATACACTCTTAAAAATTGTGAGAATCATTGGATATTTATTCGCAGGAATGTTTGTAGTGCCACTCGTTTTCTCTGCATATATCGTCTTATTTGCCTTTATCTTTACAGGTGTGGTTTTCTGTTTATCGTCCGTACTTGTGATCATTTCTCCAGCACTTAGCGTTATGCTTCCTGCTGGCATTATCTCAACTGTGGGAATCTTAGAAACAGTGTTATTGACACTTGGTCTCCTATCATTAGGGTTTGGTACAGCATGGTTATCGATACTTGGACTGAGAGTATTAAACCGCTTCGTTAAGAATACGATGAATGCCCTAAGCCGCTCTTTAAATGGAGCAAGTCTATGAGAAGATTCCAAGATAAAGTCTGGATTCCTTGTGTACTTATTATAGTTGGCATTGTATTATGCTCACTCGCTCTTGTAAGACCACTACAAAACTTAAAAACCAATACTCTTGATACCGTTACAGTATCCAGTTCCTTTGAACAAAGAGAAGAGCTGTTTAATAATTCGATTGAAACATTAGTTGTGAATGCGTCCGTATTCGAATCGCTAAACATCTATTTTACACAGGATGATCAAGTAAAAGTTGAGTCTTTTGGAGATCATCAAGACTACTCAACATCCATAATTAATAATAAACTTGTAATTAATGGAGCTACAGATTTCTGTGCTCAGTCGCTTACAATTGGTATCTGTGGAACACCAAAGTTTAAGAATGTTGATATCTATTTGCCAGAATCTTTCTCTGGAAGTATTGAAATAAATGGTTTGGTTCATAATCTTAATGTGGATTCAGAAGTGTCTCGAAACTTAGAATATTTTGAGATAAACACATTAAATACATCGATGTTTATTCGTAATATCGAATCATTATTTGATATTAATGCTATGATTGTTGAAATGAATACTGACAATATTTCCGGGGTAATTACTTCAAATACATTTTCTAGTGAAATAGAACTTGAAAACATAAATCGTGGACTTAAACTTAAGTTGGAAGGTTTTTCAAACAAGTTTACAATCCATGAAGGTGACAATGCTTTTGCACATAACTTTAAACTAAGTGGCTTCTCAAACTCACTTAACAATAGAAAGTCAGGATTCTCAGAATCTCAAATGGGTAACATTAACCATGCTTCATCAAACTCACAACTTCCTTCACTGATTATTGATGCAGATGGTTTCTCCAATGACATAATAATTGCACAATAAAAGCGACCACTGGTCGCTTTTATTAAGCATTCAATTAAAACAAAGCTATTTCTTCCTGTGTGAGCATTCTATACTCTCCAAGATCTAGACTCTCATCGAGCTTAAGATCTCCAATACTTATCCTCTTAAGATAGGTAACCTCATTATTACAGTAATGCATCATACGCTTTACTTGATGATACTTCCCTTCTCCGATGGATAATAATATGACTTTATCCTCAACAATCTCTACTTTTGCGGGTTTTAATAGCTCACCATCTAAAGGAATACCTTGTTGCAATTCAGCAATAAATTTTTGATCAAATGTATCTTTAAGACCCACATAATATGTTTTATAGATATCCTTATTTCCATGAGCAATCTTATGAGAAAATTGACCGTCATTTGTAATCAACAACAGTCCTTCGGTATCCACATCCAAACGTCCTACAAAGAAGAGGTCTTTATGGTTCGTAGGTAAGAGTTCCAGAACTGAAGGATACTTATCTTCAATATGTGTACATTCATAATTTTGTGGTTTATTCATCATATAATAGACATTTTTAACGTAGTTGATCGTTACTCCATCTACTGATATTTCATCTTCATTTATATTCAAAATTTCGCCTGCATTCGTTACTACTTGCCCATTAACTATCACTCTTTTTTCTTTAATTATCGAACGAACTTCTTTCCGTGTACCGTAGTTATTATGTGCAAGGTATTTATCAAGTCTCATAGTATCTCCTTAAATGAATAATCAATTATCTTTTTATTAGGTATTTGTCTTGTATATTATACCAAGAATTTATCTCATATGTTTTATTGAGTTTATATTTGTATTCAAAGCTATTTTTATCGAGAAATTAGTTTCTAAGCAAATTGTTTATTATTCTCAATAATCTGTGTTATTATTTTTATGAAATGGAGGAAATATATATGAAAATAGCAATTATTGGTGCAAATGGAAAAGTTGGATCATTAGTCGTAGAGCAGTCAGTCGCAAAAGGATATGACACTACAGCAATAATGAGAAGCTCAAAAGAAACACCAGCTCAACACACACTTATTAAAGATGTATTTGAACTTACACGTGAAGATTTAAGTTCATTTGACATTGTAGTTAGTGCATTAGCTTTCTGGCAAGCAGATACACTAATTCATCATAAAACAGCATTAGAACATTTATCAGCAGTACTTAAAGATTCAGCAACACACTTAGTGGTAGTCGGTGGTGCAGGAAGTATGTACATTAATGAAACACGTTCAATGCAATTAAAAGATACTGAATCTTTCCCACCCGAGTTTAAACCATTGGCATCTGCAATGTCAGAAGGTTTGGATGCATTACGTAAAACAAGCAATGTAAACTGGGTATATGTTAGCCCAGCAATAAATTTCGATGTTGACGTACCCACATCAAATGAAGTTCTTATCGGTGGAGAAATCCTCATGGATGTAAATCCTAATCAAATTAGCTATCAAGATTATGCTGTGGCCCTAGTAAATCTTTTTGAATCAATCAAGAAATACAATCAACAACGCATCAGCCTTGTTGGGAAACAATAATATACAGAATCTCAAATATCATTTGAGATTCTTTTTTTTCATTAAACACCATTAGGTGATAACTAAAAAGCCCTGTTACATTGAGTAACAGGGCTTTATTAACACGATCACTATGAACTACTTACATGTTCATTTATTAATTAGTATGTTTCTTTTTTCTATCTCTTATTACTAAACCTGTCATTCCAATCATCATTAGTGATAATGCGATTATTAGGTTGTTATTACCAATACCCGTTGATGGCAAGGTTGGTCCAGGAGATGGTGTCACTTCCACTACAGCTGACCATTTCGCATATAATGTGATATTGCTTGTAACTGTATCTGTATCAAAGTTCCATGCTGTTGTGAGTGTAGCATCTGTATACCAACCTGCGAATGTGTACCCAGCTTTACTTGGATTCGCAGGACTTGCGATAGTACTTCCTTTAGTTACATCTGTAATTGGAAGTACAGCAGTTCCTCCATTACTCACAAAGCTTACTGTGTAGGTTTCTACAGGAATAGTTACTTCATTCCATTTTGCATATAATGTGATATTGCTTGTAACTGTATCTGTATCAAAGTTCCATGCTGTTGTTAGTGCAACATCTGTATACCAGCCTGCGAATGTGTACCCAGCTTTACTTGGATTTGTTGGACTTGTAATGGTACTGTCTTTAGTTATATCTGTAATTGGTTGAACAGTACTTCCGCCATTACTTTCAAAGCTTACTGTATAGAGTACTTCATTCCATTTCGCATATAATGTGATATTACTTGAAACTGTATCCGTACCAAAGTTCCATGCTGTTGTGAGTGCTGTATCTATATACCAGCCTGCGAATGTATATCCTTCTTTACTTGGATCTGTTGGGCTTGTAATGGTACTGTCTTTAGTTATATCTGTAATTGGTTGAACAGTACTTCCGCCATTACTTTCAAAGCTTACTGTATAAGTTTCTTCACCCCAAACAGCATATAGAACTTGATCCTCTTGACTCATCTGAATTGAACTACCTACAGAAAGACCTGCATCTGGTTCTGTTGCTGTTGAGCTACTTGACCACCCTAAGAATACTTGCCCAGGATTAGTTGCTTTTAATACAGTCGCTCCATTAACAACAGCTTCATTTTTTCCAATATGTCCAACTTGATAGTATTCTGTTGGATTAGAGCCTACATAGTATTCTGAACCTGAATATTCTCCTAAAGGACCTAAGTCAAAACTTCCGCCATTAGCGTTGTATACTATTTTCGAAATTTCAACAGCTCCTACATCATTTCCTCGAGGTAAGCCACGTTGGTCTAATGTAAGTATAGTTGAACCTTCTCCGTCTGGATTTACAATATTAGTTTCGTTTTGTCCAACATTAGGAACAATCATAAGTGTTGGAACAACAACCGCATCAGCAGTTCTACCTGCTTTTACAGTACTTCCGTTATGAGAAAGAACTGGAGTGTTAACACCAAATGAATCAATATTAGATGAATAGACAATATCTAGTCCTTTATCCAGCCCAATATTTCCACCTTTATCAATTCCCATATTTAAGTTTTTAGCTTTGGAACTTACATCTTCAATTCCAGGACTTGAGAACACATGGTTGCTTACGAAAAGATTATTTGTCAGCTCAGCAGCACGTCCACCAAATCGTCCACTAGCAGCTACAGCGCCACCCACTTGATTTTGATTGGCTGTATTAGCAAATGCTGAGTTCTCGACAAATGTATTTGAATCTAGAACTGTTTTCATCCCTGAGTTAGCATACAATTGAATCGCACCACCACTAAGTCCTACATCATTACCTTTACCATGTGCGCTATTTTTAAAGAAAGTAGAATTTTTCACTGTAAAAACAGCGTTTACTGCTTTACCTTGGAATAAGATTGCTCCGCCGTCATCCCCCGATTGATTCTCTTCAAAGGTCGTATCTTCTATTGTGAATGTAGCCTTTGCTGCCATGTCAACTACTGCAATTGCGCCACCATCAGATGTAGGCAACGAAATATTTGTGCTTGCCTGATTGCCATAAAAATATGAATCTTTAATTACTGTATGACCAGATGGATAAATCGCAGCAATTGCGCCACCACGACCACCAGCAACTGCACCTGCTCCAGTAGCGATGTTATTAATAAATTTTGAGTTATATACCTCTAATTTTCCACTATGTGATTTTGAAGAAATTGCCCCTCCATCATAACCACCATATGTATTCTCATTATTTTCAAATGTCGAGTTCTTCACAATAATATTTGATGCTCCGTAAATCTCAATTCCCCCACCAAAGTTTGCGTTATTATTATGGAAGTAGGATTCTTCTACTGTGAGAGTCCCAGTTCCATTTACAACAATTGGTGTAGTTTTCGACTCCCTAAATTCGGAATTTTTAATAACGACATCATTAAATGTATTCTTAATACTAATCTTCAAATTATTTGACTTTAAGCTTCCATCCAAGATGAAATTCTCAAATGTTAGTGTACCCCCTGCATTCCCAGAAATTGTAATAACACTATCTGCCATACTAGTGTACACTTTATTATTCCCGTTAACTGTAACATTGAATGTATTTGATTTATTAATGTCGATTCCTCCAAGACTCGTCACATCAAACAAATCATCCAAAATGATTGTTGTATCTTCAGTTGCGTTCTCAATTGCAGTCTTAAGCTGACCACCATTTAAAATAGCACTTTTAGTACCTGCTGGTACAATTTCAATAGTATTTGTAGTCTCTTCGACCGTTTCTTCCTGATCTGATTCTTCTAATCCAAACACATTTGCATTAGGAAGGATGCTTGTTGCTAGTACAGCAATCAGAAATATCGCAGATAAAAAACGATAAAACTTTTTCAATTAAATACCCCCTCAGTAAATCCTTACTTTCTATGTTCTTTTACATTACATTGTTTCTTATGTAAATAAAGTAAAATGTAACCAAATGTTAATTTTTTGTTACCAACGTTAGTTATATTAATTGAATTATTGTTTTAACGGTATGTTGTAACAAGCCACAGTTAACATTGAAGAGCACATAGATTTTCTGTATATTTCTATTTGCATATTATTTGTCCACGTTTCTATTTGTTCGAACAGTGTACTTGAAAGAAGACTGAAGATTGATTCAGTAGAATAATCTTCGAACTATTCTCCTCAATATCTCTTACATTATCAAATATTAGTTCAAAACCGTAATGTTGGTCGATCCATATGGATCATCTATGGCTTTACTCCTACTAATTTTCCCTTTTACCTTCATTATTAACCATAGTTTATCCGACTAGACTTAATAACCATCAAAGCTCTATATCACCACTATGCGTCTAGTGTCTTAGCAATATAAACTTCTCAAAAATATAGATTTTTCATTTCTCTGTATTTAGCTAATCACTCTCCATTTCTATTTCGCACTCGCACAACTAGACTTTGTGTAAAAATTTTAAAACTATCAAAATTACAAAAGTATACGAATACAAAAAAATGGAATTAATGTTCCCATACAATTACGAGAGACATGAATCCCAACTTTTTTTCTATTAATTAACACTGTGGCATAGTTTCATTAACACTTTAACTTTTTCTCATAGTTTTGGATAATATCCAAATTTGATTCTAGATTTTGCTCCCTAGCATTATCCGCTAAAGCAATCATTATACTCATTTATCTTCTTGATTAGAACTATGGTAAATATATTCATACGTTTCATTTATCTTCGTATCGATTTGCTTAACCAGATAGAACCCAATGGATATTGGAGCTAGTGCCGCTACCAATATAATAAGTGAAATAACTTTAGTGTTTAATTCATATCGTTCCTCAATTTTATACTGAGCTCTATTATATGGTAACAATTCATCTTGAAACTCGATAGCATTTACAGTAGTTGAGGTACCCTTTTCAGTTGAAAAAGTTATTTTGAAGATATGATTCTCTTTTTTTTCCACTACAAAATTCGTAATAAGAACCTTTTCTCCCGTTAATATATTCCATGCTTTTGCCTTGGACATCTTTATCAACTCATCTAAAGTCATTGCTTCTACTGTATTAATTGTTGATTTAAAGTCACTAGCATCAATAGCTTCGTTAGTTTCTTGATTTTGAACGGTATTTGGAAACACTACTGTTACTCTAATAACTTTACTTATTTCATTCCCATTTGGGTCAACATCACTTAAGTATACTGGATATGTTCCCGCCTGCATTGATTCATCTTCTATCAACCTGATCTCTTCATCTGCAAAGGATACACTTAAAAAGACATATGCTAATAACATACACAACATTACTATTCTGCTTACAAAAGTATATGTTCTTGACATCATCTTACTCCTTAGGAATTGAAATGATTACCTTTACTATAGAATCTGATTGGATAAGACTATATTCTCCACCAAGGATATGTGTAAGATCTTTAATTAAGAAAAGTCCATTTCCTCCACTAAATTGGTTATCATTTGATGGTATCGAATTGAATATACTCTCACTCATTTTCATTCTCTTAATGTTTTCTTCACTGCTATCATTTGTAAATGATATTTCTATTGACTCACTTGTCTCGAATACAGTTATCGATGCTTCACTATTTTCCTTAGAATATTGGATCATATTTGAAATCAAATTATGTAGAAGCAAACGAATCGTTGTCTTATTAGAATAGGCGTGAACATCATTATCAAACTCTAAATTAATAGATAAATTCTTTTTCTTAATATGTGTATTAAACATTTTAATAACTTCATACATCAATTCTTCCAAATCAATAGTTTCTTTGTCCTTCAACTCTTGATATACATCGTTTTTCATTATTAGCAATACTTCATTTATGTTTTTAATAAGTTTTTCAATGACTGAGTTATTGATAGTTGTCAACTCTATCAACTCTTCACTCTGATAAGGTAAGTTCGCGAGATAAAAATCATTCTCTAATATAACCTGATGCAAAGGTGTTTTTAAATCATGAATAAAAGACCTTGAGACAACAAGAGTATTCTTTAAATGCTCTTTATTGATTTGCAACTGTTTTTCTAGTTCCGTGTACTGACGGCTTACAAGTCCTAATTGATTTTCTAACTTCCCGGTAAATTGATAGAATTCTGTATTCACAGCATCTATATCTGGCGTTATTGTTTCAAAATTAAAATTTGAGGCTTGTTCTATCGACTCTCTAATTTTTATCATTGGTTTGATTACGTAAAAACCTAGATATGCAATCGCACCAGAAAGTACGACAAATGCAATAACCATTAATATTGCTTGGTTTGCAAAGTAACTACCGAAAACCTCAGTATCCGACAGTGTGTACATTAAGTACCATACATTTCTTACTCCATAAGGAGTTTCTAAAGATGTCTGGGACTCAGCTAGAACCGCATTTTTATTTACAGTGTCAAAATGATTCATCCCAACTTTATGAGGCACTGTGCTATAGATGACTTTTTCTCCATCATCTACTGCAATCTCCATAGAGTGTGCATCTGTTAACTTACTTAGCTGAGACTTAATGTCATCGTAATTATCTTGAATTAGAGCTTCTTTTATTGAAGACTCCATTTTGTAGACAAAGTTATATTCCGCTGTTATTTGCTTATCATCGAACCGAAGCATATTTACAACAAAAACTACAATTATTAATAAATAAACTGTAGCTGTAATTATACTTAGTGCTTTTAATTTTGTTTTAACGTTCATTCCACTTATAACCAAATCCACGTATTGATGCAATTGAGTATACTTGTAGTTTATCTCTTAAATTCTTGACATGAACATCAATAACTCTTGAGACAATATTATCGCCACCCCAAATTTGATCAACGATATAACTTCTATCTAGCCTTACATTTTTATTTTCTAGAAACAATTGTAGCAACTCAAATTCTTTAGGTGTTAAGTCTATTTCCTTATTGTCCTTGAAAACCTCATGAGTCTTAATATTCATTACTATATTCTCTGAGTGAGACTCAAGTAATACTTGTCTATCATCCAATGATGCAGTAGATAACAAGTTCTCAATATACTTCAATATTAACGGCAAATTCTTTTCTTTTGATAAATACAAATCGATTTCGTTTTCGACTGCTCTCATTTCTGTAGCTTCTTGAGGATTACCAGTCAAAATTAAAGTTTTCATACCCGGATTAATATTCTTAGCAGTTGTCGCTAATTTAATGCCATCAATTGAATCCAAATACAAATCAGAAATTAGTAAGTGATACTTTTTTTGTGCAAGAAGTTCTAAACCCTTTAGACTTGTAGCAACAAGGTCAGCTTCATAGCCTTCTTTTGCGAGTATTTTTGTCATTAATTCTCTGTAATCATCATTATCTTCGACAACTAAAATCTGCTTTTTATCAATTACTTTCATCCTTTTCTCCCTCATTATATTTAATAGTGAAAGACACCTTGAAGCTTAAGCTTCAAGGCATCCTATCCATTATTTTTTCTGTCTTCTTTCGTTTATTGAAACGATTAGAAGCCCAAGAACTAAGAACGCCCAAGCAAAGTATGTTTGATTGCTATTCATTCCAGTCGCTGGTAATTTTGGTTCATTCAATACTACTGTATCATCTATTACAGTTAATACAATCTCTTTTCCAAAAATCGTTTGTGTTGTATTCATTCCGCCAACCTGACGCGTACGTAGAGTATCACTATGAACTAATGTATTAACACTTAATTCAAACTCTAAGTTAATTGGGTAGATTCCCTCGCCCTTAATGCCTAATAAATCCAGAACATTTATGACGATCCCTTTACTATCGTACTCAACGCCACTCACAGGATTAATAACCTTTGGATTTGATGCTTGTAATAAGAACTCTATCAGTTCTTCTTCTGTAAGGTCCTTAATTTCTGACCAGTTAACAGTAACATCATCTGCTTCAATAATTAAATCACCTTCATCATATACAATTACAGTAATTTCTTTTGTTGATTTCAATGATTCTAATTTGAATTTGTAAGTACCAATTGTGATTGGCATATCTCCAATAAGTGTTACTTCATGAGTAGTTTCATTCAGAACATCACCATCGGAGTTTAAGTCTTGTTCGAGTCCTATTGCATTTGAAAGTTTAAGGATATCAGCATCAAGTAAATCATGAATACTAATATAGATATCTTCAGCCTCAATGAAGAAAATAGTATCAACGACAACATCATTATCCACTGTTACAGTAACAGTTATTATTTCTCCAGATGCTGATTTAATTTGAATCTCATGAACACCCGAATCCTTATCAGGCATATTTAACACTTCAAACTCTAAATCTTCAGTAGGATTAAGTGGATCTTCCACATTCCATGAATTTGGTTTAGCTAACTCTAGTATTTTCTCTTTCGTTAACTCACTTAGTTTGATTGTGAACTCAGAGTTTTCAACTGAAATCTTTGGTTTTACTTCAAGTGTGAATTCTTGAATGAACTCAACTTCATCAAAGACAAAACTAATTGTTACAACTCTTTCACCAAGAGTATCGGTTGATATATCACCTGTAATAATATAATCTACTTTGGATAGATTCGTACTTGGAACAACATTCTCAATTAACCAATCATTTGTTAATGTAATTCCTTGTTTGCTAGTAATATGGGTGTTTTCAATTTCAAATGTAACATCCATTTCCCACACAGCATACAGACTTACTAATTCAGCATATGGTTTATTATCAAACATCGCTTTATCTTCAAACTCAACAGCTCCTGTTGATGTAGTTGACCATCCTAGAAATTGATAGCCTTCTCTTGCAAATGTATTATCACTCAATTCTTGAGGACTATCAAAGACAAACTGTTGTTTTAAACTTACTGAAGAGCCATCATTCGCATTGAATTCTACTTCATATTCTTTTGCTTCCCATACTGCATATAGATCGATTGTTTCAGCATATGGTTTGTGGTTAAACGACGCTATGTCTGAATACTCTACTATTCCATCTGCAGTTGTAGACCAACCCATGAAAGTATAACCATCATATACAAATGTATTTGAATCTAAGTTCTCTGCGGTATCAAAGATAAATGTTTGTGATAGTGTATCTGTTGTTCCATTATTTGCATGGAATACTACTTCATACTCTTTTGCTTCCCATACTGCATACAGGTTAATTGTAGCTGAATATGGTTTATGATTGAAGCTGTTTTCATCTTGATAAACGATATCACCGTCAACTGAAGTAGCCCATCCCTTAAAGGTATAGCCATCATAAGTGAATGTATTTATATCTAAGTTTTCTGCTGTATCAAATACAAATGTTTGTGATAGTGTATCTGTTGTTTCATTATTGGCATGGAACACTACTTCGTATTCTTTAGCCTCCCACACTGCGTATAAATGTATTGATGAAGCAAATGGATTTTGACTAAAATCAGCTTCATCTGCAAATTCTACCTCTCCGTCTGCAGTTGTAGACCAACCTTTGAAACTATATCCATTATATTCAAATGTATTAAGACTTAGTTTTGAAGTAGTATCAAAGACAAATCCCTGTGTTGTTACATCTTCAGTGCCATTATTTGCATGGAAAGTTACTGTATAATCTTTTGCTTCCCATACAGCATAGAGTGTAATATTCCCTTGATCAGTGAGGTTTAAGATAGGCTTATCTTGGAAGTAATCTACTGATCCATTAGCGGATAATGACCATCCTTTAAAGGTGTAGCCATCTCTATAGAAGTTGTTTTTTGGTAATGTCCCATACTTATCATAAGTGTAGGTTACATTATCAATCACACCACTACCACCATTAGCATCAAAGATAACCTCGTATGTGTTAGCTTCCCATACTGCATACATTGTTACTTCTGCAGCATTGCTTGATGCAAGATTAATAACTGCATCCTTATCATTGTAGACAACTTCTCCAGTTGGACTTGTTGACCAACCTAAGAATGTGTATCCCTTACGTGTTAATGTATTTTCATTTAAATTTTGTTCAATGTCATAGGTAAATTCTTGTTTTGACATTGTACCTGTACCACCATTTGAATTGTAAACAACACTATATTCATTAGCTTTCCAGATTGCATCAAATACAAATAAAGTATAATCCGAAACATTCTTATCGAAATCAATTACTTGATCTCCTGTATAATTTGTATTTGTTTTCGCATCAAGCCATGATTGGAATGTATAACCTTCTAATAGAGGAATTGTATTCGATACAGTGATGCTTCCCTTTTTATCATCATCAAGTACAACTGATTGTACATCTGGATCAGGCATTGAAGATACTGTACCATTTGTGACAGGTTTATTTTCTTTGTATGTAATTTGACCAATTTCAGTACTAAATGTAACTTCAAGACTCGACATATTTAACTCAGTATTTGTCTTGTCTTCTATTGCAGAGAATATAAAGCTATTCTTCGCTACTTGACCATCAGTATTTGGTATTAAGAAGTTCAACACGGTATCAATTGAAGCCCCAGGTTGAATTAAAGTGCTACCAAAGTCAATATAAATCGCTGTTACTGTTGATAAATCAGCTGGAGCAGTCTTAGTAAATCCATAACTTGTTAAAGTACTTGCTGTCCAAGTTTGTAACTTAGCAGCATCACTACCGTATGCCGGTAACTCATTAACAGGTTTTGTCGTATAATAAACAGTACTTCCCGTTGAATCGACCCCCGTAAATTGAACATTACCAGTAGAACCCCTACCGTCATCATTAGAAGGTAAAATATCATATAATCTTACCTTCTTAAACACTGAGTTACCTAGGTTACTGATAACAGCATTCATTTGAGGTCTAGTATTCTTTTCAACACCATAGTAACTGACACTTGACCATTCATCACTTGAAGATGGACGTGCTTGCGTCATCGAATCTATTTTAGTTAGTGAAACTACAGTTGTGCTTGTGTTTCTTGCAGGTGATACTGAATATTTGTCAGCTAAATTACTAAAACCATAAAGTGAAGGGTCCGCAAGTGTATTCATCGCCACAGAAGTTTGCAAGAAATTATCACCACTTACCAGTGTTGAATCAATCTTGTATTCACCAACTTTAGTACCATCCACTACTTTTACTTGGAATGGAATTTTGAATGAAACAAGTGCATTATTCTTGATTGCATCATGAGTCGCAGTAAATCGGTAATAGTTAAAATTAGCGTCCTGACCTGTTAGGGTAACATCAACTTTTTTAGAATGTAATACTCCTTTTGAATCGATTACATCTTTCTTAGAAAAAGCGTTAACAAGTTGTAGTTCTTTCGGAAGTTTAACCACAACCACAGGATTTATCCATGCATCCGCAAAGGACAATGTTTTATTATATCCTTGAATTTCGTAATTGACGACATCCCCTGGTTTAGTATCCTTTGAATCACCACTGACTACAAATGCTTCCGCATCTACAGCTGTTTCCGGAGCATAATAAACAACTTTCTCTTTCATCGTTACCGTTTTCTTAACAGGATTTGAACTATCACTCTCATCCAAGTACTCAAGTGTTCCCGACAACGGAACTGAATGAACTTCATCAAATGTAATAGGTTCTTCATTTGGCCAGATACCATTACTCCAGTTTGCTGCTGACCATTGAATTGAGACACTTGTCAATGGAATTAATTCACCTGGCTTCAGTCCGTCTTCACCCATAGGAATAACTTTGAAAGTTCTAATATACTCATGCTCATTGAGAACAGGTAGTTCAGTAATATGTGTTTTCTTTGAAAGAATTTCAGATTCGACAACTCTTGTTTGACCTGAAATAATGTTTTCAATTTCTACTTCATATTTATAATGCTGCAATGGCACCTGATCGGACTCTGTTCGGAAAATAATATTTATGTAACTAAAGCTAATCTTCTTATAGTTCTGAGAAACCTGCTCTAGAGTTAGCGAAAAATCTTTAATGTTAGATGCACCAATATTTTTTATTGATTGTGCATTATTATAGTCTTCTAGGCCTAGGTACACCGGTTTATTTCCT